>Ga0315296_10000067_pt1 | contig 106979 bp, 158 predicted proteins | sample YL17G14_18_MG_FD_203921 | JGI IMG/M metagenome (GOLD analysis project Ga0315296, IMG submission 203921) | Sediment microbial communities from Yellowstone Lake, YNP, Wyoming, USA - YL17G14_18 | ecosystem: Environmental > Aquatic > Freshwater > Lake > Sediment | place: USA: Wyoming | collected... | reverse complement strand
ATATATCCAAAGTCTACTTGTATCCAGTTTGGAGGAAAAATTGCAATTACTTCCCCTTGCTGCCTTACACTTTTTCCCCTAACTTTGACTTGCATTCCCTTTTTAATCTCTTCTAACTCCATAATATTCTCCTTTCATAAGTTGCTAAACAATCTTCTTTTATACTTCGAAATCTTTTTCTAAAATTATTACTCTTATCTAATTCATACTGAACTGCTAATTCCCAAGCACAATCCCAAGCAGCTTTTTCTTCTTTTATTATCGCCTCTTGGGTTGGTGCTAAATGTCTTACCATTCTGTCACATGGAGATAACAACAAATTAACCTTTTCATGTCCCAACTCGTGAAGAGTAGAAATTAATTTTTCAACAACTCCTCCGTTTCCTCTTAACTCAATTCTTAAAGTTTTCATTCTTTGAAACTTATTATAAAATTTTGTATGAATTTCCCCACACACTTTATTAAACCCATTATTTACTTCAACAAATAAAATGCCTCTTTCTTGACACTTCTTTTTCAGATCCTCAAAAACTTCTGCGCAAGTCATTTATTGTTCCTTTTCCTTTCTAAAAGCTTTTCTCCTAATTGCTCTTTTTATTCTCTTCACTTCCCTTTTAATCATTCCAGGAACACTATCCTTTTCCTTCTCTACTTTTATTTCAATCAACTCAGGATGTTTCCAAAAGGTCTCCGTAGTCACATCGACTACGTTTTTATCCTGAGTAGTTATAATGTCCCCTTCAACCTGATAAGAAGAGGGTAGCACACCCCAAGCTTTCAATTCATTTAAAAGAAAAGACTTGTGCAAACTGCGTTTAACTGTTATACGATAAGTTTTCTTTGCCACCTTTATTTCCTTTTAGCCTTCGAAAGCTGCGGCAATCGATATACACACATCAATCAATCGCGCTTTCGCTGCTTCCTCTTCTGGACTCAAATCAGTATCCTCCATATGATCCGCACAATCCTCTAAATCTGGAAGAGTATTTTGGAATCTACAATAACTCATATTAGACATTTTATTTCTCCTTTCTACCTTACATTTCGCCTTGCGTTAGTTAATTGTGGGGAGCTATTAATTCTTTTAATTCAAACGTTCCATCACCTTTAGCTATACATCCTTTTGTTAATTCATACACTCTGCAACACAGAGCATTATGCTCTTTACAAAATTTCTCTGTCTCTTCTCTAGTATTATAAAGGACAAAGGTTACTAAAGAACCACTAGAGTCAGACTTCTGGGTAATTACTAAATACATTTAATCCTCCTTTCCTTAATCTATTATACACAAATGTTTGACAGATTATAGGATTTTTTATTCTTCTAGCACCCGTTGCCAATATAATGAACAAGGTTTTCTCTTCGAGTATTCTGGATCTTCCCAACCATCCTTTACCTTATATCCATACCTTACTAATTGGTTACAACAACAACAAAGCTTATATGCTTCTTTTGTCGATATTCCAAGCTTTTTTCCTATCTCTTTTGTGTTCAGAGTATCTCCAAGTTGTTTAAAAAGGCTTAATAATTCTTTTTCTTTATTAATAAATTGGAATTCAGCTATTTCTAAAATTTCTCCTTCCTCTACTCTTCTAAGCATATCATTGAAAATATCACGATCCTGAAACCAAAGGTAGTCTCCATACTTTCTTTTAATGTTTCCAAATCCTCCTGGTCTTTCACCTCCTACCTTTACATTTTCCTTAATAGGAAAAGCTTTGTTTAAATATTCTCTAAATTGTTTATTAGTAATCTTCATTTAACACCTTCTTCTTTTACCTTCTAATATATTATACACAATTTAAACAAGTTAGGAGCATAAAAAAACTTTTTTCCCAAAAACCCTTTGTTTTCTATCTTGAAAACTTTTCTTGAAATTGCACAAAAAAATTTAAGATGTGCACATTTGCCTTTTCACCGTAATCCCACCCCCCTAAACTCCTTATTACTCTTTCCACTACCCCTATTTCTCGCTACCCTTATCACTTGTAAACTGTCTACTGTCTTTTTTCAACCCTTATTCAATCCCCCCATTTACCCTTCTTATCTATAAAATTTATTCCCAATATTGTCAATAAAGGGTTTAGTATAACCCAATTATACTTACTTTCCTCCCCTTGTCTAACATTAAATAATAACCTTGTCTTAAAATAAAAGAATCACCCCTTTTGTAGGGTGATTCAATTTATTTAATACCTTTTGTCTTGTTTATATGTCTATTGGTCAAGATTTTTGTAATTCCTTTTATTCTTTCCTTATACAATAGTACCAAACCAAACCATACAAGGTTAATAAACAGCAAATAGAAACTACATTTAACCAATCCATTTTACTCCTTTCCTCTTTACTTTACTTTTTCTTTCTTACTTTCCTATTTTTATGATTTTCCTTTTTCATCGAACTAACTCGAAATTAGGAAACTAGATTTTTACCTATCAGCACTTCCGCTTTTGCTTCCTATTACTCGTTGAACTGTAGGATTATAATAATACCCAGTGTCGTGTTCTGGGTCTTTAGAACAAACAACCTCGAAATGACTTTCTAGTATTGACGTTGCTCCAGCAAGAATTAAAATTCCCGAATTAGACTCAATAGAACATTCCCAATGTTCTTCTGCTTTTACTAATAAAACACTACCACAAATTTGACATTCTATTCCCATTTTCTTACCTTCCTTTTCTATTTCTCACTTAAATTTTATAACTACAATATAATACTACCAAATACTCTTTGTCTGGTCTTAATTCATTTGTAGTTATTCCCCCAAGTAACAATACTGTCTTTAGTTTTTGAATTTTTACCTGACTTTTTTTGGGCATTTAACCCTCCTTTATAACTATACTTTACTATTCTTTTGTAAAACTTCTTTCTATTCTTTACTTCCTTCTTTTCTCCTTCTTTTCCGAGTTATCGTTTATAATTTTGTATTTATAAAATATGTAGTCAATAAAACTATCAAAGGATCTTTTGAGCTTTCCTAATGCTTCTTCTGGAGTTGCTCCTTGCCCAAATGTATTTAATTTGTCCAAGTTATCTTTTATAGTGATAGAATAAATATCCTTAGTAATAGTTTTTTTACCAAAAGGTATAAATTCTGGAAATGATTCTTTTGTAAAAACAAGGCCAAACTTATTTACTTTTTTCATTCTATTACTCTTCCTTTACTTTAAATTTTCTGTATCCTTTTTCAATAAATTCTTAAAGTTCTTCCCATCCCCGAAATGCTTGTTTAAAACCTTGGCAATAGCATCTGGTATTGACATTATCAGACCGCCCTCCGGAAAATTTACAGGGGAAGAACCTCCTATTCCAACTAGTTGTTCGATAATTTTATCCACCCCGATTCCAGACCTCAACGCTAAAGAGATCAGCCGACAGATTGCCTCTGTATCGGCCATAGTGGAATAGCCCGATTTACCTATCTGGGCAAAGACCTCAAAAGGCTTTCCATTTAAGACATTTATGGTAACATAAAGATTTCCGTAACCGGTTTTAATCTTATCGGTGATCCCAGTTAAAGTGGTGGGCCTATCTTGTGGCTTTATCTCACCTTCAGTCATTTTTTATTTCCTTTTCGATAACTCTTCTTGGTATATATTTCCCAATTGTTCCTTTTTATACTTTTTTGTACCTTTTAAGTAACTTTCTATTTCTTTTGGATTATCAATCTCTTTTACCATCAATTTTTTAACTTTTTCGGCCTGCTTTGCTGTATTATCAAAAATTTTCTTTTGTTTTATTCGATCTTTATGTTTTTGTTGTTCCTTACCAATTTCTTTAGCCTGCTGGATAAAAGATTCAATTGTAAACCGTTTATGTTGCCTTTTCATTTTACTTCTCCTTATACATTACTACTACTTTTGCAAAACGTATTCCTATTTCTTTTGCTTGTTCTTTTGTTTCAACGCACAAGTCTATCATTTGTCCTTTTACTAAATTTCCGGTGTCTTCTGCTAAAAACCATCCATATCCTTCTACCCATACCCAACTACCTAAAAGAATTACGTTTGGATCAACGGCGCATGTTTTCCAGGGAACTGCTTTATTTCCTAAAACATTTAATCCTGACAATCTGTTTTCTACAGTGTCAATAGAAACATACGCCGTTATCAAAAACACTTGTTTAGTAGAAAAGCTAAATTCTTTACAGAAACATTCACTTTGAGTAGAGTCTTTTTTAAGTTGATTTACAGTCTCATTTGTTTTCATTTGCTGTAATTGTAGTAAAAATACAACAACAATTATTAATAAAATCCAAACTATGATTCCAACTTTCTTCCACTCCACTAAAACTCCTTTCTTTTACATCATTGACCAGCAATTAACAACTGATCTGTACACTCAGCTACTAACATTTTGTAAGTAACCATAGTCATCTGCATAGCATACCAATAATCGCTACCATCAATTCTAATTCCAGTAATAACATATTCCTCTGTAGAACTTACCACATACATTCTAAATTGTGTGTCTCCTTTGTGTGTCCATATTTGAGTTTCTGCATTTGGAGCAGGAGCAGTATTTAGAGTTAGTTTCTGAATTATAGAATCCGGAGCGGTTACAACAGGTTGAGTTACAGAATTTTTTCCACAAACCACTACCATAGTCAAAATTGCTAATAGGCTACCTAGCACTAACATTTTAAAACCTCTCCGAGCCAAAACCGAAGCTCCTTCTAAAGAAAACCCCTGAGCAACTAATTTGCGGATATATTCACTCATTTTATTCATTCTTTTTTCACCTCCTTTTAAATCTTTTACGTTTTTCATTTAATTTTCCCCTTTCTTACCATTTTAATAAATCTCCAACATTCTTTCATACTCCTTACAAAACTACTTGACGTATAAATCTTTAGCCTTGATAAAGTCCCAGATCTTCTTCATTAACTGAGATGTTGGGATAGGTTCCTTCCCAAACACCTGTTCCACACTCTCCGAACATCCTTTAAAAGAAATCTTCTTGGTCCCGAAAGCCACAAAAATCACCTCCCTTTTTTAATTTCTTTTTTTACTACAATTTGCCAAATTTACTATATTTTTTTACACGTAAACTTAAAAATTTATAGAATAACCAGCGTCTTAATCCAAACCATTCTCCCCAAATCCATCTCCATATATACCAAAGAATTAGTTTGTGAAAATATTCTCTTCTCAAAATAACAAGCCATTTATCTGGAAAGCCAATTCCTATTTCATAAGAGTCATTTAAAAATTCTGCAACGTATAGATTTTCTGTTTCCCCTTTTAAATTCTTAATTTTCTTAAGTACAACAAACTCATGCCAATTAGGAATTTCTCCAAACAATTTATTCCATAAATTATTCCAAAACTTGGTCCATCTACTACGCTTATTTTTACAACACATTCCTTGGTTCATTTTTCTTTTCCTTTTTCAATCTTCAAAAGATAATATTTACTACCTACAACTTTAAAAAAGAACACATAACCGTCATTTATCTGTACTTTTGTTGAGAAAAGCCAAAACCATAACTTATCAATCCACCTGATTCTAGGAGGAATTCGTAAACAATCTTCTTTCTTGAAAACGTAATTAAAATAAAATGGATTTTGATTTTTCATTTTTTTCTCCTTTAATCACCATACTGTTCATCCTCAGAAGGAGCCCCATTAGTAATGTCTAACTCATTTTTATAATACTTACTTCGTATATATTTCTTGCCCATTCCATATGCTGCTAATCCTAATACCAAAGAAACTGCAGGGTAGGAAACATCTCCCGAAATCCAAAAACTTCTTACTGCACAAATAAAGGCAGCCCAAAAAGAAATCCTTCCTAAAGAAAGTTTCCCTTTTTGCTCCTCTATTAAAGTTCGAAAATAATCTAAACAACCAAAACACCATAAAAAGAATGCACACGTTATTAGTCCACCAGAAATATAAAAAAGAATGTCCAATATTAATTTGCCATTCATACTGTTCTCCTTCTTTTTATATAATTATACACATCTAATCCAGGGCAAATAGTATTACAATATTCTCTATGTGCGAAAATATCTTGTTTTCGTAAATTTAGTCTATCTGCTAAATAATAAAGCAACATATCTAATGATGTTAGTTGAATTTGAGCAGGAACCTGTTGTCCGAGGATAAAATGCGACTTTTCTTTAACAAAATTTCCTAATAAGCATATACCAACCCCAACTCTATTTTGGCCTTTACAATGCCAAGTTATATTTGCTTGGTCACTTGTTTTGTATATATATCCGTCTCTATCTATCATCCAATGATACACAATTCCGGGACATCCATTTGGTGAAATATGATTTCCAGGACTAATATCATATTTAGTTATTTCTTTTATTTTTTGTAATCCTTCGCCTTCTGCACAAAGTTCTGCGGAATGGTGAACTATTATTTTCTTTATAGTATTTAGATTTCGTTGATTCCATTTTCGAGTAGAATGAATTTCTCTAAATAAAGTATCCCTAACATCTGTAAAATTAAGATTTGGTGCAGGTCCTTCTTTTGATAATTTTCTTTCTGAATTAAATGCTGATTTAAAAAAATTAAAAATCATTTTTTTATTCCTGGATAACAATTTTTACAATAAACTTTGTAAAATCTACCACATTTTTTACAACACTCTTTTAAATCAAAAAAAGTAGGAGAAACAAGAATAGTATTTTTATGATCATTTACCGTTATAGAGGGGTCTCTACCCATCACATCCTTAAAAGCCTTTTTAAAATATTCAAATGATATTTCTGTTCCTACATTACAACAAACTTCCACCTGCATCCACCGCCCTACCATTTTCTGTAATTTTTCATATCTAGGGCCTACTCTTATTGTCATTCCTGTAGTATTATCAGGTAACAAAAAGGTCAATATAACAAGCTGCCCTTTAACATTATAATCCATAAGTTTTGCATTTGTTATATATTTCCTAAACATTTTCTTGTCTCCAATTTATAACTTCGCTAATCTTTTCCATACTTTTTCATATTTTTTAAGATCGTAATCTATAAGATCAGAAGTACTCATAATTTTAATGGTTTTTTTAAAATAAGCACTTCCTAGTTCAGATTTAAAATAATATTCTACTATGTCTCCGGTTTCCCACCTAATTACGACACGGTTTTGTAATGGATCATGAGTTGTTATAATAAAACCAAGAATAAAACCTATCTTATTAGATTCAGTATGTAAAACAATAATACTTGACGCATTTAATTTCATAATACATTAACTAAATCTTTTCCATAACATTTACAACCTCTTTCAAGACATCTTACGCATACTAAATTAGTTGCACTAAACCTATAAGCAGAGATCATAACAAGGTCAAAATTTTTATATTTTTCTCGCAATTCCATCTGTTCTGCTAAAGATAAAGGCTTACTCCATTCATCGGCTATTCCATACATTTCAAGAGGATTACCACAACATCTACACTTTTTCATTTATCTTTCCTTGATTCTACTATTCTCCGATATAACTCTTTGGTGTATACTTTCCCACAATTCCACTTACTACATTTATATTGATCTCCAAACACAATCAGATCATGTCCACACTCAGGACAATGATAGATGTTTGTAGCTAAAACAAATAAACTATTCATTTTTTACTCCTTTTTTACTTGTCGTAATTCTCGTTGGTTAAAAGGCAGTGAAAAACCCACCCCTTTAAACTTCACAAAGATTGGATAATAGTAGAGAGTTCTCCTATTCGAGATTTTCTGAACAACCTTTCCTTTTGTTCCTATCCAAGGAAGAGCTTCATAAGGAAGTCTTGAAAGGTTACATCCAACAACCTCTACTTTCATCCCCACTTGAACCTCTCTATATCTCATTTCTTCTCCTTCAAAACTCTCTCATAAGCTTCTAACACGGCCTCTTCCAATTCACTCCTCATATCATTGTTTATAGGATGAGCGATATCGCGAAATTTTCCGTCTTTGCCTTTCCTATTAGGCATTGCAACAAAATAATCTGGGGTTCCTTCGATAACTTTCATTCCATGAATTACAAAAGCATCGTCAAAGGTAACATCTACAAAAGCTTTTAGCTTTGGTTCGTCTCTTAATGTAATTCTAACGTCGGTGATCTTCATTTTGTTTCTCCTTATTTTAAAATGATTGTTGTTCTTTATTAATCTTTCACTTTAGTATGCCTAGCACAATATCCCAACTCTATTTGAACTTCACAAGGTTTTTTAAATGGTTCATTAAGACCTTTAATTATTTTTTTAGGAACTTCTCCTATCCACATTAATTCAAATAATTCTGAGCTTACTTTTTGTTCTTTATAAATTTTAAGAAAATAAGTATTTTCAAATTTTTCTAATGACATTTTAATTTTTTCTAATTCTTTTAACTCTTTTGTTTGAGTCATTTTTATTTTCCCTCCTTTTCACTTCTAACATTACTTTTTTGCTCTTCAAAAATCAAAGCAACAACAGAATCTACAAGTTCTTTTTTTATTACAACTAAGTTTTCGATATAGTTTTTATTTTTTAAATAACTAATCATAATCGCATCTAAATATTTATTAACCAAATATATTATACGTCCTCTTACCTTTTCTTTATCAATTAAAGAAATAAGCTCATCTTTTTCTTGCTGGATTTTATACAAAGCATCTAAAGCTTCTCTTTTCAATGAATAATTCCTTACCTTATTCCATATATTCCGCAATAGTGCAACCAAATAGTTTAACGGAAATGGATAAGCAACAATAGTACAAGTTAGATGATCTATATATGAAACTCCATAACCCTTTGGTAATTTCTGCCCTTCTCTTAAATGCTCACTAATCCTTATTTTTATCATCATTTTCTCCTTAACCAAAAATTTAAATAATAACTTGGATAAACATATTCGTTTTCTTTTATTGGCTTTTCCAAAAAAGATTTCACAAAAAAATACAATATTTTATTACAAATTCTTAACCACATTTTTTTAAATCCTTTGTAGTATTAATTTTCCAAGATATTCTAATGCTGCTTCTATTTCATCAAATACAATATCTGCTGCTTCCATTACAAAAGCGTGTCTGTGAACATTTTTTTCGTCCATAACAACTATTGTATGTTTTCCTAAATAAGAAGCTATACAAAGTTCCATAATACAACCTATCGAAATAGATTCTGACCCGCTTAAATCAAGATAAAAAACATCGCATCGTTTTACCATCCAACAATCTCTTTCAAAAATTGCATGATTAGAAGCTATTGGCTGTTTATAATCTGCAGGCTTAAATCTTTCCAATGTATATGTTCTTAAATAAGACTTTCCTGTCATTGGATGGAAAACTTCAAATCCAACAGATTCTAATGATGTTTTAATATTTGTGTAATACAACTCTACCTCGTCAAATGTCAATCCACTTATAGGATGAGCACAATATATTTTCATGATTTCTCCTTTACTGTACAAATTTTAAGTGCTCTAACGGAACTCTACATTTTAATCCCGTTACCCATTTTACTAAAGCTTGTTTATCTCCTGCAAAAACTTCAATAACTATTCCGTGAGTTCCTTCATAAACTTTTGCTTGAGACACTTTTTCACAAACTTCTTTCCAATTCCTATTTAATATTTCTACTTCTACTTTTAATCCAGAACAATTAAACAATTCAACGCTAGCCCCTTCAACTATTCTTCCGTTTACTCCCACTTTTTCCCCTTAAATGTTTTATAACAAGCCCCCAAACTGATCCGCATTCCTCGCATGGTTTTATTTTTATTAGTATTCCTTTATGAGGATCTGAAATTTCCTCAACTACATAACTCTTTTTACAAGAAGTACAGTCAACCTTCCAACTCATTTATTTCTCCTTATTCTCAAAATCACTCTACACATTCAAAATCTTCAAAAACCGTCGGAGCTATCCCCTTTAGAATAAACAAAACCTTATTGAACACTTTTCTAATTTCCCACTGAGCATTGGGGTCAGTTCTTAACTTCAACATGTGTCTCCATTGTCTGAAATTAGCAGAAACTACAATCTCCGTTTCTGTTGCATTGGGTAAGATAAACCTAGCATCTTCTTTCTTTATACCTTCCTGATATCTAAGAAAATTATAAGCATCTCTAATCATTCTTATAGTATCCTCAAATTTCTCTTTACCTTCCGAGTCTTCTGAGATACTTGGAGGAATTACAAAATCAAAATTAGACTCATCCACATGTCTTTGGGACTTTTGAGTAAAAGCACAAAGTCTATGTCTAACCAATTGATGGGTAAATGCTCTAGACACTCCTTTAAATCTAAAAGTAGCGTAAGCATGTTCTAACACAGACTCATGCCCACTCCTTATTATCATCCGAATAAATTTCTTCTCACTACCCTCTTTTCTTTGATTAAAAGACATATAAGCAGTTCTTCCCGCTTCCTCAATCAACTCTTCTGAGTCGGGAGTCACTGCAAGAAATATTACTTCACTCATACTTTACTCCTACATAATAAAAACCCACGAACTACGTCGTGGTTTCTAAATTATATAATTCGAAGTTTTACATTCTTATTTAAATTACCCCAAATTTTTCTAAAATCAAACAAGTTTTTACAACTTTTTTCTTTTCTTTAGGTAAAGTTCCAATCTTCCTAACCCCAATAATATACAAAAAGTTACAAAACCAATTACTAATGCCTCAGTATAATAATTAAATCCAATTGCTAACCCAAGAATACCACACACCCATATACAAGCAGCTGTAGTAATTCCGTGCACTGATTCTTTACTGTGAAGAATTACTCCCCCTCCAATAAATCCTAAACCTGTTAATATATTTGAAGCAATACGTGTCGGATCTACATTTGGCCCGCATACACAAAATGAAACATAAGCAGCAAGCATTGACCCCAATATTACTAAAATATTAGTCCTTAATCCGGCAGGTTTATGATATAGCTCTCTTTCAAATCCAATCAATGCTCCTAAACCTATTGCTATTATAATCTTTAAAATAAAATCAAATTCTAAAATATTAAACATACTTTACTATATTTTTAAATTATTCTTCATTTTCATCTTCTTCTTTATTTTCTATTTCATCTAAACCAGAATCTTCTTCAGCTTTTCTTTCACGCCTTTCAAATGCTTTACGGGCCTCCTCTTTTCTTTTATCTCTCATTTTTTCGCATTGCGTTGAAGTAAATTTAGAGTCAAAAATGAACTGAAACATCTCCTCCTCCAGCCAATCATAAATTCTACCAATTGGAATAAAATACCCCATGTGCGTTATACTATCTCCCCAACCAATAACTTCAATTCTACTTGGAATCCCTATGAATTCGAAAAACTCTTCTTCTTTTTCTTTTTGGGCGTCAACTATAATAGTTTTAACAAGGTAAACTCCTCCACCTGAATTACCGTATATAATTTGTCCATTACTCATCCAATATTTGTAATTATCAATTTCATCATCCATTGAAGTAATTTCTCCATTAGTAGGAATAGGAGAATGCCCTAAACTGCACCCACAAATATATACAGTATCAAAAATGTGAATATTTTTAACATCTTTTGGATGTAATCGTGCTACATATTTTACAGGTTCCGCGGATCTTAGTTTAACTAAAGCAATGTCTTGATCTTTATCATAGGCAACAATATCCGCTTCTACTGCAGTTCTTCCAATGTTACAGCTAAGATTTTTATACCTATAAAACTCTACGGTAACAGTTGCTCTCGTTTCCTTTTTAACATCTTTCGAAAGTAATGGATCCCATTCTCGTTTTACAGCAATAGCAGCCTCCACCACATGCCAATTTGTTAAAACATAAGTTTCATACTCTTCTGAACCTTTACTAATAGGTTTGGAATAAACTACAGTTCCGCTTCCTCCCGCCTTTGAAGTTTTAACAAGCACAGAAGGATATAAAATTTCTTTGTGTTTTATTTCAATATGTTTATTTGCCATAGTATCCTCCTAAACTTATTTCTCTAAAATTTCGTCAGCCTGATCCACTATGGATATATTATCATTATATACATACAAATTTTCTAATTTTGGGATATCTTGCAACTTAAGATTATAACGAAAACTCAAGCCATGATGTTCATGAACACCAGCAAAAAATTGTCTAGCTTTTGTACCAAGAAATAATTTACCAATTGAATATTCGCTAGCTCCAATAACACTTCCATTTATAATAATTTCACCATCAATATCGTCTAACGTTCCCGCATTATGGAAATGTCCCAAACATACATAATCAATTTTAGTTCCTTTCGAGGCAAGTAAAGATCTGAGTCTATATACCATTCTTTGAATTCCATACCACGGTATTCCTGCCCAACTATTAATGTTGTCACCATGTAAAAACAAAAAATTCTTTCCTTCAATTTCCTGAATTGCCCAAAAACTTCGGGGTAAATTAAACTTAATATTTTTTTGGTTTCTTAATAATAAAGCCAATAAAGTGTAAGTTATATAATCCCAATTAACATATCTTCTTTTAAAACGTATCTCTTTAGACATTCTTCCATGATTACCAACAATCCCAGTAAATTCAATTTCTGGAAATACTTGAGCTAATTCTAATAAAAATTGAGCAACAATCAAAGCAGTTCCTTCAGCCCACTCAATTGGAGTATTTTCAGCAGATTCAACCAATTCTTCATGTATAGTACCACACACAAAATCTCCCAAACCACCAACAACTAACTTTGGAAAAACATATCCACGAAGCTTATTATGAGCTATATCAATAATAGAGTTTGCAAGATATTTTAATCTATTTTTCATTTCTTCAAAATTGTAAGAATTTATTCCTCCGGTTTCTACACCTCGAACAACTTCCCATCCGTGTAAATCTGATAAAAGCAATAAAGCCGTTTCTTTTGTTCTTTCAACTTTAAAGGATTTTTTAATCGGAGGAACTCTAACAATAGGCAATGCAGGAACTGTTTCTCTAAGAACTTTAAGGATACTTTCTTGAAGATTTGAAGCTATGTTAGCGACGCGATATTTCCTATTAACAATTGCTAATTGTGTTGTTAATCTTTGTATTTCTCTATCCTTTTCAACAAGCTGATCAACTTTTTGTGGGGGGATATCAGAAGTTTCGTTTTCAATTATACTTTGTAATTCTTCACGAGATAATTTTGATTTCTTTGATTCACAATGAGAATAGGAAAGACCTAATCGACCTAACTTTATGGTGATTGAAATTACCGTTCGATTATTTTTAAATTCCTTATTTAAATCATCAACAAAATCTATGGGGTGGACTTCTTCTTTAATTTTTTGTTTTACAAATACAATTTCTTTTTCAGTCCATTCAATAGATTTGATCATTAATCCTCCTTCCTATTTTAAAATACTTACCTAAATTTTATTACCAATATAGTGATCCAAAATACTTCTATCGCATTAACAGTATATGGTAAAATAACACCTAAATTTGCCTTCGTAAATAACATATTTATCCACACCAAAAACATCGCCACAGATAACAACAACCACGCCAATACAGAAAACTGCTTCGCATCCTTTACCTTATATAACTTTACAATTTGCGGAATTCCATAAATTAAAAACAATAACGAAGAAATAATACCACTCAACCCTACAAAAGTAATCACTTTAATCCCTCCTATCTATTTTAAAATACACTAATTACAATAAAAACTAAATTTGTTTTATGTCGCCACCTTCCACTCCGTAAGGAATATTAAAATCTGGAAATTCTAACTCTTTAAGTTTTTTCTTCTTTAGTTTATTACTTTCTCCCCATTGGTCTTCTCCTAAATCAGCTACTTCTGCTTTTGCCGGTTCTGAAGGAAGTCCAGGAGTTCCATAATCTTCTCGTAAAAGTAAAGAAGGGCTGTAATAATTTTTGTCTGTTGGTTGTCCTTCAAATCCCTTTTTCTCTCTATTATAAAATACATTTGCTTTTTTATTTTTCAAATGAAAAACTGTATATGTCCTTCCATATAATCCTCCACTAATGTACCCAGACAATTCTGGAATTATGTCCCATCTATTTTTTTCTTCTTCTTTCCACTCGTCAATAACTTTGTTTGATTGTTCAGCAGCATAATCTTCCCATTCTTTTTCTGGCAAATTTTCAGGAAAACATCCTGAACTCCATCCTTCATAATGAATTAAGTAAGTTTCTCCGTCAATTGTAATTTCTTCTTTACCTGTTCCATCACTTACTTCATCAAGTAATTCAAAAAGATATTCGTCAATTTTGTCAAGATTAGTTTCTTTTGCTTTTTTTCTAAAATTCAAAGAACTAATTTTTAAATTATGCAATTCATCAAAAAAGGAATTATCACCAATTACATCTATTATTAAATATTCTCCAAATACACCATCGACATGAACGGTACTTATTACTCTATCTATTGCAATCATTTTTTCTTGAGGAGTTCTTGCTTGTAGTAATGTTAAAATTAAAGTCTTTCCGAATTTTTGCATCCAAGCACCCCAAAATTCTTCACATTCTTCTAAAGTTTGTATAAATTTTGAAATAACTTCATTCATTAGTTCTTCGTCGTAAATACCTTTTGCTTCTTGAGTATATAATTTTATTAAGTCTTGTTTTGTAACTTGAGGTTTTGGCAGAATTCCTTCTTCCTTTTCCTGACCTATTTTCTTTCTCATATTTAATGAAGCCATATCAATATGAGGATCAACTATATTCTGTTCCACAATTGAATCATTCTTGTCATGTCTCGGAGGATTCTTTCGTCTTAATTTTATATTTGTTTTATCTTGCACTCCCCAATTTTCAGGAACTTCCATATCAGAAATTGCAGGAGCAGCAGAAAGATCAGCTGTCTTTTTCATATTCAAACTAATATTTGACTCTAAAGGTTTAGATTTAGTCCAAACTGTTTCTCCAATAAAATCAAGGGTTTCCCAAATTTCATCTGGATCGCCTTGAAATACTCCAAACCCATAAGATAAGTGTAATGCTTGTATTGTTTGATCAATTTCAATAATTTTTTTGTTTAAACTTTTTGTAGCAACCTTTTCTAACTCATTAATATAAAAATCCGCTATTGCTATAAAATCTTTTTTTACATATCCCGTAATTTCAGGATCTTTTGATACTCTTTCTTTTTCTATTTGCAGTCCATAAATTAGTTTAGTAAGAACATTATCCACAAATTCATTAGTAAGTAATCCTTGTAATTCTAATTCATAGAATTGTTTAAGTTCTTGTATTGATAATTTATTAGGATCAGAAATATCTTGTGCTGTCTTTCTCATACATAAGTTGTTTGCAATTTCTTCCCTAATAGAATCAAGAACATCATAAAGTTCATCATAGTCCCCTTGAAATATACCAAAACCAATAGATTCATCTTTCTCCTTTTTATCGTCTCTCTTTTTTTGAGGCCAAGAATGAGGATAATCTAATTGTTCAAGAATTAGATTTGGAACTGAAGTCTCTTTTCTCATACTTAATTTTGGAACCATAACATTAGTGGTACTAGGTAACCCCAATATTTTTAATAATTTCGGAAGATTATCTGAAAATTCTTCAAAAGTACCAGTATCAAAATTCCATAATATCCCTGTTGAATCATAATCACCCCGAGTAATACTATCATATTCTTCACCATATGAAGGCAACCCTATATCTTCGAACCATTTATCATGCTCATCTTCTTCGTCAGTAGTATATATCTTTCCATTATAAATAGCCCATAAACCTCCTGGAAAAATTTTAGCTTTCTTCATACTTAATTTTGAAGCATTTACAAAAAGGTCTTTGTATTTAAGTACTCTTGGAATATCATTTTCTTTAGCAAAATAAATTTTTAAAGTATTTAAATCTGCTTGCAATTTTTCTACTAATTTAGGTAAATTATCAATTAATTCATTCCAAGATTCAATATTTTCATAACAATAAATAATATTTGGATCAGGAAGATAATAACCGCGAGCAGCTTTATCAAATTCATAACCACTACTTGGAAGACCTATTTCTTCAAACCAAGTTGAATGTGTTAGAAGCCCAAGTTGTTTCCCAATATAAATAGTACCATTATAAATTGCCCAAAGTGTTGATAATTCAGCACTTAATTTCGGTTCCAAAATATCTTCTAATTCTTTTTCTTCCTCCCCAGTAATTTTTTCATCCTTAATTATTTGCTTAATTTTTCTCAATATGTCTATATATTTGTATCTCTCAATTAACTTAAAAATAATATTTCCCGGAGTCCAGTTTTTACTTAATCCTTCTTCAATCGGTTCTTGACCGTCATAAAAAGCCTTGTTCCTTTCTTCATGAATTTTTATATTCTCTTCTTGTAATTGTTTTAAATCTTGTTCAACTTTCTTTAACTTTTCTTCTACTAATCTTTGAATATCTGCTTTGTTTCCTTCGTAAGAACCTAATAGCTCTTTTAAAACCTTATAGTCAACAAAATCTCTTTTTGTTTTACCTAATTCCACATCTAATTTTTCCATAATGTAGTTTGCTTGTTCTTGTAGTAAATCTATTTTTTGTTCTGTGTCATATGTTTCAGGTATTTTTTGAGGAGGAACAATCCAAACATCTTTTTGTATATCATATGCTTCTTCCGTTTGTGTCATTACATCTTCCCATTCAGACAATATATAATATGTAAGAAGGTGTGAAGTTCCAGGTAGATATTCTTTGTTTAAAGTATTCCAAAACACTTTTAACAAATCTTTACGCATTTCTTCAGCATCTTCTTTTGCTTTATCTAGATTAGTTTTTTTATATGCTTCCCAATCGACTCTTATATGAATATCTATATCAGAAGATTTTTGATATTGATGTGTAGCAGTTGACCCTGTATAGTAAAATTCCTTACACCACAATTCTGGACTATTTAATCCTTCTTTTACCAAGTAATCAATAAAACGATTCATAATAAAACTTTTAATATCTTTTTTTAGTTTTGGAGGATCAGTTGACAAATCCCATATTTCAGAATCTAAATATTTATGTGGGTAATCGAGGATAGATGTTTCCTTTTTCATTGCTAAAGTTTTAAATTCTTGTGTTGTATAATCAATCATTTGTATAGTAGGATCTGATATTCCTAAAGCATTTACTAATTCTGGTAAATAATCTGCAAACTCATTATAATCTCCAGTTCCATACCAAACAATTCTTCCGCCTTCAGAATACCCTCGAACTAACTCGTCAAAAGCCTTTCCTGAAGTAGGAAGACCAAATTTTTCAAACCATTGAGAATGGTGTTCCTCCCTACCATAATTTATATAAATGTTTCCTTGATATATTGCCCACCCAGATTCAAAAGTATCTGGAGTTCCCATAGTAAACACTTTTGCTGTTTTATGAACTTTTGTTAAAACTGGTTTGGGTAAAATATTTAATACTTTTTGTGTAAGTCTTTCTATTTCCCAAGAACTTAATTCTGGATGTTGATTTAGAAGATAATCATAAATATATGTTTCAGTTTTCGGTAAATCTATTCTTTCTTTTGTGAAATAGAAAATAGTATTGTTAATAATTTCTTGGTCCGAAATTGATGTTTTTCTCATACTTAAGTTAAAGCTTTCTTCTTCTTTTATTTCAGGACGCTCCCACTCTAATGTATTTTTTGATAATTCTGCTAAAGTTTCAGGAGGAGTAGAAGGATTTCTTTTAATATACAAACGAACCTCTTCATCTTCATCTTTAGCTAATTCCACTAATGATTCGGGAGGGGTATTGGGATTATAAGCCACCCGTATACGAACATACTTATCTATATCTTTCGCTAATTCTACTAAGATTTCTGGAGGTGTTTCTGGATTTCCTGCAACATTTATACGAACAAATTCATCTTTATCTTTTGCTAATTCAGCTAAGATTTCTGGAGGAGTTGATGGATTTTGGGCAAGTTCAAATTTTTCATCTCTTGTAATATATTTTTCGGGAGATATAATTTCTTTTCCTTTTAATCTTAAATCTTCTATAACTAATTTTTGTAAATCAGAAGAAAGATAAGGTATAAGTTGTTCAGGAGTTGCTTGAGCTTTAGTTTCTAAAGCATCAGAAAACCACTTTTTGACTTTCGGAAAATCGTGAAACATTAAACCAGTATTGTGTTCAATATCATTGATATGATCTATAACAGTTATGAGTTGATTAGTATCAGAAGTATTTTTAAGTTGAATTAGAGATTCAACAATAGACCCCCAAGAGGGACCACCATATTCTGTTACCCAGACTCCTTCATTATATATTTGAGCTAGTTGTTCTAAAGTAAGACTATTGACATTTTTAAGATTAAATTCTTCTATCCAATCCTCCCAATTATACATGCGATCAGTATGTTTTCTAAGTTCACTATAAACCATTTTAGTAATCAGAGGAACATAAACATCTTTTATACTTTGTACAATCATATTTCTATATTGTTTTGCGTAAGGATTTTGTTCTAAGTAATTATCTGACAGTAAAGATACTCCATAAAAGTCAAAAAATAGTTGTTTATCTATTTGAGATCTCTTTCGCATACTTAACTTTGTCCCCATTCCTTCATAAAACAAAATTGAGTTTGCAATATACTTTTGCAATTCTAATAAATTGTTAATTTTATCAACATTATTTAAAATCTTTTGTTTATCATCTTCATCAATATGAGAACCTGAAACTGTACTTATAATTATATCTTTTGCCTCTTTTAAACCAGAAGCACTCCAAACTGCCGGAGCAATACTTTCTAAAATTGATACAACAGGACCTCTATATTTTGTGGAAATTTTTACTTTATCTATATTTTTCTTTATATTCTCAAACCTTAAACTTCCAACACTTTGAAAAGGAACTTCTGTAAATACACGATAATCCGAATATAATCGATTATAAATAGCAAGAGCAAAATCATTGCTATCCTCTTTTGAAATGCCTAAATCCTCTTCCAAATGATTTGTCAGTTCAAACATAAATGTATCACTAACTAATTCCTCATAAATTTCTTTAGCGTCATTCATCCTTTCAAATTCTTTTACAAATTTTAATACAAATTCTTTTTCTATGGATGTAAATTCATTAGCCTTTTTTATGTTACTAACAACTTGTTCCCAATCATCTAGCAAACCAGAAATTCTATCTATATTAGCTTTAACTTCTTCTGGAAATAACATTAAGGTACTCTCACAAATATTACAATTAAACATCAACATTTTCCCACCAGAAGGAATTTCTTGATATCCAATAAAAGTATATGCTGGAATTTTATGGTTGTGAAATTGTTTAAATCTATATTCATGAGTTTCAATCCCTGCTTTCTTTCTCATAAATAAAGTCATTTCCCCTCCCCCTCAACTAAGTCACAAATATTTTCCAATGTTTTTCGATCTACTCTTATTATTCTATCTTTAACACCACCAACAATTAAATATTCATCAACCTTTGGATCATATTCCATTACTTTGTATGTAGCTTCTTCCATTGATTTATTCTTAATTGTATCTTCAGGTTTAAATATAGGAGAAGCACTTTCAATAGGAACATCTTTTTGTATATCTGATTTTCTCATATCTAATTCAGCTTTTTTTATTTCTGAGAAACCCGGGGCAGATTCAATTTTAACATTCTCCGGTAATTCTAACTTTTTTCTTAACTCTTCAATATTATCAGAAAATTCTTCAAAAGTTCCAGTACCTTCATACCATACTATTCTATCTGGTCTATAAATACCACGAGTAATATAATCGTATTCTGTTCCTTTCACAGGTAAACCTAATTCTACAAACCAATTTTCATGTCCCTCGTATTTATTCACATCTTCTAATTTACTATATATCTCTCCATTATAAATAGCCCATAAGCCTACAGACAGGAGTTTTCGGCCTGATATTTTATTAGCTTTTCTCATATTTAATATACTACCAAAAGGTCTTGTCACAGGTCTTTTAAAAGACTCCCAAACAATTTGCCCCAATTCTTTCCAAGTTGGAAATTTTTTCTTTAGTTTTTTTGGTTCAGGTTCTCCAAACTCTTCAACAGGTATTGGAATTTCTTCTTCTTCTGGTTCTGCTAACTCAAAAATAATAGGCTTTTCAACAGGAACTTTCTCTGGTTCAACTTTTACTTCTTTAGGTTTTTCAATTTTAGGCTCCTCGACAGGAGTTGGAATTTCTTTTTTAGGCTCAAATTTTGGTTTTACAAATGCTTTTATTTCATCTACCAAAAAGGGAGTAGTACGCCCAGGTTTAAATATATGAGCAATATCTATATGAGCATTAGTTATTTCTGTTATCTCAATATCATATGAACCATCCTCATTCTTCGTTCTAACAATTCCTTTACCTTTTAAAACTCCTCCTTGTTTACTTCTACCAACTCGAAAATAACGAGTAGTGTCAAATTCTACTTCATCTCCAATGTTAACTTCTGTAATTTGAGCAATTCTTTTTAAACTTAAACTACTAACTTTCAAATTACTTAGGTCATCAAAAAAGGATAAATCTCCAGGGTCTATTCCTTTTATCAAATACTCTCCATATTTTCCCGTTTGATGAACAATATTTATTACAGTATCTATTGCAATCATTTTCTCTTGTGGAGTTGTTGCTGAGTGTAAAGGTTGAATTAAATCTTCTGCTTCTCTAATTAGATCATAACTATCATCAGTTACATATTGCAAAAGATACTTTATTTTGTATTCTTCAAAATTAACCCAACTTTCTAAAGTTACTAAAAATCCTGAAATAATTTCATCCAGTAATTCTTCATCATAAATACCTTTAGCTTCTTGTTCATATAATCTTCTTATTTTTTGTTTTGTTATTTGAGGCCCCAAGGTTCTAGGGGATTCCTGCGCAAATTTGTCAAATCGAAGTTTTAGTTGTTGAGGTATAATAAATTGTTCCTCAATATTCTTTCGTATAGTTTCTTTTAAACCTTTTTCATGTTTTAGTTCAAAAGGTTTTTGAAAACTTCTATATTTATCTTTTTGTTCTTCTTTATCTTTTTCCTTTTTTAGGTTCATTTTTTCTATAAATTCCGGAGATGGAAATAATATTCCAGTTTGTAATAATTCTCTTTGAGTTAAAGGATCAAGAGCTATTTTTCTCATATTTAATCTATTTTCAAAAATTCTTTCAGTAAGTTTACCCTGTTCCTGAAGAAAAGTCTTCAAAGAATCCCATACTTGATAGTGTTTTTGTATCTCTTTTCTATTTGATCTAAATTCCCTTTCTGCATATTCTTCAAATGTCATAATTAAATGTTCAAAGACATCATAATCAACATGCATTGTATTTATAGTAGTATCTATTGCAACTATTTTTGAATCGATATCAAAAGCATTCTCGAGTTCTTGTTTACAAGATTCTAATCTATTTGTTGCTGCTTTTGCTTCTTCATTTAGTCCTTCCTCAGCAATATAAAATTGTAACCAATCATTTAAAAACTCTATTAATTCTTTTACTATATATTCTGATAATTTGTCGAGTTGCTCTTCAATACCAAAATTTCCTTTTCTATATAACAATTCTAATTCATACAACTTTTTTAGTTGCAATGGAGAAATAATTGCTTTCTTTCGTATACTTAATTGAAAAGTTGAATTATTTTTTCTTACACTCAATAATTTTTTAGCTTCTTTTTCTATATCTATCCCTTCATCATATAAATTATTTTTAATTTTCTGAATCATTTCTTGATCAAGAACAATATACAATTCATCTAATATTACATCAAAAGCACTGTTCACATCAAATGCTTTTTTCTTTACCAATTGAAGAATATGATTAGTAGCCTCAACCGCAATAGAATCCTTATCAATATCATTACTTAACACTACTTCAGTTGCCAACATTTCTTCTGTTACTGTAGTTTCTACATACATAGAATAAGTCCACTTTTCTAAATCAGAAAGATATATTGGTTCAGGATCAACGGATACAATTCTTCCATATTTACCAAAATATCCTTCATCTTTTGCAAATACAATATCATTTATTTTAAGAGGATTACCTCGTTTATCAACAAAAGGAACTTTTTTAGGTATGGAAGGTTTTGGTTTTTCTTCTTTTTCTTCCAATTTTTCACTAACTTGCGAAAAAATAGTAGCAAGTAATTCTTCTGCCCTTTCAATTTGTCTAGGATTAACTATCTCAGAAAGCAAATAATGTTCTCCATGATCCTCAAAAAAATGATGTATAACATTCACTGTCGAATCAATCATTACCATTAAATCTGAATCTTTTTTTAGCGATTGTTTTAAACCATCAACATATTCTTGAATAACTTCAAGATCCGCTGGAATATCTTCTTCTTCCCAACCTTTATACTTTTTAAATGTACTTTTTATCAAATTCTCTAAATTTACTAATAAATCTGTTCTAACTTCTTCCATTAATTCTCTATCATAAACTCCAAGATGTTTTAATTGTCCTTCATATAATCTTTTTAAATTATCTAAATTAATATAAGCTTTCTTTCTCATATTTAATCTACTTGCAGTCATTTCAGATACTGGATTATCTTCAAAAAGCCAAGGATCCCTTTTTATTCTTACCTTCTCTGGAAATAATATATCAAACCCCTGATCAGGTTCTTTATCTTCCCATTCATCTCTTCCTTGAAAATAAGTATGCCCTGGATGTTCTCCTTGTTGTTCATGTAATGATTCATCAGGAGTTGGTTCAGAAACAGTTGTTGAAGTTTTTCTCATTCCCAATCTACCGGCTACAATACCTCTCTCAATTACAAATTTAGCCATTTCTATTTCTTCTGGAGATACATCAGTTTTTCTACCTCTAGCTATATCCCATATTTCATCTTCAGTGTATTTGTCTCGTAGAAAGGTATAGGGAACTTCCATTGTTTCTGGAGAGAGTTCTTTTTTTTCAGGTAGAATCTGTTTTTCTTTTTCTTTCCATCTTTCACCTATCTCTTCTTCAGTTTCCTCAAATTCATCTTCTTCTTTCTTAGGTTCAAAAACATCTTCCAAAGGAACTTTCTTTATCTGATGTTTTGGGTTACTTGGATCTTGGCAAACCTTAATCAAACTCTCTAAAAGCTCTTTAGTTAAAGGTTTCAACCCTATTTTCGTTGATAAAGCTAAATACTCTCCTATCATTTGTATAAACCTAGAAGCTTTATCTTCATGCGCCGCTAAGATTGCTCCCGACAATATATCATTTCCAAAAATATTATATAGATTTTCAGCAAGGTCTTCAACCTCGTCAGAGTCTAAAGAGTCAACCTGCTGAAGATCTTTCACTACCATCATAATATCCGTAAGCTTTTTATAGGTAAGAAGACCTTTAGATTGTGCTCTCTTTTTCATACTTAAACTTCCACATATTCCAGGTCCTTGAGGATGAGGTCCTGGAGTTGTATCATATTCCATTGGATTAGAAATATCAGGTTTTATGTTAATTATATTTCCTTGATCATCTGGATAATTATAAAATGGAAAGCGTAAGCGAGGTTTTTTAGGTCCTTTTGGATATTCATCGGACTTTCCTGGTTCGTAGAAATTTTCTTGAAGGGTTTCAGGTTCAGCTGTTTTTCGAAAATTTAAAGAAGCTGTTTTTGGAATATATTGAAGAACTGCCTTTTCCATTTCCTCTGGAGAAACAAACCACGTTCCTTCAAACTTGCCTAATATATAATCTTTGTATTTTTCGTAATTTGGATGTTCAATAGGAATATTATTTTCAACCAGTAATTCAGAAATCAAATCAAGATCTGCAAAAACCCAATTCGGTTCACTACCTAATTTTATCATTTATTTAGTTCTCCTTCTTTTTCTTTAAAGAAAATCTCTTCTCCTTTGTATATTTACAATTTATTATTTGACCACTATGAACATCAATAGACATATGTCCATACGGAAAACTATACATATCTTTTAAAATATCTTTAATGTTGCAAACCTCTTCTTCATCCAACTGCTGTAAAATAGCATTGATTTCGGCTATTTTATCATTTTTTGTCATTTATTCTTTCACCTTATATAATTTAAATTTTTCAGTTAAGTGAAATATATTTTCTGTAATAACAATTTTTGGACTTGAAACTTCCACAACCTTTACAACCATCGGATCTCGTTGGACTTTTTGTTCTAGCACTGCCAAATCATTTAAAGCAGAAGAAATACTAGTAACATCTGTTATATTGAAATCGTCTGTAGTTAGTTGTAGGTTTTCCACAATATCATAATTTTGTAATGCCTTTTTAGTCAACACAAGTTTAAGTTTTGAAACTGGATTGTTGCTATCATCCTTCTTATTAGTTCTAAGAGTACTCATAGCACTAAGCTTCAAAAGACCATCTTCATCTAATGGATATACTTCTGGACCTTTAGTTTTTGTAATACTAATGCCTTTAGTTGAAGGGGCCTTTTCAACCTTTAAATTAAGTGGAACCAATGACTTTAATAATGTATGTGAATCTACGCTTTGGGTATGGGAATCTGGAGCAGAAGTAAACGTTTTTTGCATTTCAGTAATAGTAGTAAGTTCCACTACCAACGTGCCATCTAAATACTGAATTGTAAGCGACTGTAATTCTTTTGGATCAAGTTTTTGACCATTGATGATAACAATAGTATTTTCCTTTAAATCTTTACTTTCCTGCTTCTCAACTAAAGCTGTTGGATCTGTTTGTTTCTTCTTATCTTTCGGCATGACTTCCTCCTTACTTCGTTAAAAGGTTTTTTTTAAAATCTTGGAATAAAACGCGTCTCTAATAATTTGACATCCAAAAGAACGCTTGGAGATAGAAAGAAGCATCGGATACCATCTTTGGCAATATCCCAAGCGAAAAAATATCCGTCCTTTATTTCGTAGGGTTCCACAGTTCTTGTAGATGTTTCTCCCTTTTGATTCATATAAGTAATTTCTAACATTATATGTTCTTGTATTGCAAACGGAATATCTTCCATTGGCATTTATAATTTCCTTTTTAAATGATGTTTAAAATCTAAAACACGAAATCCAGTAATTTTATTAGTAGTAAAACCTTTTTCTATTAACAATATATCATCAACTTCTTCACAATAAGAAGGTTCTTTAGTTCCCAAAGTAATATACAAAACATCTGCTTCCTTATCATAATCAATTTTTGTTGCCATTTATAATTTCTCCAATTTTTATCTCCAACTTCTTTTTGAATCTATTCCTCGAAGTCTGTCTCTTATATCCTCTTTTTTCTTACCCCCCCATATTGGGCCCCCTTTTTGAGGATTAATAACTCTTCCTAATGGAATTGGAGATCCAAGTTGCTTATGTAATTCTCTAATAGTTTTGCTTGACATTTCTTTACGAGATGATAATCGGTATACTAAATTAGCACAACAATCTGCAAAATCATCTGTGGTAACTGGACCACTTGTTGGAGCTGCATAATATGTAGTTCCCCCACTTATTATCTTTTGTAAATATTTTAATTCTAATTTTAACTTAGCAACCCAGTTCTCAGCAGGATCAGGATCTATTTCATAGCAACACATTTGTCCTTGATTTAATTTTTCTAAAAAGGTCCCATATATAACACCTTTATATGGGTTCGTAAAAGTTGTTTCAAATGCGGGTAATTTCATTTTTCTCAATGTACGAATACTATCAATACTATTATGAGTAATAAATCCATTAACAACAAAAGAATGCTTTCCTGGAACAGTAATATCATATACTCTTTCTGGAGGCATTTCTTCAATTGAGATAATCTTATCCCAAAAAATATTATCATTATCCAAATAAGATTTAACTCTAAATTTCTTCAATGGCCTACGATGATCTAAAACTTTTTCTAAACGTGCTTTTTTTCGTTTACCACGAAAACCTATAAGAACTGCAAATCTATCAATATTCTTTCCTCTAATTGTTATTCTATGTACAGGTTTTCCTACTTGTATGCCGGTCATTCTCGAAGATATTATTCCCAAATTTAATAGAATTAAATGCACATCTTTAACAAGGTCTTCAGAACGAGAATCATAACAAATATAAGTATCTGTTTGTCCATATTTTGTATTTTTTTGTGGATAAAATCCAATTGTTCCATCTCCTTCGAATAATGCAGAAAGATAAGCACAACACACTTCTTTTGACCCTTCGCGAATAGGTTTGGGCACATGTTTTGTAAATGACGTCCCTAATACTTCATGCTTTCGTAATTCTTCAGTAATCTCTTTTGACCATAAGGCTGCAGTATCCTCCAATACAATGTTCCCTCTTGAATCTTTCCTCGTCTTATAAAATTTTTTATTAATAAGCCTTCTATGAGGAACTTTTCCAAATTCTTGTTCAAATAAAAAGCAATAATCATCAAGAATATCTTTTTCAATATTAGAAAATCCAATTATAGTGTTATTTCCAGAACATTGCCCCTCAGATGTTAAATACCCATAAATAATAGCTCTGTTTACAGAAATTGTTGAGCACTTATTAAAAAGTGCAGAAGGTTGTATTGCTACTTCATCTCCTACTTTTAAATCTCCAATACACTGCCATTCCTTTTTAGTCCAAAAAGGATGATTTTTAGTGCCCACATCTTCATAACCAAATTTAGTTCGAATTTTTACAACAGATCTTACACCATTATCATAAAATTTTTCAGCCTTTGCAAAACCATCTTTTGTTGCAACTAAAATAGGCTTGTTTTCTTTACACAATTCTTCAATTGTTTTCATTCCTTCATTTGTAAAAAGTTTAGCTGATCCTATCTTACAATTCCATTGATCATAACAAATTTCCATAACCTGCTTTCCCATCACATTTAAATTTCTAATTAAAGTTAAAAGAAAATCCATTACAATGTCAGAGTCAATTGGTTCTATAATAATCCTTCCATCCCCTAATCTTTTCGTTGTAGGTTCGAATCCCTTCAAACCATCAATCCAATACTTTTCAGTTGGTCTATCTTCTCTATGCCCCCAAGCAATTGCATAAGTATCACTAGTACTCGCTGGATCAACTACAATAATATACAATTGTCCTGACCTACCCCGTAACAAAATTGGGGCTCCTTCAACTACCATATCGTCAATTCTTTGAGGATTTAAAAATGAAGCTGCTGGTTCTGCAAAATGTGCTCCATATTCCATTGAAGCATTTACAGGATCTTTACTATAATCATCTACAAAATCTTCTTTTACAAACCTTGGATTTGCTTGCCAAGTCGAAAGCTGTAACAATAAATATTTTGGATTCGGTGGAAGTTTTTCACTTTCATTTTGTTCCATTCCCCCAGCTAAACAATACAAAGTATAAAATTCTCCAGCTTTTTCTGCAGGGCTACTAATTGCAATAATTAATCCGTCTTTTCCAAAATCTTTTACAGAAGGGGTAAGAGCAACCCACATTGCATGATCAGTTTGAGGTGCTTCCATAACTTCCAAAGTTCTTTTTCTATATTTAGATCTTCCAAAATGAGCAAATTCGTCAAAAATTAACCCAATGATTGCTTTTCCTCTTTTAGTTGCAGCAGATGTAGTAACAGACTCAATACAAATAGAACCCCGCAATAGGTTCTTTTTCATTGATCCTTTTCCCCGAGTTTCATTATATCTACGTATTTGAGAATTTAAAAATAAATCATATGGAGAGAATAAACGCATTTCTGTTTCGTTGTCTTTGTCAAAATCTATATATTTTTGGAAAAAATCAATTTTCTTAATATTGTCTTTTATAAGATTAAACGTTTCTTTAGCTTGATCTCCATCAGAAGCACAATTAAGAATATGTATAGGGTGTCTTTCTCTTATTTTGTAATACTTTTGTGGATTTCCTTTACATAAAAGTTTATAAGCCTCAAATGATGCAATCCAAGAAACAACTGAACTTTTACTTCCTCTACGGCCAATTACAAGAATTAAAACTTCAATAACTTGATTTATATCTCTGTTTTCTAAATCAATGTTAATATTCCACGCAGTCTTTAAAGTATCAATTAATTTCTGTTCTTCCTCAATAATAGGGTATTTTTTCCACAATCCATATAACAATTTTAAAATAAGACTTTGAGACGGAAATGGTTTTTCTCCTAACCATTTGTGAGAGGTAACAAAAGTTAAAGCATCAACTGATTCCATAGGAGCAATCAGTTCTGACTTTTCTTTATATTTTTCGTCTACGATTTCTTTAAAGGACATACTTTATTCGCCAATTTCACCAAACTCTACCTCATATGCTTTTCGCGCTTGAGATAATGTAAAAGGTTCTGTACTCACATAAAGAACTTCTGTATCCTTAGGATCTTCCATAAAATAATGAGGTGTTTTGCCGTTCATTTTAACATAATTAAAAGGATCTTCTAATGAAGTGACAATAATAACCGCTTCTTTTCTCAATCCTTTATTTCTACCTTGAGGTATAATTAAAGCCATTTTTTCCTCTTTTATTCTTCATTTTCATCATATACAATTTTTGCATCAACAATAATTGCTTTTTTTGGATCTAACAAAGGTAATATTCTTTCATCAAGCTTTTCTACAAAACGTTCTTTTATTCTATTTTGAATAAGAGGATCGTCAATTTCTTCAATCAACACTTCCACAAAATCCTCAATAAACTTTGTTACTCCTTCCTTAAAGTTCTGGACCATTGCAATATTAACATTAACAGTTCCAGGACCTTGTTCTATTTTAACGTGTGTCAACAAATCCTTCGTAAGGCCTCTCATAATTTCGTCAATCGAAATTGTCAAATCTTTTAAAGTCTTTCTGTCAGCAACAGATCTCTCTGAAGCATTTATATTTTCTATACTCTTTTTGTATGCTAATAGCTCCCAAAGATTTTTAACCCGAGCTTCATATAATAAACTAACTGTTTTTATTTTGTTTAAAGTTTCGTCATATTTCTGTTTGTATAATTCAACAACAGCAGGATCAAGATCTACTAAAGAAAGTTCCCGCTTCTTAGCATCAATCTCAGCCGCCTTTTTAGGATTACAATGGTTTTTGTGACTGTTAATATTAGTAGGAGTCAAAGGAGGAGTAAATTTATCTCCCCACTTTTCAATGATTTCCCTATAAGTCATTTGTCCTTCTAAAAGAACCGTAGTAATTTCATTAAGGTAAGGAAGATTTTGACATATCTTACACCTCTTAGACACTCTGAGTAATCCGGGTGTTTTAGGTTTGGGGATAGAACTGCCACTCGAATGTTGTTCCATTTAGTCTCCTAAGTTATTAAAACTTAACCTTCTCTTTTAAGGTCTTTAAATAACCACACTTGAGGCATTCCCAAAGAGATATTTTTATACCATCTTTTAAAGATCCTACCACAATTCCATTTTTACATTGCTGTAGTTCTACATTACACTTTGGACATTTCATAATTTTTCCTCTTATTTATTCCAGAACTAATTCCAATTGTTCTCCTTCTGCTGAAATTTCACTTAAAGACTTAACATATGACCAAAGATTTTCTCCAAGTTCTCTTATAGCATCAAAAACAGTAGCTTCCTTTTCAATAGATCCTTCACGTTTTGGAAATACTGTAAGAATACGTTGTTTCACTTCAGTATTTAAAGAATTAGATCCCTTTTCAGCCTTATCTAAATAAGTTTCCGCCTCCTTTCCAAATTTTTCCAATAACTTTTGGACTCTCCACGCATCTGAAGGCTTAAATTTTTTCTCCTTTATAGATGTATCTAAATGTGCAAAAAATTCTCCAAGGTCAACTATTTGAGTTTCAGCTTGTTCAACAAGAGCAGCTAACTTTTCGATCCCCTCCTGCACATCTGACGCTTCCTTAATCGCTCCGTGTTCCTCCTGAATTTTACGAATTTCCTCTTCCACCTTACGTCGAGATTCCTCTATAAGAGCTTTAATTTCTGTCAACCTTTGCTTATGGTTCTGTATTTCGTGAAAAGTTTTTTGCATTTCTGGAGTTGCAACAATAGCTTCTTCTTCTACTTCCAACTCTGGTTTGTGTGGTTTTGTTTTTAATTCTTTATATTCTGTTTTTGGTTTTTCTTCTTCTACTTCTTCTTGAGCTGTTTTCTTTTTTGTAAATGAAGGTGGAGGCCACTTTTTAACTTCTTCTACATACTCTTCAAAATCTAGAACATTATACCCTTTAGCAAGAGTTTTATAATGACTTGCAGTTTCCGTATCCCTAACTCGTACAAGTTTATAGTCAGAATCATCACTTCTTTGATCACCAATAACTGTCCATCCATTATCTAATTCCTCACTATCCCAACTATCATACTCAACTGCTGTTTTTATTGAAGCTTCTTTCTCAGTATCCTCTTCTTCTTCTTCAACAGCAGGTAAAACAATTTCCTCTAACTTTTCTGCGTGAGCCGCTTCATCATCAGCCATATCTTCTAAAGCTTTTTCTGCTTTTGGACATACAACTTCCGTTGCCATTTCATTATAAGTTTCTTCGCCTTCTTCTTCATCTTTAATTTGTTTTTTAATATCCTTTTCAGTAAGATCTGCTTTTCGAATTTCTTGAACTATTTGGTTAGATGATTTACCTTTTGATCCAACAATTAGCTTTCCTCCATCAGTTTCTTTCATCCAAGAATCTATCGACTCTTCTATTGGAAAACCTTTATCTTTGAGGATTCTGTCTAGAAGGGATTTCATCCTTCTACTATATATAGAAAAAGTTATTCCATAGTTTTTTTGAAGAATCTCATTAATCTCATCTACTGTAGCTGCTGTTTTTGTTGAAGCAACTTTTTTCAGACTTTCTTGAATAAATCCTTCCGCTACTTTTTTATATTCTTCAAGAGTCATAAACCATTCTGGAGATTCTTCTTTTATCCATTGTAATAACTGTTGTATATCATTATTAGTAATACGAGAATATCCAAGTAGTTTTAATACCTCTTTAAGTTTTCTCGAATCCAAAGGAAGCCACTCCAATTCATCGTATATATTTGATAAAAATCTATCATCTAAATCATTAAAAACATCTTCCAATTTTTTAAACTGAATCTTTTCTCCTTCACTATCAACACATAACATATTTGTTCTAACAGCTGTTTTCTTCTTCGCATGAACAACAGGATAATGAGTATCTTTAAGTTTTTTGTCAAGAATATCTAATAGTTGTTTTCTTGTCATTCGAGAAACCTCTGACATTACTTTAGTATAATCAAAATCTGGGGGAAATTGTCCTGCTCTATAATAATCCTCAACAAGTGTTCTTAAACGAGAAAGTTCAATTTGTTTTCCTGTTTCATCCGTTTCGTGATAACCTGTTGGTTCAGCTATTTTCTTTATTGAAGCTTCCTTTTCTCCCTCTTCCTCCTCCAATGGTTTTCCAACATATTGGAGATAGTGAGGAGCTTCTTTTTTCTCCCACTCGTTTCTACCAATCCAAAAAGAACCACTTATATTTTCTTGGTCAACTTGAATTGTATCTCCTTCAACATCAAGAATAACAAATTTATAACCATCTTTTGTATTTCCATACATTCCTGGTTCCAATGATTTTTCAACATATTGAGGACTTTCTTTTCCTTCCCATTCATTTCGGTCAGTCCAAAAAGAACCACTTATATTTTCTTGGTCAACTTGAATTTCATTTCCCTGAACATCAAGAATAACAAATTTATAGCCATCTTTTGTGTGGCCATGCATTCCGGGATGTAGTCCATCTACTTTCCCTTTTCTATGCCAAACACCTCCAGCAACATAATTCATACACTTAGCATGTTCCCATCCTTTGTCTCTCATACATTTTTGAACCATACTTTCAAGGTCAGCTTTTTCAGGAGCAGTTTTGGTTAGAGAAGCTTCTTTTTCAGTCTCAAATTCAAACACCCAATCTACAAATAATTTTTGAAGTTCTCGTTTTTCATCGTCTCGCAACGTATAACTATGTTTCTCAGCCCAATGTGAAACAAAATTTTGAGAAAGGCCTTCTGGATCTTTTCTCAAAGCATCTAGCCAATGTTTTGGTACATCCACATATGATTCAAGAGAAAGGGTTTTCAAAACCCAAGGACCAGTATCTTGTTCTACTGTATCATAAAACTCATCCTTCACTCTTTGCCATCTTATCTCTGCAGCAGATTTAGTAGGTCTTACTGAAGTTCCTCCTCTAAACATTTGCTGAACAGCTCTATCCTTTTCCTCAAGAATCCCTTGGTCAGATTTCTCATAAGGAGTACTAAAATCTGGATCAACATCAGTTTGTTTTGCAACACTATAATCAGGATCCGATTCAGTAAATGGAACTAAAGTTTTTTCATCCCTTAATCCTCTTTTAACAATTTCTTCAATCTTTTTAGCAACTGGAGCTGTAATAGGAGCAGCAGGAGCTGCTAAACCAGAACCTCCTTGTTGAATATTTAACTCTAAATTAGGAACCGGAGCTGTTTGTAATCCTGTTTCATCTTTTAATATAGAAGTATCTCCAACAACAGTATCAACTGTATATATCTTTCCTTGATATTCAATTTGTTGACCAGGAATAGGAACACCTGCTGCTGTTTTTTTTCTAGTAATAAACTGACTAGCCTCCTCCTCTAAATCAGCATCGATCGTATCCACAACATTTTCAAACCAATCTTGAACAGTCATACGAGGATTGCCAAAATCAGTCCAATGATCTCTCATCCCGTCAATAGTATTATCTGAATAAGCATCAAGATCTGAAATTTTGAATTCTGGATACTTTCGTTTTAACCTTTCCATAACTTTTCTTTTCATTTCTGAAAACTCCATATTAGGAATATCATCAATACCTTTCACAAAAGCGGTTTTCTTTGAAGCAACTATTTCTCTAAACCTCGAAGGATCACGCTCTTTGTAATAAATTTGAGGAACAACAGGTTTAACGTCTGGAGAACCATAAACTTTACCTGATACAAAACCTTCAACTCCTTCTTGTGTGAACGATATTTCTCTACCGTCCAAGGTTCTAAACACATTAGAAATTATTACTTTTCCGATAGGAGTAATTCCAGCAGTAGCAATAACACGAAATCTAACATCATAATTATCCACAGACTCTATTGTATACTCCGCGTATTTCACATTTTGAGGAGAACCTTCACGAACTTTTCCTCGAATGCCTCTTTGAAATTTTAATTGAGGATTAAACATACCTACTGATTCGGCATATTTTCCTAGTTCGTGACAAATTTTTTCAAGTAAAGCACGATCAACCCAAGTATTAGGCACATAGCCTGGAACTATTCCTTGATTGGGATATATAGCAGTTAGATCAGCGTTCCTGTTTATTTTTGAACCAAGTTTAGAAGGAATCTTTGTTTTACGATCTGCAACAAGAAATAGACCACATTTTGGGCAATAAACAAGAGTGCTTCCTTTTTTTGCAGACTCAATAATTTCTTTTCTTAAACTATTAGCACTAAAGGAATGTTTACAATTTGTGCAAGCGTATGAAAGAACAGTTTCTTTCATATTTGATTGTCCATGTTTTCTTATTAAGTCTTCCTTTTCTTGAGGCAACGATTCTTTCTTAGCAACTTTTTTTAGCTTCTCTGCCTTAAACCACTTTTTGTGTGTTTTTTTATTTTTTTCTGGTTCTTTTGGAATTAACATTGTTTACCTCCAATTAAATTTTATTTTCTAATTATTTTCAAAAAACGACTGGCGACTCCGGCGTAACTTCCTCTCCCTCTTCTGTTTCTTTTTCTTTTGTTTCAGGAGGAACTTCAGCTCCTTTAGGAATTTCTGTTGGTTCTTTAGTTTTTACTTCTTCTTCTCCCTCTTTTTCTCCCTCTTTTTCTCCCTTAAAATTCACGTGAACAGATTTACTTTCCGGGTCAATTTCTACTATAATTTTTTCAACTTCTTCCGTTTCAGGAACTTCTTTACCTTCCTCTTCTTCTTCTTTAGGCAGAGGAGGATATTTTGATTCCTGCACATTCCATTGCATTGGTTCCAATTTACTTGAACCTCCTCCCTGTCCTCCACCCCTTAAACTTTCCATTCCATCTGCTTCTTTTACAATACTTTCAATTTTTTTACCAACTATTTCTATTGAAGCTAATCTTGGTTTATAAAAATCCTCATAGATAGCTTGTAATTCTCCATCAATTTCCGCATCTAAATCTTCAGGATTTTTGTTTGGGTGTTGTTTTAATACATATTTTATACCTACCCTAATATCACTTTCAGGAATATCTGGAAAACCTTTTTGATATTTTTTTACTAATTCTTCTAATTCAAATTTAGTTTGAGCTGTTTTTGTTGATGCTTCTTTTATTCCTTCTAAATGATACACACTTAAGCCTGTTATTATATAATCGTCATCAAAGCGTACATCAACATAATATTCTTCTAAAGTCCACCCTAAAATAGCAATACCTGTAACAAGAGCATATTTATTATTATGTCTTAAAAGTTCTTCATATTCTTCTTCATCTTCTATATCAAAATCACCCATACTAAATTTATCTAAGTTAACTATTCTAAATCTTTTGTTCGTAAAAGGATCCGCTACAGTTTTCCTCGAAGCTTCTTTTTCAACCTCTTCTTCAGGTTCTAATTCATCCTCATCACCTTCTTCTTCAGGTTTTTCAAAAGGCTTTTCTGTAGCAGGACTTGTTGGAGGTCCTTGTAAATGCTTTAAACTTTTTAAAACATTTGGACTATCAAACCACATAATAACATTTTGAGCAGTTTTAGAAGCAAACTTCCCATCTCCTAGACTTTCTTCTATTTTTCTTCTTGCTTCATCCTCCGTAATATTATAAGTATCCATTTCACCACCAATAAAATCTTTACAATACCAACCAGAAACACTTGAATAATTTATTCGGCAATTATCTGCATAAAAATAACCCCCTGTATTAGTACTCTCTAAAAGTTGCATAATTTCTTCCGTCGATAATTTATGTTCCTCTTGTGCTTTCTTCTTCGATCCTGATTTAACCAGTCCTGTCACAGGAACATCATAGATAACTCTCCCATCGTCAAACTCTAGTGTGGCATTCCCACTCTGGTTGATTGCCCTAACTATTGCGTCTATGTCATATCCTTGATCTCTGGCGTAAAGAACAAAATCTCCAGCACTGATCTCTTCCCCTTTAGAATCTTTCCATGCTTTCTTACCTCTTAATCTTTTTCTTTCTTCATATGTATAATGAGGACTAGGAATAAGTCTTTCTTTACCTGTATCTGGATCTTCTAATTGCAAAAAACCAGGAAATCCTGTTGAATGAGTTTCTTCAAAATCGAGACCACATTTTACAGCTTCTTCACATGCTGGACATCCAGGAATATAATCAGGATCTTGTTCAGTTAACTGAGCTTTCTTACCTTTCATATGTTTAAACATTTCTACTTGGTCTAATCTTTTCTCAGCTTCTGGTTTTGTAGAGTAACATCCCATACTTCTACCAGATTCTGCTATTACACAATATTCACCTTTTCTTTCTTCAATTCGAGCGGTTTTTGTAGAGGTTTTTTTAAGTTCTGTTTTCTTTTCTTCAACCCATTCATAAATTTCATCTTTAGTATTTCTAGTAGCGGCAGACTCAGTTATTCCTTGTTCATTTGTAAGAAATGCTCTATACATGTTATCAAAATTATTATAATCGACAGTAATTTTTTTACCTCCACCTAAATCTATTTCCTCTATTGTAGTAGTATCAGCAATTTTCTTTATTTTTTCAGCAGCAACTTTATTTATTCTATCATTATTTGCAATCTTTTCTAATTGTCTCCAAGTATAAAAAGCATTACATTTACACTTAACTTTCCCAACCTTTTTTAACATTTGTAAAGAAACATTTGCATTACAAAGAGGGCAAGGAACAATTGGATTAATTACATTATCTTCAAACCAAAAAGGAGGCATATCTTTAAAACTAACTTTAGAACGGTCTGGAACTGCAGCAACTACTTCTCCTATTTTACCATTATATTTTTCATAAAGGTTTCCGTGAGGAACAGTTATTTGAACAATTGTTCCTGGAGTGTGAGAGATTTTTGTGGAAGCACCTTTTTCTGTTTCTCCATAAGGAGGACCAAGTTTTACTTCTTTTACCCACCACCCATCCTGAGAAATACTCTGTCTTACTAATTCATATGTCCCCCAAATAAATTCAAGTCTATCAGTCTCAAATCTAACTCCTTTTCTTGGTTCTATTTCCATTTCTTCTAAATCTTCATTTGTTAGAAAATATGTTTTGCTTGGCCTAAATCTCAAAGGTTCTTCTTGTGCAGTTTTCTTTATAGAAGCTTTCACTTTTCGCAACACATTATTATCTTCATCAACATAAGCCACGAGCCATTTTTCCTCTTCACCTTTATCATTTTTAATAGCTGTAACAGTCCAGATCGACCCAGCGTCAGGATCCTGCGTTTTACGAAAAAGATTCCAACCGATTTTTGTAAATCCCTTGTCAGTGAATAACATAGCCCCTTTTTCTTTCAAAAAAGTAACTTTTTCTCTATACGCTAAGGTAACTAAAGCTTTTTTCATAAAACTTGGAATCTCTCCACCGCATAATTTTCGAACACTATTAAGTGACATATCTTACCTCCGTTATTTCAATAAAATTATTTTCCACTATTTTCAAGACATTGGGCACAAACTTTTTTCCCATCGTTACCATCATAAAGAGTAGAAACTTTTTTCCCACACTTTTCACATTTCAGTAAAGTTCGAGTACCTTTTGCTCTCTTTTTTAACATCTTTCCTCCAAAAATACAAAAATAGACCTGTTTCCAAGCCTACTAAATCATTACTTCTATTACTATTATAGAGATTGACAAAAAAATTGAAAGCAAAATAGACTTTAGTCTACAGAGTCGTCATCTATTATTTCAAGCCCAAGCAGTTCATCGGCGGATAATTGAAGAAATAGACACAATTTTTTAAAAGTGTCTAATGAAGGAAATATTTGTAACTCTTCGTATTTTTTGAGAAGATTTGGGTCTATCCCTAACTCTTTTGCCATACGTCTCTTAATGTTATAGGGAGGTTTCATTTGTTGTCTACGTTCTTTAAGCTTTTCATTGTCAAGCACTTTCCAACCATCAAATTTATCTTTTATTCTTTTTGTCATTCTATTTCTCCAGTATCCATTTTATAAAAATCACCCTTTTCAGTTGGGTATACGGCTTCTTCACAAAGTTCTTCAGAATCTTGAGTATTCCCAAATCCTACAGTCTTTTTTGTTTGCATTTCACTATATTCTTTCAAAATTTTAATAGCAGAATCAAAATACTCTTGTTTCAAAATAACTTTTCCATCTTTATTTAAAGAACCTTCATCGATAGCAAGGCCCGCTGCCGTTATAACAAGCTCTTTCAAAAAGGCTCCAGTAAATCTATCAGTGGAAACTACAATACTTTCCCAATCTACATTAGGAAAGACCCTTAAATCTTTACAAAAACGTTTAAGCATTTTCAAACGTTCCTTACTTTCAGGAAAAGGGATTGTTATTAATCTATCAAATCTTCCTGGCCTCTCTTTTATAGCTTTGTCAAGCAGTTCTGGATAATTTGTAGTCATTATAATTAAAACACCCTCATTTTCTACAAGACCATCAACTTTATTTAAAAATTCCCCAAGAACAAATGAATTATTTCCATTAGATCTGCTTGTACCATAAAAATCAACATCTTCCATAAATAATATAGTAGGAGCGGTTTCTATTGCCAAGTCAAATAACATATTAATATAATCGTGATTAGGATTATAACTTTTAGGAGTAACCCAAATAAAAGTAGTGTTCTTAATTGTAGATGCTAAAACTTTTCCTAAAAGAGTTTTACCTATACCTGGAGGACCCGCTAATAAAATTCCCCGTTTCGTTGGGAGACCATTCTCACAATATATTTTAAAATTTAATAAATATTTCTCAATATTTCGTTTTATTTCTGTCTCTAATTGTTCCGAAAAAATTATATCTTCCCAACTATATTTTTTTAATTTCAAAAATTTCCCAAAAGAAGTAATTTTTTTTCCTTTTAGAAAATTGTTCTGTTGGAGCCATAAATCCAAATCGGTAATAACTTGAGAAGCCCCTTCCTTATTTTTTTCATTTGAATAAACATAAATCCAACCCACAAACATATTGCTTTCAAAATCTACTGAAACAACAAACTTTTCATCTTTTTTTGTTACGAAGTATTGACCCAAAGTAACGACTTCAACAGTTTTATCAAGATCGATTTCAACCAATTGCCGTGTAGCACTTCTAATACCATGATAAGTACAAAAAACTACAGAGGCAATTTCAAAACCTTTTTCTTGTAATATTTTTGGAAGGGAAGAACATATAAAAGGCAATTTAAATTTTGGATAGTTCTGACTTATTTGAAAAAGTTTTTCAACAGAAATACCCAAAAACTTAGCTACTTCCCTTTCTATATTATCTTCATTCTTTACTCTTTTAAGTACTTCTTCATACTCAATTAAAAAAGAATCTACAAGCTTTCTGTCTTTCCTACTGTTATCCATTTTCTTCTCCATTATTAAAACTTTTCCAAACTATTGCGCCTACAACAAATAACATAGCATCTTTCAATAAAGGATTAACATAAACAGGTATTTTTGCAATATCGGTCACTGGAATCCTGCCTTCCTTTATCTTTTCTATTGAACTATAAATTTTATCATAAATAATAGGAATAGCTATCTTCGATATAATCATATCAAAGGTTTTTTCACTAATAAAAATTGCAATTGGTTTCCTATTCTGTCTTAATAAAAGAACTCTTTGTTTTGCCATTGCACTCAATAATTCGTCATCTTGTAAAATAATATCACGCGACTGCTCAGAAAAGCTAGTTAACAAATCCTTTTGCTCTTTTATTTTTTGTTCTATTTGTTTGTCAATCCAATTACTTATTATTGGAATCCTCATTTTTCTTTATCTCCTCCAATCTTTGTTCTATTAAATCAATAACTTCACTTGCAAATTTTTCGTCTTGAAATAGAAGATTTAGCAATTTTACAAACTTAATCACTAACGATTCATCACAAACAGTAATAATAGTCTTAGTATCACCAACTAAACGTTCAAAATGTAACCATTGTTTATTATGTTTTTCTGCTAATTTTTTAGTTTCATATGCTCTACTAATAACAGAATTTTTACGTCTTGTTTTTCCTTCTACTGCTACAAACTTGTAAAGGATATCTCCCAAACGTTTTTTACCACTATCGTCTCTATTATTTTGCCCAGACAATGGATTTCTGTGAACGCCAAACCACTGACCCACTTGTTCTTCGAACTGCTTAAAAATTGTATTCCTTTTAGCCATTTACAACACTCTCCCCTTTTTCATCTAAACTAACAACAAACGTCTTCGAGGCATATGCAGAAAGCAATTCATCATGAGTAATTAAAATTATTTGTCTACCAAATGTTTTACTTAGTTCAACTAAGAAATTACCAAAATTTGGAATATACTGTTCTGACAGCATTTTACCAGGTTCATCTAAGAACAAAGGGCCTAGAGTTCCAGAGAGTTCTAATACTACAAGTCTTAAAACTAAAGAAATTATATCTACAATACCTCCCCCGAATGAATCTACAATATTACCTCGAATCTTTTTTTCCTGTTCAATCCACTCCAAATAAAAATCTGCTTCTATTTGGTTTCGACGACTCACAAACTCAACTTTAAACGCAATACCTGGATCTTCGAACACGGACTGAAGGCCATGCGTAATTAATAGTTCTATTTCATCTTTAATTTTTCTACGAGCGACAACACTTGCTTTTTCAAACAAAAGAAGAACATTTTTATAAATCTCTACTCTTTCTTCATCTTCTTTAAGTTTAGAAGTAATATTTTCAAGAGTTTTCTTTTTTTCTTCGTAACGTCCTTTGATACGTTCCAATTTTAAAACTTCAACATCAAAAGAACTTTTTAATTGTCCAAATTTATTCTTCATTTACAAGTCCTTGTAATATTTTAGATTCAATTTCAGATAGTTGAGACTTTATTGAATTTTTAAGTTTTTCACTTTCATCCGGTAAATTTTCTGGGGTATAACCTAATGTCGTAATCTCTGTAACTATCTCATCACGCTTCTGTCTTAAATTCTTTAATTGCTCTTCTTTGCGTATTTTATCAGTTTTTAATTTCTCAACTTCTGTTTTTAATTTTTTTAACTTTTCTTCACTATTCATTATTTTTTACTCCTTTCTCTATTCCTTAATTTCATTTGGTCTTGCATAAAACTTACTATTTCCGATAAACATTTTGAACAAAAAACTGTATCTTCATGCGGGAAAAAGCAATATTTTCTCCAAGCCCCATACCATCTGATAAAACCTAAACAATCACCACTTTCATTATTAATAACATTCCAAGCTTTGGTTTTTCCAGTATCATCGTAAATCTGAAATAATAAATATGTCATTTTATTTTTCCTCCTTAACTAAACTTAAAAACTTTTCTTTACCATATTTCAATACAAAACTATCAGGATCTTCTCCTTCAGGCAACTCAACGTTTTTAACATTTACACCTATTCCTTGTAAATTAATAACTGCTTTTTTTGCTACTTTTTTTCCAGCAGTATCAGAATCAAAAACAGTAACTACCTTATTTATATAACGACACACTAATCTTGCTTGATCTATAGTAAAAGAGGATCCTCCCAAACCTGCAACATTAATAATACCTTCCTGAAATAGCCTCAAAACATCAAATTGTCCTTCAACCAAAATAACATATCCTAATCTTTCTATTGACTCTTGAGTTTGAAATAATCCATATAACATTCTACTTTTTTGAAAAATTGGCGATTCTTTTGAATTTATATATTTTGGGTCTTCTCCAGAAAAAGTTCTTCCAACAAAACCTACAGGATCACCATAAATATCAAAAAATGGAAAAACTAAACGATTACTCAAAAACCATTCATATCGAGATTCTAAAGGAGCATATCCTAATTTAAAAAGATCAATCATTTCTTCATTAATATTTCGCTTTTGAAGATATTCTAATGCCTCCATAGAGTCCTTCAACTGTTGTTGAAAGTAATCCATAGCAATTTTATTAGTTTCAATTAAATGTTCTAATTCCTGATTCATCAAACATAACTCCATCAATTATATTAATTGCTTCCTCTATAACTTTTTCATCAACTTTTTCTTCTTTTGCTATTTTTAATACTAAACTTTTAGCATCTTGTCTTTCCAAATCTCCAGTTCTGTTTGAAAGAGTTTTCATAAATTCTAAAATCTTTTCTGACATTTCTGAACCTAATTTAGTAACATTTTTAAAAATAGTTTCAGAAGGAGAGGCACACTTCAAAGGAATAATTTCATAATCTATTTGTTCTCCTACATCCAAAATAACAACAGACGGAGGAAAAACTCTTTCAATATTCTCAACACGCCCCAAAGATCCTGGATTTATAAACAAAGCATTATTTACCTTTTGTGATTCCCATCCTGGATGATAATGAGCACAAAGCATCACATCTGCTTCAGTTTTAATATCCTTTATCAAAGTATATTCATCAAAAAAAGGTTTGTCAACAACCATTCCATGTACCACTTCTATTAAAATACCATTTGTATCTTTTTTCACAAAGTAATTTTTAGGGTTTAAGTCAAGATTATATGAATGATGTATTCCCTTTATAGTAACCTTGTCAGTCAATCTATATCCCCTTTCTTTATCAAGAATATACACAATCTCTGCCGCGTCCAAAACACCTAATGCAGATCTCAAAATTGTATTTAGTTGGTAACCCAGATAATCATGCGATCCTATTACAGTTAAAAATGGAACTTTCCATTGTTTAAATATTTTTATATACTCAGAAATAATTGCTTTTGAAACATCTGGAGAATTAAATAAATCTCCACCACACAAAACACAATCAATTTTTTTATCCTTAATTAAATTAGTTATTTCACAAAATTTTGCCTTTAAAGCATTCGGATAATCGTCTTTACGGCTACAAGGGTTATTGCCTCTTATATGAGAATCTCCAAAATAAAGAATTTTTGTCATTATCTCTCCAAAATTAACTTAGGGCAAAATTTAAGAAAATCACAACTAACAAAGTGAAAATTTATTCCTTCTCTTTCTCCTTCAAAAGCCTGTAATTGGTCTTCTTGGTGAAAGTGCCCATAAACACAATCTGTTATATTAAAAGAAGGTATCATTCTTTCTTTTATTAAATCCCACCAAAGTGTTCCCATTTTATTTTTTGTAAAAGGAGGAAAGTGTAACATCAAGATACCAGAAGTTGCCATTTTACTAACTTCTGTAAAGGAAAATAAAAGTTTATACAACTCTCTTTCCCAAACTTTTTTATCTTTATCAGATTCCAATTCTTCAAAAGATTTCCATCCTCTAGTTCCAAATACATAAACACCGCCATACATAAACGAAGTTCTCAAAATATGAATACTTGGAGGCAATTCATTATTATGTTCAATATTATCTTTAAGCCAATAATCGTGATTTCCTTTTATTAAAAGTTTTTGTCCAGGTAAACTATCTAACCACAATAAATCTGGCATTGCATCCCTTATTTTATTTGCCCAAGATATATCTCCTGGCAATAATACTAAATCATCTTTACCAACAGTTCTTTCCCAATGTTCTCTTATAATATCAGGATGCCCTTCCCAAAGAGGTCCGAATCGAGTCATAGGTTTTGCATTATGACATCCAAATGATAAATGCAAATCAGAAATAGCAAATACTCTTGTTATCATTTTAAATTACCTTTCAAAATAAATAAACTATAATGCATTGAATTATATGGAATAGTTGATCTGGATAAATATACCACCAACAATCTGGTGTTTTTGGTTTTTTAGATTTCCAAGAATCAGAAATCCAATGTCCCGCTAAAAGAAATATCACTTTCCAAAAAGCAAAAATCCCAAAATATTGGAGGGCAACCGAAATACAAGCAGTCCAAATCATGCAGTGGGACAACATTACATACCAATACTTACCCTTATTCTGCGCCTGCCAATCGCTTTGTAATGCTATGTCTCCAATATAGTGTGCGAACAATAACCAAATTATATTCATTTAAACATCCTCATATTCTAATTTTAAATCCCCAAAACTATCCACTTTTGTTCTCAATTCTTTTCGCGAAGCAAAATAGTCAGCTAAATATATACTAAGTTCTAGAATCGAATATTTTTCTAAAGGTTTCTTTACTAAATCTGGCGTCCAAGGTCCCATATGATATTTTATTAAATCAAAAATTCTTTGTTGCCAATTTTCTAGTTTTTCTTCCGGAAAAGATTGCCTATAAAATTTTTCAACTAATATTGGATGATCTAAATAATTTTGATAACTTGTAGTTCTTTCTCCACATCCTTTTCCTCCTTTCCATCCATCGTGTAAAATGCAAGCAGCAATAATATCATCTTGATCTAAGGATTCAAGACCAAATGCCCGAATAAATATAAGAGCAAACCACGTTACCCTTTTTGTATGAATTAATAAACCGCTTTTAACATTAACACAATTGGGATGATATTTTCCAGTAGTACTAGCTGCTTGAGTCCAAAAATACTCAGGAAAAGTAGTTAATACCTTTTTAACCCAATTTCGTTTTTCTTTATCTTGAATTAAAGACAAAGCTTTTTCAAAAACGTTTTCTTTACTTTTTTTCGACAGTATTTGCATTTTCTTTTTCGTCTGTTATTATCCATCCAAAACTCAAATAAATATCTGGTTGTATATTATTCAACATAAAACTTCTTGCTTCTTCTTTATTATCAAAAATTGCTAAAACCTTATGGACAGGGGTTGTATTTGAACGTTTAGAATCGTCCCAATAAGGACGAGAAAATGCATCTCCTACCATAACTGCAAAAAACCATTTCATTGTCCCGGTTCCTATCCAAGTAGTTAAGTGAAGAGTAGTATCTAAATCCTCAGTTCCTAAAGGATATAATTTTTCAGATTCTTTTAATTCAATTCTCATTTTTACTCCTTTTATATTTTACTTTAAAAATTGAACAATTACGTCCTTATATTCACGATTTTCTATTCCAGTCCCTCCACACCGAAAATAGTCATCGCCACCATCAACAAAAATTGCACCGCACACACAAGCACGAAAATCATGACGTTCCCAAGAACAAATTACACTTCTACAAACCATGCAAAGTAATCCTCGTTTCTTTGTAAAAGTCTTTTTTGGTTTTCTTTTCTTATCTTCTCTCATTTTTTACCTCATTTTCTTGATTTTCCATAGGAATTACTATTACTAAATTTTTACACATACTATAATAATCAAAGGATCTAGTTATAGGTTTTACCATAAGTTCAGCAAGTTTTGTTAAAGTTATAAATATTTTCTTTTTAGAATTATAAAATCCTAGCCACTTAACTGATTTTCTATGAATCCATTTTTGAAAACTTTTCCATTTTATTATTTTAGACTCTCCAATAATATTTACATATTTAACATAATGATTTTTTGCAAAACTTTTTCTTCCTATAATAGTTCTCACCTCAAAATTACTACTTTCCAAAGCACCTACAGTATAAACTTCATGAATTAATAATTTTTTGAATCTCATTTTACTCCTTTACTATTTCATTTATAACATTATTGGATAACTCTTGCCCACAAGTTGGACAAACTTTTAGTATTTCTAAAAACATTTTTAATTCTTTAACTTTTGTTCCGATAAGCATATTTAAATTTTCAATGCCCTTCTCACAAGTTTTTATTTCATCAAAAATTACTAACTCATTTTCTAAACTAACAGTTCTTTCTAACTGAACCACAACAGATTCAACAACACTAAAATCAATTTCTTGAATACTCTGAAAACGTTCTAACTCAATTTGTAATCGTTTTTCTTTAATATCAATATCCTTTATCTGAACATTTAAATCATTTGTTTTTTGAAATAAAACAAAAGTCTTTTCAATATCATCAAAAGTAATCGTATCAACTATTCCAAGTTTTTCAACATCTTTTTTAACTCGTTTACCTTGTGTTACTACAGCATCTAAATTAAGCTTTAGAATTTGCAATTTTTCTAACAACAAAATATCTTGTTCAACTTTATTTAGTAACTGTTTTAAATTATTTAACTCTTCATCACATTTTTGTATATCAATAAACTCAGACAACTCTTTTTCTAATTTTTGTATTTCTCCAGTATAATTTTTAATTTCTCCAGACAATTGTCTCAAATATTTATTTGTCTGAATAATAGAACGGTCTAAAACGTCAACGCCAGTTAACTTTCCTAAAACTTTTGCTTTTAAAGAAGGAGGAGATGTCAATAAAAAAGGACCTTCGAGTTGATCTGCAAAATTTAAATCCAATTTAATTGTATCAAAATCAATTTCAGACATTCTTAATGCATTTATAATCTCAATAGGAACTTCTTTTCCAAACTTAGCAAACAGCACACCATTCAAAATATACTCATTTGTCTTAGTATCTCCATTAGAAGACACGGCGATCCTACGTGTTATAGTATCATTTTCGGTTGTAACATTAATAACACATTCTTTCTCATCTACATTCACAAAATTATTTCCACTTGGAGTGTCTCTTATCACCTTTTTCAAAGCCCTTAAAATAGCAGATTTTCCAGTATTGGTAGATCCAACTATAACATTCAATCCCTCATCAAATGCTAAAGTTGTGTCTTTATGAGATTGAAAATTCTTAATTTGTAATTTTTTAATTTTCATAATCAAAACAAGGAGAGAGTAGGATTACTACTCTCTCCAAATTCATTATTAAAAATCAATGTCAGCATCAGCTGGAGTAGTTTTAGGCTTTTCCTTTTTCTCTTCTTTCTTTTCTACAGGCGCTGGAGTTGGTTTCTTTACTTTTTCTAAAATGACTAACTCTTCCGGCTTTAGAGCTCTACACTTTACCACATTGAAATACTCTTTGTTCTGTTCAACCAAAATGCGACAAACCTTTTCCTTAAGATAATCAAAATCAAAAGTCCTTCCAATCTCAGGATCAAAGTTCGGATCAAGAGCCTTAATCCATTTTGCTGTTTTATTGTCTGGCGTTACTCTTTTACTGGTGAGCCCTGTAACTTGTTTCCCTTCATTAGTAGAATCAACAAGTATTTCAAAAGTAAATTGAAGAGCAGGGTCAAATGCAAACTGTTTTTCTTCTACATTAATCAGTTTAGCAGTGAATGATCCGTCGGTATCTAACCAGACATTTTTCTCTACTTCACCCTTAATAACCATTATTACACCTCCTTTAATTTTTCTTAAAGTTAATATTTAATTTTATTGAAACTAAAAACCAAGCAAAGAGTATTAATATAATATTAAGAATGTTTAAAGAGGGAACTTTAAACAATTTAGTTACTACTAAATTCCAAAATACCCAAATTGAAACAAATCTTAATACTACTTGTCCCAATATTCCCATTATAAAAGTAATTAAATAAACTATACCATTTTGTTTTCTCACTTCATTACCTCCTTATTTCTTTTTCTTCTTATTCTTACAAAATATCTTTATATCATCATCAGAAACTAACTCGTCATCTGTATTCCCGAGGATCCAATCGTAAGCTTTTACATACGGACTATCAAAACAATCTCCGCCTTCCATATCGATTTCATCTAATTTATCATGAAGTTTATCTTCAATCCCATCGTAATCACAACAGACTTCTATACATTTTTCAAGAACACCAATTTTAATATCGATGTCCTTCCAATTATCACCTCCAAAGATATCATGATGAGGAATACCCGTTCTGAGTAATTTCAACTTCTTAATACATTCCTTAATTTCTTTCTTACTCTTCACTGCCATCTTTTTCTCCTTTCTAAAAACTATCTTTAAATCTTCCACTTACTTTTCTTTGAATTTCTCCCACCTCTAACTGCGTTTGTATCACAGTTATTTGACGTGAAATATTTTTATTTGTTTTATCTAAATTATCCAATTTCTCTTTACATATCTTCGTGTGTGTTTTTGCATCATTTAAAGTTTTCTCAACAGCATATTTAAGTCTTCCAATATCTTCTATTCTTTCTTCAGCAGCCGCTTGTTGCAACTTTTGATTCGAAAGATCTGCAACTTCTTTTTGTCTTAACTGAATTCTCAAATGTTTATTATAAAATACAACTACATCACTAAAAAAAGATTCAAATTTATTTTCATTAGCTATTGCATTAGTTAAAATAGTAACAACCCTACTTATAAAACTATCAACATCAGCTATTTTTTTATTTAAACTGTCTAAACCTTTTGAACTTGGATCAGGGTCTAATTTAACAACATAACCATCCAATTCTTCTTTTATTTCAGAATAGTTTAAAGGAGATATCTTTTCAAATCTTTCTTGCAATTCTTCTAATTCTGCAAGCCAAGGAATATTTTCAACTTGTGCTTTGATCATTATTCACCTTTTCTAATATTTTTTCCAAAGATTTAGCAAACTCAATATCTTTCTCTTTAGTTGCTTTTATATCAGCGTTTGTGAGAGCTCTTGCCGCCTGAAATAATTGAGCACTAATTTTTTTTAGTTTCTCTTTATCTTCTTCTTTATCCAAATCAATTTCAATTTCCGCCTCTAATATAGTTGGGAGAAAATCCCAAAAACATTGGTAAGCAAAAGTACTTCCAATTCTACGTCCATATCCTTTAGTAATTTTAACAATTTTTAAAGACATTTATTGTTCCTTCTTAATTACATATTCTTTAAAAACAACTCTCCCAGTCTCTGGAAAAACTACGGGAAGTTCTGGATAAGTTGCATAACGTTTAAATATAACTGTTTTCTCACAAGATGTGAGCTTAACCGGAAATCTGTTTAATAACCATTTTGGAAAGTATTCTTGTTTAAAATGTTGCCACCACGATTTCGGAAACTCAAAAGTAACCGTTTGCTTTCTATCTTCTAATTTCTCTGCCATAAGTTCTGCTTTTAACCGAAAAACCAAATCATTAATAACTTCGTTTCTACATGATTCCAATTCTGTAGTCATTAAAACGTGTCCTGTTAACACCTTTTGAACAGTTACTTTTAATCTTTCAAGAGTAACATCCTTCTTAATAAACATTTGTTCCTCCTTTATCAATTCCATATAATAAGAAATAGAAGAGCCCACAAACATTTTGGATTATGTAATAATAAAGTAACAAGTACTACTCCACCAATGAGAACCATATTTGCACAAGCTTTTGGCCAATTCATTTTACTTTCTCCTTTAACCTTTGTAATGATCTCTTTCTTTACTATCTTCTATTTGTTTCAAAAGTATTTCCGCCGTTCCTCTATATCCTGATATAAAAAGTCTTCCAATCAATGTCTCAAAAGATATAATTTGTTCTAAGTATTTGTTAGGTTCTAAAACATCTCGAGGAATTGCTGTCCATTCATCTTCAGAAGAAAATCTAACAACCCACATATTAACACTCACCACAAAAACAAATCCACTAAAACTAATTTTTTCTAATTCCTGAGTATTAGGAACTGAATTATTCATATTTAAAAATCCTCCACATCCTTTTGTTGTAATATATCGTTTCTCTTTTCCCAGATCTTATTATACACCAAATCATACATCACCGGATCCTTTAATAATTCAATAAAAGCATCTTTACTATTTGCATTAACCTTTTCATCTGCAACAAGAGAATACTTATTTCCGGCTCTACGTATTACTCCTTTACCAATACCCTCTTCGAAAAGCAATAATTCAAAGTCAACTCCTTTTTCATAAAGAATAGGAAACTGTCCACGTCTTTTTGGAGGAGCTAATTTATTTTTAACAACACATACATCAATACTATGTCCAATAAGTAAATCTCCAGTTTTCACATCCGACTTCAAAATCTTTTTGACTTTATATCGTTGAGCAGCATAAAATTTTAAAGCTCTGCCACCAGGAGTTTTTTCTGGATCTCCCCACATAACTCCAACAGCATCTCTTACTTGATTCACAAAAATTAAACAAGTTTCTGTCTTATTCAATTCTGGAGCAATTTTCCGTAACCCTTTACCCATTATACGAGCAAGAGCAGCCATTTGTTGATCTTCCATTGTCCCTTCAATTTCTGCTTGGGGAACTAATCCTACAACAGAATCAATGACTACATAGGCATACAAGCCGCTACAAACGAAGTCTAACGCCATATCAAAAGCTTCTTCAGCGCTTACTTGACCAACTGCTTCAATCATATCTGTATTTATACCATAAATTTTCATCCACTCTTTCGGAGTTCCATATTCAAGGTCAAAATAAACTGAAGGTTTATTATATTTCTTTTGGGCGTGTCCCATTGCTTGTAAAACTAAAAGACTTTTACCACTACTTTCAGGACCAAAAATTTCAATCATATTACCCCGAGGAAATCCTCCAATACCAGAAGCAATGTCAACAGTAATAATTCCAGTAGAATAAGCTTTTTCCGTTTTACTAGTAGATTCTAAGTTTCTTATTTTATCTTTATACTTTTTTCTGATATATTCCTTAAATTCATTTGGATCAGTAGGAATTTCACTTTTCCCTTTTTTTGTCATTTTTATCTCCTAATATTTACTTTACACTACTCTTGTTCCCTTATCTTTATTAAATTCAATAACTATATCTTGACCAGCTACCTTTTCGAAATCTTCTTCACACACAAATATCCACCCAACCATATTACCAACTTCATTCCGATGTGCTGACATTAATAAATCTGTTCTTTTACCACAATAAATACAAGCTGGTCTATGTTTTGCTTCTATTTGTACTTTACTCATTTTTACTCCTCATTATTATACTTTTCCATCGTTTTTATATTTTTCAAAGCAAGTGTTACAATATTTTCTGAAACCTGAATATCAAAGTAATCTGCAGGTCTTTCAGGAGAGATATAATGAGCTGGTAAAACTTTAGTAATATCAATCCCTTTTACAGCACATACAAATGCTTTTGAAGAATCAACACTTCTAATAAATCCAAAACGTTTCAAAAAGTTAATCTCAATAGGATGTCCTCCAATACCTAAACAATGAAAATCTTTGCCTGAATTTTTTAAATCAAAATGTTGATTTAAGTAACTAATCGCCATTGGTCTTAAAAGACATTGAGGGAGATTATATCCTTCAAATGATTTACCTATTGCTCCATATGAAAATCCAATAGTGGCAATTTCATCAATAGACAATATTTCCGAAAAACATTTCATATATTCCTTTTCTGTTTTTCCCTGAGGAACAGCCATTAAATAAATTGGTTCTTTAAACTTTTCTAATAATTTATATTTCATTAATGCTTTCAAAGCGTTGATAACTCTTACAGTAGTTACTCCTCCATCAAGATAACAATCAGGTAAAACTAATTCACGTGCTTGAACTAATTCTGTAGCTTTAATAATATCTCCAAGAGAAGCAGCATCTCCATATTCAAATGCCCCATTATCCATTATAAGAAAATCCCCTTTCAAACTTCTATCCAAATATGCTTCTCTATATTTTTCGTTGTTCAAAACTTCTTGAGCAATTAAAAGATGCATAAAGGAGTTTCGATTACAAACTTCAATATAACTTGTTGGAACAATATGACAAACTTTCACTTGCATCTACCTCTTACAAAGTTCAAGTATTTTAACAACTTTATCACTTCGTTGTGAAACTGTTCCTGTTACTGTATGACACATATTCCAATAATAAATGTTCAACAAATTTACAATCTCAACATCAATCTTTTTTTGAAACTCAATATCTTCATCTCTAATACCATCTTTCACTAAAGAAAAATCTATTGGAAAATAGAAAATAATATTTGCAAAATAAGCTCTTTCAACATAGCATAACTCTTTCATTAAACCAATAACAGGTTCGGGTAAATTATTACATATTGCATATGCGGTTTGTCGTATTATACTATCTACAGAAACAAAATTATCCTTTACTCCTATTTCTCGCAGATATCTTCGAACCGTTTCTATTTGGCTAATTACATCATCAGTTTTGTTTATTTCAAATCCATTCGCTTTTGCATCACGATGAATATTATCAATAATATAAAAAGGAGGTGGAAAAACTCTTTGAATTTCTTTTGCTAAAGTAGATTTTCCAGTTCCGTGAGATCCTACTAATAGAATTTTCATGTATTTCCTCCTAAATTTATTCTCCTTCTTTCAAAGCTTTCATAGCTTTTTTCATAACTTGCTTTTTTGTTTTTCGATTATATTTGAAACTTCTTCCTAAACAATCTTTCACAGTATCCTGCACCATCTCTTTCTCAAATAATAAAAACTTTGGCGGATAATAATGTTGCATTCCTATACCTATCCAACCCAAGTAACCAGATCTCTTACACAAAATAAATTTTCGATTTTCTTCCACTATTTCCAAATAACTACCAAAGTCTACTCCAGAAATCTTTATACATTCCTTTTCCTTTTGATTTTTATATCTCATAATAAGAACGCTCATTTTATTCCTCCGTAATTACTTCGCAATATCCACAATTATGACATTCCCATTGAGAATGTCCATAATCGGCGTGACTTGAACCTTGAGTCATTTTAGATCCACACTTTGGACACGTCATCTTTATCCCTCCACTATTTTAAATATTCCCTTTCCAACTTTTTGAATTTTGTATACTCCGTTCTTTTTCAATTGCGAAACATAACTATAAACAGCGTGATAATCCATTCCTTCTACCTTTTCCACAATCTGTTTCAGAGGCGTTCCCTTTTTCAATTCTTCAACAACTATACTTTTATTGTCTTTGTGTGGATCTTCACGAACCTGTTCTTCCTTCTTTGTAGTTTTTAACTTCTCAATATATTCTGGAGGAGCTTCATCATCAAAAGAAACTTTACGATCTGTCAATATAGAAGTACTTTCAGCTGGTAACGTTTGCAAATCTGTTACCTCTAACGGATAATTAGGGTCTAATGGCAATTCAGTATCCCAAGGAGTAAGAACTGCCACTTTTATAATTTCATCCTTTTGAAATTCTTTGCGAAGGACACGCACAGGATGAAATCCCCATAAACTCTCTTTCCCTTTAGCATCTACCTGTTTACCTCCGCGTGTCAAATAGACACTATTTATCTCAGCATCTTTAGCTAAAACCTTTTCTGCCATACTATACCTCCTCTTTATAATATATTATACACAAAATTTAGGAGGTATGTGCTAATTATTACTCATAAATTGTTCAGTAAGCATCGATATTATTCTACCACCAATTCTTTGTAATTGAAGAGCTTGCTGCCACTTATATTGTTTACTAGCATCAGTTATTCTGTTATAAGTGCCATAAGAATTTACATCAGTAGGAGAAGGTTCTTTAAGTTCTTCAACAAACAATTGTCTATTATGAGCTCTTTTTGCAGTAACCGAATGTATAATAGCTTTCCTTCCATTTTCATCTTTCTCAATAACTGCGTCCGCTTGTTCTGGTCCCGCAATACGATTGGTTGCTTTCCAAACACTCTCTACTTGAAAATCTGTCAAATTAGTTTCAGGCATCTTATTATACACTTTACCTAATCTTCCAAAGTTAGCTTTTAAATGCTTAACACCATCCATAAAATAACCAAAATCTTTATCAAGAGAAATGTTTCTATTTGCTCTCCTTCGCACAACTCCCCAATCCTCAGTCAAAGTAGCTCCATTTACACAAGTAAGTCTGAAAAGATAAAGATTAGCAACAGCATCACGAAATCCAGTATCAGAATTCATAATTTGAAAACCAATTTTAGTAATATCTCCAACTTGCGGTTCCAATGGTTTCATTGACGGATCAATTACATTAAGGTCAAAACCACGAGGACCAATTCTCATCGATTCCCATTCAACCGGCTTGTCTTTAAAAAGCTCACTAATCTTACTCAAAAAGGTTTCATTATAAAAAGGTTTATAAGCTGCACAAACAATATTAACAACTTCATTTTCTTTTCCAACAAGAAGAGAGACAACTCCCTCCGATTTTTCTCGAAGCAACCGAGAAATATTTTCCTGTAATAAATCAACTGGAATCTTACGAGCAAAGGGATCGGGAATTCCTAAAATCCTACAAAGAGACTGAAGACTCCATTGTGTCATTTTTCTGGAATCACTACCGACGGTTAAATTAGCTCCGCCATTTAATGAAACTTGAACATCGGAAAGGGAAGTTTTTTGAGGGAATGCTTTGAACTCTTCAACTGCTTTAAAAGCCTCAGACATGTCTTTTACAGCTACATGTTCCTTTTCTGTGGCAAAACTTAACTCGTTATACATAACTTTACCTCCTTAACTTTACGTTTAATATAATATACACTTAAATTTTAAAAATGTTAATAAATTTTTCCCAACATTATTTAATAATTATTCCACAACCTAAACATCTATAACCATCAAAAACCTTAATCCTCTTTCGTGTGCGAGGATAATTTTTAAAAACCTCATCAGATGGTAAATCTATAATCCCCCCGTCCCTGTAAACTGTCTCCCATACCGGAACAGAAACTGGAGAACTGATAACATCTTGGCCATTAACCTCACAAGGAGCTGGGTAGCCATTAATAAATTGTGGATTATGTTGTATATATTTCACTTTACCTCCATTAATTCAAACAAAAATTTTCCAGTTATACATATTTGCTTAATTCTACCAATTTTCTCCATCTTTCTCCGATAGTAATATCAAATTCTATTGGAACTTTGATAGGGCCACTTAATGTATTATAACTACGAGAGACGGCTTCCTTTACTATTTGAATAAAAATATCTTTTTCTTCTTTCAGAACTTCATAAACTAAAGAATCATGTACAGTAAGGACTAATTTTGTTTTACTATTTATTTGTTTTAATTTTTTATATATACGATAAGCAGTTAAAGCAGTAATATCAGACGCCATCGATTGGATTGGAGAGTTGACAGCTTGGCGCATTGCTTCGCTTCTATCCTTTCTGTCATGTTTTTCCATATCCTCACTCCAAGGAATTTGAGCTGCAGGAAGTCTTCTAATTCGTCCAAAAGCATTAGTTACTTTACCATAGGTTTGGGCCACTTTTTTAATTCCATATATCCAATCTTTTGCCTTAGGATAACGATCAAAAAACACACTCCTAATATGTTCTGCTTCTTCTTCAGTCATTTCGTGTTCTGCTGCAAGACTTTTAGAGCCTCTTCCAAACATTAACCCAAAAACGGACCCCTTCGCTTTTTGTCTTTCTTCTTTTGTAACTTCTTCTATTTTCTTACCAAAACACTCTGAAGCCATCTGGTTATGAACATCTACTCCAGACTTAATTGTTGCAATCATTTTTGGATCATTAGAATAATGAGCCCAACATCTATATTCAGCTTGTTTTGAATCAATTTCTATTAACACACACCCAGGAGAAGCAATAAAACATTCTTTAATATCACTATCACGCGGAATATTCTGAAGATTTGGATTTGTACTTGAAAGTCTACCCGTTACAGTACCATCCACATGATAATCCGTATGAATTCTTTCATTTTCATCTACCCTCTCAAGCATTCCTACTACATAAGTACTATAAAGTTTACTTAAATCTCTATGTTCTTTTAATTTAGTTAATTCCGGAGACATCTCTGACAATTCATCCAAAACAGTTTTATCAGTAGAAAGACCCCCCTTTTTAGTCTTTTTTACAGGTTTAAATTTAAGAACATCAAATAACAATATTTGTAAATGCGGAGACGATCTTAAATTAAATGTAATAGGCTTTGTATATTTTTGTATATATTTTTCTTTAGTTATCATTTTAGGCTTTGTTTTCAAAAGATCATACCGCTTTTCAATTTTATTTATTGCTTTACTATATAATATTTTTTCTACCATTCCAACTACTTTTGTTGTTCGAAATTCTTTTTCAATTTCTTTCAATCGTTTTAAATATTCTTTTTCCAATTCTTTAAGACGTTTAACATCAAGTTTTACACCATGATATTCAGTTTCTAATAAAACCTTTTGAAAAGGGATAACAATTTTGGTAAACAAAGGCATAAGGCCTTGATTTTCAAGTTCAGGGTTAAACTTTTTATAACAACGAAAAGTAGCGTCAGCATCAGTTGCAGAATATTTCCAAAGAACATCATTTGGAATTACTGCATAAGAAGTATTTTTAGTAGGTAAATATTTTAATAGTCTCTCATCATATTTTCCCATATGGGGAAAATAACGAAGAACCATAGTGTCTAATCCATGTCCTTTCCTTCCCACATTCTCATCAAGAAGATGATGGGCGAGCATTGTATCAGACATAAAATTATTTAATTCAATTCCATAAGTTTTTAAAAATTGAATATCAAAGGATAAATTCTGTCCAATTTTACCAATGTTGCTTTCTAATACTTTTTTTAATTGTTCCATTATCCATTTTTTTTCTTCTAATCCCCAAAACTCTCCACAATGTTGTTGTAATATAGGAAGGACAACTCCGGTTCCTTCCTTCCAAGAAAAACTGCAACATAAAATTTTATACTTTCGAGAATTTAAACCACTTGTTTCTAAATCAAAAGAAAAAGCATCAACACTATTTAATCTCTCAAAAAGAGTTTTAGCTTTTTCTATTGTGTTTACAATAACATATTTAGGAGGATCTGGTTCTACCGGATTTCTTAACCATTCTAAAACATTCTTTAAATGATCAACCATTACTCCCTGCATTCCCAAAATTCTACAAATATAAGCGGGATGAAAAGTAGGCATTACCCAACAATTATATTTTTCACTCCAATACCTTGTTCCAGCATATTTTGTAATTAATTCAAGACCTAATATATATTGAAGAGCAGGGTCTCCCAAAGGAACAATAATTTTAGGTTTTACTTCTTTAATTTCTTTTTCGAGATAGGGAGAACAAGCTTTTATTTCTTCAGGTTCTGGGTCTCTATTATTAGGAGGTCTGCATTTTACCAAATTACTTATGTATAAATCATTTCTATGTAATCCAGCCTCCTTCAAAATAATATCAAGGCGTTTACCTGCAAGTCCGATAAAAGGAGTGCCTCTCTTGTCTTCTTCTTCGCCCGGGGCCTCTCCAATTAACATTATATTTGCAGGAATAGAACCAACGCCTTGAACACAAGGATGTTTACAATTTTTAAATAAAGAACACTTATTACAACTCATAATTTTTAAAGTATTTGTTTTCCTTTACTAAACTTAGCAATTAATCTAAACTCATTACAAAAATAATTAGAATTAGCAAAATGTGCTGGAGATGTTGCTTCCACATCTGTTCCTCTATATTCCTCAATTTCTCTTTTAGTCCACATGCTTGGATTCAAATCGTGGAACAGCCATTTACCAGGTTTTGTTGATTTCCCAAATGGTGTCCTAACTTGATTTCCGAGATTTTCAAAACAAATTCTAACCCCCACACTACAGACCTTTCTTTTTCTTCCAAAATCAAAAAGACTTAACTTCCGTTGAAAATGATATCCTAATATCTCGTTTATTCCAATATCTAATAGTTGTCCAACATCGTAATCCTCCCCAATCATTTGCAAAGCAGTATCCCTTAAGATCTCAACACATATTTCGTTTAGATTGGTCAGGTCCATTCTATAAATAGTAAAATCTGATAAATAATAATCTCGAAGAGGTTTCATCACAACTTTTGGAAATTCAACAGAAAAAGTATTATTCTCATCTAAATATAACATACTATGAGTATCTTTCCAAATAGAATTGCTTCCAAATAATTCCCTTTGATACCATTTAATTGCTAAATGAGTAAATGCTAACCAAAATTGCCACCATTCTGGACTATTTGATTGATTTATTACATCACCAGGCTTAATAATTTTCTTAATAGATTCGTATGTTTCAATGGTATTTATAAAATTCTTATCTTTTATCATCACCAATTCTTTTCATCAATTTTTTTAACTGCTTTAAATGGATCTAACTTCAACTCTATCATATGTTCCATTTTAGCAATCTTTGCTTGCAAGTCAACATACTGTAAATATCGACGATATTTACGCGAAAATATCTTTTTTAATATGTGGATAATATATCCGATTACGTCTTTTCTATTTATTTTTTATCTCCTGAGTCTTTCTTTCTTATCCTTTATACTATGAACATTCTTCTCATATGTAAAAATAGTGTCTGCGACAAAAAGAGTGTCTAGAACAAACCTCACGTTCTGAGTAAAGGTAGTATCGTATATAAAAATCATATCAGAGATCGGGGCTTGCCCTTCTACGATAATAGTATCGATAACACTAAAAACAGTATCAACAACTATAACAGTGTCAATCGTAAAAACAGTGTCTAAAACAAAGGACGTATCTGAAATGAAAGTAGTATCAAAAACAAATATCGTATCTGGAATAAAAATAGTATCATAAACAAAGGACGTATCCGATATTGGTGCTGGTCCTGTTCCTTGTAAATATTTCCCTAGATATACCAGATCGTTATTATTTACTTTATTATCACCATTTACATCCGCACTTTTTATATAAGGTACGTTAGGATAAGATAAGAGTTCACTTAAATCACTGTAATCATCCCAATCTACATCTCCATCTAAATCTAAATCTCCACGCATTGTAGCAATCAAAGTAGTATTAATAACAGTATCAATAACAAAAGCGGTATCAGCTATAAAAATAGTATCAACAATAACAACAACGTATGACTGAAATACAGTATCTGGAACAAAGGCCGTGTCGAAAATAATAGTCGTGTCATAGATGTAGACCATGACCGTTCCTTGCAAGTAATTTCCCAAATACACTAAGTCGCCATTATCTATTCTACCATCTCCATTCACATCTATGTTTTTTCCATAGGGTACTTTGGGATACGTTAAAAGCTCACTTAAGCTACCCCAATCGTCCCAATCAACATCTCCATCTAAATCTAGATCCCCTCTCATTGTAGCAATTGTATCAATAGCAACGATAGCAGTGTCTGTAGTGAAAATAGTATCGATAACAAAAACAGTATCAGTTTCGATTCTCATGTATGGATCAGTAATCAACCTGTAAGTTGTTATATCTGTTTTCGGTTCAACCTGAGAAATAACCGGATTTTTAGAACAATTAGGAATAAACATCAATAACAACACTAATACCAGAGAACTAAACTTTAACATTTTATCCTCCTTTTCTTTCATTTTAATATTTATCTCCCAAAATTAATTTCTTTTTTTCTATCCTTTTCTTTTAATTGTACAAAAAGAGGAGATTCATATTGTACTCTTATCCAAGAAAGAGTATTTGAAGATTTATCTGACCTAACTACTAAAAGTTGTGAAGTGTCCGCATCCACAAAAAAATACCTTTTAACAATATCAAATTTAAAATATAGATCTTCTTCTATTCCAATTTCACCAAAAACAAGGACGGTATCTCCATACACATTTTCTAAACTATCAATAAACTTGTTTGCATTTTCAAGTGAATTTTCGTAAAAGAAAGTATCTGCCCTGACAACTGCTAATTTGTTTGTATTTAAAAACCCAAATAACATATTTCCACAAGAAAAAATATGATACCCTCGGAACTCACCTAAAGGTTTCAATTTTAATTGCAAAACAGAATCAACTTCAACGAATGCCATATTCCATTTCAATCCCTTTGGAGGATCAAATCCAAAGGCTGATAACCACATAAAACCAACTAAAACTACTGCTAACAAAATTTTTGTGAACTTCATTTTACTTCCTCCTTTTATATCTCTTCTATTACTACTTTGTTCTAATCCTAATAACTTTCTTTTTTAGCTTCTTATTCTTCTAACGAGCAATTAAGTACGGGTTCTCCATCAAGCAAATAATGTGACAAAATAGTAGCGTCCTCCATGTCTATCTTATGATCAGAATTGACATCTGCGCAGGTTAGGCAAACCATAGAACCGCCATTAAATAGATAATTCGACAAAGAAATCCAATCCTTCCGGTTTACTTGACCATCACCATTAACATCTCCACACATATCTCCTCCAGGACAGGTGGAACATTTGGAACAACTAAAACTGAATAATACAATCAAAAGACCAACGAATAACAAAATTAACTTCTTCATTTCTTCACCTCTTTTCCCATTCATTTTAATATATTATACACAAATATTTACTCTCGAAGCCATTCATACCAAAAATAAAGAATAAAACTAATCCACAATACAATAAGCAAATAATCTATAAAACCTTTTAACATTGTTTCTCCTCAATGTCTTATCTAATTATTGACTTTATAAAGTTTATATTTCTCATAAAGGTTTTCAACAAACCCCTTCAACTCTCGCGATGTAATAAAATTTATATCTAAATCCAGAATTTCGTTTTCCTTCAAATATTTAAAAAATTCTTTATGCATTAACTCAACTTGAAGCTCTCCATCTTCTGCTGGAATAATATCCAATTCTAATTCTGGAATAAGATCATCTAAAACCATATTCCCTCCTTTAAACAAATAAATGTAGTTGTTTTATCTACCACTACTGCCGTGTCCTTTCTTTCCTCTTTCACTTTCCGAAAGCCGCCCAACTTGAATTAAATTGACTTTCGGTAATTTAAAAAAAAGAATTTGGGCAACCTTATCCCCTTTTAAAATGTTAATAGATTCCACTTTATGTGTATACTGAACACTATTTCGAATAAAAATAGACACCTCATTCCTATATCCAGGGTCAATAATTCCATGGTGTGCAGCTCTGCCCTTTTTTCCATAACTACTACGAGTAGAAACTATACCTACCCACCCAGGAGGAATTTCAAAACATACCCCAGTATGTACTTCTTTACACCAACCAAAAGGAATTATAATATCTTCAACTGCATATAAATCCCACCCAGCGTCATATTCATACGCTTGAGTTGGAATTTTAGCGTCTGAACGAATCAATGAGCATTTTATATTTCTTGGAAATGTAAATTTATAAAGAAAATTTAAAAACCAATTTAACATTTTACTCTCCTAACATTAAATTTATTATTCTAACAATTTCATCCCAATTATTTTCAAATCTAATAGCACGATCGTCAACATAAATGTCAGCAACTACTTTACCTTGAGTACCATCATCAACCCAATCATAAGGAATATCATTTTCTCTTAAAAATTTTTGCATAATTTGTCTTTGTAAACTTCTCTCAGTTACACTTGAAGTTCTATTTGGACTTGTGCGACAAGATGTTACTATAATATAACACCCCAATTCTTTCAATAATTTAATACAAGAAACAGCATTTTCCTTTAAAGGACCAATATTAGGATATTTATCTTCAACGATTGTTCCATCAAAATCTATTGCAACTATAAAAGGCTTCATTGTACTCCTTTCACCTTATAACAAGCTTTCTGAATATCCTCAAATTCTTCCACAAAGGCAGCCATCAACATATGAGCAACGTCTCTTAAAGCATACCCATAATCATCAAAATCATTAAATCCAACAGCAAGAACAGGACATTCATCTCCTACCTCAATATTTAATCCAACGTGAATAAGACATGAAACTGGAGATTTTGTTGCAATCGAAACAGACAATTTTTTATTATCAATAAAAATATCATCTCCTCGATAAGCAACATGAGACACCAAACAACATTTCTTTAAAAAAGCGGCAATTTGAGCAATAAATAATCTTTGCCATACAACTGCTTCTCTCAAAGAAGCCTCAAAAATTTCAATTATAAAATGCATCATATATGCACTATTAATAAAATCATTTTTTAATTTATCTTCGCAATCTACCAAATGTTCTTTAACTTCCGCAGGCCCAAAAAAACAAGAAATGCTATTCCCTTCAAGACCATTCTCATAATTAAAATGAGAATGCAATTGAGATCCATCATATTTTATTTCTTTATCCAAAAATTTAAATTTCATAACTTTACTCCTTTCTATATTCTAAAGGATCAGATAAACCATTTGCTTTAAATGCTTCTAATCTTTCAATACACGCAGGACATTTACCACAAGAGGGTTGAGTTCCTTCATAACAAGAATAAGTTAAATGATATGGAACATCCAATTTAGTACCTATATCAATAATTTCTGCTTTTGTGTTTTCAACAAACGGTGTATAAATGTGAACATCTACGCCATAAGTAGATCCTAAACTTAATGTTTTTTCTAAACAAGTAAAGAAAGGTTTACGACAATCTCTATATGACGCAAAATCTTCTTTTACAGGAGTCATAAAAATATTTATAGGACTTAAACCTAAAGACTCTCCATAAGCAGCAGCTAATGTCATTAACATAGTATTTCGAAAAGGAACTACAGTTTTAATTTGATCTTTCATATTGTTTGGAACTTTCCAATTTTTATCAGTTAATGCACTATGTCCTATTTGAGATAAATTAAAATTTAAAATTTTTAAGTCTCCTACTTTCTTTTCTCCATATTTATGTTGATATCTTGCCCAAAGGCGCGTTGCTGAAGCTATTTCTGCAACAGAATGTTTTTGACCATAATTAATACTTAAAGGATAAAGCGCCCAACCTTTTTCTAATATAAAAACAAACAATGTAGTAGAATCTAAACCACCACTTAAAAGAAAAATTGCCTCACTCATTTTATATCTCCTTCAAATCGTTCATATGGAAACTCAATCCAAGTATCTTCATCTGCACCAGCGGCAAAATATCTTGGGTCAAATTCAGAACTTCGTTTATAAATCAATACAGCTGTCCTAATGTTCTTGAAACCCTTTTTTTTGTATAAATCAACAACAGCCTTCATAGTCTTTCCACTATCAACAAGGTCATCAACAATTAATATTTTACTATCAAAATTAATATCTTTAAAACATAAGTATGAAGGATTTCCAACTTTCAACATAGAGCGCTGGTTCTTTTTGTCATAAAATCTTGTTACTATTACATCTAAAGGAACATTCCAATCTTGAGACATCAGCATAGCAGGAATAAGACCTCCACGCGAAATACCCACAACAAGATCAAACTTTTCTTCCACATGAACCGATATTATTTCTATAAGCTTATTAATTAATTGAAAATAATAGTTCCAAGATATTTTTTCTGTTTTCATTACATTCCTCTTTTATTGCCCCAAATTACTTTATGTGTTTGAAGCATTATCCTAATATCATATTTATCAAAATAATCAATATATTTATCCAACAAAATATTAACTAACCAATCAGCTCGTTTTGAATATTCCTCAGGAGAACATGTCTTTCCTTCTTCCTGTCCGTTTGGTTGAACAATAATTACAGGGGGAACCTTCATAAACCTTTGTAATAACTCAAACATTTCTTCAATATCTTTCTCATCACTAATTACAAACTTCAACTGAGCTTTATGCAAAAGCATAGCCTCTATAGCACAAAAATTATACTTACGTTTTGCTTTTGCTGATTGAAGTTTTGGACTTACAGACCATAAACTAACCCATTTATCTACGTAAGCATAAGGGTCAAAATCAAAAGGATTTATTGTTCCATTTGTTTCAACGGTTACAAAAAAATGAGCCGAAAGGAAGGATAAAAAAGCTCTTAAACCTTCCATTTGTTCAGTCGGTTCTCCTCCTGTGATTACAATATGATTTATATATTTATATTCAGAAATTTTGTTCAAAATTTCTTCATTTGTCATTCTTTTCCCTAAGTTTTTATTTTGCCCAAAATTAGTATCACACCAAATACAATGACTAGAACATCCCTGAAGTCTTATAAAAATTGAGGGAACTCCAGTATAAATTCCTTCTCCTTGTATCGAACAAAAAATCTCACTAATATCTAATGTTTTAGTTTGCGGCATTTATTATTCCCTCCTCCAACCATTGCTTAATTGGTTGAAAAGTTTTCCTATGAAAAGGCGTTAAACCATATTTTTTAATTGCTTCAAGATGTTTTTTTGTTCCATAACCAATATTAGTTCTCCAACCATATACTTCATATTCAGGAAACTGATCAACCAAACTTTTTATATATCTATCTCTCAATACTTTAGCAACAATAGAGGCCATCATAATCGCGGGCTCTTTTTCATCTCCTTTTACTATCCATTTTTGTTCTATCTCTAAACCTTCTATATATCCCTTGCCATCAATCAAACCAATACTTGGAATTGTTGGCCTTCGAGGAATCACTAAATCGATTGCCCTTTTCATTGCTAATCTAGTTGCATGATAAATGTTCAATTTTTCTATTTCATTAACATCAGCAGATCCTGTTGCAAATACAATATTTAATTCCTTACATTGCTGAAAAACTTTTTCGCGCTGTTTCAAAGTTAATTTTTTAGAATCATTTAAACCCACTATATTCCAAGCATAAGAATTCTGCCATACAACAGCTCCCGCAACAACAGGACCAGCTAAACAACCTACACCTACTTCATCCACTCCAAAAAAAATAGAAGGTACTTCCACTAAAAACTCCAATTTTTTTTAAAATATGCAACAGCATTGTGTGTATGGATACTTTCAAATGACATTACCTTAATGCTGTATCCTTCAACACTAGATATTTTATTCAACGCAAGAGCAGTATCTCGAGCAACGTCCTCCACAAACTTTGGATTTTTAAATGCTTTTTCTGTAACAAATTTTTCATCCGGTCTTTTTAACACAGGATAAATATCACAACTGCCCATTGATCCTAATAAAGAAACAATATCTTCAATCCACAAAGGCTTTTCTGAAAATGTTATACGAGCTATTACAACCGCTCTTTGATTATGAGCCCCATACTTACTTATTTCTTTACTACAAGGGCATAAAGTAGTTATTGGAACAGCTACCTCAAGATAAAAATCATATTTGTCGGAAGTCAAACGAGCAACAAAAGAACAATCATACCCTTGAATTCCTTTCACTTTTTTTATAGGAGATTCTTTGGGAATGAAATATTTAAAACTAACAACAACATAAGCATCTCTTGTTTTAAGTCTGCTTTTTAATTCTTTTAAAAACTTTTTTAATTTCTTTGAATTCATTACTTTATAACGATATTGCATTAGAACCTCAAGAAAACGACTCATATCAATTCCCTTTATTTCTTTTTCAAGATCTCCATACATTGAAATAGTTGCTTGAGTTGTTTGATACTGTCTTTTTTCTTTTTTTGTTACTAATATAGGAAAACTAACATTTTCAACTCCAACTCGATGTAAATGCACTTCACGAATATCTTTTGACGCTTGAATATCAGGTAATTGTTCTTCGATCATTATTTTCTCCTTATCCTTCTTCATATATAGCACTTGATTTCGGCCCTTCAAAAACTTCAACACTCCTTAAATTAACTTCTAGAAATGTATACTTAAATTTCATAAATAAAAAATTAGCCATATTTTCAGCCGTTGGATTTCCTTGCATAATCCAAATTCTATCCTCATATTTACTTAAAATCTTTACAAGAGGATCTTTACTATTTAACATAAAAGCATGATCCCAATACTCATCAACCCATTTTTGAATTTTATTTTTTATGGTATTAAAATCAATAGCCATCCCATCTTTATTAAGAATACTACACTCATATGTAAAAAGAGCTCTGAAAGAATGACCATGAATATGTGAACAGAGACCATCATAATTTAATAATCTATGAGCGGCGTCCCATTTAACTTCTTTAACGACTTTATACATTTTTTCCCTCTCTTAATATTTTTAATATCAAAGGTTTACATCCTAATATTCTATTACGTACCGTTACACCAGTGACACTAAGTTCTTTTCCTATTTGCTCATAAGTGGTAACACCACTTAAAAATAAAGTAAGAATTTGTTTTGTTTTATCATCCACTAAACTCAGCAATTTTTTAACTAAATCTGTTATTTCATAATCTTTCATAAAATCATTTGTGTCTAGCAATTCCTGTTGAAATAATTCAACATCAACAAATGAAACTTTCTTTAATTTTCTAATAAAATTACAAGAAAAATTATAAAATTGCCGCCGCATTATATAATTAAAACGCATTTTCTCTTTTGGTTTCCATTTACGAAGTAATCTTAATAAATCTATTTTTAATTCTTGGCATAACTCTTTAGCATCTTCAGTATTTCTACAAAAAGAACTTGCAACCTTTCGCATATATGGAATAGCAATACAAATTAGTGTATTTATATAGTAGCTATCTTCTGTTTTGTAAAATTGATTGGCAAGCCAATCAATCTTAGTTAATGAATCATTTTGGAGAGGTATCTTTGGAATTTCAAAAAAATTATTCCTGATTTTTATTTGGATCACTAATAACCTCCATCAAACTTTTAACATATTCTGACATTTTCATATCAATTGGCAAACTAGCAACTTTAAAAAATATCGGATTCGTTTCTTTAGAAATTTTCAAAAAACTAACTTTTACATATGGGTTTTGTTTAATAAAAGACATCACCATTTCCTTCAAAGATCTAATTTTCGCAGGAACTTTATTTTGTTTAAGATATTTTAAAACATCATTATTAGATCCATATACTTCAAGAGAATAAAAATGTTTAAATAAATAAGGATTTAACAATATAAATTCCAACAACAAAAGAAGAGATGTAAAATCTAACACCAATTCATCTTTCTCCATACTAACAGTACGATGTAATACTCCTAAATCTAATATTAAAAAACTGCACACGCCCTTTCCAACACTAACATATTCAGATTCTCTACACAGTCCTCCAAAACAACATTTCATAACTTTTCACCCCAAAATTTAATAATACTTTCAAAATTAGTCTTTTTCATACTTCTTTTTTAAATCCTTATAAAGTTTCTTTTCTTGCAATTCTTTTTCTTTATCCAATTGTTTCTGTTTTCTACTTTCTTCCTCTTTATCGTTTTCTTTGCGTAATTTCATTAACCCTTTATAATATTGCGACTTAATAATTTCTCCAAACACTTTTTGAGTTTCTTCTCGAGAACATGCATCTTCAGTTACAACATACTTGCTTCCATTATACTCTAAATAAGTTATTTTATAAAGTCTTTTTCCGTCTTCCCAAACTCGACTTTTTACAATCTCTTCTATCGCTAACTTTTGAAGAGTTTCTAAATCTTCAGCAATAACTTCAACAGTCCAATCATCTTCCCCATAATAACATCCTAAAGAGGAACATTTATTATCCACAACAAATTTGTACCCATCTACTAAAAAGCCGTTACTTCTTTTTTCATAACATCTCCTATTCTTATAATACACTAATTTGAAGGAAGACATTCAAATTTTTCTAAAAATTTCGAATAAAAAGATTGTAATTTTTTAGTCAAAAAACTCAAATCAATATTTTCTCCACTTTTATAATGACATATTTGTAAATCAAACCAACGTTGTCCCTCATCATACCACTTCCATAAATCTCTTAACTTTTTATCATAATCTTGAAAAGACAAATTCTTTGTAAAAGTATAATTTTCTTTAATTTTTGTATATATTAAGTTCTCAATATGCTCACGAATTTTACGAAATTCAGATATTCCGTTTTTATTTTTTTCAGAGTGTAATCTTTCTAATCTTTGTTTCAAAGTATCTAAAGAAAAAACATTTACATATCCTATTTTCTCAGCTAAAAAATGCACAGCTTCCCAAAAAGGTTTATGTTCCATTTCCATCACAAAATCAAAAACACTCGAGCCTTTTTTACATCCAAAACAATGCCAAGTATTTGTAGAAGGACAGACAAAGAAACTTTTTGTCTTATTATCTGGATGAAAAGGACATAAAGCTATAAAATTATCTCCCGAAGACTCTAAACCCACTCCATATTCTTCTATCAAAGTCACTATATCAATTTGAGATATAAGGTCTGCTAAATTTATTTTTTTAGAAAAATCTTTCATTTTTGTTTTATCTCACGATAAAGATTCAATAGATAATGGTATTCTATTCCTATAAGAAACTTCAGATACTCCTGTTATCAATCTTTCCAATGCTTCTTGACATCCTTCTTTAGTTTCAAAACCCATACAAAGAACTAAATCTTCTGCTCCCCTTATATTTTCTTTAAAATCTATTATTGTATATAAAACTGTTTTTAAACAATTAAGTGGTTTAGTGCATATAACATACCTTTCATTATAACATTGAACAGTATATCTTTGTTTTTCTTCTGGAAATTTTATCTTTGTTCCAACCTTTATTTCCATCTCATTATCTCCTTCCTGGTTTTCCGATCTTATCCCTTTTTCCAAATCTTCTCTCCGCCTCTACAACTATGTCGAGTACTGACATATCGAGAAAAGCAATACTTGACAAAAGATTTCGTAGATCGGTAAAACTCATTACCTTTCTATCTCCCATACTCTTACTCACTTCGCGCCTCCTTTCTTATCCACTCTTTACAACCTTTCTTATTTTTGGGCAAATACTTTTCTTCTCTTACTTTACTATCTGATTTACAAACATAATAATCATTACAATTCCCACAAATTCTATTTTCTACTCCCTTATTCTTTTCATTCTTACTCCCTTCACTGTTCCTCTTCTTAATCAACCTGTTAGGATTAAAAAACTCATCTAACACTTTTTTAACTAGAACTAATGCTCCATCCTCTCTATAATGAATAACCGAAAACTTCGAGTCTAAAATTTGAAACTCCTCTCCCTCTTTTATCGAGAGTGCTTCTCTGACATGAGGTAATAGTTCTCTGAAGTATTGAACCCTATATTTTCTCTTCTGTCTTTTGCCATCACCGTGAATGCCAACGTTTAGTATGTGGAATTCACCGATCCTGTCGCCGTTGACGTCTAAAATCACTCTCAACATTCTTACTCCTTATAATTTACTTGATGGACTGCCCCACCGCATTATTAAAAATACAAGCACACAAAATATAAGAATCTCCAACATTCTTACTCCTCCTCTAAATCCTCTAACCATTTTTTTAGATAATCTTTAGAACAACCTTCCAGTTGGCTGCGTGTATATCCACATTCCCAGACATCATGATCTATAAGTAATTTATCGATTATTTTTTCTTTACACATTCTTCCTCCTTTTATTTATCCTCTACTTCTACCTCTTCTCCGCATTCTTCACACGAATAAATTTCCACGGGTTCTACATCTTCCGTAAATAATTCTTCGCAATCTTCATCCTTAAATCCTGCCGCTTCGGCACATACCATACTACAATAATAATGTTCAACATCCGCTTCTCCCCTGTTCGCAGCTTCATAATCTGTTGCTCTATACAACATCTTTATTCTCCTTTTTTATTTCTCTTTTTAAATATATGTCTTTATACCTCGTCTCCTCTTCTTTAGTAGGAAGTCTTATTAGCATTTCTATTTTTTCACTCCTTTTAATTTCATCTAAAAATTTTGGACAATAAGCATTTAATTCTCTATATAAAATTCTATCATCATTATATTCATATATAATTGCTATATGTGCTTCACAAACTGCTTTCATTTTATTTCCTTCTTAAAATTCTTGGTCATCTTTTTATTAAAATATTCATAATTGCACACATTTTGGAAGTAATACTGTTCCATTTGAATCTTCAACCTTAAATTGCTCATACCACAAAGCAATTTTTTTCAATAACCTTTTTTCTGCAATTTCTAACTCTTCAAAATTTGAAAAAACCCCAGACTTATATATTGAAGATTCTCCCGTATAATCATTTCCACCAAAAAACATTTCCCTATCATATTCATAAACAAAAATGAGATTTGTAGGAGCATTTCCCTTGTCTTCTACAGAAATATAAAACCTATATCCTTCTGGATAAGCTTTCTTTTCTAAACCGTCCTTCCAAGGACCCGTTGTAGCATAAGAAATTTTCAATTTCATTTCTACCTCCTTTTAAAATTCTTGATCATTTCTTCTTACTTTTTTCCAAATTTCTTGCAATTTCTCTAAATCTCCTATAAAATTTACACTAAAATCAGCAAACAATTCAATAGTCTTTGATTCACTATAACGACTTGCAACAATCTTCAGATATACTCGTTTTGCTAGTTGCATTGCAAATTCCTCTGCAGGAGTCATTCCATGCCATATGTTAAACACAACATCACAATGCGCTGCAGCCATATCTGACAGAGCAACATGTTCAGTATCTACTTCTTCCCTTCGAACATCTATTGATTTCCGATTTTGTTGAGCTGCTGTCAAAATAGACACATTATGAGCCCTCGCAACTTCTTTCAATCCACGAAACACATTATCATACTTTTCTGATCGATCTTTAACAAATCGTTCATCTGGTCTCATTAAGTTCGCATAATCAATTATAACAACATCAGGTTTGATTCCAAATACTTTTTGATGCAACATAACTTCATAATCAACCATCGACGGAGTTGTTCCACGAGCTATATCAACAACAGAAAAAGGACACTTTTTTTCTTTAAGTTGATTTAAAGCATCTTGATAAATTTTTTCTTCATACTCAGTTAATTTAGCATCTCTTAAATCATTAAGAGTAATCCCTGTGTATCTACTTTCCCACATTAATTGAAGAATTGCCAATTCCATTTCAATGGTAACATACATAACTCGATATCCTAAATCAGAAACATTACATCCAACATTAAATAACCAACGCGACTTGCCCCGCTTCATTCTCCCGAAGACCATTCCAAGCTTTGAAGGAAAAAGACCTCCAGTTACTTCATCAAGGTCTTTCATTCCATAAGGAATTCCTCTATACTTTTCAGGATGATTTTTTCTATCTAAATATGCTTCCCAACGTTCATCAGTATTTCCATAAAGTAATTTACGTGTAACCCCTTCCGAAGAATCAAGTGTTTTAATATGTAAAATTCTTTCTGTAACATTTGCTAATGATTCTTCTACTTCTTTATCACTACCCAAGTCATCAATAACATCAGAAGCAGTTTTATATAATTCACGTTTAATTTCTAATTCTTTTAATTCATTAAGATAAAACCTAAATCCAGAATCATCTATTTGAATTTTTGAAATATCATCATATAATAACAACAAAGATATTTGAAAATCTACAGGAAACTCTTTTTCATTTTTCTTTAAAAATCTTTCTAAAATATCTCGAGATAATACTTTATGGTGCTTTCTAAAATACCTGCTTATTAAATCAAACAACTTTTTATGATTTTCGTCATAAAATGTTGAAACAGCTATTTTAGTAACGGCCTCTTCTATATAAACAGTATCTTTAAACAAATAACCAAGAATAATCCTTTCAGTTTCAACATCATTAAATTTTGTCATACTAACCTTTTACTTCTTTTCCCCAAGAAAACCAATCCCCACGTTGATACCTTGCAAATAATTCTAATTTATCTCCACTAAACAATTGACCAATTCTGTCATATTGTTCATCAGGTTTCCGAGAATGCTCCCTTACCGGAGACATAATTACTTGACGAACACTCGAAGACATTTTTTTAGGATGTCCTTTTGTTGCTAATAAACATAACTCTGCATTTGCTCTTGTATAATGTCCACATCCCAAAAATAACCCTTTAGACTTCCTATTTTCTTTAATCCATACAAAAGCAACAGTTTTATAAGTAAATCCCCAAGCCTTAATTACTTCTAAAGCAAATGGGATGTTGGGACAAGTAGCCCATAAAAATAAAGTGCAATCTTCTTTACAAAGAGTTTGAACTGGAAGATTTTTAATATCTTCTAATTTCATTGTTTCATAATGTGTTGACGCTGCAATACCTCTCCATTTCTTAGGAGCATCTTGCCAAGCACTATATTCCCAAGGCGGATCTGCTAATATAACATCAAATTTTTTTGAATATAATTTTTCAAACATTTTTTTCTAATTCCACATTTTTAATATTATATGTTTTAATCAATGCCCCAACAGCTAAAATATAAGGGTTATCCCGAGGATCCGTAATATACATCCACGGGTTTTTAGTAGCTTTATGAACAAAATCTTTAATAATTTTCAGTCCAGGTTCATTTATAAATTTCTCACATACTTCCTTGTAAACATTTAATGGCAATTTAAAAACATGATCTACTCCATATTTTTCATATTGCTCTTTCCAAGCTTTTTCCAAATTATCCTCAAACTCTTCCAAAGTTCTCCTTATATCACTTTTACCATCAACCATGTTCCACCTATGCTTAAACATTATACTTTCTGCTTTCATTAACCAATTGTTAGCCTTAGTAAGAGGAAGTAATGCTTCAGCCACTAACTTTTCCACAAATTCTTTTTTAAATTTATCTTCCAATCACTTCTCCTTTCGATAAAAAATACCAAGAGCTTCTACATCTCCTCGAGCTTTAACTTTATCCAATATTCTCCAATCAAATATCCCTAAGATTTTATGACAATAACTACATCTCAAACCACCAAATATACTATGGGGAAGGTTTGTCCTTGCTTCTTCGTGACATCCACATCCACCATGTTCACAATTAACATGTATGATGTAATATGTCCTAAACTTTTCCTTCAGAGGTTTCATCATCTTTCTTTTCTCCTATACATGAAGGAACAAAAGTTGAAAATGTTCCTCCTCTAGCCTTGTGCCCTCTAAGTTCTCCGGCGATCTTTATGCCCTTTTCAGTGAGCTTTACAAAACCGTTTATTAAGGAAATAATTTCAAGTAAACCTTCTCTTTCTAAATCTTCAAGACAATCCCAATCATCATGATTTGATAACTCTTTACCTTCTCGAAGTCTAGTGGGATATTTCTCATCAGCAAACGAATACAGTCCTCCAACAAGTAACGGATGTCGATCTGTATCGCAACGCATTCTCCTCCCATTAATGACTCCAACACCCTCCGAATTTGGGCTATCAACGCAAAGAGTTTCAATATAAGCAAATGTAGACCAATGATCTTTTCCAAAATCCTTTATTGAAATATTCATTCTTTACCTCCTAATAAACCTTTCTTAATTTCTTCTAAAATCTCTATGAAATGGCTTTCATTGCATATCCTTGTTTAATTATTTTCTTCCCAAACTGCAATACAAGGCTGAACTATTAACTTATTTCTTGTTGTCTCTCTTCCTCCACCTTCACCCACAAACTTTTCTCCACTACAACAATATGCCTCACAATCTCCATATTCCGTTTTAAGACATAACTCCCCCTTATACACAAAAAATCCTGGGGGACATTCTTCAATATTACATTCCCAACCTTCTGGTTTTATTACAAGGCTATTCATCTTTACCTCCTAATAAACCTTTCTTGATTTCTTCTAAAATCTCAGGGCGAAAACTTTCACCAACTAATGGAACTTCAATTATTCTTTCTGAAAAAATTTCACAAACACTTCTTCCAAAGCCGTCTAAAACCTTTGTAGGACTATCATTTGAAGTAACAATAAAAGGCTTGCCCGAATAATACCTTTTTTTGAACGCCTCATCTAAAAGAGCATCAATCAGATCCGTCTTGTATTTTTTATCTATTTCGTCAACTAATAAAAAATCTACTTCCATTATCATATAATCAAGAAATGCCCTTATTTCATCATCCCTCAAAGCCCTATGAGCTAAATTAATTAATTCAGAAAGCAAAATAAAATATGCTTTAAACTTTTGTTCTAATGCTTTTTTCAAAATGGAGCATCCAATAAAACTCTTTCCTACGCCATAAGAACCATAAATATATAATCCAGCACCAGTTTTAATTGCATCAGGTAAATGACTTAAATAGTCAGAGATAGTATTTAAAGAAGGTTTATTTTCATCCCTAAATTTCTGCGTAAAATATTTGAAATCTAACTCAAGATCCCAAAAACTTTTAGGAATATTCGCGTTAACCATATCGATATAACGTCTGAATTCATCAATACATTTACATAAAACAAAACCAGTTGGAGTCATATAACGGCCTTTACCTTTACACTCTGGGCAGTTGTCTAAAATTTTTGTTTTTAATTTTTCTATGTCTTGAATTGAATACATAAATTCCTTCTATTCATTATTTTTAACTTTCTGGATCTGGATTTATTCCATTAAGTCCAAGTACTTTCTGCACTTCTTTAATTAAAGCATTTTTTTCTTGTTCATTCAAATGTTTCATTTCTTGAATGTGTTTTATATAATTCCGATCCAATAAAGTTTCTATCCTTTCTCTATCTACCCATAAAATAAGTATCCAACCTGTTCGTAAAGGACCTTCATAATGTTTCTTAACTTCATCAAGAGTTAAAACCTTTCCTTCTTCAAGAAATTCTTTCCGTTGTTCTTCCAAAAACTCTTCACTTTGCAAATCTTCTTTACTAAAAGCAGATTCAAAATCTGTTGTGTGTATAAATGTAATTCGAGCAATTTGGTCAAGATTTTTAAATTGAGAGGGCATATTCCTCCTTTATTTACCAGTTAATGAAATCATCTTTCTCTTTTGCAACTTCTTCGTTAAGAGAATCTAAAGATATTTTTATACCATCCTTTGTACCATGAGCAAACATTCTATCGTCCACAACTTCTCCATCCTTATCAAAAACGAAGAAGGATCCTACAAAACAAACTTCTCCTTTGTATTGTTTTATAAGAGCTTCAATCGCTTTTCCTATCGCTTGAAAATTATCTTTTCGCTTTTTCATTATTTCACCTCCTTTTAACTTTCCTTATCTTTTGAACGCCAATACTTCGCAATAACTTTTGCATGAAATGTGTGTAGTTCTTTAGAATTGTTGGGGTCAAGTTTAGCCTTGTTTAACTTGGCATCTAGTAACATATGGTCTTGTAAATTACACATAATGTTAAATGCCTTACTAAGTTCTTTTTCAGTTCTTACATCACGACCATAAAGCTTGTCAACAACATCATTAAAAAACAATCTATCCGGCTCACTTTCTGATAGAGGAATTATTACCGCAGGGCCCCCCTTTTAAACCTTTTTTAGCTTTAAGTCTTTCCATTTTTTTTCCTTCCTTTACTTTTTATTTGTCTATTGCTTTTCTTAACTTTTCCATTACTTCCTTTGTGGTCATATCTACCTTTGGCTGTTTCTTAATAGCCTCTCTCAACTCTTCTTCATTTATATTATACTCATCTTTTTTATTTTTGGTTGCAGATTTTTTAAAATTTTCTAATTGTTTGTCATTTGTCATTAATCCCATTTTAAGTTCATAATTCTCGTTTACGGTTTCAAACAACCAATCAATCATGTCTTTAAATTGTGTTTTAGTTAAATCTTTATGCCTTTGCCAAAAATGAGTGATCTTAAACGCCTCCAATTTAAAGGCTGAAGGTTGCATAGAATAATTTTTACCATATGCTGCTCTGTATCGCTGTAGAAAATAACGAATGAAGTGCTGGCAAGTCCAGTTGTCCGTAGGAATAGACAGCTCTATATGCTTCTGGTTCTTTGTAGTAAACACCTTAGGTTCCTCAAAGTCAGCTCGGTTTCTAAGGCGTTTAATTTCCTTCTGCTGCTTTTCTAAGGTGTAAAGAAGTAAATCGTATTCTATTGGATCAATTTGCATTTTTAGCCCTTATTTTATTTACATCTTCAATACTTATTTATAAATAAAAAGCGGATAACGCAAAAAAGTTATCCGCTCATTCTTTGAGTTCTTCTCAAAGATTTGAACATTAATCACTTTACTTGACTTTTCTTCGTTATAGTACTTAACTTAAAATTATAATTTCTAATGTTAATATACTCTTGTTTCAGACGCTTTGCGACGAATTACAGTTATTCCCTCATTTATCCATTTCGCAATTTGTTCTTCTGAAACTTCTTGTCCGCTTCTTACATGGGACACCCCTTTAACACGCTCAACTACACTTTTACCATTAGAATAATCCACTATCTTTATTTCACGATCTTGATTATTTGTCATGTCTTATCACCTCCTTTTAGTTTATTTTTTATATTTTTCCAAACGATTTTCTATTTTTCCACAAAGATTTCTATCACGTTCTATAAGAATTATATTACGATTAAGAGACAGAGCCGCTTCCCCGGTGCTCCCACTTCCTGCAAATGTATCTAAAATTATATCTCCTTCATTAGAAAAAATACTTATTAAATATTTTAATATTTTTACAGGCTTTTCAGTAGGATGAATTCGATTTTTACCAAGACCTCCAGAATATGTAATAATATTTGGGACGCACAATCTCACAATCTCATTTTGTAATATAGCATCTAATTTTTCTTTTATTTCTATTTCAGCTATTTGTATAATTTCCGAAAGAGATTTTTTCCCATAAAATCTTTGCATATATTTGTTAAGAATAGTTCCTGCCTTATCTGCAGCAATAAATATTTCTTGTATACTTCCTACTTTTAAATCAGCGTTAAAAATTTTCTTTTTCTTCCCTACACCTTCTTCTTTAATTCCATAGACTAAAAATTCACACCCACTAAGCATTAAAACCTTTCGGTTAAAAGGCACTGCCGCAGGTTTACGCCAAGTAATTACTCTTTTAGGAGTAATATTATGTTTCTCTAATGCTTCCCAAAGATGAGATATATGTCTATCTCCTGTAAAAACTACTATACTCCCATTTCTACGTAATTTCTTTCCCCATATTTCAGCCCACATATCTAATTGATGTGCAAAATCTTCCGTAGTATCCCACTTATCAATAAAATTTCTATCAAATTGGTGATCATGAATTGTGTTAAGATCATTTCCATCTTTATCTCTCCAAACAGGCTTAAAATCTTTGCTTATACTATATGGGGGATCTGTAAGGATAAAATCTATTGAATCATTTTCTATTTTTGTTGATTGTTCTAATATACAACCATTTAAAATAGTACACGACATAAATTTACCTCTTTTTATCATTCACCGATTCTCTCCATTTTTCAGGATATGCCCAAAAACAACCAATACATCCTATTTTTGAATCATACTTTTCTACCCCTTCATACCAGTGTTTAACACCGTCTCTTGAAGCTGCCCGTTTTCCAGTTCTTTTACAATGTTCACAAGCACGAGATTTGCGTAGATTATTTTGTCGAGTTAATAACATATAACGATTTTCAAATTCTTTATTTGAGGCATTTTTAGAAGGGTAGCCTGGAGCAGGATTTCTAATAGTTGGTTCTCGATGATCTACTTCAATTTTGCTTTTAACATATGCGGGGACAGAATCATCAAATGCATCTTTGTCGTTATATATTTTTCTAACCTTTTTCACAAGCCAAAAAGGTAAGGACTCACGATTATGTGATTTTTCTTCTTGTTTAATCGATAAAAGTTGACGATGTATAGTCAATCGTTTACATTTTGAGCAATATATTCTACAATAAAATTCTCCTTTTCTTTCCAATAAAAATAACTTATAATTCCTAGTATTGATGTTCCCACACTACCTATTATCAACACTCCTATTACTATTACTTCTATAACCCCTAAAATCATTTTTTCACTCCTCTTTACTTTTTATTTGTCTAATGATTTTCTTTATTTTTCCTCCTTAACGGAACGATTGCCAAGTTGTTAAAATACCATCATCGAAATAGAGATAATAATTAGTATAAACCCATTGTTCATGTGCCCCATATCTATTAACAGTTTTATTAATTCTCTCTGGACTTCCCCAACTTTCTCTAACCATTTCCTTATTCATATTCAACACAATCTGATTTTCAAAAATAAGTTTTCCAAACTTTGTTCCATATTTCACCTGCAACTCTTTGAGTCTTTCTTTGAGTCTTTTAGCATCAACTAGTATTTGTTGCTCTTCTTTTTGTTTTTGTTGCTCTTCTTTTTGTTCAGGTGAGTCTTTCGTTAATTTAAGTCCGAGGAAATCGTCAATATATATAAAACCATACAAAACAGAATCATCCCCAGAAGAAATAATTTTTACATAAAATCCTCCAAGAGAGCCAAGATTTGTTATATGAAAGTCACCTACTATTGAACTTGAGTCATAGTTGTAAAACTCCCTAATTATTATTTTGTCATCTCCCCCAACTAAGTAAATTTTCTTGCCCCCTTTACCAAGAACGTTACTATATAATAAAGCAGCAGGGTTTCCAGCTAAATGATAAAGAGTATCTCCAACACAATATTTATCACGAGTATCAGCAACCGATTCTGAGTTAAAAAATTGGAAAAAAATACATACAAAAATAATTGCTACCAACATTAAAAAAACTCTTTTCATTTTTTGTCTCCTTTGTTTATTATTTCAATATTATTGGTCCGATTAATAAACCTACTATATATCCTCCCCACACAACTATTATAATTATCCCAACAACTATTAAAAATTTTTTATACCACGTATCATAGTTTTTCATTTTACTACCTCCTTTATATCATTTATATATTATACACAAAATCTTAGGGTAGAGCATCTTTTTCTACTATTTTGAAAGAAGGTTCTGATTTGTATAAACGTCTTCGTTTAAAACTATGTGCTCGTAAATACTTGTAATTATCAATGAAATCCACTACTATAGCACTTTTCTTCTCTTCAGCCGCTGTTTTGTATGGAGTCATACATCGAAGCCTTTGGAATACCTTTATTGCTGATTTTCCGCCAGCAGCAATTACCACAGCATCCAAATTAGGAATATCAACCCCCTCGTCTCCCAAAGTGGTAATTAGACATAATAGCCTCTTATTTTGTAAATCTTTAAATGTCTTTGTTCGAAAATCGGAAGCATCATTTCCTTTTAAAAATAAAGCTCCAGGAATTAACTCTTGAAGAATTTCTCCATGCTTTATCTTTGATACCAAGACCATAGATGATTTATTTCGTTCTATCAAATTCTTTACAACATTACTTATAATAGTATTACGATATTTATTTTCTACAACACATTCTTTATAAATTGTTGAATAACTATCGTTTGATGGTTCAATATTTCGGGGCAGTTTAATCATATGAATAGTAGGAGCAACTAAATAACCGCCCTCAATTAAATCGGAATAATTAATTTCATAAATTAAAGGCCCTATTAATCCTTCTATAAGAAGATCTGTGTTATCTTCTCGAAACAAGGTGCCGCTTCCACCCACAATATATTCAGCGTTTTGGATCTGAACTAAAACAAATCGATGACTACTGCTCGCCGTATGATGACACTCATCTACCCAAACAAACTTTGCATTTGTAATTAATTCTCTTACATACTTTTTTTCAATAAGTTTTTCGAAAGACTTTTCTTTTCTTTCCCCAGAATTAAGTTTATACTTTTTATCATAAGATGCAACCGCAGATTGTATTGTTATAATAGTCACTCCATCTAACTTAATATCACATTGACCATCCCCTACTATTCCAACAGGAACTTGAGGAAGAAACTTTTGAAACTTTTCTTTTGTTTGATAAGCAATATCAATACTTTGACAAATAATAACAAAGGGGGCAATATTTAAACGAGCATAAGTCATTATCATTATTATAGTTTTGCCGCTTCTAACTCTTGCCCAAATACGTCCTCTTTTGTGTTTTAAAATAACTTCAACCGCTTTTTCTTGATAACCTCTTTTTTCAACTCCAACTAACTCGAGAGGTTTTCCCTTTTCATAAACAGGTCTCAAATCTTCTATTTCATAAGAAATAGAATTTGAATCCAAAGCTTCTAATACTAATGGTAAATGTCCCGTTAAAAATGTTCCAGTTAATCTAGAAAACAAATGCTGTTTTCCATCCCATTCTTTTGAAATATAACGATTTTTTGAAGACGCTTTTATAAAAAAACTATTTTGAACCTCATAAGCAAGGAGGTCATAAAGGTAATCAAAAATTTCCTTAGAAGGACTGAGAGGGATAAGTTGAGAGTATACTGGACTTATCTTTACTTTATACTTTTCCATACTTTAAAATAACTCTTCTTCTTTTACTACTTTTTCCCATCCACCATCAATATTTTCAATAGCAGATTTATAACATAAAACAATTTTTTTCCTAATGTTTACAACAGGTAAGGCAGAAAGAGAACTATCATAAGTCCCATCTTTTTCTTCTATAACAAATTTAATACCTATTGTATCTTCATCACTCCAAATAATTGTCCCCCTTACAACTCTAATCTCTCCTATTGATGTTGGCTTAAGGGTAATAAAAACTTCTTCACCACTTTTTATAATAGAATCTAAAAACTCTCTACCATCCATTTCAAAACTCCTATTTTTAAAATACATTTATTATCTTGTTCCTAGCCCTTTTCTAGGTCTATTGCACAACAAAGAAAAAGACAAGAAAAGGAAAAGAAGGAAAAGAAAGAAGAAGAAGTAAAGGTTGGGACAAATAGTCAAAAGTCCAACAAATAACAAAATTAACTTATTCATATTTCTTCCTCCTTTTTCTTATCATTTATATATTATACACAAATAAACCCCAACTCTTTTGTTTTATTTTTATATTTTCTCTCCTATATATCTAAACATAGACTGAGGCATAGACAAATAAACTCCAGCTGTCATTTCTTTAATCGTTTCAATAATTTTATTCGCGCGCGCAAAAGCATTTGTCATAAAATCTTCTTCTGTATTTATTTGTTCAAAACTTTTCAAATATTCTTTTGGTATAACCACTCCAGGAATTTGTAATAATCTTTCTAGATGTTTTTTAGATTTTGGAACCACTATACCTATTAACACAGGTAAATTGTATTGTTCTATTTCTTTCAAAAACTTTAATGCACAATCTATTGTAAACACTGGTTGAGTTTGAAAATAATTTGCACCAGCATCTACTTTGGCTTTTAAATGCTCATGGTTTATTTTATTAGGGTTTGCGGCGACCCCAACTAAAATATTATGCGATCTTACAAATTTAATAGCATCTAATATATTCATACCAGATTCAAACGTTATTCCATGAGGATCTCCAGATAAAATAAGCATAACATCTACTCCCATTGATACTGCCTGAAGCATATCAGATTTCACTATAACTTCAGACCTTCCAGAAAGAGGATAATGAACAATTGTTTTAAATCCTTCTGATATCAAATATTGAGCAATATACAAAGCGGGCAATTTTGGTTGTGCCATAGGATTAGATACAACACTAACCACCTTAACACCTGTTTCTTTCAATACCTTAATACTCTTAAAAAACGAGTTCATATCTTTACCCGAAGGAGGAATAATTTCTATAACTTTCGTAAAACTCGAAAATAATTTCATATTCTTCCCATCACATCCAAATATTGATTTACTCTAACACCAATAGTATGATTTTTCATAATTTCTTCATAACCACGTTTTGCTATTTTTTCTCTTTCATCTTCATATTCTAAATAATATTTAACTTTTAATTCTAAATCTTCAACACTTCCATCATAAATTACTAAATGTTTTCCCGGAGTAAAAAATTGTTCAAGTCCCTGCATTGGAGGACAAATGAAAAAACAGCCACAACCCATAGCTTTAAAAATTCTATCCGAAATTTTCCAACCTAAATCCTTTTTTATTACGTGCAGGGTATCAAATGTAATTTTAGACTGCCTATAAACATTAGCCATCTCTGTACCATAAAGTTCTGCCTTAGAAGAAACCCCAGATACATTCCCAAAAACTGTTACTTTACAAAACTTGTTTAGAGCTTTAATACAATTCTCTCTTGCAAAAATTCCCCGTCCCCTTTGAGTATTTCCAATAAAACATATGTCATAAATTTCATGTTCTGCATCTAACCTTTTAATAGTTGGCTTATAATAAACATTATCATAATACTGAGGTAAAAATGTAACACTCTTCGCATAATCCTCTAAAACTTTTGCCATACCTTCCACAGAAGTTATAATCAAATCAAACACCCCTTTATATCTATCCCAATACCCTTTATCTTTATCTGGAACATAAGCGTCCGCATTCCACAATACTAACTTTATTCCTAATTTAGAGATTCCTTCAAAAAACTCTTTAGGCTCTACCCCTGTACCAGTCACAAATAAATAATCGGGGTTAAACTGTTTCGCAAATTCAAACATCTGCTGTTCATATACATATTTAGCAGATCCAGGTTTTAAAGGATGAGAATATGGTAGACACCTTTCTTTTTCAACCAAACATTTAACTAAAACTTCATGCCCAAGAGTTTTCATTTCTCTAGCAATTAAAAGACCATTTTGATAAGGTTTATTACAATAAGCAAATACTAATATTTTCATAATTTCCCATCAACTACTTTTTGAAAAACATTCAAATATTCTGATTTCAAAATATTCCAGGAAAATTTTTCTTCAATAACTTTTCTACTTGCTTTCGATATAGCATCTAAATCAGCATTTACTATATGTTCCATTTTTAAAACCAAATTATCTAAACTTGGTTCAAAAGCAATTCCTCCTATTATACTAAACAAACCTTCCCCAAAATTTTCAACTTTTACTAACAGCCTTTCATCAGTTACCACTTCATTCATTGGAGGAGCATTTGTTGTAATCACAGGAAAACCATATGCCATTGCTTCATAAATAGGAAGTCCTAATCCTTCTTTTCTTGAAGGAGCTAAATAAATATTACCTCCCCTATATAAATCAGATAACTCTTTAGTATTATGTATTCTAATATCGGGGCCTTCCACAAAAGGCATAGGTACTTGAGAATTCACAATCAAGGATATATTAGGAATTTTTTCTTTCAATTTTAAGTAAGCAGCAAAAACTAAATCTGTACCCTTTCTTGGATTACAATATCCAGCATTATGAAGAAATGTTAAATTCTTTTCACATAATTTTCTATTTTCAAATTTGAAATAATTTGTATCAACAGGATATGGTAAATAACAACATTTCCATCCTTTTAATTGAATTAGTTTATAACTATGTTTAGTAACACAAAGCCACAAATCTACAAAATCTTTACATAGTTCAAGAACATTTAATCCCACACTATCCAACATAGGAATATAAACAATCTTAATTCCTTTTTCTTTTAAAATTTTTAAATAGTCCCAACAAAATGGATACTCTATTATCAAAGCTACATCGGGTTTAAAACTTATAAACTCCTCAAGAGTTTCTATACTCGGATATTCCTTAGAAGTCACAACATACTTACAACCTAAGTCTTCTAAATTCATTCCTTTTGCTTCCCAATCTATAACAAGTTGACTATCCATCTCGAGATGTTTCCTAAAAAATTTCAACATTACCCCTAATCCAGAAGCATTAGAATATCCTATTGTTCCAATTTTCATAACTCCAATCTCTCCTGAATAATAGAAAGGTATCTATGAACACTTTTGTCAATTGTGTATTTATCAAAAACTTCTTTTTGTCCCTGCGCTGCAATTTTATTTCTTTCTTCTTCATGTTCCAAATAATACTTAATTTTCTCTAACATTTCCTCTTTAGTATGAAACACATCAAGATGTTTTTTAAGAATAAAAAGTTCCTCAATTCCTGGAATATATTCTGTAAGTAAAAAACACCCACAACCCATCACTTGATAAACACGAACTGAAAATTGTAAATTATAATTCAGGTCTTCTCCAGAAATAATATTTAAACCAATTTTAGAACTTTTGTAATAATCTGCAATAAATTCCCCGCCATAGTTAATAACACCTCCAAGCCGGTCAAATCCCCAACCTACAATAGCTAACTTATAATTGTCTTTAACTATACTTTCAAAATATCCTTTACGTTGAAGAGAACAAGGAGTTTTATTTCCTACAAAAATTACGTCATGCGCTTTTGATAAATTTTTATCAGATTTATAATAAGTATGATCAAAAAAGTGAGGACTCCAAACTACTTTATCAGTATAAGGTTTTGCAATTTCTACATGCCCTTTCATAGTAGTTATAAACAAATCAACTATGTCAAATACTTCTAAAAATAACTTTTTAGAATCTTTTTGCAAAAGAAAATAAGCATCTGGATGCCACAACACAATTTTTGCGCCTAAACTTTTTAAACATTTTGCAATATCAAAACTTCTATTTACTCCACCAGTCTGAAAAACAAAATGCGGTTGAAATTCCAAATAATTTTTCTTTATATCAGCTATTTTAGAATTATAGAAAAAAGTAGCAACTTCATGTTTTTGTCTTTTTAACTCTTCAGAAATCCGAATACCACTTTGATATGCATTTAAACTTCCATTAGTACTTTTAAATCTTTTTGCTATTACCAAGATTCTCATATGTGTAATTCCTTTCTAATTATTTCTAAATATTGGTTTATGCGAATGTCAATATCATGATTTTTCAAAACTTCCTCTTGTCCTTGTTTTGCAACTTCTTCTCTAATTTCAGGATGTTTTAAATAATAATCAATCTTTTCTAACATTTCTTCTTTAGTATAAAATACATCAAGGTGCTTTTTTGGAGTAAAAAGTTCTTCAATATTTGGAATATATTCAGTTAAAAGAAAACATCCACATCCCATTGTTTGATATACTCTTGCAGAAAATTGCAAATCGCAATTTAGTATACCTCCTGAAATTATATTCAACCCTATTTTAGAATTTTTATAAACGGAAGCAATATGCTCCCCATTCCAATCAGCATGAGTTCTTTTGTTATTAATATTAAAACCATACCCAATAACTTCTAACTTATAGCCTTCCTTTTCAACATCTTTTAAATATTCTTCTCTCTGAGGAGATGCTTCAGTTTTACCTCCTACAAAAATAACATCATTTTCTTGTTCCAAAACTTTATCTGTTTTAAAAAAAGTTGAATCAAAATAATGAGGAGCCCAAACAACTTTATTTGTATAAGGAATAGCAACTTCTACATGTCCTCTCATGGTAACAAGAAATAAATCAAATATATTAAAAGCATCTAAAAAATAAGATCTTGATGGCTCTTGAAACAACCAATAAGCATCTGGGTACCACAATACCAGTTTTGCTTCCAAATCTTTCAATCCTTGTTGCATACTAAGATCACCCTTTAGAGGGCCTATTCCTATTTGAAATACAAAATCTGGATTAAATTTTTTATACTTTGAACAATATTCCTCTATTGATTTTCCAAAAGAAACGGCATGTACTTCATGTCCTAAACGTACTAAAGATTCCCATATGCGAATACCATTAGAAAAAGAATTATCTGTTTTTATAATTAATAGTATTTTCATACATTATCCTTTTGAAAAACTACTCCAACTGGTATATAATCAGCCCCATACATTGGATATTCTTTGCAAAACTTCTTAATAAGATCTTCAAATTGGTCAAAATTATTTTCATCACTCAATAACTTTAAATTTGTTCCTTCAATCAATTCTTTTATTTTTTCATCAGTATAACACATAATAATAGGGTCTTTCGCATTTCCATATAAAACCTTAAATTCTCTCCAAGCAACTAAGGTAAAAACAATTCTTCCTCCAGGCTTTAAAATTCTTTCTAATTCTTTAAATATAAGTTTTGCATCCTCAAATGAATTATGTTCCAAAGAACTACAAGACACTATATGATCGAAAAAATTATCTTCATAATTTGTATTTTTTAAATCTTGACAAGAAAAATTTAATTTTACATTGAATTGTTTTTCTTTTTCTTTTGACCATTCTTCGATATGAAACCCCCTTCTATCTACAGTATATAATTCACATTTATTAGCTAAAAAAATCTGAAAAACTCCCCTGCCGCACCCAGCATCAAGAACTTTACTTTTTGGCGTTATTGGAGTATGCAAAAAAAGCCAAGGGTAATCTAGCATATAATGAGATTTCATAAGACCCTCCGCCCCCTCCAAACCATGACTTTTTTCACAAATACCAACTAATAAGTAATCAATAGCAATATAATCTAAATTTATTTTAAGAGAAGGATCTAATAATTCAATCATATCTTTATTCCTTCCACAATATCTAATAAATGCTCACAAACATAATCTATTTCATCCACATTTAAATCCACTGCAGACGGCAAGTAAAATCCAGACTCCATTAATGATTCAGATATAGGATATCTTTGCCCTTCAAATCTTTTATATTGAATGGGTTGTAAATGCATTGGAACAAAAAAGTTTCTTGTTTCTATTCCTCTTTTAGCTAATAAATTTCTAACTTTATTTTTTATATTCCCTTTAACAGGAAAATAATCTTCAATTATTTGCACTCCAAACATCCAACAAACAGATTTTATTCCTTCTTCTGGATCCCTATTAGGAATATAAATTCTTGGGGAAATACGTAAATTTTGAATATATCTATTGCGTAATTGTTCTTTTTTCGCCAATATCTTATCAAATCTTTTTAATTGAGCTCTGCCAAGAGCCGCTTGCAGAGCAGTCATTCTACAATTAAAACCCACGAGTCTATGGCAAAAATGACGCTCGAGACTAAAAGCGTGGTTCATTAAAGTCCTAATTCTTTCTGCAAGTTCCTCATTATTAGTAGTTAACATCCCACCTTCTCCACAAGTGATGATTTTATTTGCATAAAAAGAATAACACCCAACATCTCCGATACTCCCTGTAATTTTTCCTTTATAAAATGAGCCATGACTTTCTGCAACATCCTCAATCACCCTCAAATTATACTTTTTAGCCAATCTCATTATTTCAGTCATATCACAAGGGCACCCATAAATATGTACTGGCATAATGGCTTTAGTATTTTTAGTTATTTTTTGCTCAATTTGTTTTACATCTATATTTAAATGATCATCAGCATCTACTAATATAGGAGTTGCTCCCATATAAAGAACAGAATTTATAGAGGCAACCATTGTAAATGTTGGAAGAATAACTTCATCTCCAGGACCGATACCTAAAGAAGCAACTGCTAAATGAAGAGCTTCGGTTCCATTAGTACAAGATATTGCATATTTAACTCCAAACTTTTCTGCATATTCTTTTTCAAATTTTTTAACTTCAGGACCTAAAGAAGAAACCCAACCATCATTAACAACTCTAAAAACATATTCTTTTTCTAAAGCAGTAATTGAGGGCCAACAAACAGGTATTCTTTTTCTATCCGAAGGTCTTTTATTTTTAGGGATTTCTTTAATCTCAGGTTCAGGTTCAGGAAAAACTAAACCTAACTTTTTTTCAAATTCCATCGAAGCTTTTTCAAGCAACTTAAACTTACCCATATTTTCTCCTTAAATATTAATCTCAATTAAAAAAGCTCTTTTACTAGTTGAAATATCTTTCTTCTTTGTTATAATACGTTTAATTTTATAGGCCTTATTAATAAATTTAAAATCAGATTCTGAAAAAACATGTTTATGATCTAAACTATAAAAACTTCCTAAAACTGGGGTAGTCAAAATAACTTTATGCTTCGCTAATTTCATCATATTAAAAATAGCTTTTTTGTAATCCTTAATGTGTTCAATAACCTCAATTGCAATTACCACATCATAGATTTTAGATATCTTTGGATTGGTTATATCTTGATGATGAAAAACATAATTATAATTTCTTTCTTCACAAATCTTTTTCATAGATATCAAAGTATCTTCTTTAACATCCAACATTTCAACTTTTTTGTGCTGGCTTAATAAATATAATGAAAAATCTCCAAAACCTAGACCTATTTCTAAAAAAGTATTAAAGGGTTTTATTATCTCAAAAACTTCTTGACATAACTTACAAAAAGGAGGCTCTCCGTTCTCATCCCAACCTTCTTCAAAAGGTTTTTCCAATATTGCTTTTAAAAATTCTTCAACAGAACAATATATCATTTACCTCTTTTTTTGGTTAATCACAATTTCCTTCTAAAATATCATTGCTACTCTCTTCAACAACTCCAACTTCTTTATTACTATATCATGAGGAATAAACTCAAGACCACACGAAGGACTTAACCAAACATTTTCTTTTCCAAACTTCTCTACCACCTTACCTACAATTTTAACCACCTCTTTCTCATTTTCCATCTTGGTTGTCCTGGCATCAATGCAGCCTAAAACTATAATCTTCCTAAAGTCTAAGTCTAATAAATTTTCTAAACTTTTGGGATCACTAACAACATCCACGCCCAAACCGTCAATATCTAAACTACCCAACCACAAGTGATGAAACTTCCCAAAATATGTATGCACAAACAATCTTGCTTTCATCCCACCTCTTATTTCCTCAATACTCTTCAAATATTCAAAATATGGAACCATTTCACAATCAAACCCAAAAATAGGCTCATCCAATTGAATATAAAATGCTCCAAGCCTATCTAACTTTCTCGACAATCTACATAAAAATCGAGAATAATCCTTCATCAATTCCAACCTATTGTTAAACATCTTATCCTCAACCAAAGCCACAAAAGTCATAGGACCTGGAACCACCGCCTTTACTCTCACAGCTGAACATTTTCTTAAAAATATAAAATCATCCACTATCCGATTATATCCTTCAAAATCCCTGGCCTGCAAACGATCCATATAACTCATTACTATTGGAGTTCTATAATAGAAATTATTATCAAAAAATCTTACCAAAGATCCTCTTTTACATCCGCAAGAACTTTGGCTCACCCCATCAAAAAGATCTTCCCATCGAATCTGACCATCAGTTACTACATCAATTCCGATTTCTTCTTGTTCCTGAACCACCCTTAAAATAACTCTATCATAGATCACTTTCAAATCTTCCTCTGATAATTCTCCCTTATCAAACCTATTTAAAGAATTCCTCAAATTCAAAGCTGTTTTATCAGAAGAAATTTTAGGATAACTTCCTACTACTGTCGTAATCAACATTTTATTCCTAACTCCTTCCTTATTTCTTTCACCGCCTCAACCATTACTTTAAGCTTTTCTTCCGCTTCCTCTAATGTTCTAGTCTTGAGGCCACAATCTGGATCAATATAAACGTTTTCTTTAGGAAAAACTTCCAGCACTTTTCTAATATTCTTTTTGACCTCTTCTTTATTTTCAATTATATGGCTATGTACATCTATAACTCCTACTGCAATCTCTTTAGTGAAGGGAGGATTTTTAAAAATATCTAAATTGGAAAAATTATTATTGGCAAATTCCAGATCCAATTGGTCAACAGCAAATTCCAGAATTTTTGGATAAATGGTTCGGAAATCTCCATAGCAGATATGAGATATGGTCTTGGCCTTTATTCCATCAGTAACTATCTTCATCCCTTCAATAGCTAAATCAATCTCATCCAGTCTAGTCGAAATTGCGGGTTCATCTATTTGAATATATTGGGCTCCAACTTTATCTAAATCTACCACCTCCTGGTGAATAATCTCTGCTAATTTCAAAACTAAATCCCTTCGAGTAGGATAGTATTCGTTGAAAGACCAATCGCACATGGTATAAGGGCCAGTCAACATCCCCTTAACCGGTTTTTCAGTTAGACTAGAAGCATATTCAAACATCTCCAAGGTTATGGGAGCTTTTCTTTTTATCTCTGATAACACAATCGGCTTTTTGTAATATCTATTTCCATAAGAACGAACCAAACCGCTAATGGTAAATCCTTCCAATCTCTCAGCAAAATAAGTAACCATATCTCCTCTTTCCATCTCCCCGTGAACTAAAATATCTAATCCAATTCTTTCCTGAAGTTTTATAACCTCAAAAGTCGCCTTCTTCTCTAACTTTTCCAGTTCCTCTAAAGAAATCTTTTTCTGACTGAAAAGATTTCTTGCTCTAACAAGATAATCTGGCTTAGGAAAGCTTCCTACAGTCGTAGTTAATAACATTTTTTTGCAACCTCTTCCAAAATATTTAAAATTTGTTGCGCAACTATATTAGGAGACAAATTTTCTTTTACCCATTTGCTTCCTCTAAAAGCTTGTTCTTTTGCTTCATCATAATGAGCCCATATCCAATTTATATATCTTCCCATTTCTTCCCAATCTCCAGGAGTTACGTAATAAGAACAATTTCCTTCAATCGCTCTCTGATCTGGGTAATCAAAAATAATTGAAGGCTTTCCACAATACAAAGCTTCTGCGCTTGGAACACAAGGTGCTTCCGCCCATTGTTGCGTGAATATATGGAGCTTGCATTTTTTCATTAGTTCTGCTTTTTGTTTATCCTGAATATATCCAAGAAATTCTACATCCGAGCCTAAATCTTTTACTAATTTTTCTAACTCCTTTCTCAATCCTCCATCAGAAGCAATAACCAATTTCTTTTTAGCATAAGCACAAGCTTTAATTGCTAAATCTACACATTTAAAAGGTGTTAAACGACTAACTATAAAAACAAAATCTTCAGTTTTTTGTTCAGGAACAGAATCATACAAAGCAGTATCAACAGGATAAAAAGCACAAAAACAATCTTCTCTTCCAATTAACTTTTTAATTTGCTTTGGAATCGCAGGATTTATTCCTGTCAAATAATTTATTCTTTTATAAGCTTCTAAATAAGATTTTTGAGTCATACATAATCTTTGATACTCTTGAGGAAAATTTTGAGCAAGATCAGATCCTTCAGCAATATCCAAAATCTGCAATAAAGCTGGTATTTTTAGCATTTCTTGATAATGCAAAGTCTCTATTGAAGCTCCATGCTGAGTACCAAAAATTACATCAAACTTTTCTTTTTCCCACACCCTATTCAAAGCAAAATCTTTCCATGTATAAAACCTTATATGCAATCCTCCAAACTCTTCTTCTGCAGTTTTCCCACATAAAACATTTTGCCAAGCTGGATTTATAAAAACACATTCGTGACCCATTTTAGCAAAGTGTTGCGGGTATTTAGCTAATTGAGTAATATTACCTGACGATATTACAAGAATTTTCATTTTTCAGCCTCAACACAAATATTAGTCTCTTTACAATGACGACTATATGAAGGCTGATCAATTCTTTTTATATTCTTAAAGCCAACTTCTTCTAATAATTTTTTTAGGTAGTCAAAACTAAAACATATTGTTTGTCTTATACCATCTTTATCCACGCCATAAATTCCCTGAATAAAGGTCTCAATAGGCACTTTTCCTTCAAGATAAGCCTTAGTCACAGGTACTATATCAGGCACTTCAATAATAATATGCCCACCAGGTTTTAACACCTTATACCAATTTTCCAAAGCAATCAAAACCCTACTTCGCGGAAAAATACATTGAAGAACATGAGCGGCATAAATCATATCCGTGCCATTATCAGAAAAGTTTATAAGAAAAACAACATCATCAAAAACAACATCTTTATTAGAATTAGCATCTACATTCAAAAATCCAGGGAGTATTTGATCTCCACACCCCAAATTTAAATTTAACTTTTTTTCCATTTTACATTCCTTTCACAAAAGGATCAACATTTTTCCACAAAAGTATATTACATGCTCTTGCCGCAGATACATTCATTAATTGTTTACAAGATCTTAAATCAACTTGACCATTAAACATTCTACCGTATTGAAATCCTAATTTCTCAACTAAATTAAAAAACTGTAGTTCAGTAAAACCAGCTAACTCGTAATGCACTTTGCTAAGTTCACACATCATTACCAATTTAGGACTTCTACTAATAAGATTCTGGAGACCTTCAACTACCCCTGGCTCAGCTCCATCTACATCAACTTTAATAAAATCTACTTTCTCAACATCCTGCAAAAGAGCGTCTCCAACAACTACATTTAAATCTAACTCTTTAATACCTTTAAAATAAGTAATACCTGCTTTATTATTTAATCCAACATCAAAAGGACGAATATTTTTATAAAGAGTTGAATTTCTAGCAAGAACTTCATAAATACCAAAAACAGGTTCAAACGCATAAACAATTCCGTCTCCTACTTTTTGGGCAGCCAAAACTGAATATACACCTACATTTGCCCCTACATCTATACAAGTCATTCCAGGTTTTAAATAAGATTTAACAATTTCAAGTTCCTTATTTTCATAATCCCCTTGTTTAATACGCTGACTTACAAAATAACCACTGCCTACTCTAACCTTTTCATCTTTTTTAGCTTCATCGTTTTTATCTAGAAGCCACATTTTTCCTACAAAAGTATCAACTAATTCCACTTAATTCTCCTTTGTAATTTTATTTTATACTTCCCAAAAAGGTTCTATTCCTTTCCATAAAAGTAAATTCCAATGTTGGTTTGCAGCAACTAGCATTAATTGATTTTTAGCATTCTTCAAATCAATAGTTCCTTTATAAATTCTACCATACTGAAATCTTAAACTTTCAATTAAATCAAAGAATTGATCCATAGTAAAACCAGAAAGTTCATAATGAACTTTACTAAATTCACAAAGCATTAACAAGTTCGGACTTCTTTTAATAAGTTCTTGTAAACCTTGGATAACTCCTACTTCTGCCCCATCAACATCTATCTTAATAAAATCTACTTTGTCTAAATGTTGTAAAAATTCATCTCCAACAACAACCTTAAAATTTAATCCTCTATAATTTATAATACTATTTTTATTATGTAAACCAAAATTAAAAGGTTTTATATTTTTATACAATATCGAATTTTGTGCAAGAACTTTATAAATTTCAAAATTAGGTTCGAACGAATAAACAATTCCCTTATTAGCTTTTTGAGATGTAAAAACAGAATACATTCCTATATTAGCGCCTGCAATCACACAAGTAGACCCTAATTGTAAATACTTTCCTACAATTTCAAGATTATCTTGTTCATAACCACCCGCTTTAATTTTATTACTTATATAATCTCCCATACTTAATCTAACAGCAAGACTTGCTTTTGCAATCTCTTCTTTATCAAAAACCCACATCTTACCTATAAAACTATCAAACAATTCCATTCAATACCTCTTCATATATTTTAGAATATTGTTCTCCAACTGTTTTGTAGGAGAAATGTCTTTCAACCCATTTTCTACCGTCAATACCTAACCCAATTCTTAAATCTAAATTTTTAATTAGTTCATCTAAATGATTTTTTAATTGTTCAAGTTTTGTATTATAAATAGGAATATAACTTCCTATTTTTCCTTCAGATAATTCAATAGCTTTTTGTTCATTAACAAACGTTATTACAGGAATGCCCATTGCCATTGCCTCCAATGATGACCTTCCTATATATTTCACAATTTCACTTATCTTAATTCCGTGATAAAGAATATCGCAATTTTTTATAAACTCAATATGTTCTTTCCAAAGAATTTTTCTTGATAAATGGTCTATTACATTAATGTTTTTATCTTTTATACAAGACATTAAAAAATTCCTATCTTCTCCCACAGTTGCATAATAATGACCAAAATAAACACCTAAAGTTATTTTTTCATTATTTCTTTGTAGTGGCTGTAAAAATTCAGTATCTACAGCATGTGGTATAAAAACTGATTCTATCTCATCTAAAAATCGTAACATCGGATTTTGAACTACAAGTTTATACCCTCTTTCTTTTATAATTGTATTTAAACGAACGTGTTCATTTCGATATAAAGAGCCCGTCATAGTTACTACTATTGGTTTTCCTAATGGAATATTTATTCCCCCTTTTTCAAAATCCATATATTTTGGATCCTGATCTATATCATTCCACAGATGAATCAAATCTGCATCATTAAGTAATTGCATTACTTCTTCGTAGTTTTCGCACTCTTTAGCAAAAGTTCCTTTATGAGAATCTTGATGGCAAGGAATTATAATATCGTGAGGAAAATCAAATGGATGCTTAGACATTGAAACACATCTCACATTAAATTTTTTTACAGAATTTATTGCACAAGCTGCTTGATAAGCACTACCGGCAAAGTCAGCCTGGGAAAGGATAACTATATTAATCATTAATCAAATCCTCTAAAATTTTTTGTGTTTTTTCTAAATTATCTTTTAATATCCTTTGAGCAACAAAATAACTTCTTTCACAAATAGCACTATAAGTATCTGGATGGTCTAAAATATTATTTATTCTATCTCTTATTTCAATAGGATCATTAGAATTTTCAACAACACAATTATCATTTAAATCAAGATCATCAGCATACCAACTAACTGTTTTACTAACAATCGAAGGTATTTTAAGCATTGCAAGTTCCAGTACAAAATAACAAAAACTTTCTGCAAGAGAAACCTGAAGTCCTAATTTCATTCTTCTAAGTATATTATAATATTCATCATTAGATTTCCAATCAAACCAATTCCAATCTTGTTTAAAAAGAGATTTACTTAAATGAAACAATTCGGGTTTATCCCCAAATGTATATAATTCTTGATCTTCATATGCTGAAATAGCAACTGCTAAAGCCTGATTATAATAATTTTTATTACCGCGGGCCATGCCCACACAACATATTCCTCTTCGACTTTCAAATTGAGGTTCTGGTAATTTTTTGTTAAATAACGGAAGAAGATGTATAATTTTTTCTCCCCAAATAGAGCTTAAAGCATCCGCATCTGGTTTATGAAGTAAAAATAAATAATCTAAAATACCTTTATTTACTTCCTGAATTTTCCCATTTAATAAATTTAATTCATTACTAAATTCGCATTGAAGAATTGGAGAGCAAAAAAGAAAACTTGTTTTGTAATTAAATCCTTCTTTTCTTGGAGGAGACCATCCAAATCCAATAACTAATTTTGTATCAACTGTTGGATTAAAGGTTTCAAACGTTTGTAATTCCACTTCTGATAAAAGACTTAACCCCTCATAAACCGAAAAAGCTCCACCAAACCCTAAACACTTTTGAGGAATGATAGCAATAATTTTATTCATAATATTTTCTCAATTTCTTTTAAATACTCGCGAACTCTAGTACTAATAGTATGTTTCTCTAAAACTTCTTGTTGTCCTTGTTTTGCAATTTTTTCTCTTTCTTCTTCATGTTTTAAATAATATTCGATTTTACTACAAAGATCTTCGTAGCCATCAAAAACTACTAAATGTTTTCCATCTTGAAACAATTGTTCTAATCCAGGAATTGGTTGGGTCAAACAAAACGAACAGCAACCCAAAATCTTATAAATACGATCAGACATTTGTAAAGAACATTTATTAATTTTGGTAATAAAGTTCAATGCAATTTTCGAATTTCTATATATATTTGCAATTTCTTTAGTTTCTATAACAATACTAGGAACATCAAAACCTCTCCCAATAACTTTTATTCTATGCTTTTCATACAATTTAGGAATGTAAATATTTCGATCTGGAGAAATGCCTCCATTATTATGTCCGATAAAACAGACATTATATATTTCACATCTTGGATCCAATCTTTCAATAGTTGGTTTATAGTAAGTTTGATCATAATATTGAGGTCCCCATACAACTTTTGTAGCAAAACCTTCAAGTTGAGGAACTATTCCTTTTACTGCAACCAAAATTAGATCAAATTTTCCTTTTACCTGTTTAAAAAATTCAATATCAGGAGGAGCGGTTGGCCCATACGCATCCGGATACCACAAAACCAACTTATATCCTAGTTGTCTTAAAGGCAATAAATGTAAAGGAGAAACAGTTCTTCCTCCACACTGTAAAACAAAAGCCGGATTATATTGTTTAACCATTTCAACAATATCTACTGAAGGAGCTCCAATAGGATATGTCAAAACTTCATGCCCTATTTCTCGAAAAGCTCTTGCAATAAGTAAACCATTCTGATTTGGCGAATGCAAAGGCCCTGAAATAAAAATTTTCATTTTATAATCTTCTTTACTTGGCTTCCCAAATCATAAAGGTAAGCATTCGGTCTAGGATTTCTTCCAACAATCTCGAACCCAACTTCTTTTACCATATTATCTAACCGGAGCCTATCAATCGCCTCTTTATGAAGATTTTCTATATAATCCTGATTGCCAAATAACAATCTAGAAAATTCCCCACAATCTATTTTTTCCTCTACGTAATCTGCAGCAATTTTCTTAGCATCAGGACAATAAATTTCAAGTATTCCCTGATTTTCTAAAATCCTAAAACATTCTTTTAAAATATTAATTATTTCACTTTCTTTAAAATGCTCTATTATATGAGACATTCTAACTACTTCGCAAGAATCATTTTTTACCCAGGATAAATCCCTAATATCTGAAACTTTATCTATTCCTGGAAGATTTCTACCGTCAACATTTATAAATCCTGGTAAAATTTCACTACCACAACCTAAATTTAGTTTCATAACTTTTCAAAAATTTCTTGAATCATTTGATTATTTTTATTCATCGTTTCAATAGCAACTTTTTTAGCTACTTTACATAATTCAACATATATGGCAGAACCATCACAATCTTTATTCATAGAAGCAAGAAGATAAAGGTTTTTAATTTTTTCTCCAATCAAAATTGGGTCATCAAGATTTTGAACCATACAATAACTTTTAAGAAAAGGATCATCACAATACCACCATATACTTGGACTAACAATACTTGGAACTCCCAACATTGCTGATTCCCACACAGTATAAGAAAAAGACTCCGAAAAACCTATTTGGATACCCAGTTTCACCTTACTCATTATTTCAAAAAGAGCAGGTCTTGAAAATCTCGGATACACAAAAATATTCTTCATATCAAATAAATGTGAGAAAAAAGAACACATAGATATCTTTTCCGAACCTGTTATAATAAAAGGATCTTCAATTCCAGAATGTTTAACTGCTCCAAACATTGTAGCCAAATTTTTATGTCTATCCATTGTGCCAAAATATCCAATTCCTTTTCTGTCTTCTATTTTTGTAATAGGAAATCCTTCCCAATGCAAAGGAGGAGGTAAATAAATAATTTTGTCATTTTTAAAAAGTTCTGCTAATTGTTTAGATGCTAAAAATACATAATCAATATCTCCACTTTTTAACATATTTACATATCTTAATAATGAATCCAAATCCCCATTGGGACTAGAAGGAACAATATGCGCTTGAGCTAAAGGAGAGCAAAAAAGTACTCCAACTTTTACTTTTTGTCTTTTCAACTTTAGTAAATCTACTTCTCCTATACCACAAGAAATAACCAAATCAGCATCTTGAATCTGAAATTGATTCCAAGGAATATGTTTAGTATTACTAACAAATTCCAAATTTTTAAGATACCAGTAAACACCAGTATCTGCCCATTCTAATGGGCAAGTGGTAATAATTTTCATAAAGATTTATAACATTTATAGCAGAAGAGAACCGAGACTCTCAATTTACCTTCGGCTCTTTCTCCCACAATCTCTTCTGCTATTTTAATAAGGATATTTTGTTTCGATTTTCTTACACTCTATCCCTAATTCATATTTATATGCATTAGGTCTTTTAGCCGTCTGCTCAAACTCAAATCCATAAAATGTACATAAAAATACTAATCTTGGCAAATCAAAAGCACAGCGAGGTACATATTCAGCGTATATACTGTTTTGATTATTGTTTTGAAATAACAATTTATTAAATTCAATAATATTAATTAAACCATCTACATAATTTTTTGAAATCAAATTTCCATCAGGACAAAATACAAAAAGTTTACCTCCTGGTTTTAAAATACGCCACCATTCTTTTATTGCAACCATATGTAAATTCACAGGCAAACAATTAATTATATAATTTGAACATATTTCTTCGATGCTTTCATCTTCGAAAACACGAAGATCGTAAAAGGAACCAACCACAACATCTGCACCTGGTGCTGCTCTTACACTTACATTTGTATAATCGTCAAGTAAATCCTCAAACGTCAAATTAACTTTTTTAATCTTTTCTTCACTCATCTTATCTCCTCATTTTACTTTTCTCATATAATTTCTTCTATTTGTATATCATCACCAGTCAAAAATAAACCATACCATTCGTAATCGCAAATCCTTTCCCTTTTCCAGCGATTCCAAAACTCTTCTTTCGTCATTTTTCCCTGCCCAAAAACTAACATAGGCTCCATTATATTCTGCCGAAGTTTCTCTTCGCTTTCTGCTTCTGCCTCTAATTCGATTTTCAATTTAAATTTCACTTTACCTCCTCTAAAATCTTTTTTAATTGCCTTAACTTTAACCCCCATATATCTAAATGTAATACTCCTTTTCTACTTTTATGTATGTCATTTTCGGAAAAACAAATTTTTAATATATTATCCCCTTTCTTAATTCGAAACTTTCCAATATTATAATCTTTAATTGCATTATGTTTAATAAATTTAATCACATCAATGTTTATCATCTTACTACTCTTTCAAAAACTTTTGCCCATTTATAGATGAATCTTTCTGGGGGGAATATATCTCTTACAAGTTCTTTTCCTTTCTCTCCTATCTTCTTAGCCCTTCCAGGATTCTCTAACATTTCAATAATCTTCTTTCTTAAAGTAGGAGCATCATTTGCAGTTAAAGAATTCACTCCATCTTGTAAAATATCTTTCATTCCACAATTATAAGTAGAAACGACAGGAGTACCTACAGCCATCGCCTCTAGTGTAGATACTGGTATTGGAGAAGCTGTCGCAGGATTAAAATAAACCCCACATTTAGACAACAATTTTTTTATTTCATTATTGGGCATTGTTCCTTTGTCAGCTTCTCCAATATTCCTATTACCATAACCATAAACCCTCACATCTTTTAAACCCCATACCGAATTAACCCAAAGTAAATAACCACAACACCAATCGCGATTCGGAAATTCGTTACAAGTAGTCATGATGAATTTTTCTCCTCCTGCATAAGATGGAAATTCATTTACATCAATAGCATGATAAATTACTGAATTTTTATCGTCCTCTTTCATGCCCCAAGCATTGAGATTTGATTTAGTAATGAAAACAGTATAATCTACAAATTTCGCACGATTTTCTTTCCAATGAGAAATGTTCCATTCGTTATATGGATGAGTTTGTTCTACGAATATTCGTGGAAGATTTCGAAAACCTTCTTCATAGGAAGATAAAATTTCTGGATGTCTCCCAACAAGCAATAAATCAAAGTTTTCCTGTTTAGCTAATGCTTCTTCGGAAGAGATAGCAAAAACATTCGAAGGTTGTAAAGTTTGATTATCCCAAACTTTATTATCTTTATCAACAATATGATAATATGAAGTGTTGGGAATCTTAGATAAATTTTTTTGATATGAACTATGAAAAAGTTTTGAAAGGATTTTAATCATTTAATTTTTTTTATTTTTCTTAATATATTTGTTTTAGCCACTCAATACCCCACTTACCAATTCTAACTACCTTACGATATCCAAATCTTTCACTAAAAAGAGGAGGGTACTTTTTCTTATCAACAACTGATATACCTTTCCCAAAGAGACGAATCCAGAAAATTCCATCATCAAAATAGACGTGAATTAATTTAAGTTTTGACATAGTCATTTTTATCTTTATTTTTATTTCTTCCAAACTCTTTTTTAAATTTTAACCAGCAATTTAATAACCTATCCATTTCTTCTGGAGTTAATTGAACATAAGAAAGGCTACATTCTCCAGGAGCTGTTATTTGAACCATTTGTCCTTCTTCATCGCCTCCCCAAAACTTAGTTAAAGAAACGTTCTCACACACATCTATTGTCTTACTCATTTTATCCTTCCTCTTCTTCTTTAAAAAAATCATTTTTCTGAAGTAACTCTTCTGCCCATTTTATGTCTTGTTCTGTTACTTCAATTGTCTTAGGATCTCTAACAAATATAAGAGGGTAGGGGACAATCTCTATATTATTAAGTAAACATTTACCCCAATATTTATTTGGTACATCTTCTTTGAAATACTTTATTTTAGTCAACGATTTACCATAATGAGCATAAAACCAAAAATCAATCCAACATAAAATTTTTCTTACAAATTTTTTTATCATTTTATTTTTTTTATATATTATCCAAAAACAATGCTAATCTCTCAGCACTTTCATTCCATGTTAAATGTCGATCAATTAATTCCTGGCGCTGTTCAAGGGCTAAACTTTTTGCAATAGAATATTTTTCATAAGCTCTTATCATTAGCTTCTCAAAATCCTTCCAATCAGGCTCCGTCATACCCATTATTCCTGGGTCATATACGTGTTGCCAATACATCTCCGGTCTTAACTGTACCCATTTATAGTTTAAAAGAGTAGTTTTCTCAGGGTTCAAAAAGGTACTTGGAGCAGTGCCACCAGTTGTAATTACAGGCAATCCGCTTGCAAGAGCTTCAACTAAAGGCATTCCAAAAGCTTCTCCAGAACTGGGTAATACAAACACTTGAGCATTATGATACAATCTTGACATTTCTTCTGTTGTCAAAGCTCCATGCACTAAATAAACTTTAGGACCCTCGTCTGGGTTAAGTTTTAAATGTTTTCGAATACTATTAATTTTTTCAGTACAACTTATTTTGTCCATGGTTCCCGCTCCAACACTATATACTTTCACAATTAATCCAACTTCCTTGTTAGTTCTAAATGTCTTGAGGAAAGACAAGATTGTCTGAGCAATATTCTTACGATCTCCATAAGTCCATTGTCCAGAACATAAGAAATTAAACTTTGTTGGAATGTCTTCTTTTGAAAGTAAAGGTTCTTTGTCCAAAGCAAACATATTAAAATCAACTCCAAATGGAATTATAGTGAGAGGAACTTTGACACCACTTTCCATAAAAGTCTTAACGTTAAACGGAGTTGGAACCAAACAACCATCAAGACGATTAAGAATATAAGTCCATGTAGGAGTAATTTTATCAGTTTCGAGCATTGTAAATCCATAATACTTTTTATAATTGTGAGGCCATTGAAATTCAATAGGAATAGACATATGAATAAGAATAGACTCTTCTGGAGGAAATTGTTTTCTTTTTAAAGTATCAAGAATTTCACAATCTTCTGGAGGAATTTCTATATCACCAGCAGTTAACCATTGAAGAGGTTGTAAAGCGATATTAAAACAATCTTTATACTTTTTATAAAAAGCAAGAATTAAATTTCTACTTACAGTACCATATCCTGAAAAATTATCTACTGTTGCTCTGAATACAACTGTTTTTTTATTGTTCATTTTTTACCTCCGATGGGGAGAGCAAGTCTAAAGTTACTCATTATTACTGCTGGTGCTTTACGAATTTTCCAAAGAGGATCATTAAAAAGCAAATATTTCAACCTTTGACAAAAAGTTAAAGGTTTCGATATAGATATATTCCTTTCAATTACAGCATTCTCATTTTTACCAATTTCAAGCATTGGTTCATCTATCCCTCTTTTCTTTCGAGAAATAATCAAGCAATCTCGAATTTTCATTTTTACTTTCCTCCTTCACTTACTTCTTGTGGAAAGGTTGTAATTGTATATTTTGGATATTTTTTCCAACTTACAACTGTTTTTTTATTGTTCATTTTTTACCTCCTTTAGTTCCTATCAATACTTTACACCCTTTTATATCACTTAATGAATCCCAAATATCTCCACACTTCGGACATTCCCAGCAGGGAAATTCCCAAAGTTCTCCAATTAATTTTGAAGATTCAACAACTGAGACTTTACACTTTGGGCATAAAGCATTTTTTGCTATAAGCATAAACGCCTCCAGGAGTAGATAAAGTTTTTCAGTTTAATCACAACCGCATACCTATGTATTAGCGGGTTCTTCCAAATAGAGTCATTAAAAAGAAGATATTTCACCCTTTGCCAAAAAGTCAAAGGCTCTGATATAAATATGTTTCTTTCAATTAAAGCATTCTCATTTTTACCAATTTCAAGCATTGGTTCATCTCTTCTTTTTTTCTGGAAATAATCAAACAATCCTGAATTTTCATCTTTACTTACCTCCTTCACTTATTTCTTGTGGAAATGTTGTAACTGTATATTTTGGATATTTTTTCCAATTTATAACTGTTTCTTTTAAAGCTTCTTCAACTTTCTCCGTCATTGCATCTGCAGAATAATTTTCAACAATATATTGTCTACATTTAGAAGCTTTTTCTTCTAATAATGTTTTATTTGAATCTGAAAAAACATGTTTCATATACGCTTCTGTTAATGCAGAAAGTACATCTTCATCCAACACAAAACGTTGATCAATAAATGGAACAAGATTACTTCCAAATTGCGCAATACATTTAGGTTCTACAAGCCACCCATTTTCTTCTGTAATTAATCCACTTGGGCCAACAGTCTTTGCTGAAATACAAGGAGTTCCACAAGCCATTGATTCTGCTAAAGGTAATCCAAAACCTTCTGCAAAAGCAATATTAATACTCACATCAAACATATTATATAAATGTGTTAAATAAGAATCATCTTGACCTCGAGGATCACTTATAACAACTGGAAGGTTTGGATATAAAGTGCTTTGGAGATACAATAGATTACTTCCTTCAGGGTCAAATGGACTTGAGTGTAAAAACAATAAAACATCTTCTTTATCTTTTGCAAATTTCGCAAATATACGATAAAGATCTAACAATCTTTTGCGAAATATATTTCTACCAACATAACCAACAATAAATTTATTTACAAATTGTGGTTGATTTTTAAAAATACTTGCTTTAAATTCTTGAACCTTTTCCTTCGGAAGAATATCGTATACTTTTGTATCTATTCCCATAGGAGCATAAAAAACAGGAGTGTCAGTATAATTAGCTTTTAGCAAATCATAAATAAACTTAGACCCAGCAATAATAGTATCTGTAGAACGATAATACATAGTATTAAATTTAGGAAAAGGAGCATCGTCCCATAAATGATAAAAAGCTAAAGGACATATACCCCTAATTTCATTATCAATTTCAAAAATATGACGTAAATGTCGTGGATCTGAATTTATAAGCATCACGTCCGGTTTGTGTTCTTTCAAAATATGACGAATATGTTCAATATTTCCATACCCATGAATTGGATAAAAAACCATTCCATTCCAAGGTTGAGGTTGAAAAGGACCAGGATTTAATGATCCTCCTAATATAATAATTTGGTGTCCCTTTGCTCTTAATCTTGTAAGTAAATCTTTTCCTATCTTGCCATACCCACTTGATATTTGAGGAGAATCCGACAAATAAACAATTTTCACAAAACCCTCCTAATTTTATAAAAATAAAAGCATTAGCCTTAACAACTAACGCTTATATTGTAATTTAAAATTTTATAACTATACATTACCTCACTCCAACATTTAATATTAAATACACTAAAACTTTCAAAAATTAAACTTTTTTTATGTTATATTTACAATAACATAGTTTATATAAGTAGTGCCAGTTCCAGCAATTATAGTAATACGTATAAAATATAAAGATGTTGTAGATAATGAAGATATTGGAAGAGATAAAGTATATTGTCCAGCTCCTGCCGAAAAATTCACAGAATTTGTAATAACAACAGCTTCTGTCAATGAATCATATATATCAACCTGAAAAGTTCCTGGAGAACTTGCATTATAAACAGAAAAAGTTATATCCATAGAAGAACCACCAATATGTTTATAAGCTACTTCTGCTTTTTTACGCGTACCGCTAAGAGTATCTATCCAATATATAGCAGGAGATATTTGATTTAAAGTAGAACTAGCCTGAACTGCTTTAATCCAAGCCTCATCCACAACAGATAAAGGTACAACAGATGCTTTTAATTTCAAAAGGGGGCGACAATCAATTCCACCACTTGACAAACATATCCCTCCACTATCACTACTTGGAAGAGAGCCTTCTGCAATAATTATATAACTATCATATATACGAGTATAGTGAGAAACGCCACTATCGTCTGTTTCTATAATGTCTTGTTGAGTATTATAATAAATGTTAACATAATCTCCTCCTCCACCGTATGTACAACTAGGCCAAACTGGGTGATAGTAAGGATCAGTAGTAGTACTTCCACTTGCAGATGTATCAGATGGAACATAAATTAGTCTACCAAAAGAATCAATAGCTACTCCAGGATTTACTGAACCACTAACAACTTTTAAAGCAAGATCACTAAGAGATTCAATAGCTACCCCTGGTTGTTGTAAACAAGCAGCTAAAGATTTTCGGAACGTTCTAATTTTAGTATATTCAATATTATTGAGGTCTTCTTCATAAACATCTTGATCCCCAAAAAATATACTTTTTAACCCTTCATTAATTGCCATTTAAAACCTCCTAAATAACATCAATAACTGTATCACCAACAATTGCAGCAGAACTACATACAGATGTTTCAAGATATATAGTTATATAATGAAAAATATCTTTATTCATAGCAGCGTTCAAACTAAAAGAAAAAGAATAATAATCATTACTTCCAGTATTATTAAAATCATAAGACCCAGATCCACCAGTATTATTATCTACACTAACTAAAAGAGAACCAGAATCAGATAAAGCAAGTTTTAAAAAATGAACATTCATTGTTGTTTCTCCATAATACATAAATGATACTCTTGCTTTTGGAACACTTACAGGATCTGGCCCCAAACATAAGCTTTCTTGCCAAGAATTACTTCCAGCATCATTATTTACTACATTACTTGCAACACTTGCTTGTCTAAAAACTTCTCGAGCACTAAAAGCAGCTGTTTGAAGACCAAATAATAAAAGAGGACGTATATCATTAATACTACCACTCCCTCCTACAATATCTCCATCAGTGTCTACTTGAAAACTTGCTAAACATATTCCATCACTATCATCACTTGGAATACTATTTTCACAAGCAATTCTATAACTATCATATTCTCGAGTATAATGTGCCCCTTTTTTATCATCTGTTTCTGCAATATCTTGTTGCATAGTATAGTAAATGTTAACATAATATGTAGTAACTGCTTCTGGTAATTGATTATGAACAATATTTTGACGACTAGGCCAAACTGGGTGATAGTAAGGATCAGTAGTAGTACTTCCACTTGCAGATGTATCAGATGGAACATAAATTAGTCTACCAAAAGAATCAATAGCTACTCCAGGATTAATTGTAAAATGCTCAGTATCAATATATATTACTTTCAAAGCAGTGTCACTAAGGGAATCAATAGCTACTCCAGGCTGATACATCATTGCTACTAAAGACTCTCGAATTATTCGAAGTTTTGAATGTTCAATATTATTTAAATCTTGAGAAAAAATTTGTTGATCTTCAAAAAATATACTTCCGTGACCACTATAAATGGGATCTAAAGTCATTATTCCTCCTTAACTAACATCAATAACAAGATCTCTTATATAAAAAGTACCAGTACCAACAAAAGTTCTCATAGTAATTCTAACGTCATATATAGCACTTGTCGATAATCCAGAAATATTCAAAGAAAGATCATGTATTTCAGAATTAGAAGTTATATTAATAGATCCAGAAACAACCAAAGCTGCCCCTTGATAAATATATGCATAAACATATGCATTTGTTGAAACCTGAGAATAATCTGGAATACAGAATCGTATATTCATTGCAGTAGAACCAGTACGATGTTTATATCCAATATTCGCTTTTGGGTGAGCATAACTTCCTGCAGTTACTGCCCAATAATTGTTTCCAGCTACAGCATTTGATAAATAACTTGCAACATTTGATTGCGCAAAAATTCTTCGAGAACTTGGCACATAAGGATTAATTACAATTTCAGACAATACTTGCAAAAAAGGACGTAAATCAGTAATTTCTCCATAACGAATATTTCCCTCAGTATTAACCTCAAAACTGCCTAAACATAGACCTACTTTAGAACTTCCCGACTCTGCTGGAAAATCCTCACAACTAATTTCGTAACTGTCATATATACGAGTGTAATGGGAAACACCACTATCATCTGTTTCTATAATATCTAATTGAGTATTATAATAAATGTTAACATAATATCTTGTAAACACACTTGGACTTTTACCATGCGCAATTGTTTCCCTATTAGGCCAAACTGGGTGATAATCTGGATCATCAATAATATTTCCATCCGCAGATGTATTTTCAGGCACATAGATCAATCTTCCAAGGGCATCAATAGCAACTCCAGGATTGACTGTAAAATGTTTAGCATCAACATATGCAACTTTTAAAGCTGAATCAGTTAATGAATCAATAGCAACTCCAGCTTGCCTTAAACAACCTGCTATGGATTTTCGAATTGTTTTTAATTTAGTATATTCAATATTATTGAGATCTTCTTTATAAACATATTGATCATCAAAAAATATACTTCCTTGACCACTATATAACGGATCTGAAGTCATTATTCCTCCTCCTTAATTATATAATCACAGATGTATAATACGGATCAGAAGAACTACTTAAATATTGTTTCATCGAAAATTGATGCAATGAAAAACTTCCAGTAAATAAAGTAAAAACATGCGCTCGATATTGACAATATCTTTTTATATCTGAATAGTAAACAACATCTCCCGCATTTACTATAATCCAATTTCCAGATGGAGGTAAACTATTGAATAATTTTGCTTCAACTAAAATTCGGCAATCATATCCTAAATTAACAACCCAATCATAAGCCCAATCGTAATTTGCATATAATGGGCCAACCTCAGATAAATCTAATATAGGACTTGTATAAATGTTATTAACAATAGATCCACTCGATTTCACAAAACCATAAGTTCCAGGAACTGTTATATTAGTAGTTGAACCACTAAAAGAAGCATTAATAGTTGGAACCAAACTTTTTACTGCCCCATATTCTACCAAAAATACATTATGGTCATAACTTGAATAAGGGAAAGAGCTACTTGAGCCAGAACTAAGTTGTTCAGTTGTTGTTTGCGCTGTATAATAATTTTCATAATCAACGTTTAAGTTAACATGGGCAGGTTTCATATCATTTAAAGCTTTCTCAATTGCAGGTTTTCGTCCTGATTGCCCTTGAGGTAACCAAATAATAATAATTGCAGCAAAACACTTTTCTAATTTATCATATAGTCTAGTATTTGAGCCTAGTTTACTAAAGGTAATTGTATATTCATTTCCAACAGAAAATATATGTTCAGGACGTGTTATTGGATAATATTTTATTTTATTATCTAAATAATTTTCAAGGACTTGACATAAATCACTTGATCCAGATTCTAAAAGTAATGCCCCATCCCATTCACCGTCTTTCCAACTTTTATCTTCATCCCCAATTATATATGGATAACCAGAACTTGCACTCGAAATAGAACCATCATCTGTTTTTAATTTCCATCTTGATATTCTATAAGGTTCTCTAATATCCGGAGTCACTAAAGTAAAAGCATGTCCAACTCTTTTTATTGCATACACAGTACTTCCATTCATAGCCGCTTGCATTAAAAAATCAATTGTTTTACGATAACTAGAAATAGAACCAGATCCAGTTACAGCGGCGAAACCACCAGAACCCGATACTAATGAATAAATAGGAGTATATACATCTTCATTAGCATTTTGATAAAAATATTTAAGTTGTTCAAAATAAGTTCCAAAATTATCATAAAGTTTTTGAGTATTAGCAGTATCAATACTCAAATTTTTATGAGCTTCTTCAAGATCACTGCTTCCAGAGGCAAATTCTGCAGCATATATTTGTAAAATATAATATAGATGAGTATCATTTGAATAAGAAACAGAATAATACCTTGTTAAAGATCTACGTAATTTTTCAATAAAAGTATTAAACGATGTAGACAATTATTTTCTCCTTCTTTTTAACTTTTTACGATAACAGTAATAGTTCCACTTTGAGCATATGAATCCCAAGGAATTACCAAATTACCATCTGAGTCTTGTACAATATTTCCAGTAGAAGAACTTTCTTGAAACTTTGTAAGAGGAACTAAAACATCATCTACTCCTTCTACTGTAGCAATTACTGTTATAATATCTGATTGTTGTACTTCTTGCCCTATTAAATAATCATTCAAAGCATTTGCTATAGCAGTTTGAACATTTGTAATTACATCAGTAATATCATATCCCGCAAACAATTCAATAGTAGCAGTAACATCTATTAACCTTATTTTTGCCTCTTTAATCAAAACATCCGAACTTACAATTTTTGCACTATCTCCCTCAACAGATGCTTGTAATGTAGGGATCAATGAATTATATGTATATGTTATAGTAATAATTTCTCCATCAGTAAGTACTCCAATATAATAAAATTCATCTCTTCCTCGAACAGATCCTTTATAAATACTCTCATCTTTTAAAATAACATAATGAGTCCCTTCAATTAAATTGCCAGTAACACTTCCAATAGCATTAAAACTTCCACTTTCAGTAAAAAGATGAACCGGTTGATAAGTAAATATATGATATTCAGACCCAGTATGATATATAACTTCATCAATTGCTTGAGAAGGTACTCCACCTCTCACTAAAACATCAACAGCTCCAAAAGAAGACCTTTCAGCATATGCGCTACCTGCTTCAATAACTAAGGCATCAGTAACATTTACATCATTCATTACTAACGAATAATAACCGGCTTTTGTTCCAACGTTATTTCCTTTAAGGATGCTTTTTACACGTAATTTTAATGAAGAAATTGTTTCTTGATCTTCTCCCGTTGTTACTGTATTTGGGTTAAAACACCCAGCAACGTTTCCAATAGGAGTAACCATAACACATATAGCTTCAGCATCAACATTTGCTTGAGATCCTCCTGCCAACGCTCTTATAGGAGCTGTGGTTTCCCATTGTCCTCTATCTGGCATAAAACTTCCTGGATCAGATATTACAACAGTTTGTAATGTAACAAATTGCTGTAATA
>Ga0315296_10000066_pt1 | contig 109595 bp, 92 predicted proteins | sample YL17G14_18_MG_FD_203921 | JGI IMG/M metagenome (GOLD analysis project Ga0315296, IMG submission 203921) | Sediment microbial communities from Yellowstone Lake, YNP, Wyoming, USA - YL17G14_18 | ecosystem: Environmental > Aquatic > Freshwater > Lake > Sediment | place: USA: Wyoming | collected... | reverse complement strand
CGTTTTTGTTCGGGCATATTGTGTCTCCTTGCAAAAAATGAGAAGTTGTCCTATAACATATCGGCCAAATGCCCTCAATATGCCCAATTTTGTTGTTATTCTTTACCAATATCATGAATGAGAACCAACATTTGTATTTTGGTAATTCGGATTTGTTTAGGTTTTAGATATTAGTATTTCGGATTTTTAACTAACTCTGTGTTCTTTGTGGCTGTTAATTTAGGTAAGATTTTCGCAAAAAATCAATCAAAACCGCTGATACCTGCGCATAAAAATCGGAAATTTAAAAATTTCTTTTATCCCTTTTCCCGCGGGCACTTACGATAATTCGGCCCTCAAAAAATTCAACAATTTTCGTCAAATCCGCGCAGATCCCTCCAATTATGGGCGGGCCTCCGCTCAGAAATGGTCGGTGTGTCCGGAAGTGGGTTTCGGTCATTAAAATTTTGGTCATTTGAATTTGTTTTGGATTTCAGATTTAGTGCTTCGAATTTCCGGCGATTCTCAATCTGGGGATGGTGTTGAAAACATCAGAGTATAACATCAATATCAAAATACCGGCTTGGTTGGATAATATGATTATCTTGCTGGTCCTTTTATATCGCCGGCTCCGCTACGGCTATCCCTTTCGCAGAATCCCTTTAACCCAGGGAATGTACGCCATCGTTAACCCCTCCGATTATGATGACCTCGCAAAATACAATTGGCGTATCTGCAAATCAAAAGGCAAACACACCCTCTACGCCGAACGTTCCGTTCGCAAGACGAATGGTAAATACTCTCGCATCCTTATGCACCGCCAAGTCCTTAATGTCCCCGAGGGTTTTGTTATCGACCACATCAATCGCAACGGACTGGACAATCGCAGGGCTAATCTTCGTCTTGCGACTATTGCTCAGAACGCCTGGAACTCACGAAGGCGGAAAAACCGTTCCGGCTACAAAGGCGTATGGTATGCCAAGGACAAAGACCGGTTCCACGCCGCTGTATGGTACAATAATAAGCGCATCTATCTTGGCTATTTCAATTCACCCATCTCCGCTGCTTTAGAATATGACCGTGCTGCGAAAAAATATCATAGAGAATTTGCTTCTCTAAACTTCCCCCACATTAGAAAATAATGAATAGTAAATAATAAATTGTCATTACGCCGCTCGAAAATTCCACAAGGAATTCGACGTCTTAAACTTCGACAAATAATATAGCTTCGGTGTTCGACATTCCTTGTTCGATACTTGTCCTCGTGAAAACGGGGATTGGATATTCAATTCTTTGCTCCGATTTTACCAGCCATTCGTTTGGCGGGTCGTATTTAGCCCACCAATTTATTATGTATTTAGCCCCACGTTTTACGTGGGGTCTTGTTTTGGTCATTTGAATTTTGGTAGTTTGAATTTGTTTAGTATTTAGCGACCCGTCCTCCGTTGCTCTTGTGAAGAAGGCAGCGAAGAATCTCAAAAATACTTGCCCGCTTGCGGCATAAAATAACTAAATTCCATTCACCAGGCAACAATTCTACACAAACTATCCGCGCACAGTCAAGGAATCTCAAAAATAATCAATCATCAATAATCATTTATCAATTGAAATGCCCTCCGCCTTGAACCCTAAGCTGAAATTCAATTTCTCCTTTCCGTCGCTAAAACATGCTCAGCGGGCTTGGCGCCGCCTGTCTGCTTCTTTCAACAGTCGTTTGCGGATTCGAATCGAATTAGGACAAATCTCAACAAGCTCATCCTCTTGAAGGTATTCCATCGCCGCCTCAAGACTCATCTTTCTTGCAGGTCTGACCCTGGCCGCATCGTCTTTACCTGCTGCCCGAATGTTAGTAAGCTGCTTGCTTCTTACCACGTTTACAGGTATGTCCTTCTCCTTGCAGTGCTCCCCGACAACCTGTCCCTCATATACTTCTTCGCCGGGCTCAACAAAAAAAACACCTCGATCGTATAAAGCGTCAAGTGCGTAAGCTGTCACTTGTCCCGTAGTGGTTGCAACCATAACTCCCGCCTTCCGCTGAGGAATCGCACCCCGCATCAGCTCATATCTTTCAAACGTATGATACATAATTGCTCTGCCCTGAGTTGCATTCATCATCCTGGCATGAAGACCGAACAGTCCCCGTGATGGTATCAAAAATTCCATATGAACGAAATCTCCTGCACCGCTTTTGGGATCTATTTTAATTATTTCGCTTCGCCGGTCGCCCAAAAGACTCATCACGGAATTCTGGCAATCCAACGGGCAATCCACCGCAAGTAATTCTATCGGCTCATGATGCCTCTCATCGACTATTTTCAAAATTACATTCGGCTTGCCCACACAAACCTCATACCCTTCACGCCGCATATTCTCTAACAAAACCCCAAGGTGCATCAGCCCTCTGCCCGAAACATTGAATTCTTCAGGACTCTGCCCCTCTTCCACCCTTAACGCAACGTTCTGCTGAAGCTCATTTTCAAGTCTTTCTCCAATTTGTCTGCTTGTTACATATTTGCCCTCTCTGCCTGCGAAAGGCCCATCGTTAACTCTGAATGTCATTGTCATCGTCGGCTCACCTACAGAGATAACCGCAAGTCTCGAAGGTTTATCCGCACAGGCAATCGTGTTACCAATCTCAACAGGGTCAAGCCCCGATATCGCGCATATATCACCGGCCTGAACGCTTGAAACCTGCTTTCGGCCAAGCCCGTGAAACTGATGAATCTGTATAACTTTTTGCTGTGTATGCAGACCTTCGGCGTCAATTACTGTAACTCTCTGACCTTCATTTATCTGTCCCGCAAAAATCCTTCCTATTGCTATACGTCCCACATAATCCGAATATTCCAGATTTGTTACAAGCATTTGCAGCGGAGCATCATGGATAACCCGTGGCGGCGGTACATTATTTATGATGGTCTCAAATACCACCTGCATATTGTCGGTTTTCTGCTTATGGTTCGTCGTCGCCCATCCATCCCGTGCCGATGCGTATATCAAAGGAAAATCGAGCGACTCATCTTCGGCGCCAAGCTTAACAAGCAAATCGAATACTTCATTCACAACATCATCCGGCCTGCTGTTTGGGCGGTCTATCTTGTTGACCACGACTATGGGTCTCAGCTTAAGCTCAAGCGCCTTACCCAATACAAATCTTGTCTGCGGCATTGGCCCTTCAAAGGCATCAACCAAAAGCAGCACACCGTCTGCCATTTTCAAAACACGTTCAACCTCTCCACCAAAATCAGCATGCCCCGGCGTGTCGATCAAATTGATTTTGTATTCATCACCTTCAGAATCAGTATAGTAAATGGCACAGTTTTTACTCAAGATTGTTATACCCCGCTCACGTTCCAGCGGATTCGAATCCATAATCAATCCATGCTCGCCTCCGGCCAGCTTATCAAGCTCCTCCGGCCGAAACATCCCGGACTGATACAGAAGCTGATCGACCAGCGTCGTCTTGCCATGGTCAACATGAGCAATTATCGCTACATTACGAATATAGTCTGAATACATAAAAAACTCTCAAAAGGGACTGGTAGAGGTTATTGACTATTCAGTATTTGGTGTATTCCTTTTTATAAAAAAATATTTTTACATTATTCCACATGAATGTCAACACAAAACCCGCAATTCCCTTAAATCTAATTTCTCCCCCACACCTGCCCTCGGGGTTTACGCCGTCATATTTCGCCCACCAATTTATTATGTATTTAGCCCCACGTTTTACGGGGGGTCTTGTTTGGGTCATTTGAATTTTGTATTTGTTTCGGATTTAGAAACCTGTCCTGAGCAGGTTCGAAGGAGCGAAGCAATTTCGTTTTGATCATTTGTCAATTTGGATTTTGTTATTGTTTAGGATTTAGAGATTAGGGTTTAGGATTTGTTCGACATCTGAATCCAGCATCCAGTATCGAGAATCCAGCATCGAGAGTCCGTCTTCTGTTATCCAACTTTAGCTCACTTTAGGCACTTTAGTTCACTTTAGCTCACTACTCACCAATTCACCAATTAACTAATTCGCTAATTCGCTAATCACCAATTAACTAATTCTCTAATCCACTAATTCACTAATTATTTCTTTCGTCCTCCGTCCTCTATCTGTCATTCCTGCGCACGCAGGAATCCAGTGCCCCAAGCGTTAGCGCAGGATTATATTTAGCCCGCCAATTCCAGATATTTAGCCCCCTGCACCGCAGGGGGTTCTCTTTCTTACTTCGAAATTCCTTGTTCGTTATTCGATATTCCCCTGGCCATTCCATCCTTGACACAGAATCCACTTTCCTTTATCATTTCTTTTAGCGGGCTGGTGGTCGTTTAGCCGTTGTCGGCACGACAACGCAATACTGTTTAGCCCCGAAGCCTGCTTCGGGGTCTTTTAGTAGTAGGGTGGCGGCTTGCCCCACCTTTTTATGTTCCAAATCTTAAATCCGAAATTTCCTCTGAAAACGCCCCCAAATCTGCCAAATCAAATCGTCAATCGGAAATCGTAAACTTGTGCCCGCGCAGGCGGGAATCCAGCACTCCGTCATTCCGAGCGCAGCGCAGCGGAGTCGAGGAATCTATTGAAAAAACTGTCATTCCTGCGCACGCAGGAATCCAGAGCCCCAAGCGTAATCGCAGGTTTATATTTAGCCCGCCGTTTCACGGCGGGTTTTCCGTTTGTTTCAACGCCCAAAAATTATTAAATATAAGGCAGGCCAAATCCCTCAAAAACCTGCCGTGTTACATTTTCGGATAAAGAGTGGTCTCCGCACTTATCCATAAACGCAGTGTAAAGTTTGTCCTTCAATTCTTTTACGTAAAATTCGTAACCCTGTACCGCTTTTTTAATTGCTACACTGCTTTCTGGAATCTTTATAACAAGCTCATCTTTCTTTTTTGCATAGACTATAAACTTCGCCCTCTCCTCCGTTGCTACTTCCATAAAATGCTTTCCTTCTTCATCGCATATTTCCTGCTTATCAAAAAAGCTTTCGCCGAGCTTTAGCTTACCTGCCGGAACACCTATCTCGTCGCACTGTATCTTCGGCCAGCCCTTAACAAATCCCTCCGGAAATCTAATCGTCCCATCGGGCAAAACCTCCTCCACTATCTCATCTTTTAACTTCTCAAGGTCCTGCACAATCCGCTTTTTCTTCTTTAAATTCCTCAATTTCGGTAATAAATGCCGCTCTTCGATGAGTTCATTCACCGCTACATATACCCTCTCAAAATCCTCTTGTGTTAAACCCAAGCACTTAAAGAATTTACTTTCAAACTCTCTCCTGTCTTTTTTCTTAACTTCTTCTGAAAAAGGCATTATGTCACGCCGCCCCAATTTTTGGAACGCTTCCAATACAGCCTCCGACTCCTTTGTGGCTATTTCTTTAGATGGTAGTAATAGTGCCTTAATCTCCGGCCCGTAGGTTGTCAACAAACCGTCTCCGAGGTTCACCCTTCCAAACACCTCAGCAAAAAGTGCTATTAAAACCGAATTCATGGCAGCAAACCCAAACTCCGCGTATTCCCTGCTCTCAAATCCTCCAACAAAAACTACATCACCGACCAGGATGTTCGCCTGATTAACTGGTGCGTAATGCCTTCTATCGATAAATCGTAGTATTAGAAAGTCCGCGCCCTCTTGCTTGGGTAGAGTCCACCATTGCGGCCTATTCCGCACCGAGGGTACATCACACCACTTTTTTCTTTCTCCCTCCTTGATGTATCTAATGGCGTTTGTCCCCGTCAACTCTTTTTTGCTTTTATCACAAACAAATGCCCTCCATGCTACTTTGTCCGGCTCTACAAAAACACCATCGATTTCTTTAGTTGATGTCACGACTGGCTTTACAAATTCACGTTCGATACCCCAATGTTTTATTTGGTCCTCGGTTAAATAAAAGAACTCGTTCTTACCAGTAGTAATACCTCTTTGAATATCTACATCCATTTTTCCTAATGTCACTAACTTGTTTGCGCATTTCTCCAATATCTCAAAATAAATATCCGGCCCACGCAGATATTGCCCCCACCTGACTGTTTGCTCCGCTGCATCCACCTGCTTTTTCAAATCATCCTGTCGAATCATCCGCACCCGAACCTGCTCATCTTCATACGAGATTATCTCCGGTTGCTTCACATAATCCGCGTCGATTCGCTCAAACTTCTTGAACTTCTCTCCCCCAATCGCCTGCCATCTTGTCCCAATCTCTTCAATCTTTTCGACAAACGCATCCAGACCGTTCCATCTTGCCTGAGCGTCCGTCAGCGCATCCTGTGGGAAAAGTTGTGATAACGGCTTCTTGACCTTCACAAAATAAACAGGGTTGTCTTTCTTCTCCTGCTCATCGTCGCATCTCTCTAAGATTGTAAACACCGTATTGACCGACGATTGCTCAAACCACGGCTCACATCTGCTCTCAAAAATCCCCACCAGTTTGAACTTCGACAAAAAGAACTTCTGCAACTCATACCCATATGCGACATCAAGCCACGAATTGCTTGTTATAAATCCCATCCGCCCGCCAACCTTCAAGTGTGCTGCTGTATGAAAGAATAAATACGCGTAAATATCTGCTTGTCCTGATAATCGCAGCTTATGTTCGGTCTTTACCCTGCTGTTCCCAGCATTATTGTTGAAAAGCACTGAATAGTCTTTGCCCCAGCTCTCAAATAAAACCTTCTCCAGTTTTTTCTTATATCCCTTATTCGCCTTCTCAATCAATTCCTGCCTGATGTATGGAAAATTACCAACCAAAGCATCAAATTTGGGAATCGCTACTCTCTCTCGCTCTCCTGCCTTCAGAATCTTCTTCGGCGGCGGAAATTCAAAATTAAGTCTTGGCAATACATCAAAAAAATCCCTTGCCAGAACACGTGGAAAGTTCAAATAATCGCTAAAATCCTGTCTGCACAAATTTATTGTGGCAAGCTCAGCGGGAAACCCTGCTATGTCGAACCCCCAGACCTGATTAAGCAATTCGTGATGCGATTTTCTCTTAACACCCAAATACCGCAGTCTGTTATAACTGCGAATCAAGAAAGTTCCTGTCCCACATGTTGGGTCCATTACAAAATCGTCCCCATTGCTCACGCAAAAAGAAACTATCAAATCTACCAGATTAGCAGGCGTAAAATATTGTCCAAGACTGTGCCGCGCGTCTTCAGAAATGAGTTTCTCAAATACAGCCCCTATTACATCAAGTGGCATTAGCTCAAAGCTCCAGTGTTCGAGTTTTTCTGTAAGCTCTATTATTACTTTCGCTGTATCCGCCGATAATTCTATTTCATCGGTAATATCCGGCTCAAATATTGCTTGATAATCGACCTCCAACGCCTGTTGAAACAAAGAACGCATCCTATTCATTGCTGTTTTATAACTTTTTGTTGGCAGCTCCATCCTCGGCAAATCTAAATTGTGCCGTCGCAGTGTCATATAAAACAAAATCTTGCCGACTATTTTGTAAGCCACTTGTTGAGCTAAAGTTTTATAATAGTCCTGGTCATACTTGCTAACCCCTTGCAGTTTAGCCCACGCATTCAGCCGTTTATCAAAATCCTTTTTTGCTCTGGCTTTATTGATGTCCTTTATCATTGCCTCTGACATCAGTTTGGAAGCATTTGCAACCGATCCCACAAAAACTGTCGTATCTGCAAGGGGCAGATTTATATTTTCATCTTTATATAATCTTGCAAGGTCGCGCAATATCTGCGCACAAACACCTTCCATAATAAGCGCTTTTTGTGGATCTCTTATATCATCGACGGATTGTATCCGTGGGTCTGGTCCAAATTCGCGAACCTTATCTTTTTCTTGAACCGTTGCCCTTGTTTTCTCAGGCGTGCGCCATATTATGGCCGTTTGCATATCCCATCCGACAAAATACTTGGCATTCAATCTCTGTGCTTTTTCAACAGCGTTTTCGAGAAGTCCCTTGTCACGCGCATCCGTTGCAGGCGTTTTTAATTCCCAGCCACAAAACGGCTTTTGACACTCAAAATCCAGCGTAACCAGAACATCCGGAAATCTAACCGTTGATAGGCCGTAAAGACTTGAATCGTTTGTGGCGTTCTTAAACGAAAGTCCTCCCTGTTCTATCTGTTTTTTTATCCAAGCAAGCGCCTGCCCCTGGAATTCCCGCTCGTTTGCTTTAGTTTTTGCCATTCTATTTTTCTGTCCGACTGCGCAAACCAAAATCGCAACTTTTGTTTCTGAATTTATTCTACCCCTAAAATCCGACAAACTAAAGCAAAAATCTTCGTCATTTTCACCCATCTTTGAGTTTCCGACATTTGGATTTTAGTAATTCGTATTTGTTTCGGATTTCGAGTTTAGATATTCGAATTTCTACCAGCATCCAGTATCGAGTATCCAGTATCGAGTATCGAGTATCGAGTATCGAGTATCCAGTATCGAGTATCCAGTATCGAGAGTCCGTTTTCTGTTATCCAACTTTAGTTCACTTTAGGCACTTTAGTTCACTTTAGCTCACTTTAGGCACTTTAGTTCACTTTAGCTCACTTTAGGCACTTTTTTTCACTTTAACTCACTACTCACCAATTCACCAATTTACCAATTTACTAATTTACTAATTCACCAATTAACCAATTCACTAATTAACTAATTATAGCTGCTATAAATAGCGATAAATTATAGGGATACGAATTTTTTTCAGCCGAACTTTCTAATTGTCAGGTGCGTATATATAAAAGTGAAAAAATTTTCAAAAAAATTTATTTTTCTTTACTTATTATATTGACGATATTATTATATCGGCTAAAATAGATATGTTGTTGGTCAGGCAAAGGTTATACATCTATGCTTGGCCATTGGTTTCTAATGCGAACATAAGAAAGCTCTTTGACAAGTTAACAGTTAAGCCAAATAGACCACGTTAGAGGTTAAATCTCTAAACGGGGTCAGCAGCGAAAGTGCAGCTCTTGTGATAGATACGCCTTATCGCAATGAGCTTTAAATTTTTTTGGTTCTTGGTAATCGGTGATTGGTAATTACCAGTTTCCATTTAACCATTAACCAATTTCAGCACTTTCGGTGCGTATGCCAAAGTGTTGAGCCTTTTTCGACGACATCCGCCGTAGCCTTGTGCGAAGGCGGATTCGACGATACAAATTGAAGGGTTTGATCCTGGCTCAGAACGAACGCTGGCGGCGTGGTTAAGACATGCAAGTCGAACGGACTGCTCAATTTATTGAACAGTTAGTGGCGAAAGGGTGCGTAACGGGTGGGTAACGTACCCTGTGCTTCGGGATAGCGTCATTCGCCTTCGGGCGAATTTCCGAAAGGGGCGGTAATACCGAATAATATCACCTGTCGATAGGCAGGTGTTCAAAGATTTATCGGCACAGGAGCGGCCTGCCTCCTATCAGCTTGTTGGTGGGGTAACGGCTCACCAAGGCTACGACGGGTAGCGGGACTGAGAGGTTGTTCCGCCACATCGGGACTGAGACACTGCCCGGACCTCCACGGAGGGCTGCAGTAACGAATATTGCGCAATGGGCGAAAGCCTGACGCAGCGACGCCGCGTGCGCGAGGAATTCCTTAGGGACGTAAAGCGCTGTCAGGGGTAAGAAAGTGCGCTTCGGTGCATTGATCCACCCCAGAGGAAGTCACGGCTAACTTCGTGCCAGCAGCCGCGGTAAGACGAAGGTGGCTAGCGTTGTTCGGTATTACTGGGCTTAAAGCGTGTGTAGGCGGAAAAGTAAGCGTTTCGTGAAATCCCCCGGCTTAACCGGGGAATTGCGTGACGAACTGCTTTTCTTGAGGCAAGTAGGGGTGCATGGAACTCTTGGTGGAGCGGTGGAATGCGTAGATATCAAGAGGAACGCCGGTGGAGAAATCGGTGCACTGGGCTTGTCCTGACGCTGAGACACGAAAGCGTGGGTAGCGAACGGGATTAGATACCCCGGTAGTCCACGCCGTAAACGATGCCTACTAGGTTGTGAAAGTTCTGACACTGGCACAGCCGAAGCGAAAGTGCTAAGTAGGCCGCCTGGGGAGTACGGTCGCAAGGCTAAAACTCAAAGGAATTGACGGGGGCTCACACAAGCGGTGGAGCATGTGGATCAATTCGAAGCAACGCGCAGAACCTTACCTGGGTTTGACATGCTTGGATGCCTACCTAGAAACAGGATAGGTTGCCCTTCGGGGTGAAACTTGCACAGGTGCTGCATGGCTGTCGTCAGCTCGTGTCGTGAGATGTCGGGTTAAGTCCTTTAACGAGCGAAACCCTTGCCGTTAGTTGCCAGCGGGTTATGCCGGGGACTCTAGCGGGACTGCCGGTGTTAAACCGGAGGAAGGTGGGGACGACGTCAAGTCATCATGGCCTTTATACCCAGGGCCTCACACGTGCTACAATGGCGGCTACAAAGCGACGCGAGACCGCGAGGTGGAGCAAATCGCAAAAAAGCCGCCCCAGTTCGGATTGTAGGCTGGCAACTCGCCTGCATGAAGTCGGAATCGCTAGTAATCGCGTATCAGCTACGACGCGGTGAATATGTTCCTGAGCCTTGTACACACCGCCCGTCAAGTGATGGGAGTTGGGAGTACCCGAAGTCGGTTTGCTAACCCGCAAGGGAAGCGGCTGCCGACGGTAAGCCCGACGACTGGCACTAAGTCGTAACAAGGTAGCCGTAGGGGAACCTGCGGCTGGATCACCTCCTTTCTAGGGATAAACTAGAACCCAGCTTTTTTGGGCTGGTGTAATGTCAGGCACTTTCGTTGCGGCTTAACTGTTCTTGTAAATAAAAAGCCTCCATAAGGGAGGCTTTTTTCATGCGCCCTTGCCGGGGTAAATCCTAAATTCGAATATCTAAATCCTAAACAATCACAAATTAACAAAATTCAAAGGCTCAAAACCGTTTAATTTACATCATTAGAAAATTAGATATTGTTTCGGATTTAGGATTTTGTGCTTAGGCTTTGCGGCCTCTGGCCGCTGTGCTGTCAGGCCTTTCGCTGCTTTTTAGGTCCTTCGATTTCGCTCAGGATCTTCGACCCACCATAGGTGGGTCTTCGACTTAACTGTTACTTGATATTAAAGCCCTGTCTTCGGACAGGGCTTTTTTAATGCAAAAACTGAAACTAAAACTGCAAAATTATTTTGGCTAATAAAGTGCAAGAGAATATATCTAGTCCTTTTGATTAATCAAAAGGACTACGTGCCTTCGAAAATTGTCGATGGCTTGACAAGGTGTTGGGATTGTCTAATTGATGAATAGATGCTAAATCAGGCCTTTCGCTGCAAAACCCCCAAGATAAACTTGGGGGCTAACCAAAAGGCATTAACTGTTACTTGATATTAAAGCCCTGTGGGGAACCGCGGGGCTTTTTTTATGTTTCTTGAGGCCATAAAAAGGTTTACCCCATCTTACCTTTAAGGTAAAATGGGGTTACCCTGCGTGCTTTCGCACTTGTTATGAAAAGCACACAAACACGGATCAAATATATAATACATGAAAAAATACTTAAAAACAAGCAAAATTTGTGAAAAATTTTGAATATTTAAGGAGAGGAGATTATGAGCTCTTATACACTCGGTTTGGATATTGGTTCTAATAGCATTGGCTGGGCACTTCTGGATAGAGACAAAAAGCCATCGATAATAGATATGGGGGTTAGGGTTTTTCCAGAGGGGGTGGATAGAGATACTAAAGGTTTAGAAAAATCCAAAAATGCTACACGGAGAGAGGCAAGGGGTGTGAGACGTATCCACCAGAGGCGGAATTTGCGAAAAGAACTATTACTAAGTACGTTGCAAACAGCGGGGCTATTACCGAAGAACGAATCAGATTTGAGGTCTCTATTTCACACAGGCCCGTACCAATTACGCAAAAAGGGGTTGGACGATAAACTCGAATCCTATGAATTCGGGAGGGTTCTTTATCATTTAAGCCAACGTAGAGGTTTCAAAAGCAACCGTAAAAGCGGAAAAGCGAAAGAAGACAGTGTAGTAATAAAGGGGGCAAATACACTTCAAGCAGAAATAGACAACAAAAAGTATCGGACGATTGGAGAATATTTTGCGGGTCTTAATCCCAAGGAGAAGAGGATACGTGGACGGTACACGTTCCGGTCGATGTATGAGAAGGAGTTTGATTTACTGTGGGCTAAACAGTTGGAATTTTATCCGCAGGTGCTGACAGAAGATTTACGCAAAAAGGTTCGAGACGTGATTATATTTTTTCAGAGGCCGCTGAAACCGACAGACGAATTGATAGGCGATTGCGAATTGGAGCCGGGCGAGAAACGTTGCCCGAGAGGAGACTGGCACGCGCGGCAATTTCGGATTTTGCAGGATGTCAATAACCTGATTATCCAAAACCCGGATGGGATGGAACAGAAACTCACGGCAGACCAGCGAAAAATACTACTCGATGAGTTAGGCCAAAAGGAGAAACTACCTTTCGACAAGATTCGCGAAAAGCTGGGATTAATAGAAACTCAGAAGTTTAACGCCGAATACAGAGTCAGCAAGAAAGGTAAGAGGGTCGAATCATTAAAAGGTGATAACTTCTCGTGGGCTATGAGAAGCAAGAATATCTTTGGGCCTAAAGTCTGGGACGAAATGGATGAGGCAGAGAAGATAAAGCTCAACGAGTGGCTTGTGGAATTTGAAGATGACCAGCTTAAGGAAAAGCTGCAAAGCGAATATGGCTTTGACGATAAGAAGATAGAAGCTGTATTGAAAATATCGCTGCCACAGGGATATATGAGTTTTTCGCGCAAGGCCATTCAGAAATTAATACCTTATATGAAACAAGGTATGCTGACACCAGAAGCGCTTGATGCCGCGTATCCAGACAGAAATAAAAAAGAGGGAGTTGAGGAGAAGGAAAAACTTGACCTGCCAGAGGACTTACGTAATCCGATTGTGAACAAAGCTCTATTTGAGGTTCGCAAGATAGTTAATACTATTGTTCGTGAATACGGCAAGCCAGCAAGGATAAAGATAGAAATGGCAAGGGACGTTCAGGGCAGCAGACGACAGCGAGAGGAATTGCACTGGAAGCAACGGGAAAACGAAGAGAGGAATGAAGATGCGCGCAAGCGATTGAAAGAAGATATTGGGATTAGTAACCCTACACGCGACGATGTCATCAAATACAATCTGTGGGTGGAGTGCGGAAAGAGATGTCCATACACAGGAAAGCAGATTTCGCAGGAGACTTCGTTTGGTCAGAATCCGGAATTTCAGGTTGAACATATTCTGCCTTATGACCGGAGTTTAGACGACAGTTATATGAACAAGACACTCTGCGAGGTGCACGAAAATATACACGTGAAGAAGAACCAGACGCCTTACGAGGCATACAGCCATGACCCTGAAAAGTATGAGCAGATAAAGCAGAATACAAAAGTTTTACCCTGGCCGAAGCGACAGAAATTCCTGCAGAAAGAAATCGACCTTGACCAGCATATTGCCAGAGAGTTGAACGACACCAGATACATTTGCAAAGAGGTAGTCAAATACCTCAAAAAACTGGGTGTTTATGTAAGTGGGACAAGGGGTAAGATTACAGGAGAACTGCGCCATCAGTGGGGTTTAGACGGTATTTTTGAGGAACTTGGAACAAGGCGCGATGACGACCATCGCAGACATGCGGTCGATGCAGTTGTGGTCGGCGTTACTGAAAATGAGCATTTGCGCAAACTTGCAAGAAGCAAGTATTCGGTTACAGGGGAACGATTTGACCCGCCCTGGTCTGTTTTCAGAGAAGAAGTAAGAGAAAAAGTAAAGCACATCAATGTCTCGCACAGAGTACAGCGAAAAGTATCAGGGAAGTTGCACGAGGAGACGAACTACGGGGCAACGGATAAAAAAGGTCTGTACGTTTTCCGAAAAGAGTTGAAGGAGTTGACATTGCCGATGGTGGACAAAATCGTTGACACTGTTGTTCGTGAGATTGTCAAGGGGCGGCTGACAGAAAAGAGTATCGATCTTACGGGAAGCGGAAAGCCACCAAAGGAAGTTTGGAATGAGCCATTGTATATGAAGTGCAAAAGAGAGGATAAAAAAGTGCCGATAAAGAAGGTGCGAGTTTACAATTTGGCCAAGAGTGTAATAGCAATGAAAGACCGTTCAGGCCACATATATAGGTACGTTGAGCCGGGGAGCAATCACCATATTGAGATTTTTGAGTATATAGACAAAAAGGGCAAAGCTAAAAGAGACGGCAAGGTCGTTACCATGTTCGAAGCTGTTCAGAGAAGTCAAAAGGGTGAATCGGTCGTCCAGAAAGAACATGGACCGGGCAATAAATTTATTTGTTCATTGGCGATAAATGAAATGCTTATGCTGGATTTGGAAGATGGATCAAAGCAACCGTATAGGGTGGAGAAGATAAGTCAGAATAAGCAGATATTTTTCCAACCTCATACATATGGAGGAGAATTAAAAGACCACCCACCAATAAGCAAGATGCCAAATCAATTAAAGGGTTATAAGGTAACGGTTGACCCCTTAGGCAGAATACGATGGGCGAATGATTAAGCGTATTGTCGAGATATCATCGGCAAGGACGCATTTATCTATTAGATACAACCAGTTAATTATCAAGGAGGAAGGCAAAGAGGTTGCAAGCATTCCCTGCGAAGATGTCGGAGTACTCTTAGTTGACCATAGAGGGACGACATATACACATTCAGTTTTCACGGAGCTTTTGCACTGTGGTGCAGCGGTAGTTTTGTGCGGAGAAAATCATCATCCAACAGGAATGCTACTTCCTATTGAAAGTAATACACTCCAAGCAGAGAATTTTCGCCAGCAGATAGAAGCAAAAGAGCCGGTCAAGAAAAGATTATGGAAACAGATTGTTCAGGCAAAGATTAAACATCAGGCCAAACTTGTCGGCAAAGATAGTGACATTTATCCGATACTTATGCTACTACGGGATAAGGTTCGGTCAGGTGACCCGGAAAACATTGAGGCGCAAGCGAGCAAAAAGTTCTGGCCTGTATATCTTGCAGATACAACAGATTCCTCCCGTTCGGCAAGCTCAGAGCAGGCGACTTCGCTCGGAATGACAACCTTTCACAGGGACATAAGTGGTCTTCCACCGAATAACATGCTCAACTACGGCTATATGGTGATGCGTGCAGCGGTTGCGAGGGCGCTATGTTCGGCGGGGCTTTTGCCATCACTTGGGATTCATCATCGAAATCGGTACAACGCATTTTGTTTGGCTGACGATTTGCTTGAGCCATTCAGAGGGTTTGTGGAATCCAAGGTAAGGGACATTTATGCAGATATTGGGCCTGTGGATGAGCTTGAACAATCGACTAAAGCGAAACTGTTGGAAGTTTTACATGAGGAAGTAAATGTGGCCGGCTTTAAAGGGCCGTTAATGGTTGGATTACATCGGACGATGGCATCTTTGCAGCGGTGTTTCGCAGGGGAGCAGAAATTTATTGATTTGCCAAAATTATGATAATAAGCGGGTATAGGGCAGTGTGGATATTTGCAATGTTCGATTTGCCGACGGATACAAAAAAAGCACGAAAAGATTATACACATTTTCGAAAAAATTTGTTGAAAGACGGCTTTAGTATGCTACAATATTCGGTGTATGTAAGGCATTGTGCGAGCGATGAAAATGCAGATGTTCACTATAACAGGGTTAAAAATTTTCTTCCTCCTGATGGGGAAGTTAGGCTCATTACTGTTACAGATAAACAATTCGGCCGTATGCAGACTTTTTGGGGAAAAATGCGAAAACCCACACCTCCGGCCCCTCAACAACTCGAATTATTTTAGAAAAAAGAGCCCGCAAGTCCTTAGAAAACAAGGACTTGCGGGCTTGCTATTATAACTGATCCGTGCCTGAGTGCAAGCCACAACATCCTGATGCTCGTCTATCTCTTTGAGTAAATTATAACTGATCCGTGCCTGAGTGCAAGCCACAACACTGTCACTACCCATTATTGGAGCATTTTGATTATAACTGATCCGTGCCTGAGTGCAAGCCACAACTTAAATGACGAACAATCTCTTAGTAAAGAAATTATAACTGATCCGTGCCTGAGTGCAAGCCACAACATAACGGGCCGCCAGGCCGATTGCCGCAGTATTATAACTGATCCGTGCCTGAGTGCAAGCCACAACAATTCAGGCTTTCGTGGCGCCACGGCCTCAATTATAACTGATCCGTGCCTGAGTGCAAGCCACAACTGATTGGCCTTTTCATACTCATTCAACATTATTATAACTGATCCGTGCCTGAGTGCAAGCCACAACAGGTTAGGCATCCTTGCACTCATCTTTCATATTATAACTGATCCGTGCCTGAGTGCAAGCCACAACAGTGGCCTGAAGAATGAATTGCTCTTTTTCATTATAACTGATCCGTGCCTGAGTGCAAGCCACAACAGTAATCGCTGACTATATCCAGTCCGAATCATTATAACTGATCCGTGCCTGAGTGCAAGCCACAACCGAACAGGCAGCTACAACATCGCGGTCGTATTATAACTGATCCGTGCCTGAGTGCAAGCCACAACTGCATCGAGCCGACTGGTCCTCAAGGACATATTATAACTGATCCGTGCCTGAGTGCAAGCCACAACCCGCATAGACTCTTCTCCCCAACCCTTTTAATTATAACTGATCCGTGCCTGAGTGCAAGCCACAACTATTAACTTCTTCATAGCTTTCTCCTTAAAATTATAACTGATCCGTGCCTGAGTGCAAGCCACAACCTTGGCATTGGTTGACTAAATTCCTTGTGGATTATAACTGATCCGTGCCTGAGTGCAAGCCACAACCTGACTGCGGCAGGAATCTGTAAGAATATTATTATAACTGATCCGTGCCTGAGTGCAAGCCACAACCTGGTGGTGGTTGTGCCGTGCAAAATAGTATTATAACTGATCCGTGCCTGAGTGCAAGCCACAACAAGGTTACGACCTCACTCTGCGCCAGATTTATTATAACTGATCCGTGCCTGAGTGCAAGCCACAACAAAAATACGACTGTTCGCCGCCTGAGCGGATTATAACTGATCCGTGCCTGAGTGCAAGCCACAACTGAATGCAATCACGAAGCCTGGCCGATATAATTATAACTGATCCGTGCCTGAGTGCAAGCCACAACTAATACGCTCCTTTAGATAATGCCCGGCCGATTATAACTGATCCGTGCCTGAGTGCAAGCCACAACTTTCAGGCGGCCTTGACAGCCACGGCCGGTATTATAACTGATCCGTGCCTGAGTGCAAGCCACAACTGCGCCTTATGTGAAAGCAAGAGAAAAAATATTATAACTGATCCGTGCCTGAGTGCAAGCCACAACACAACAAAAGGTATCCCCTTCGGCGTAAGTATTATAACTGATCCGTGCCTGAGTGCAAGCCACAACTGTAATCGTTATCAAGCCGCCGAGATATTTATTATAACTGATCCGTGCCTGAGTGCAAGCCACAACTTTAGTGAACATTTTATCTAAGTCCGTTCTATTATAACTGATCCGTGCCTGAGTGCAAGCCACAACTATCTTATCGTCCGTGGCATCGAAGCCTTAATTATAACTGATCCGTGCCTGAGTGCAAGCCACAACCACTAAGCGTGTTAGGAAAGTGTTATAAGATTATAACTGATCCGTGCCTGAGTGCAAGCCACAACATTGGGCTGGTTGTGCCTCTTAGTGTTTGTATTATAACTGATCCGTGCCTGAGTGCAAGCCACAACTTGATGTCAGGATAAGAAATTCTCTCGTATATTATAACTGATCCGTGCCTGAGTGCAAGCCACAACGCACCCATCGCTCCTTGTTCTCTTCTTGAATTATAACTGATCCGTGCCTGAGTGCAAGCCACAACTCACAATCACTTCGGCCTTGATATTACGCTATTATAACTTATCCGTGCCTGAGTGCAAGCCACAACTTAAATTCGGTCGGGGGTCTTAACTCGTCAATTATAACTGATCCGTGCCTGAGTGCAAGCCACAACTCACAATCACTTCGGCCTTGATATTACGCTATTATAACTGATCCGTGCCTGAGTGCAAGCCACAACTTAAATTCGGTCGGGGGTCTTAACTCGTCAATTATAACTGATCCGTGCCTGAGTGTTTTCCACAACAAGATGACCAGAGAAATCTGGGAAATTCGCAGGCACCTGCCTTCGGGCGACCAGCCACAGCATGTGTAACCCACGTCCTGCGGCTTTTTTTATTGAATAATCCTCAAAATCATTTTATACTGTTCGTAGTATGGTAACTACAAGACAACAAGCACTTGAAATAGCTAAAAAAGTCCGCGACGAGCTTGAGAAATTATACGGCAAGCGTCTGCGGGGGGTGCTTCTATTCGGCTCAGCAGCACGGGGCAAGCTGGACGTAGATAGTGACATTGATATTGCCATAATTCTTGACAATATACCTGACCGCTTTGCCGAGCATGAGCGGACCGGCGATTTAGGCTCACAAATTAGCCTGGATTACAATACGCTCGTCAGCTTCTTGTTTGTGAGCGAAGGCGACTATCAAAAAGGCCGATTTGCTATCCACAGAAGAATAAAAGAAGAAGGGATTCTCGCGTGAACGAAGAAGTGCGTTTGCACCTCGAAAGAGCGGATGATTGCGTAAAGGATGCCGAGCTGTTGTTGTCTTCTCACCGGCACTCAGCCGCTGTAGGCAGAGCTTATTATGCAATGTTTCACGCAGCAACTGCAGCCCTGCTGAAGAGGGACATAAAAAGGCATTCTCATCAGGGGATTATTTCTGCGTTCGGACAGTTTATTGTAAAACCAGGGAAGGTCGAGCCGAAGTTTCATAAATATATTGTTGAGGCATTTGACCTTCGTCAGGAAAGCGATTACCAGCCTTTGGTCGAGATAACAGAGCAGCAAGTGAACAAGGTCTTTGAGCGTGTGAAAGAATTCGTGGAGGTTTGTCGAAATCTCTGCATATAATCTTGGCATTTTCGCTGCAAAACCCCGCGTAAAACGCGGGGCTAAATATGTCCTTCGATTTCACTCAGGATCTTCGACCCACCATAGGTGGGTCTTCGACTTAACTGTTACTTGATATTAAAGCCCTGTCTGTTAAACGGGGCTTTTTTATTTGTATAAAAGCTATCAGAAAGTTATAATAATATTATGGTTAGGCCATCTTACAAAACGACAAGAATATATGCAGACACTTCGGTTTTCGGCGGTGTATTCGATGAGGAATTCGAAGCGGCAAGCAAAGCTTTTTTTAACGCCGTCAAAAAGACAAGATTCATCTTGGTAACTTCTGAGCTTGTCAGACAAGAAATAAAGGCCGCACCCGAAGCTGTGCGAAAGCTATTTCAAGATGTTTTGCCATTTGCGGAGATTGCGGAAGTAACAGCAGAGGCGATAAAACTGCAACAGGCCTATATTTCCGCAGGAATTGTTGCGAATATGTATGCCACCGACGCTTTGCATGTGGCTTTGGCAACCACTTCGCAGGTGTCAGCTATTGTTAGCTGGAACTTCAAGCATATAGTTAACTTTCAGAAGATTCCGTTATATAATGCAGTAAATGTCCTGCAAGGCTATCGTGAGATTGCGATTTACTCCCCACTGGAGGTGATTGAGTATGAAGACTAAGACATTCGATTGTGTTCAGATGAAACATCAGGGTGCTGAGATAATTCGAAAGGAACTGGAGGGCAAGTCATTCGAACAACAACTTGAGTATTGGCAAAAGGGAACAATAGAATTGAAGAAACTCCAACAGAGACTGCGCAAAAGGACGTGATGCTGAAAGTCAGGCCTTTCGCTGCTTTTTAGGTCCTTCGATTTCACTCAGGATCTTCGACCCACCATAGGTGGGTCTTCGACTTAACTGTTACTTGATATTAAAGCCCTGTGGGAAACCGCGGGGCTTTTTTGCTGCGCAAAAAGGGCAAGGTCTAAATCATGAACAAATTCGAAAGTCAAAGAACGGAACAGGAGGTTATCCCGGTTGTCGTTGGAATTCTGCCTGCGGCCGGGCAACGACGAGCCAACTCTACACGTTAGCTAAAGCCCCAATCAACAACGGCATCTTGCGGCAACCTCTGAACCGTCGGAACCGCTTCTCGGCTTCCAGCAAGAGCGTGCCGACCATCGCCCTTATTACGACATATCGGATGTTTTCAGGGCCCGACCCAATGAACTGTCAGAGTCTGCGTAGCACTATAATTACCTGCATCTGCCATCTGGCCGGTGTAATTGCTTGCTCTAACATAAAGTGTCACTTGCACAGCATTGTCACCTGATATATGCGTTACAGTGGCAGGAGAACTTAGAAATAAGTCATAACTGGTAAAATCAACCGTTGAGCCGCCGGTTTGGCTCACTCCGTCGCCGTCAAATTGCAGTTTATACTCTGTGTATAAGTTGGCACCACCGGCTTTGGTAAGTCTGGCTGTATCAGTGTTATCCGCGGAGATTTCTGCATTGCCGCTTGTATAGAGAGTTACCTGAGAACTTCCTTGGCATATTTGGTCTCTGCTTCCAATGTTTGCCAACGCAATCGGGCTGAAATTACCGCTCCAATACATAAGCCCCCATGTAGCCCAGACTGTGGTCTTGCCGGGATTGGTGACGTTGTAGTCAACGTTCACCGTGCCCATGCCGTCGTAGGCGGTAATCCAGCCGCTACTGATGTATCCATTGATAGTCGACACTACATTGCCGTTTACTATCAGTGTGCCCCCGGTAATATCCATCGTGCCTGTACCACCAGACGGTCGCATGGAGAATATGCCTGCATTAATAACACCGCCGTCCAGGTCCACATGACCGTTACCAGCAGCAATCCTGGGAATATACATCGCGTCGCTGACATTAATCGTACCGCCGGTCATAGTGATGGTAGCAGGGCCCCCGTTGCTGACCCAGAGTTGATTAGTAATAGTAGCCGTACCGCCACTCATATTCCACAAGCCGCTGCCGACTGCCGAGTACCCCATCTCCATGTTAGTTCCGACGGTAAGGGTGCCTCCGACCATATTCAGCGTGAAGAGTCCGGCTGTGGTCACACCAGGTCCGCGAACATAGTAGGCCACCGCGGCTACCACGGAAGTAATTCGAGCGGGGCCGGCGCTGCCAATGTAAGCGTTGTCGGTAGATAGAGGCTCTAGATCACTACTCCAGTTGGCCGCAGTGCTCCAGCGGTTGTTAGCAGTACTACCACCGTCCCATGTCCTAGTGGCAGCCGAAAGAGGCCGCACGAAAACCATCAACAAAACAATCACACATAACATTAATCTTCGAGTAAACATCTTCTTAGAGGTTGCTGCTGAAGCATCGGCATGGAGACCGAACAGAAAAACTAAGGCCGCAAATACTAACGTTTTTCCCATCATCATCTTGTCCAGCTCCGGATCTTTGCAAAAGCATCTGCTCCGGCCGGCAACAAAACCATTAACACTAAAAATGCCGCTTTCTTAATCACAACTACCCCCCTTCTTAAAATAACCCTCTCTCCACATTACAAGAATTTCATGGCCGTAAGCTACGATGAAATTCAAAATCACGGCAACTCTCTGCCTGAGGATTCATCTTCCTTACCTGTATCCGGCAAAGCCGTTGCTCCCCGCAGGGCATCAAGTTCTTCTTCCGCATCTATCAGATTATGCCCGTCGGAAAAGGCAATTTTTCCTTCTTTTATCAATTGTGGCGTGATAAAGATAATCACCTCTTTTTCTATAGTTTTGATCTTTGTGGAACGGAAGAGACCGCCCACAAGCGGAATATCGCCAAGGATCGGCACTTTCTTTACATTATTTTGCTCCTGAGTTTCAATAAGACCTCCTATGACAATTGCATCACCTTCTTTGACCCGGACGCACGTGTCAACTTTGCGGCGTCGAACTAATGGCAGGTCTCCCGAAGCGTTGCCCTCTATTTGATTCTGGCGAGAAGCTACATCACTAACTTCAGTGACAACGTCAACTGTAATGTCGTTATTGTCACCTATGTGCGGTGTTATTTCCAACAGCACGCCGGTTTTGATTACCTTAAGGTCCGTCCGCAGCCCAGTTACATCGTAAATATCTGTGACAATGGTGAAGTATTCCTCAAGGGATATGTCTATGATGGCTTTTTCACCATTTTGGGTGGCTACCCGGGGTCGAGAGCGTATGGTGGCTTTGTTTTTACCAACCAGCGCCCGTAGAGTGAAGAGCAGACGTGTCAACTGGCTCTTTGGTACGCTTGTGTACTGTGCCATGCCAGTGAAAAATCCGAGACCCTCCTCCATACTAAGATTGTTGTGGTGGTCAGAATACTCCCAATCAAGACCGAATTCCTCGGTGGCTTCTTCCCAAAGCTCCACAACAAGCACCTCCAGCACAACCTGTTCGGGGGGAACATCAACCTTGGCAACGATTTCCATGACGTGTTCCATGATTTCAAGCACCGCATAAAGCAGCACCTCATTCTCCCGTTGGCCGACGGATACGTATTGCTGGAGGGACTTTGGAAGACAAGACTGTAGATGCTTTGCGCTTATGTATTTCAGGCACAGCCGTTCAGAGTCTGCCATTTCCAGGGAGCTGGGACACGTCGGAGCTCCGCAGCCAATAAGGTAAAACTTCTTACCTTTCTGGTGAACATAAACGCCCAATCCGGATAGGAGCTCCTCCATACAATCGCGAAGTGGCTTGCCTGAACCGGTGTCAAGCGAAACGAGCTGGTCAGGAACGTGTGGGCAGGTTACAATAGCGACACCTGTTTCCATTGATATGTCCCGGAGAACCTGCGTAAGTGGCACGTCGGCCCAAACATTCTTGACCGTTATCGCTTCGTTGGCATCCGTAATCGCGACAGCAGATGTATCTGCGTAGGTGGCACGATGAGCCAACGCAGGCGATAGCACAAGGGGCACCAGCGCAATCATTTTCCAGAAATCAATCTGTCTTATGGCTGTCAATAGGGTCATTAACCGCTCTCACTCGATAGCCCCCCAATATGCTTAATGACTGATATTTGAACCGGAATTTCGAGCACCACAACATTATTTACGGCTTGTTCGGTCAGGCCCGAACGTTCCCCTTCTACCTTGATGGTTGCGTTATAATCCTGTGGTTGTGCATCTGCTGGTATTCTTACTGCGCAAAGCACATTGCGCCGAGTGTTGGGCGCGAGCGTGAACTCCGGGGACTTCAGTTCCATCCAGCCTTCGTGAAGTTGGTCGCTTCGTAGTGAGCAGCGAATTGAAACAGTACTTAAACTCGCGTTCACAACGAGAAATTCTGCCGTTGTGAATCGTCCGGGGGTTAGTGCCAGGTCAAGCTCACCGGGCTGTAACTCCAGTATCTGCGTGTCGTCCCCTTTGAAATTGTCCGCCCATTGACTGGCGATTTCCTGGCTTATCGAAAACTCCACGTCCTTGGTTCTTGTACGTGCATATTTTGAGTCGGAGTTAAAGAATACTTGCGCTCTGTATTGGCCGGGCGGCAGCGGCTGCGCCATCACGCCGGTAAACCAGCGACTGTGACCGGGAAAGATCTGCCTTCGACTTGCGTACAGTGGGATAGAGCCAATGCGACGTGAGTTTCCGGAATAGAGGAAAGCCTTTCCTTCCGGCTCTACGGCTGTCAATCCATCATTTTTTAACTCGGCGTTTATTTTGAACAGGTATTGCGTCTGAGGCGGTTCAGAAGTCTGGCCATTGGTTGATTCTTCGGTGAGGCCCTGTTCGAGGGCAAGCTGAGGCAAAGATACATTCACATCAATAATACTTGTCTGTTCAATATAGTTTCTTTTCGCTGCCCGTACAAACACGCCGGATGCTGTCCTCAGTATAACGTTCACGTTCTTTTTCTGAGCTCCTGCGTCGCCCAATGTGAACATGATTGCGGCCCAGTAATCCCCATCAGCACTGGCAGGAGCTGATACCTTTCCCCTTAGCTCTTTAGATTCTCCCGGCTCGAGGATAAACCTGTTGGCGTCAAGACCGATCCAGTCAACGGCCGAGCGACCGTGTTTTAGTTCTCCGCCGAACGAAAGCCGTCCGTACGCGGAGACCGTGAAATGAACCACGTCCGCATAAACGGTGCAGGGGGCTGTTTGCGGGCCTCTATTTGTATTTTTTACAGTCACCGAGAAGAACGCTTCCTCGCCGGGCTTGACTTCAACCCACTGTTTTAACGGACTGACCGCCATTCCCGCAATACCATCGACAGAAAATGCCGACAAAATGACTGCGACAATTACCGGTGCCGCGCGCCGACTCCCACGTGACCCGCTTGAGTTCCAATCCACTTCTGACTCCTAGTCCCCCCATTTGAATCGCTTCTCTGTGTCTACAGTTGAAACGGGAGTGACTTGACCACTCCAGGACTAGTTTTATTTAACATGCCCGCCAAGCTGTATTTCACCCTACTGTTCTATTAGAGGTTGGGTGTGCTAATTGCTCGTCCAGGATGCTGTCAGGGTCTGAGTGGCGCTGTAGGCGCCCTGATCACGGACCATAGAACCAGTGGTAGCCTGCACGTATAGGGTGACATTGGCAGCGCCGTCTGCGGCTACGTGTGTCACCGCCGATGCGAGGCTCAGAAACGTGCTGTAATCCGTCCAGGTGCCTACGTCGGTTCCGCCTGTGGCCAAGACCCCGTTACCATCGTACGACAGCTTGTATTTTGTAACAAGCGTGTCAGTAGCCGATGACAACCGAGCTGCTGCGGTGTTGTCGGCCGTGATCTCCAGATTACAGTTTGTGTAGAGTGTTTGCGTTTGGCTGCCCTCCGGGGCATCCGATGCACTGGCAATAGGGGCCAAGTTAATGGCCGCGAAATTGCCTGCCCACTCCATAATGGTATTAACGGTTACCGATATGCTGCATGTTGCTGGATCGTCTGGTGGTGGCTGTGCCCATACCACATTGGCGTACATTAACAACGCTAAGCCCATTAATAGCACAACTCGTCTGTTTAACATTTTCATAATGCACCTCTTCCTTCAATCTCTTAAAAAAATTCTGTTTCTGAAAAGTATCTCTCTACCTACGCGAAGGTTACTTATCCTCGGAAGCTCTCTTTAACGATACTATCGGTCTGAAAAAAACTCCACTTTAGATATAGTCGCCACTCAACGAGCTACCGCATTGTGGCCTATCATATGGCGTTCTTATAGGACCTCACAGCGATTGAGGTTTCATGGATGTGATTATTTGTTGACTCTTCTTCACTATTTTGGTAAAATAGGTAAGCAGGTTGGGGGCAAACCTAGATGTGCACGATTAGAACTAGAGGAACATTAGAATATGAACCGCAATTTCTTGTTCTCAATATTGGCCCTTTTTTTGACGCAAAGCATAGCGCTATCAGACCACACCCCTGTTAGTGCCACCTGCAACATATCGTGCACTGTGGCAGAGGTTGTTGAATGGTCGAATGACACTTCGCCGCCAATCAATCTCGAAAGCACAGTAGTCGGAGATTGCGAGGCGACCGCAAGCACCTCAGTCGTACTCTATTCTAATAGAGGTGTGCAGATCGTTGCTGACAGCCCCCAGGTAGCCCAGCTTTCGAAGGGCGGTCTAAAGATACTGATTAACGAACATAAGATAGAAGTCGATGCCGGAGGAATTGGCATAACTGGAGGCAGAGCAGCAGCGTGGGCAGATTATGGCTGCGTCCTCATGAACGGTCCCCACGTCATACATGTTCCTAAGGAGGGAGTTGTTGAGGTCACTGGGCCGCCGAAGATGCCGAAGAGCGATGTGGCCGCTGAGGATTCCTGCTGCTATACGACGACACAAGTTCTCACGGTATGCTGGAAGTCGTGACCTCGATTGGGGAATGGCCACTTTAAATCAGAATCATGTTCGAAATATTCCTTTTCCGTTGCCCTCTTTGGAAGAACAACGCCAAATTGTTAAATGTTTAGACGATCTTCAATCAAAGGCTGATTCACTGAAAAAACTTCAGGCTGAAACAGAAACGGAACTCAATGCCCTTTTGCCATCAATTTTCGACAAGGCCTTCAAAGGGGAGTTATAGTTTAGCAGATTGACCAGATTGTTTACGTACTTTTCGGTCTGACGGACGACGACCCGCCTTCGTCCAGACGGACTATGGCGGGCAAGTATTTGGATTCCCGCTCCCTCGACCCATTCGACTACACTCAGAATGAAGGGGATTAGAGAATTAGAGGGTTAGGTTATCAGGAGAGACTCTTAGTCATCTCGGCCAGCCGGGTCAGGCACAAGCCAGACCACGTCTCCAAAGTATCCCGGACTTCGTGCAGCTCGGCAGGTGTCATAAAGGCCATCTGGGTGAGCATCTGCTCTCGCTTGCTGACCTTCGGGGCATCCAAAATCCAATGGTGGACTATTCCGAGATGTACACTTCCAACCTCGTTGGATTCGTCATTGAGAAGGGCAACAACACGATTAGTGTGGGTCGTTTCTACGGACACTTCCTCGGCCACCTCACGCTCAACGGCGGTAAGGTAGGTTTCGTAGAAGTCGGTATTGAATAAGGGCATGTCATCAGCGGGATTTATGTGGCCCCCTATGCCGATAGACCTGTTTCCGACAAGCCGAGCCTCACCAGCCCGCCTTCCCCTAATATAGCTAAGGTACCTGCCTTCATAACTGATGAGCACGTATGGAATAAGCTGCTTGTAGGCGGGATTTTCTTCCACTTGCGAGCGAGGCATGAAACGTGGGACGCCCTGAATGAAGAACCTGCGGAGATAACGAGCCACGTCGAATGTGAGCCCCTGAAACATCCCTACCTGTTCGAGGACTTTTCGTTCGATAACGAGCACCTGTTCTTCCCGGGGCATAGGGTTACTCTTTTTATACGCGTATGAATATACTACGGCCATCTAATATTTATTTTTGAATATATTCTATTTTGCTCCCGCTGTAAAGATAATCCACTGCGACGGATATTCTCGTGACAGTCCAAAAGTCATCTGAATCGGAGTCCCGTTCGACTGCGCTCCCACCTTCGCAGAAGCTTCGGAGGGCAAGCAGGGCAAGCCTAATCGTAATACGCTACGACACTGAGAGGCTTTTCAGGCCAAGATGTAAGGACGAGCCATTCTTTTGAAGGGTCGAACTGGATGTAGGGTTTGCCGTTGACGGTGCAGCGGACAATCTTTTTTGCTTGCGGATGTCGGAAACGGGCAAAGATTTTCTCCGGCGGGTTTCGTCGAGGGGGGTCGAGAATCATTTCGATTCGGCCAGCCGCAACGTTTGAGTGCCATTTGACGGACATCGGGCCGAAATATGTCCGGGAGTTTTCGATGCCGCACTGCTTGCCATCGGCCAGCCAGTAACGCGGGACAGCGGCTCCGAGCCAAAGGTCATTGCCTCTTTCCTGTATGAACATCATACGAAGCCAATAGGTTGAATTGGCTTCATCGGAAGACTTGTAGTGGTCGCCGCGATGGTCGCCGATATTTGGAAGGGCGTGCTCGGTCATCATACGGGTATCGGGGAAGTAGCTGACGGCAAATGCGTTGAAGTAGGCACGGAGGAAGTGTTCAGGCTCATCGCGGAGCAGATACGGGATAGGGTTGCAGAGGAGGTTGGCCTGCATAGATATACCGCCCCGGCTAAACCAGAATCGCTCGAATTCTTCGCCGACAATATTATAGCCGTACTGCTCGGAGATATAGAGGTTGTCCTCGAAATCCTTGATTATCCAGGTGGAGAGGCGGTCCCAGGGCTCGATGATGCCGGTGCGAATCATGTGGATAGGGCCTTCGAGAGTTTCGGTAATCCACCCGAAGGTGCGGCCTCGGCGATGCGCTTCGGGCGGTACGTGAGGTATCCAGGTGCCGTCCCGCAGTCTGACAACCGGGGAGCGCTGCATTGCCTCGGTAAAGGCGTTGAGAATGTCCTGACGGTAGGCGGCGGCTTCATTCAAGAGGCGCTTGCCTTCGGGCAGGCCGGCTGCATCGAGAGCGGCTGCTGCGTTCTGCATTCCCCACCAGGAATAGACGTTTGTGGAAAGCCAGGAGCGCCAGTCCCTTATGTCCTCCAGGAAGCCTGGGGGGAGCAAGCCGCGTTCTATTTTGCGGATTGGGGAGCGCTGGGCCTCAGCAATGGTACGCTGCCGCTCGCGAATAATCCATTCGCAGCCCTTTATGATATTCGGGGCGGCTCGTTTGAGCCAGTCGTCATCGCGTGTGTACCAGTAATGCTCGCCCAAACACCAGAGAACGAAACCGTGGTGCTGATTATATCCCCCTGCCTCATAGCCGGCCGCACCATAGAACTGGCCTTCGGTTGTCGAGAAGTCGCCCGGCAGGCCGACGGTTCCCTGGTAGTGCAGCCAGGTTTCAAGGGCCTGCTCGGCCCGCTTGTGGTATCCACGACGGTCGAGGTCGCTGACCATCATACACGACTCATTACTATATGCCCCATAGGAGAAGGTACCCACCCTCGCTACATAACGGTCGCTGGTTCCCACCTCACGGTCGGTGTTTAGCAGCAGGTGTGAAATATGCGCTTTATAGAAATCGTTGACCATTGGCTCGGGCGTGAAAATCTGTGCACCCTCCTGCACGCGCTTGCGCCAATATTCATTAACAGATTCGAACGCTTTATCAAATTTAAGGGCGCGCAGCTTTTCCCACTCCGTACCATCAGTTAGAGTGATAAACGGTACAGCTATATCAAGTGTGCATTTGGGTGCATCTGATGTGAGCCTGGCCCGATATGTCACTTTTTCATCCTGTGCTTTCAGCGAATAGGTGTCAGGTGAATTATCCGAGGTAACAAGCATTCGCAGGCGCTGAGGCTCTGTGCCTTCAGCAAAAATCAGGCCTTTATCGACAGTTAGCTTCTCGGCTTTTCTTGTGACAACATCTATGTCTATTTTAGCCTCTCGCCCGGTATTATCGCTCGGCCATATCTCGAACCGGCTCATCAAAACAAGCGTGTCATCGGCAAGAATACGCTCGTCAGGGCCGGGCACGCCATCGAAGGGGACAACAAAGGCGGTCTGGCGATAGTGAACACCATCACGCTCCCATTGAGTGACAGTCATTGGAAGGCAGCCATCGATTATATGCCGGTCGATGAGGGTCGCGTCGGAAAGACCAAATCGATAATTGATTGAGCCGCCATCGTACAAACAGCGTTTTGTATCCCGACCTGGGATTCGCGTGAGCCAATTAGATTGGCAGAATACACTGCCATCCGGGTTCACGCCAAAATATTGTCTGCCGCCCTCAAAACCGAGCGGTATGTAGAAAGGCTCTTTGGCAGGGATGTCTTGCCAGGCCCGGGGCAATGTCTGCTCAGGTAGCTGGGAAACTCGCAGGTAAATATTTTTGTCTGTGTTTTTCTTCCAGAGCTGCTCAGCCGATTCGTAGGTCGTATCGTCGCCGGCTCTGCGAATAATGACGCCGAAATCCGGCAAAAACATATAGCCGAACTCGATTAAGTCCGAAGCGGCGAAGGAAAACGTCTCACAAGCAGTACGGACGGTAACTATGGTCTCGTCGAATGAGTGGTAAGCCTTTTTTTTCGCGCAGAGGATGCGGGCACGAATACCATCGGCTCTTTTTTGAACTCCGGACGTCCAGCTATATTCGTCTGCGCCGATTTTGACCCTGCTCGTATTAGAAATAGGCTGCACCTGTTCGATGATGCCATTGAAAATTTCGAGCCGTCCGTCCCAGACCTGCCGTTGTTTTTGGGCGGTTCGGCCCCACTCAACCTCAAATTCGAGCTTTTCCCAGATTGAATCGGTGTAAGCTTCGAACGCATTAATTTTCGGCAGCGGCAACCCGGCAATCACCCGCAGCTTTAACGTTGAACGATAAAGGGCCGGAAAATCTTTGAGGTCTGGAAATTCCTTTGCATTGACCGGATTGAAGGTAAACGTGTACGTCGCACCGTCGATTTTGAGATTTGTGTCGGCTGTTAACCATTTACCCTGAAACCAGTCGCCCACGTTGAGCCATCCTGAGCCGCCGGCTCCCGACGGCTCGTCGCGAGGGATTCGGTTCCCCGGCCACGATGATTGCCAGTATTCCAGTCTAATGGTATCGGGCGCCGGAACAGGCCCGGAACCGGCAAACCTGACTTCGACACGGAAGATGTCGCGAGCATCCTCCCAGATAACACCGTAGTCTTTTGCATCCGCGTCCCACTTTTTTAATTCGCCGAAGGGCACAACATTCACAACCTCACCGGGCTGGGTCGCCCAACAAGCCGGAAGCCGGAGGGTAAGAGTGATTAAGAAACTCATCCAGATATTTCGCCATCGTTTTTTCCTCATCATATAATCTCCTTTAGATGTCCAAATGTTCTATTGAAAACCTTTGCGAAATGTCATTGCGAGGCCCGAAGGGCCGTGGCAATCTCTTTCGCAACGGGCAGAATAAACCATCGTTGTCTTCGAGATTGCTTCGCTTCGCTCGCAATGACGAGTTCCGGACCGATGACTTCAACAGAACGAAGCTCTAACAATGTCTTAGATATATTCGAAACCGACAGGATGTCTCATAAAGCCAACATCCTTTTTCCTGTAAACCGTTGCAAATTCTACATACTTATTCATGCCTACTTTTTTAACAAAAGAGCCGGCACTATCATCCAATGTAGCTGCCATTGATTATCACCGGAGTAATCCAAGCATACGATACAGCCGTTCTTGAAGGCCACTGCATTGGATGATTCTGAGCCGGCTAAAAGCAGTGACGCGAGCTTGCTCAGAAAAGGCAGATGCCCGACAATCATAATGTCCCGGTTGGCTGATACAATTTCATCTTTTACAGCCTCAACATCATCATTTGGCGCAAGACCTACTTGAGCAGCCATTTCTTTTCCGACTTCGACTACTTCAGCTAAAATCAGGGCTGTCTGCTCCGCCCGTTTCTTAGCGCTGTGCCATAGATAATCAACGGACAGGTTTAAAGGTTTGATAAATTCAGCGACCTTTTGTATATCCCTGCGTCCTTCTTCGGTAATTGGCCGAGCCGGGTCAACCTCCTTTGAGGCCGCCTTTGCATGCTGGACGAGATACAATCTCATTTCGAATCTCCCTTTAATAAAATCAGGTGGGATTATTATAGCATAATCATTCAATTTAACAATTTTATATGCAATGTTCGGTAACTGTCGGTAATGTGCTCTGAATTCCCTCTCAAATTTGGAAACCATATCCTTGACAGTTCCGTAATAAAAATATAAGGTACAGGTTCTGTAAGAACTTTGGAGTATTGGAAATGATTGATGTAACTTTGATTACCGGTGATGGTATTGGGCCGGAAATTGCAGAAGCAACACGAAGATGTATCGATGCGACCGGTGCGAGGATAAACTGGGACGTGGTCGAAGCAGGCGTGGAGGTAATGGAACGTGAAGGGACCCCCCTGCCGGAGGCCACGGTTGAATCGATTAAGAAGACCGGCGTCGCGCTTAAAGCCCCTATCACTACGCCGGTCGGAAAAGGCTATAGAAGCATAAACGTACATCTTCGCCAGACGCTTGACCTTTATGCGTGCCTGAGACCGTGCAAAAGCTATAAAGGAGTGCGCAGCAGGTATTCCGATATCGACCTTGTGGTCGTGCGAGAAAACACCGAAGACTGCTACGCAGGCGTCGAGTTCCAAAGCGGTAAAGATGATACAAGTGAGCTGATAAACTGGATAAACGAGCGCAGTGAGAAAAAGGTAAAAGAAAATTCCGGTATAACGATAAAGCCCATATCGGCCAAAGGAACCGAGCGTATAGTTCAATTCGCATTTGACTACGCCCGTAAGATGGGGCGTAAAAAGGTAACGAGCGTTCATAAAGCCAATATTATGAAGTTTACCGATGGGTTATGGCTTGAGGTAAGCCGGGAGGTTGCAAAGAAAAATCCCGATATCGAATTTGAAGACCGTATCGTCGATAATATGTGTATGCAGCTGATTCAAAAACCGGAGCTTTACGATGTCCTCGTGCTGCCGAACCTTTACGGTGATATAATCAGCGATTTGTGTGCGGGTCTGGTCGGCGGCCTTGGAGTAGCACCAGGCGGAAACATCGGCGAAAAAGATGCAATCTTCGAAGCGACACACGGCAGCGCACCGAAATACAAGGGACAGAACAAGGTCAATCCGACAGCACTGATACTCAGCGGCGTGATGATGTTAAGGCATATCGGTAAAAAAGCCGAGGCGGACAAGCTCGAAAATGCGGTTGCTGCGGTGATAGCCGAGGGCAAAAGTGTAACGTACGATATGAAGCCGAACCGCGATGACCCAACGGCTGTCGGCACAAGCCAAATGGCGGACGCCATTATAGAAAGAATAGGCAGCTCGTATTTATGATTGGAACCCCAAACGCTCTTTTTTGCATTTGGGCACCCAACTCGTAGTTCATATTATGAATCAAGATGATTTCCACAAACTTATTTCAGGTCAAAAGTCGGGCCCTGGCATAGTGTTGCTGCGTTTGCTTTTAGATATCGCTGCGATTGGTTACTCGATTGCTGTTCGACTGCGCAATTTCCTATATTCCAAAGGATGGCTGAAAGCACATCGCGCAGATGCAGTGGTCATAAGTATTGGTAACATAACCGTAGGCGGGACAGGTAAAACTCCGCTTGTAGTCTGGCTGTGCAAACAGATAATTTCAGATTCCAGATTTCAAATTTCAAATTCTCAGTGTGCGATACTGACGCGCGGATATAAATCAAGAGCACAAGAGCATAAGAGCACAAGAGCACAAGAGCTTAAGAGCACAAGAGCACAGGAAATTGGCAGCCTTAAGGATGAGCCGGCGATTCTTATCGAGAAATGTCCTGAGGTCAAAGTGATTGTCAATCCGGACCGTGTTGGGGGTGCGGGTGAAGCCATTAACAAGTTTGGCGCGAAAGTGCTGATTATGGATGATGGATTTCAACATCGCCGATTAGAAAGAGACCTTGACATTGTAGCCATAGATGCAACAAGACCATTCGGCTACGGCAAAATGCTTCCAGCAGGGCTGCTGCGAGAGCCTGTGTCATCACTCAAGCGTGCTGATGGGGTTGTTATTACCAGGTGTGACCAAATCACAGAGAACGAAATAAGCCAGATTGAAAAAAAGCTGCGAGCAATCAATCCGGATATGGTAATTGCAAGGTCGATACATGCTCCCGCCTACGTAAAATCAACGGACAACAAAGAAATTAGTCTCAAATATCTAAAGGGCAAGAAAATATTTGCCTTTTGCGGGATAGGCAATCCGGACGCTTTTTTGAACACAATCAAACAACTCGGAGCTAATCTGGTCGGCTCAAAGGTCTATAACGACCACCATCACTACACAAACGATTGTTTAGCAGATATATACGAGCAGGCCGGAGCTCTCAAGGCGGATTTGATACTAACCACACAGAAGGACTGGACAAAGATAATTTCAGATTTCAGAATTCAGATTTCAGATTTTGAATATTCACTGCCTCTGGCATATATAGGCATTGAGATAAAATTCTTGGCTGGGGAGGACAAATTAAGGGGCTTGATTGAAAAGACGTTAGCAGGTAAAATTCCATAAAAGTAATTAACGGTGTTTTGTCGAAAAGCTAAAAGGTGTTATTTTGAGTTCGCCTTGGATTAGTGAAGAAACCTTTATTTTTTCAAGAAAGAGATTCTTCACTTCGCCGCGCTTCGTTCAGAATGACAACTTTTACATGTTTCCAACATAGCAAATTAACCAATAACTTATGCTTTTATGTATGAAAACCTGCTAAAAACGGTAACGAACCTCGGCTCGCCGAAAGTTCTGGTCGTGGGCGATTTTATGCTCGACGTTTATATCTACGGCGATGCGGTGAGAATCAGCCCGGAGGCGCCCGTGCCGGTACTGAAAGTTACCAAGAAGGAATACCGCTGCGGCGGAGCAGGCTCTGTTGCCGCTGATATCGCCGCTTTGGGGGCAAGACCTTATTGTCTGGGCGTTATCGGAGACGACCAGAATAGTAAAATCCTCAAAAAGAAGCTGACAGAAACGGGTGCTGATATTACGGGTCTATTCACAGCAGCCAACCACCCAACTACCAGCAAACAAAGACTCATAGGCCTGGCACAGCATCTTCATCGGCAGCAATTAATCAGAATGGATTATGAATCCACAGAGCCACTCGCTGACGAAATGAATAAGACGATTTTACAGACTTACAAAGAAACATTAGCATCGGCTGATATTGTTTGCCTGCAGGACTATGACAAGGGTCTGCTTAGTCCGCCGGTGTGTCAGCAAATGATACAATTGGCCAGGCAGGCAGACAAAAAGGTACTCGTTGACCCTTGCCTGACAAGTGATTATTCAAAATACCTCGGTGCCACCGTGATTACACCGAACCGCAAAGAGACTTCCGGGGCGGTAGGTTTCGAGATAACAGATTCAGAAACAGCAGCGAGGGCGGCAGAAGAGCTTGCACGGAAATTGAAACTCCAGGCCGTGGTAATCACGCTTGATAAGGAAGGTGCGTATCTTAGAACAGAAGATATAAGCCAACTTATACCCACCAGAGTGCGCAGCGTTTATGATGTTACCGGCGCAGGTGATATGGTTTTGGCGACGCTTGCAATAACTTTAGCCGCCGGTTTCGATTATAAAACCGCCGTGCAATTGTCCAACATAACCAGCGGGATTGAAGTGGAAAAATTCGGCACTGCAACGGTAACTATCGAAGAAGTAGCCGATGAGATTGTCCGCCAAGGTAAAAGCGGCAAGGTGCGGTCGATTGACCTTTTGCTCGATGAACTCACGTGGCATCGGCGGGGGAAAAAGACTATAGTCTTTACGAACGGCTGTTTCGACGTGATACATAGAGGGCATATCGAATATCTGGAATTTTGTAAGTCTCAGGGTGATGTGGTTGTTGTCGGACTCAATAGCGACAGCTCGGTAAAGACTATTAAGGGCCCCGAGCGACCAATAAACAATCAACGTGACAGAGCCGCTGTCTTAGCTGCATTGGAAATGGTTGATTATATTACGGTCTTTGATGAGCCGGACCCACTTAACTTAATCAAGAAGGTAAAGCCGGACGTATTAGTGAAGGGCGAGGACTGGGCGGTAAAAGGCGTTGTCGGCCGGGAATTTGTTGAATCCTGCGGCGGCAAGGTCGTTCTTGCACCGCTTGTGGAAGGCAAAAGCTCAACCGTAACAATCGAGAAAATGAAATCACTGGAAGCAGAATCCTGATGAACGAGGCAAAGTTAAATCCTAATATCTAAATCCGAAATCCTAAACAATATGGATACATACGCTTCTAACAGGCGTATCGAAATTAAAATTTTCAAATGTTCAAAACCAATTGTTTCTGTCATTTGAATTTAGATATTTGAATTTGTTTAGGATCCATTCGACTTCGCTCAGGACAAGTTTAGAGTTTAGGATTTATCGTTTGCTTCGCGCGCCTCTCAATGACAGGCATAAGGGAAAGAAAATTCTGATGAATGAGGATATAAGAAAACAGATTATAGAAACCATCGAAACACACAAGAAGATGACTGCTGAATTCGAGGAAAGCGGCATTGAAACGGTCGCTGCCGCTGCCCGGGCGATAACAAGAGCATTAGAGCGAAACGGCACAGTCTATCTCTGCGGCAACGGTGGCTCGGCAGCGGATGCTCAACATATAGCCAGCGAGCTGGTGGGTAGATTCAGGAGGGAGCGAAAGGCATTAGCCGCGGTGGCACTTTCGACCGACACCTCCATAATCACATCCATTGCCAACGATTACGCTTATGAGAACGTCTTCTCCCGGCAGGTAGAAGCGCTGGTCAGAGAAGGTGACATCCTGTGGGCTTTTTCGACAAGCGGCACTTCGGCGAATGTCCTTGCAGCCGTTCGGTCAGCAAAGCAAAAAGGTGCTCTTGTAATAGCCTTTACCGGCAGGAATAATAGCAAGCTCGAACAAATTGCCGACATTTGTTTTTGCGCCGATTCCGAATCAACGGCGCGCAGCCAGGAAATTCATCAGCTTGCCTATCATATTATCTGTGACCTTGTGGAGTGCAGTTTTGCCGACAGTTAAGTTAAGAATAAATGTTAATAGATATGTCCGAAAAAGCTATATTTTTCGACCGTGACGACACTTTGATTGAAGACCCCGGCTACCTCAATAGCCCCGAGCAGGTAAGGCTGCTGGATGGTGTTGCCGAGGCACTTATCGAGGTTAAAGGCCTCGGTTATAAGCTGGTCGTTGTTACCAATCAATCGGCTGTGGCACGTGGTATCATTACCGAAAAAGTCCTTGGCGAAATTCATAACCGCTTAGAGCAACTGTTAGCTGAAAAGAACGCTTTCTTAGACCGGATTTATTACTGTCCCTATCATCCGGATGGAGCTGTTGCAAAATACCGTAAAGAAAGTGAGTGCAGAAAGCCGAATCCGGGAATGCTGCTGAAAGCCGGCGAGGAGATGGATATCGACCTTGGCCAATCCTGGTGCGTTGGCAATAACATCAGCGATATGGAGGCCGGTTTACGGGCCGGCTGCAAAACTATTTTAATAGACCCGCCTTCCCATCAACAACGGTTCGAACCAGGCCAGCCCAGGCCGGACTACAAAGCTGTGAATATAAAGGAGGCGGTCAATATTATAAAAAAGCATCACCGTTCGTCCGCTGAGGTGAAAGTACAAACTCACCCGGCCCCCACGGCTCAAACCGAACCGGCTCGGCAAGCTACCGAACAAACCCCCGAGGTCGTTGAACCGGCTTCGCAAACACTTGAACAAATTCCCGAGGTCGTCGAACCGGCTCGGCAAGCTACCGAACAAATCCCCGAGGTCGTTGAACCGGCTTCGCAAATCCCCGAACAGACTCCGGAGGCCGCCGAACCACTTTTGCACATCGAGAAACAACAACTTAAATCAGAGCCGGAAGAACTGCAAACTCATCCCACAGCGCAGGACATTGCCGGTGACAGAACCGAACAACTGCTGCACAACATTCTCAGACACCTAAAAAGTACGCAGCGAGCCGATATGTTCGGTGAGTTTTCCATAATGAGACTGATGGCCGGGATTATACAAATTATTGTTCTGTTTTGTTTGCTGATAACTGTATGGTTGCTGATGAGTCCAAACAGGCAGGACAATTCGGTCTTCATTGCACTTGGCTTTGCTATGGTCTTACAGCTTATGTCATTAACTTTCTACATAATGCACGGGCGAAAATAGCGATGTGCAAAGCAAACGGCGAATCGCAGATTCCGCGCTCCGAATCACAAACCAGCACCACCGTTTTGCCTGACGAAAAACGAAGCAACAGTAGTGAGATTTTATTGTGGCTTCCTTCGCCTATGGGTGATGCCGTTCTTTGCACGCCGGCCTTGCGGGCTATTCGCAAACATTTCAAATCCTGTAATATTACGTTTTTCGCCAACAGTGTGGTCCGCAGTGTTTTATCACCGTGCAGCCTTAACGACAAATGGCTGGACCAAAAGCAGAAGAATCCTTTTGCGGTCGCACAAGAACTCAAAAAAAATAAATTCACAGATGCAATCCTTTTCAAGAACTCCTTTGTTTCGGCGTTAGCGGTTTATTTAGCAGGAATACCATCACGCATCGGCTATGCTCGCGAAGGGCGTGGTTTTTTGCTGACCGACAAGCTTTATCCACCGAAACTGCCTAACGGCAAATTCAAACCTGTTTCCGCGATTGACAGCTACCTTGCGATTGCATCATGGTTAGGCTGCGAGAGGCCCGACAGAGACCTTGAACTGCTTATCGAGGCGCAAGATGAACAGCAGCTTTGTGGTAAACTGCCGCAAGTCGTAAATTTGGATGGCCCGCTTGTGGTTCTTGTGCCGGGTGGGGCTTATGGGCCGAGCAAGCGCTGGGCCAGTGTCAGGTTCGCGCAAACGGCCGATTGGCTGATTGCCAACTATAACGCAAGGATTGTTATATCCGTTGGGCCCGAGATGCTTGAGAAAGGAATTGCCAAAGAAATCTGCAATTCAAGCAAGCACAAACTCATCAACTTAGGAGAAATGCCCATAAGCCTCGGCGAATTAAAGGCACTATTTTCCATTGCGGATTTGGTAGTAAGCAACGATACAGGTCCACGACATATAGCCATAGCCCTGAGTCGCAAAGTCATCACCCTTTTCGGGGCGACCAACCCAGCCTGGACAAATACCAATTACGAAAATGAGATTCAAATAATCGGTAACGTCGCCTGTGCTCCGTGCAGCAAGCCAAAATGTAACAAGAACGAACATCAATGTATGCGGGCAATCACCGTGGAAATGGTTTGCGAAGCCGCGAAAGAGCTGCTTGAAAATAACCGCAAGCGGGCAATTGTTCTGAGCCAAGAAGAATTTATAGAAACTTCAAAATCGTTTTTCATAGACAGCTATTATAAAACGGCGCTGAGCAAATCAGGCTTAACTTCCATCGAGGAGGTTTTTTCTTTTGATGCAGCCGAGAATTTGACTAAAAGCAATCTTGCCCATTTCCGCACCCGCTTACAATTTGAAATAAATTCGCCGCAGCGGCCATCATCAACTACAGTATTTCTGAAGCGCTACGACCGGCCACCGGTCTTAGACCAGCTTAGGAACTGGCTCTCTCGGCATAAGCGAAAAAGCTGCGCTCTGAGTGAGCTCGAGGTGGCAGGTAAACTGACAGCAGCAGGCATAAATACTCCAAAAGTTATCTCTTACGGCGAACAATGGGGCACCTTGTTTGAGAAGAGAAGCTTTATAATCACTGAAAAAATCCCGGATGCCGAATCCTTGGAACGAAAATTGCCCGACTGTTTCAATAGTCCAGCTACAATTGATAATCTGAAACTGCGAAGAAATTTTATCATTCAATCAGCAGCCTTCATAAAGAAATTTCATAAGACAGATTATCGCCATCGAGACCTTTACCTTTCGCACATATTCTATGGTGATAACGGTGGATTTTATCTAATTGACTTAGCCCGCGTTTTCAAACCAATAGTCCTGCGCGGGCGATTTCAGATAAAAGATATTTCGCAAGTTTATTACTCGGCGCCGGGCAAGCATTTCTCTAAGACCGACAGGATGCGATTTTACATGGCCTATGCGGGCCAAAGCAAGCTCACAAAAAAGGATAAAATATTTATTGGTAAAGTAATCAATAAAGCAAAGCGTATGGCACGGCACGATATAAAGCACGGCAGAGTCGTCCCCTTTGCAAGCTGAGAAGATTGGATTTATAATTCTGCGATGAACAAGAAGGTCGCAATTATTATAGAAAGGGCAAATATAAAACTCGGTGGAGCGGAACGCTCTGCTCTTGAGCTGAGCGCTGCGCTGTCCGCACTGGGTTTTGAAGCCCCTATACTTGCCGCAAAGGGACAAACAGACAGTAACAATATTCACATTCTATGCGGGGACAGGCCCGGCAAGCACGTTTGCTACTTTAGCTTTGCAAAGGCATTAAGGAAACATCTATCAGAAAATCATTATAGTCTGATTCACAGCGTTTTACCTTTCGACTTTGCCGATGTCTATCAGCCGCGGGGCGGGACGTACGCCGAGTCTATTTTGCGTAACGCCGCCAGTTATCAAAACAAGCTGCTTGAATCTTACAAAAGGCTCACGGCTTTTACTAATTTTCGCCGGACAATACTTCTGCGGGCCGAGCGCAAGCTCGCTCAGCAGCCGGATGGGCCTGTAATCGCTGCACTTTCGGACTACGTTGCTGAGCAGCTCAAACAACACTACGGCACGAGCGATGAGCGGATAGTGGTCATACCCAACGGCGTAAAAACAGACAAACAAATCAATGCAACCCAGGCCGACAAACTCCGCATGCAAATATTAGTTGAACTGGGTCTCAAAGAAGCAGACAAGCCGGCCCTTTTCTTGTTCGCAGCAAATAATTTCAGATTAAAGGGATTGGCTGTATTGCTAAAGGCAATGTCGGCAGCGGCAAATTATAATACGGAACGAAAAAGCTATTTAATCGTCGCCGGTAACGGCAGAATACACAAATATCGATATATTGCGAAAAGACTTAATATTTCCAAAAGAGTTGTTTTCTTAGGGCACATCGGGCGCATTCAAGACGCCCTATCAGTAACCGATGTAGCTATTCTGCCTACTTTTTATGACCCATCCAGCAGATATATCCTCGAAGCATTAGCAGCAGGCAAGCCCGTGATAACCACAAGATTCAACGGCGCAACGGATTTATTCGTGAATGACCGACATGGGAAAGTAATCGATAAGCCCGAAGATATATCGGCATTAGCCGAAGCTATTGTCTATTTCACAGATACAAACAATATTGAAAAAGCATCACAAGCGATAGTTGAAGATAACATAGAAGAAAAAATCTCCATCCGTCGAGCCGCCAAACAATTGGTAACCGTTTATGAATCCATATTGCAAAGGAAAGGCCGAAAATAATGTACCCGGATTTCCCATATTAAGGTGGCGCATCTGATACTGATTTGATAGTATAGGGCATGCGGAATGGATTGAATTTATCCGCCCTACTGCCGGCGGATTAAGTTTGGCCATTAAAGGATTATTGTAGTTCGAGGAAGATTTTGTTATTATTATGAAATCGAAAGGCTTGGTTGCACAGCCAGGCGTTTAATATGGAGAAATGTCGGACCAGATAAAACAAAAAGATATAATATTATGAATGACCCACATGTTAATGCTTTAATTTATAAGGTAATCGCCGCTAAGGATGTTGACTATGACAAAGCTATGCCTTTTTCTGAAGAATGTGCTGATTTTACGCTTTCTATAGATAGTCAAAAAGCAGCATTTAGAATGAAAAGACATTTTGCAAATGAAGAAGAGGCAAGGAAACTTGTAGATAATTTTCTGCAAACATGGTCAATATTTTCATCTATCGGATTAGAGTACTCACCAGACGAAATAAAATTTGATTTCAAGAGCGCAGAAATTATTGACAGAAATCCCCCGAAGAAAACCTGTAATTCTAAATCCCTAAATGTGTGTGTTTCATCATCAATTCATGTGTCCTGTAGCGTATCAACACATCTATCAAGAGGTAAATTTCCCTCTCTCCATCAAAATTTTGCTGTTACACCAGACGTTGAGACAATGTACCTTCGTTACAAAGCTTATCGAGAAAACCGTGAGACCTTAACCGCTATGGCTAATATGTGTCGAACCGTCCTCGAAGAAAGTGCTGGTGGTCGTAAGGGTGCTTCTCTAAAATACTTTGTCAATCTCAACGTAATTCGTAAACTTGGAGACCTTGTTTCAACAAGGGGAAGCGAATTAGAAGCCAGAAAAATGCCGAAGTCTGGGACTTTTACACCCTTAACACAAAAAGAAAAAAGTTGGATTGAAGCAGTGATAAAAAAGATAATTTTACGAGTTGGTGAACATGCTTTCGACCCACAAAAACAGCTACCGCAAATAACCATGAACGACTTCATAGGACTGGATAAAAACTAAGAACTAAATCCTTCTGCATGGGAGTGTGTGGCTAATTAAATTTATAATGGCTTATGTTTTACGTTTGGTCAATCTTGCTTATCCTATAGACTTTCTTGTAGAACCCAAAACTATTTCCTCGGGTTTAGTGATGAAATACGCTTTCGAGCTTGTTCGATTTGGAAATAGAAAATTCAGGATAAAAAAGCCAACCAATAGGTAAGGGTGGGCATAGTTTACACTAATGGCCTATGGCAGAGGTGGCTGTGCCGGGGGCTTTATTCTGTGAAATCATCGAGCGAAAAATACTTCGGATTTTTGCAATTCGAGGAAGATTTTGAAATTATTGTGGAATTGAAAGGCTTGGTTGCGTAGCCAGACGTTTAATAGGGAGAAATAGGTATGGAGTCCCCAGATTTAAAAGTGACCTGTGGCAAATGCGGTGCGGATATCGACGAGCCCACGAACATCCCAGAGGCGGATCGGAAGCAATGCCCTAATTGTGGGTCCAAGTCGCGCTCGTGCAACGTCCACATTACAGACAGCGAAACTGCCCATGACGGCCTGAAGTGTAAGGCACGTCACGGCCCGAAAGGGAGACCGTTTCTCGAAGCAAAAGTTGGCGAGGAAATCTATCATAAGAAAGGAAAGCGGGTAAACCGTTCAGTTCTGGTTGATAGAGACAACGACAAATACATCGAAGTGGTAGTAGACAAGGAAACGAATAAAGTAATTCACCAATGCGAGGAGCCGTTGACCAAACACACGGGTCACGGAACAGCAAGAAGGAAGAAACCTAAGAACGTCTAACTGACACCAGAAATCTGGGGACAGGATACTAATTTTTGAATATTGAATATTAGGGACAATCACGTAATAGAAGAGTACTCCGTATGGTTAAGAAAAGACATCTGCCAAGAGGGTTAGAAATAATCTACGAAGATAGAGATATCCTGGTGGTAGATAAGCCTGCGGGGCTATTGACAGTGGGGACGGAGACGAATAAATCCAGGACGGCTTACTACATTCTAACCGATTACGTACGAAAGGGGAGTCTAAAGTCGCGAAAGCGAATTTTTATTGTCCATAGGCTGGACCAGTGGACATCCGGCGTACTGATATTTGCAAAAAGCGAAGAAGCTAAGCTGCGTTTGCAGGCTCAGTGGAAAGGCACGGAAAAGAAATATGTTGCGGTGGTTTATGGTCAGCTGGACCAAAAAGAGGGGATTATTACCTCATACCTGTCTGAGAACAAGGCTTATATCGTCTATTCCACAACTGATGTCACAAAAGGCAAACTGGCACATACTGCTTATAAGGTGCTTAAAGAGACCAAGCAGTTTAGTCTGCTGGAGATTAATCTTTTGACCGGCAGGAAGAATCAGATACGTGTACATATGGCTGATAAGGGACATCCGATCGTAGGCGATCGTAAATATGGAAAAACCAAGGATGGGTACAGGCGTTTAGCACTACATTCCCAATCGATTTCCTTCAAACACCCCACCAGCGGCGAGCAGATGACTTTCAAAACCAAAGTGCCAAATTATTTTAATAAGCTGATTGACAATATCCAGGATGGATTATATTAATCCTTTATCGACTTTGCAAGCATTACACCCTTTAATCTGGGGACACCATGCCGGGGAAATAGAGGGTCAGCCCCTTCGACTCCGCTTCCCTCGACTGCGCTCGGGACAGGCAGGACAGAGCCTTTAAAATATAAAATAAGAAATCCGGGATTATTGCAATTCGAGGAAGATTTTGATATTAGTGCGGTATTGGAAGGCCTGGTTGCGTAGCCAAGCGTTTAATATGGGAAATGTCAGATGTATATAATTTTTGTGATTGCTGTCATAGGGGCGTATTTGCTCGGCTCGGTACCCTTTGGATTGCTCATCGCCAAAGCACACGGCAAGGACCTGCGCTCGATAGGCTCAGGCAATATCGGCGCAACCAACGTGTCCCGCGCGCTCGGCAGAAAATGGGCCTATGTTTGCTTTGTGCTCGACGTGCTTAAAGGTATGGTCCCTATGCTCGTAACAATGTTCTTTACAAGACCTCTGTCCAATCAATCACAAACCGAAAAGGTTATTCTGCTCTTGTTATGGCTGGCAGTGGGATGCGGGGCTATCCTGGGTCATATATTCCCGATATACGTGAAATTCAGAGGCGGCAAAGGCGTCGCAACCAGCTTCGGCGTGGCACTGGGTCTCTGGCCTTATTATACAATCTGCGCCTCGTTCGGCATTTTAGTATGGGTGGCGGTCGTTTTGATATGGCGATATGTCTCTCTGGCATCCATAATTACTTCTGTTACTTTTCCACTCGTTTTGATTCTGGCGATAATACTGATGCCAGGCTGGGATTTTATCAGTTTATGGCCATTGCTTATCGCGGCAACTGCAATACCGCTGATGGTCATCATCCGACACCGCGAAAATATAAAAAGACTACTGGCCGGAACAGAAAGCAAAATCTTAAAAGATAAAAGTGATTCATAGAAAAAATTTCAAGCGAACCGCAAGCCCAGCCAGGGCGAGACGAGAATCTTTTTTAATAGATTTAGCTGCCGCCACTTCATATCCGCGCTTCGGCCCATTTGACTACCCCTTCGACTACGCTCAGGGCTACGGCTAATTCAGGGCAGGCTTTTTTCGCTCAGGGCTACGGCTTTTTTCGCCGAACTTTTAAGAGCGTCAATACATCAAGATTAGCAGATATGCCTTATACCGCCGCTGCCGGAATAAGACAAAGCATTCTCAAAACGGAATCGCCGGTATTCCTGAACTGGTGCTCCTTGCCGCCGGGGACAAAAATCACATATTCAGCGTCAAACTCGTTCTCCTGAGCTTCGCAGATAAAGAGTCCGTGTCCTTCGATTATAAAAATTTCATGCTCGTGAGGGTGAGTATGCAAAGGGGTATGTCCGCCGGGCTGCAATTCAAACATCCGCATTGCAAAATTTTCCGCCCCGTCTTCTTTGGAAATAAGCCATCTTATCTCCACATCTTTAGCACCCTTTACATCCACCGAACGTTTGCGGATATTACTGCTTTTTTCTACCTTCATCCCGTTAGACATTTTTATCTCCTTGCCCCGTTAGAAATGTTCCCTTTCTGCATCATATTATTACCCCATTATAGAATTTCTAACGGGGCTTCCAAAATTTTCCCCGTCAGCCCCGTCAGAGCCTTTTCCTTTCGGGCCTCTAACGGGGTAAACGGGATTCATTTTTTGTCACTTTTATCTACTGCAAAGCTTCAACCGAGCTTTTTAGAGAGAATTTCTGAAACTATTTTTGGATTCGCCTGGCCTTTTGTCTTTTGCATAACCTGGCCCAAAAGAAATCCTCTGGCCTTTTTGCTTTTTTTGCCGCCGGTGGTTACATCCTCAACCGCTTGTGGATTTTCCGCAAGCACCTGTTCAACTACCGACTCTAACTCACCAGCATCGCTTTTTTGAATAAGACAGAGCTCTTCTGCTAAAACTTGCGGCTCTTTACCGGTCTGAACCATCGCTTCAAATATAGGTACCGAAGAACTGACGCTGATAGTATCGACTTCGATCATTCCTGCCAACCGTGCGAGGCTCTGGGGTCTGAGGCCCAAATCGCCTACGCTGCATCCCTTTTCGTTTGCTATTTTCAAGCCTGTCTGCGTTAGTAAATTACAAATGCGCTTGGGCTCGGCGCCGGCCTTAACCGCTTCGTCGAACAAGTCTGATGTCGAGCGTTCAGCGGTTAATACTCCGGCGTCGTAATCACTCAGCCCGAATTCATTGACATAACGGAGCTGTCTTTTAATCGGCAGCTCACACAGATGCCCGCGAATCTCCTGGAGCCATTTTTCTGTTACTTCGACCGGCACAAGGTCAGGCTCGGGAAAATATCTGTAATCGTGGGCCTCTTCCTTTTCTCTCTGCAGGATGGTTACCTCTCTTTCATCGTCCCAGCCGCGTGTGGTTTTATTACCCATTTCCATCACCCGGCCGGTCTCCAAGAATTCGTCAAGCTGTCTTTGCTCTTCGTAGTCAACGCTTCTCTCAAGGGCCCGGAAGCTGTTGAGGTTTTTGACTTCGACTATGGGCGTTTTGTATTCGGCGCCGTCTTTTGTGATAATCAAATTGATGTTCGGCTCAAAACGCATGTGGCCTTTTTGCATATCGCCTTCAGAGACGCCCAAGAACCTTACCATTCGCTGCAGCTCCACCGCCAGGGCCCGCACTTCAGCGGCGCTATTCAAATCCGGCTCAGTAACAATCTCCAGCAGAGGCGTGCCCGTTCGGTTCAAATCGACCTGGGAAAAATTGCCTGCTGTGTGGACATTCTTGCCCGCATCCTCTTCCAGGTGTGCTCTTATTATCCTGATTCTTTTAGTCCGGCCGGACTCAAGCGGTATTTCAATATAGCCGTTTGTACTGAGCGGTAAATCATACTGACTTATCTGGTAGTTCTTCGGCAAATCAGGGTAGTAATAGCTTTTTCTGTCCCACTTTGTGAATTTTGCTATCTCGCAGTCAAGGGCCAGCCCAACAAGAACAGCGTACTCAACCGCCTGCTTATTCATCACCGGTAAAACGCCGGGCATACCAAGACACACGGGACAGACTCTGCTGTTGGGCTTCTGTCCAAATTCCACGGCACAACCGCAGAACATTTTGCTCTTTGTGCACAATTGGACGTGGATTTCTAATCCCACTATGACTTTGTATTGCAACTCACTCATTTAACATCCTATTATTAACCAATCTTTAAATAGTATCTGTTGCGGAAAACGAAAACCAACGATGTCACCCCTGCGAAAGCAGGGGTCCAGAGCGAAAACGCTGGATTCCCGCTTTCGCGGGAATGACAAATACTTTATCCGCAACAGGAACTAATTAACTAATTCACTAATCAACTAATTCACTAAAATCAACTAATCCGCTAATCAACAGCTGGCGGTTTCTTTGTGTGCCAGCTGGTTTCCTTCTCGAACATTCTGGATATTCGCAGTAACTTATCTTCGCCAAAGGGCGGAGCAAGTATCTGTAAGCCTATCGGCAAATTGTTATCGTCAAATCCGCAAGGGACGCTGATGCCCGGAACGCCGGCTAAATTTGCGGCTATCGTATAAATATCCGAAAGATACATCGTCAGAGGGTCGTCAATCTTTTCGCCGATTTTGAAAGCCGTCGTAGGCGAAACGGGCATCATAATACAATCACATTTGTCAAAGGCGTTGGTGAAATCAGCCCGTATCAAATTCCTTACCTTAAGTGCCTTCAAATAATACGCATCATAATAACCGCTCGACAGGGCATAAGTTCCGAGCATTATTCGTCTTTTGACTTCTTTGCCGAATGCTTCGGCCCTGGATTTGGAATAGACCTCGATATAATCTTCGGCCTTATCGCTGCGATGGCCATAATGCACACCATCATACCGGGCCAGATTGCTCGATGCCTCAGCGGTCGCTACAAGATAATAGGCAGCGATGGCGTAATCCAGATGAGGCATATCAATTTCCATGATTTCAGCTCCGAGATTTTTATACACACCTATAGTCTCGCTCAGTGCGTTTTGCACCTGCCGGTCGGCACCGGCCACGAATCCCGGCACAATTGCTATTTTCAGATTCTCTACCGGCTCATCGAGCTTTTCAAGATAATCGCAGAGGGGGGCAACAGCCTCGTCAATACTGGTGCTGTCGGCGGGGTCATAGCCAGCTATGACGTTCAAAAGCAACGCCGAATCGGCCACGGTGCGTGTTATCGGCCCGATTTGGTCCAGGCTCGAACCGTAGGCCACGAGCCCGAATCGAGAGACACGGCCGTATGTCGGCTTTAATCCAACAACTCCGCAAAAGCTTGCGGGCTGTCGAATTGAGCCGCCCGTATCGGAGCCCAGCGCCGCAAAGCACAAACGCCCCGCCACGGCGGCAGCAGAGCCGCCGCTGCTTCCGCCAGGCACACGAGAGGTATCCCAGGGATTGACAGTCCGCTTAAGACCCGAGTTCTCCGTGCTCGAACCCATCGCAAACTCATCCATATTTGTCTTGCCCAATATTACCGCATCGGCGGCCAACAGTTTTTCGACAACCGTGGCATTGTAAGGGGCGTGAAAATTCTCCAAAATCCTCGAAGCGCAGGTAGTAGCTCCGAAAGTGGTGCACATATTATCTTTTATTGCGACAGGGACACCGGCCAGCTTCCCTACCGCCTGGCCGACCGCTATTCGTCGGTCAACATCCGCGGCCTTTTCCAATGCCTTATCACGACAAGTGCTGATGTAAGCGCCAATGACCGGCTCAAGCTTATCTATCTGTGCAAAGACTCCTTCTGTCGCGTCAGCGCTTTTAATGCTGCCGCTCTTTATCATATCCCGCAACTGTACCGCACTTAACTTAAGAAGCTCCAAAATACTTTCTCCATTTTTAGCTTAGCGGGAGATTACTTTGACATTACTTTATTTTTACGTATCTCCCATTGTTCTCGGATAAGCCAGACCCTCTCCAACCGATTTTGCAAAACCATCTAAGCCTGGAAACAATGCCTCATTACTTATATTCATATCCTTTAGTTTTTCTAGAATTTTATTTCTGTCTTCTTTTGTATTAGGTGTAATTTTTACTCTCCATAGATATTTCTTTGTTTTCTCAAAATCTCCGAAAGTCTTTATAAGATTTTCTGCAAAAGATTCTGTAATATCCCCCGGCAGAAGAAATAACCCTTGTTGTAGTGAACTTTCGCACTTTTCATAATTGATTATGCTGCCGAAGCTATGGCATTGATAAAGAATTCGATAATTCGTGCAGGTACGGTATGATTGCCGAACATTGTAATAATTCGCTTCCGCCACAGCACCACCATGGCATACACCAGCCGATACTTCGTTTTGCCTCGTTCCTGAGTCTTTACACGGTGCCAGGATTTTACCAGAGAGGCTATTTGGGTTGGAGTTCCCAGCCGTCTGCCTCGTTTTGGTTTGGGACCACGTTGGTGTTCGGGTTTCTTCTTGGGCAATGCGTAAATGGCCGCATCGCGTCTCATCCGGCTGATGATGTGGGTATATGCCGCACCACAACCGGCCAGCGTGGCGTAAAAGCCGTCCGCACCCATTATAAACTGCCTTTCTGGAAACCAGTCCTTTACTTCTGCAAGCATTTGCCGGGCAAGTTCTATAAGGCCGGGGCCGTTTTTGCGATGCAATCTCATATTGATGGGAAGTCCCAGCGGCTCGCCGCCCCAGGGAGGGATCACCCGCAGGGTCAGCACCACAAGGTTCAGTCCCCAGCAATGAACGACATAGGAGGCGGTCGAGCGTATTGCATCTCGCCACCATCCGGCGCCATCGACCTTTCGGCCGGTACGGTGAAAGATGGTATCGTCCATGTCCATCCACACGGTACCGGCAGGATAAAACAGTTCGATGAGCATCTGTGCCAGGAGTTTCCACAGGTGAGCCGGCAGCCAGCGGGATTTTGGAAACAGTCGATGGTAGGCATCGTGCGGACGCTTGTTTTTCGGGTCTGCAAATGGGAGAATACCGGTGACGGTTCGGCGTTTGGTGCACAATATCCAGCCGATAATCAGATTGATAAAGATGTGAGCTGTTGGCTGGGTAAAGACGGGCGAAAAGTTCAAGATTATGGCATCCCATGCCGATGTGAGAATAGTGGTGCTCATATTGGCCTCCATGAAATAGTTTTGTCATTACCCATTTCATCGGCAGGCCATTTTTATTTTTACAGTTTTTCATGATGAACCCAAAAAGTGCGAAAGTTAACTTGTACAGAGAGTCTTTTATTCAACCTGAAAGGATTAACTGGATAAACATACGGAAATTTATGCTCCTCAATAAGATAAGAAGCTATCGCAAGGTCGATTAGTTTGTCCCCCTCTTGGTGTATTCCAAGAAAATCGCACTTCTTCATATAATATAAAAGAGCATGACTAAACTTTCTAAAACCACCTTCTTCTCCACAAATTCTCTTTACGACCGGCTCGGGCCTATTTATCGTTGAGGCATCCAACGCCCATACAATACCTTCTTCATTTTCAGCAAGAGCAAAATATACAGCAATATAAAATGAATACACCCAATCCAACAGCCTTGTTGGTGCACCGTGATGTCTCATTACCGAAAGCCATTCAAGAATGTCATCCTTGTCCGGCTCGCGTTCAAGATAAAGAGCTGCTTTTCTCTGAAACGTCCTGATAAGTTTTCTCTCAGACTTCCTCTTGTCCTCATCTTTAACACCATATAGCCTAAAGGATTTTTCGAGATGGGTCTCAAGATATTCCTCGTTTTCATTTTCCTTTTGTGGACCACATGAGGTGGAATCTTCGTTTTTTTGGGAGTACTGTTTTTCCAATTTCTCTATCAATCGGTCCCCCCGAAATATCCACCTTAGAGTTTTATTGGATTTTTCCTGATCAGGGGCAGGGAAAAAAACATCCTCCAGTTTTTTTACCTCCTCCCAACATTTTATTGCACCTTTTTCCATCCAGAACTTTTCTTTGGCACTCATTTTATTTTTTCCTTAGTATTTTTACGATGCTCAAGAAACCAATCATAAAGTTTCTGGTTATTGTACGTTTCGGTCCAGGAGTCATGGCCGGCGTCGGGATAGATTGTGAATTTGACGTTTCCGCCACGATTTCTTATGGCGTTGACCATTTCTTCAGATTCTTTGAGTGGAACGGTTTTGTCTTTTGCGCCGTGGAAAACCCAGATGGGTATATCTTTTAGCTTATCAGCCATAAATCGCTTACCTCCGCCGCAGATGGGCGCGACAGCGGCAAAGCGTTCGGGATACGCAAAGGCCAAAGACCAGGTGCCGTACCCACCCATGCTCAGACCCGTCAGATAAATCCTTTCCTTATCGACCTTATACCGAGATAAGATGTCATCCAAAAGGTTTATCAGGACTTCAACTTTTTCCGTCCACCAATCATCTTCGGGACATTGCGGAGAAACCACAATAAAAGGAAAATCTTTTTGGTTTTCTATTATCTTCGGCGGGCCGTGCTTCTTTAGCTTTTCCAAATCATCGCCGCGTTCTCCGGCACCGTGCAGAAACATAATCAAAGGCCATTGCTGCTGTTTTTTGCCATAGTCGGCCGGCAGAAACAGCAAATATCTACAGCTTACAGTTTTTGTTATTTCCTTTTCAAACGTCTGGGAATGCTGACTGCCCGGAGGAACAGAACTCATTTTGCTTTTCTCCATCTGTGCACAACCAATTAACAACAAAGGTATAAATACAGAACATATTAATTTACTCGCCTTCATTTCTTAATACCTCCGAATATACTTTGCACTAACTGTCTCTTAGGCACCGGAACTATCATCGAGTATTTTCGGTACTTTGAAAAAGTCACCATCTCGCTGTGGGGCATTGGCCAGCGTCTTTTCAGTACCGAGCGACTCTTTGACGCAATCCTGGCGGAAAACGTTACTAATCGGCAGACAATGTGCCAACGGCTCAACATCGGTGGTGTCCAGCTCATTCATTTTTTCTACGTAGTCAAGTATTGCGCTTAACTGACCTGTAAATTCCTCAATCTCTGATTCGGTCAATTCCAGCCGAGATAATCTGGCAACCTTTTTTACCTGCTCCTGGTCGATTTTTTTGGCCATTTTTCAATCCCTGTGATTCTTCCCCTTCGACCCTTTGGCTACGCTCAGGTCGGGCTTTTTTCGCTCAGGGCTAAAGGCTCTTTTCGCTCAGAATGACAATTATATTATAATGAAAAAGCGAGGCAGAACCGGCCCCGCTCCAAAGAAAATCCTTTACGGAAAATGCTTTTGTCAGCCGGTGTCCTTCTCGGGGGGTTTGTAATTTCGCTTAAGAGGCTTTTGCACAAGGCCCATACGAATGGCTTTGGTCGAGACTCTAATTCGACAGACCTTGCCGTCAACGACAGCGCGGACCTTTTGTATATTCGGCTTAAACTTTCTCTTAGTAATGCCGGTAACTTTTCTACCAACACCGCCAAGATACTTGGCCTTACCCCGCCGGGCTATATTATTGCCCGACACCGTTCGCTTACCGGTAAAGAAACATACTCTCGACATCAAATACACTCCTGTTTTATTAAACGTATAATAGGGTCATTACCCCATATAGAAATTCTAAATATACAATTTCGCTCGAAAATTGCAAGGGCAAACCTGATTTAATTGCAAAAAAGCATTCTATACCCTAAAAAGGCATTTTTATCAGGCCAGGCTCTATACTCTACCGGCTTTGCAATTTGGCCGATATGCCTTATAATTGATTCGCCGGTTCGCAGGTTTATGCGAGCAGCGATATCTCAGTGTGATTGTAATGGATATGACGGTATGAATATTTTAGGGATATCGGCCTTCTACCATGACAGCGCTGCGGCGCTTGTGCGGGACGGCGAAATTATCGCCGCCGCCCAGGAGGAGCGATTTACAAGAAAGAAGCATGACAACCAATTCCCGACGAATGCGGTTGAGTACTGTCTTGAAGCCGGGCGGCTCAGGGCTGAGGACCTCGACTATGTAGCTTTCTACGAGAAACCGCTTCGGAAATTCGAAAGGCTGCTCGAAACCTACATTGGTTATGCCCCCCGAGGTTTTAAGCAGTTCCTGATGGGTATGCCGTTGTGGCTGCGTGTGAAGCTGCATTTGCCCCGGGAAATGGATAGAGCTTTGCACAATAAGTACAAGGGGCGCTACATTTTCACCGAACACCACGAATCCCATGCCGCAAGCGCCTTTTTCCCATCCGGGTTTGATGAGGCTGCCATTCTTACGATGGACGGCGTCGGTGAATGGGCAACGGCCAGCTTCGGCACAGGCAGGGGCAATAAAATTGAATTGACACACGTGATGCACTTCCCTCATTCGCTCGGGCTGCTTTATTCCGCTTTTACATACTTCACCGGCTTTCGAGTCAACTCGGGGGAATACAAAATGATGGGCCTGGCACCATACGGCGAACCAAAATACTACGAGCTCATATTAGATAAATTAATCGACCTGAAGGAAGATGGCTCGTTCCGTTTGAACATGTCGTATTTTCCTTATTGTCACAGAACTGTAATGACCGGTTCGAGGTTCGAGAATCTTTTTGGCGGCCCTGCGCGTGAGCGTGAAACGCCCTTGACCCAGCGGGAAATGGACATTGCTGCGTCCATCCAAGCCGTCACTGAAGAAATTATGCTCCGGGGAGTCAGGCATGTGCATAGTCTAACAGGTATGAAGAACCTGGTATTAGCCGGTGGTGTAGCCCTGAATTGCGTTGGGAACGGCCGCATTTTGCACGAAGGCCCATTCAATAAAATCTGGATTCAGCCTGCAGCGGGAGATGCCGGCGGGGCACTTGGAGCAGCCCTGTTCGTATGGTACCAATTGCTGAATAATGAGCGGACTGTTGACGGCCAGGACATACAGCAAGCATCCCTGCTTGGTCCTGCTTACAGTAACGAACAAATCCGGCTGTTTCTCGATTCCGTCAATGCAAAGTATCACATCTACACCGATGAAAAACAATTATTAGATAAAGTTACTGATTTGATAAACGAAGGCAAAGTAATCGGCTGGTTCCAGGGCCGGATGGAGTTTGGGCCCCGCGCTCTGGGAAATCGCAGCATCATTGGCGATGCCCGAAACGAACAGATGCAGTCGATAATGAATCGTAAGATAAAATTTCGCGAATCCTTCCGCCCCTTTGCGCCCTGTGTGCTTCGGGAGGATGTGGGGGATTATTTTCAGATGAGAGCAGAAGAAGACAGCCCGTATATGCTGTTAGTCGCATCAATTCAAAAGGACAAACGCCTAACACCGGATGTGCCGATCGAATCGCTCAAAGGACTGGAAAAACTAAAGGTCAAACGCAGCGTCGTACCGGCTATTACACATGTGGATTATTCAGCACGCATCCAGACCGTCGATTCGCAGCATCATCCAAAACTGCACCGTCTTATGAGTTTATTTAAGGAAAAAACCGGCTGTCCGGTGATTATCAATACAAGCTTTAACATCCGGGGCGAACCGATTGTGTGCTCGCCGGAACATGCGTACCGCTGCTTTATGGCAACTAATATGGATGTTCTGGTGATGGAAAATCAGATGCTCTACAAAGAAGAGCAACCACAGGCAAAACAGCATGAAATAGACGAATATAAAGCCGAGTTTGAATTGGATTAGTTTATAGGCCAGAGGAAAATAATATAAGATGTCTTTAGTAGAGATAAACTGGCATCCCAAACGCAAGCAACTGCGAAGTTTTGGTAAAATTGCACTGATAGTAACGGCTATTATTTCCTTGTTATTATATGTGCTGAAAGGAATTTCAATTCCATGGGCCTTAGCTATCTTTGCCGTCGGTTTTATTATTTTTCTGAGCAGCATGATATCCTCCAGAGTTACCAGAATGATTTATGTTGTTCTGACGGCTGTGACGTTTCCGATAGGTTTGGCAGTTAGCTTCACGTTGCTGGCGATATTTTACTTTCTGCTGCTGGCGCCGCTCGGACTTATCTTTCGCTTAATTGGCCGGGATACACTCTGCCGTAAGTTTGACTTAACGGCAGAGAGCTATTGGCTCAGCAGACGAGAGCCTGAGAATCCCGAGCAGTACTTCCGCCAGTTCTGAAAATTTGGAGAATACGTATGTCTAAGAATTCTCAACAGGAAAAAACAAGCGAATTCAGCAAGCTGGCACAAAAAAAAAGAACGCCTTTGCTCGCGGAGTTTTGGTTTTTCCTCAAATACAATAAAAAGTGGTGGCTGTTACCCATATTGATTATACTGCTTCTTTTGGGTTTGCTCGTACTGTTAAGCGGCACAGCAATAGCGCCGTTTATTTACCCGCTTTTCTAAATCAATTGCCTTTTTTCAAGATAGTTTCCAGCACTCTACGTATTTTGGGGGAGTTCGGGTCTATCTGTAAGGCGGTTTTAATTTCCTTGAGCGCCTCCTGTCTATGCCCCTGCCTATCTAAAAGAAGACCCAGGTTGCAGTGCAGAATCGAGCTATCCGGCGTAAAGACCAATCCCCTGCGACATATTTCAGCAGCTTGCTCAACCTTACCCTGCTTGTAGAGTATTTCCGCCAGATTGATATATGCCGGTACGCGGTCAGGCTGTAATCGAAGTGTTTTGGAATAATATTTTACGGCCTTGTCAATCCTACCCTGCTTCTGATATGCCCACGCCAAGTAATAGTGGGCATCGCCGGAGGTGGGTTTGATTCTTATCGCTTCCAGATATTGGGCGACAACTTCATCAAGGTCGCCCAGTCCGCGTGAGACCGCCCCCAATGCGGTGTGTCCTAAATAAGAATGGGGCAAACACTTCAACACCAAACGATACTGTTCAGCCGCTGTTTGATAGTCTTTTAAATCTTCCGCTAATAATTTGCCATATTTGAAACACAATCGCCAGTCCGAAGGTGTCTTCTGAATTGCCTGACGATACTGAACTGCAGCTCTTTCAAGGGCTTCCGGAGCAAGATAAATTCTAAGAGCTTCGATATCCTGCTCCATTTGCTTGACACGCTCCTTATAGTAGAGCTGGTTGGTGAACGGCGGTTTCTTGATGAAGCCGTTAAGAATCTTATCAGCAATTTGGTGCCGGTCCCAATCGGTGTAGGCCAAGCGTTCGGCACACTCTTCTTCGGTTAATATTTGACGTCTATCAGCCTTTTGACGCTTTGTCCGCTCCGGAGGAAATATCTTTTGCACCTGTTCAAAAATCGTTTTAGCCAGAAGATAATTGCCTTTGAAATTCAAATGTACATGCTCATAAAACAGCTCTTCGCCGGGAGCTCCCTGGGGGCAGCTCTTCTCAAAAACCCCGGCTGTGTCCACCAGGTAGATACCTTCGGGGGTTTTGTCTTTGGCTACGTCGCGAATAATCTTGTTGATGCGTGTGTCCGCACGGAATCTAAGTGTATCCAGCTCACGTGCACAAATATATCTTTCAAGGGCTTTGTCAAACTCGGCCAAAGCCCAATAACAGCGACCGAGGCGAAATTGGAGGTCAGCGTAATAATCATCGATTTCAGCAGCATCCAAGCAGCATTCCATGGCCTCGGCATAGCGGCCAGCCGTTTCGTATGCTACCGCCTGCCGGTAAAACTCGTCCCACTTTTCCCTCTCTATCCGGGTTAAATCCAGCCGATGTAAAGAAGCAAACGGCGGATTATCTTTCAGATTGCTGCCCACAGTACAAAAAATGAGCTTGGCTCGGCTTTTGCAGGCCATACGCCTAATATCTTCCAAGTTTCTTTGAAAATTTTGATAGACTGTTTCCAAAAGGGGGTCATCGGGTCGTATCTGGTTTTTGAGAAACATCCCCATTCCGCGCCAAACCTTATGACTATCCCTTTCAGCACTTACCGATTCGATTAAGTTAGTCAACAACTGTCCCAGCCTGGTAGCTTTAAGCGCTATGGCGGTACGGATGACAGACAAGTTGGCCAAAGGCATAGTGTACACGGTTCCCGCCCCATAGGGTCCAGTTACTTCATTGTTGCCGAGATATACGATAAACAGGTCGGGGTCGTGACGAGCACAGTCTTTTGCTATCTCCAAGACCACATGGGAATTGATGGCGGTCATCGCGGTATTAATAAGCTCAAAGTTTACAGACGGATACTCCTCCTTCAGCATCACCTGTAGAATCCGTCCAAAACAAAATGCGGGATCCGGTTCGCCCTGAGCAGCGGAAGAACCCAGGACAAAAATTCGATAAGTATCGTCCGGCTTGTCGGCAGGAAAAATGAACGGCTCAGATTCACGTGCTATGTTTCGGGGAAAGAACCGCCAGCCAAATTTGACGTTGTCACAGTAAGCATCTCTTCCGTCTATTTCACATTTAACAATGGCAGCGGCAGGAAACCCGTAACCAACTATACGCAGCGACAGCTCCACCAACAAAAACAGCAGAACCGGAATAACGGTAAGGGCAATAATGCGAAACAGCCACAGATGCCAGCCGGTTATTGGCCTGGGGAGCTTACTTTTTCTATTCTCCTTTTTTTCTTTGCTCCCGGAAATAACTTTTTTATCCTTCGACGAGCGCGCTCTGATATTGCGTTGCCTTGTGCCTCTTTTAGCATGTGATATTGATTTTTTATTTTTCGCCCGGCGTTCAGCACTCATTCATTCAAAACTTTCATCTTGCTTTTAGATGAGAAAAGTGTTATTCTAAAGGACTATTGATTTACAATCGGCTTTTATATATCGGCCAATTAGTCAGCGACAGCTTTTTTCAGGTAGGCCACCTCAGTCCTGGTCAGAGTTCTGAATTTGCCGACGCCGAGACCTTGTGTGGTGAGCTTGCCGATTTGTGTTCTCGTCAGCGATTTTACAGGTAAGCCGACTTTTGCCAACATTCTTCGAACCTGTCGATTAAGTCCCTGCCGAATAGTAACTTCGAGCAAGGATTCTTTGTGTCCTCGTTTTAATATTTTTACCGAAGCCCTGCCGGTTTTGCCCTCCTCCAACCAGATTCCTTTTTTTAACTTTTCTATTTGTTCTCCGGCAGGCTCGCCTTTGACTGCGACAACGTAGGTTTTAGCCATTCCGTATCTGGGATGCGTTAACCTGTTAGCCAATTCGCTGTCGTTGGTCAGAATAATCAAGCCTGTGGTATCGGCATCGAGTCTGCCGACACAAAAGATACGTTCGCCGGTATGGACAAGGTCTATGGCCTTTTTTCTGCCTTGAGGGTCGCTGTTAGTACAAATCACGCCTTTAGGCTTATTTAAAAGAAAATATACCTTCCGTGCAGGTTGAATCTTTTTGCCGTTTACGGTTATGAAGTCTTTTTCGGGGTCAACAAAGGCCGGCAGCTTATCCACGACCTTTCGATTAACACGAACAACTCCATCGAGTATTAACTCTTCGCATTTTCTACGTGAATCGACACCGGCCGCAGCCAAGACCTTCTGTAATCTTTGTTCAGTCATTTAATATTTAACCATAATAGTCTGTTACGATTGAATTCGTTTGTAATGTTGGAGCACATTCTATCACTGTCGTTTCTGGATTCCTGCTTTCGCAGGAATGACAAGTTACACATTCAAGCTTGACGCAATACTATATTTCACTCAAGGTTCGTCATTGCCAAATGCCGCTAAAATCGATACCGAGCTTGTCGGCGTAAATAATTACGATACATCCTATAACCCAAACTACAATACCAATCTGAAACGGCAAATCATTGAGGATAACCTTTACCGGGTCTGAGAATTTGCCGGTTTGTATTAGTGCACTGAAACGGAAAATGCAGTACAAAACCAACGGCGTAGTATAGACAAGATTATTATTACCAAAAATCTGGAAGGTTCTGTCGTCCATAGCATACAAGAGAAAACATACCACCGCCAGGCCGCTGGTTACATCGAGCATGTGGGCCAGCAGCTCGGGTGTATAGCCGGCTAATGTATTGCGAAACGACTCGCTGTCTTCCTGTAGCTGGGCTATTTCACTACGACGTTTGCCAAAGGCCAGAAACAGACACAAAGCAAATGTGCATATAATCAGCCAGGGCGAGATAAAGACCTCCACCACAACAGCACCGGCAACAGCCCGCAGACAAAAACCGACAGATATTACCACGCAATCCAGAATCATAACTCTTCTGAGCAAAAGCGAATAGAGAATCATCAGCCCAATATACGTCAGGATGACAATTGCAAAGGTCCAGTTAAGTAAAAAACCGCCAATAATCGCCACCGCAGCACATAAGGCAGAGATTACAACGGCTGAACCAATGTTTACACTGCCCGCTGCGATGGGTCTCTTAGATTTTTCAGGATGGAGGCGGTCGCTGTTACGGTCAATTATGTCGTTGAGGATATAGACAGCCGAAGCGGCTAAACAAAAGCAAACAAAACCACCAATCGCCCCGGCAACAGCCGAAGGCACATCAAGTTTTTGTCCGAATATGAGGGCTGCAAATACGAACATATTTTTGGTCCAGTGCAAAGGACGCATTATCTGCAAAAATTTCATGGCTGCCCTTTCTCTTAGGTTAAAATCCCAGTATAAACAGTATATTGTTTAATCCTTTTTCTTGCTTGTTTCACGCTATTTTTATATAATCGAGATTCAGGTCAGTATCGCGTAAATTATAACACTAATGGCTTGCAGAATAAAATGCCTAATCGGACAAAACTTTGCGTTTTTCAGGTATGAAACAGCGGATTTATATCGATACCTCTGTTATTGGCGGCTGTGAAGATGAGGAATTTTCACAATGGTCAGTCCAATTGTTCGAAGGATTTCGACAAGGTTCATTAATTGCGGTTGTGTCCGATTTAACTCGCAGAGAGCTTGAGAAAGCTCCGGAGAGTGTGAAAAAAGTAATATCGTCTCTCCCAGATATAAGCATAGAAAATGTATTCCTTACAGACGAAGCAGAAACCTTGGCTCAGAACTATGTTAATGAGGAAGCAGTAAGTGCAAGGCACATAATAGATGCTCAGCATATTGCTATAGCCTCGGTAGAGCGAGTAGATGTTTTAGTTAGCTGGAACTTCCAGCAAATCGTAAATCTTTCGCGCATTCACGCTTTCAATTCAGTCAATCTGAAATTGGGCTATCCTGTCCTTGAGATTCGAAGCCCGAGGGAGATTATTTATGAAAAAGAAATTTGATGCCGTAAAGTTTCAACGGAAAGTCCGAGAGGAATTGAGCAAAAAGTATTGTTTTAATCGACATACATTTCTCCGTGAACTCAAAGAAAAATATGGCCATCCGCGGCGGCAAGGGACCAGTACGCACACCACATAGCAAAATGCACCTGTGTGGCGCTTGGGTTATTTTACATTAGAGAACCAATATACAATAGGAAAGTAGTATAAAATGAACAGCAAATCTACCGAACAATTATTAATAGAGATGGAAAATTTTTCCCGCGAAGAAAACCTCTCCAAAAGAAAAGCAGCAGCAAAGCTGGGTATCTCTTACGCAACCTATAAAAGATGGTTTCTAACCGGTAGTAGTAGTAGAAGAAATCCATCTCCGCCGAACGTTCAAAAAATAGAGAAGTTCCTGGACTCTTTGAAGGAAACCAGAACACGTTGGCAAGAACTTTGGATGAAAATCTTAGAATGGTGGAAAACTCAACATCGCTACTCCACCGTTAAGGAATTTGCAGATGAAATTGTTTGGGATGTGCAAAGGACGCATTATCTGCAAAAACTTCATAGCTTCGCCTTTCCATATTTACCCGCTAACGTTTAGTATGTCGTTTCTGCGCAGGGAGAATTCTACTTACTAAACACTATTCACTTAAAATTGTCGACATTCGAGCCGATAATGCGTAAGATTATACTGTAATAAGCACAAAGCGGACAGCGTATATTTTACGAAATACGAGACACGAAATATGATAACGACCGTCGTTTTCGATTTGGACGACACTCTTTACGATGAAATTGAGTATTGCAAAAGCGGCTTTGCAGCCGTAGCTGAGTTTCTGGCCAATCTGCCTGAACCCCGCCCATTGTCGATGGGCGAGGGTGAAGCCCCTCCTGCCGAGCGTATTTCCGCCGTTCTCTGGGAGCAGCTCACCGCCGGCAATCGCACAAAGACATTCAACGCAGCCCTCGATGAGCTTAGTCTGGGCTATGACGAAGAGCTTATCGGCGAGCTAATAGAAGCTTATCGCAACCATAAGCCCAAAATAACACTTCCGCAGAACAGCCGGGACGTTCTTTGCGAACTAAGCACAAAATACACATTAGCTCTGCTGACGGACGGCTTTCTGCCGGGGCAAGAATTAAAAGTGCGGGCATTAGGAATCGAGAAATATTTTAAGTTGATAGTCTATACCGAACAGCTCGGCAGGGAATGCTGGAAACCGTCCCCTGCGGGCTTTGAAAAAATAATGCAGAGCCTAAGGTGTGAGCCGGAACATACGGCTTATGTCGCTGATAATGAAAAAAAGGATTTTATCGCACCGAACAAATTAGGTTTTTTAACGATTCAGCTAATCCGCCCCGCCCGGATACACAGGCCGGTCAGCGGGGAAGCCGAGGCCGCAGCAAAACATACAATAAGCGAAATCAGCCAATTATCCGGCCTTTTGGAGAAACTTTGAGACTTCGTTTACACTACCGGCCCCCAGTTAGAGTCGAGCCGGCAATTGCTCAAGGCCGTTCAGTCGTAAAAACGCTTCTCTATCAGCTTTTTTTGTTGACTCAGAAGCCTTTGGGGGCTATAATAAGTTTTGAAAACAAGCTATTACGGGTGATTTTACTGTATTTCTGAGGAGATATACTATGCCAGCACGCAGGAGAAAGCAAACCAACGTTATGCTCTACACACTAATAACCTTTGTCGGGCTTTTTATTGTCGCAACAAGTATTGCGGTTATTTACTATGTCGATGCCGAGGATAAAAAGACCAGACTGGCCGATATACAAAACCAGATTGACGACCTTGCCGACAGCAAGGAACGAACCGCATTGGGAACAATAGTAGGCACAAAAGCAAGCCGAAAGAGCTGGCTGGGCACAATGGTCGAGCATCTTGACGGAACTACATCTCGAATCGTCGGTGGGGTGCCTGAAACGACATCGGCTGAAGCCAAAATGAACAACGTCAACACAAAAGTTGGAAACGCACTAAAGTCAGCCCAAGAGCATATCAATATTGCAGACCCCAATACAATCGGACTTGTCCAAATAATTGGGGACATAACGGCAGAGCTGGAAAACACCAAAAAGGCCAAGATTGACACACAGAAGCAGCTTAATGACCTCGAACAAAAATTTGAGAGCGCGAATAAAGCCTATTCCGAAAGAGAACAAACAATTCAGGATGAGAAAAATAAACTACAACAGCAGGTCAACACAATCCGAGAAGATTACAATGACCTTCAGGTTCGTCTGGAACAGAGCACCGAAGAGCAAGTTGACACTTATAGGAAGCAATTAGAGGAGGCAAACGCCAATTTAAAAACACTTAATGACGAGCTGCTTAAAACTCGGGCGGAATTGAAGATGTCTGAGGATATTATGAAACGTGCTCAGCAGGAGGTTATGGATATTAAGCCGCCGCCTGACCATGAGGTGCTGGCCCAGAGACCCGATGGAAGAATAATATTGATTGACAACCAGGCCAAGGTGGTTCATCTGAATATCGGCAGCAACCAGCACGTTTATCAAGGTTTAACCTTCACGGTTTATGACAGAAGCGGCTCTATCCCGCGAGACGGCAAGGGAAAGGCCGAAATCGAAGTATATGATGTAGCGGAAACTTACTCTGCAGCACGTATTACCCGTTCAGAAGCAAAAAGACCCATATTAGAAGGTGATATAGTTGCAAATTTAATCTGGAACAGTGACAAAACAAACGTATTTGTGGTTGCCGGCGACTTTGACCTTGATAACGATGGAAACTTTGACTCCGACGCTATCGAGAGAATAAAAGCACTTATCGAAAAATGGGGCGGCAGGGTCGCTGATACGATTTCCATCGACACAGATTTCCTATTGCTCGGCGGTCAGCCGCAGGTCCCGAAACAGCAGCCAACTTTTGAAGAGCTGGAGCTGGACCCTGGAGCAATGCAAAGATATGAGGCCTTATTGCAAAGACTCAACCACTACAATCAGCTCCAGAGCCAGGCGCAGGCCCTCTGGATACCAGTATTCAGGTACGAAAGATTCCTCTATTTTATCGGCTACAAAGGACAGGTAAGTCAAGCCGGCGCCTTTTAGTAAACAAAGAATTGTGCCCCGTCGTCCACGACTTATAACTAACGAAAAGAAAGTATTTACTTTTTAAATGATGGGTCACGAGAAACGCACTTCGAATCTGGCTCAACACCAATCGAGGCAACGAAAATCTCGCCTGTATATTGAGCTGCGGTTCCAGATGCAAAGCCCTTTTTGACCGCAACAAAAGTTACGGTATAGCTGGCCCTGATAGCTGCACCAAGTGGCTGCCCCGCATCGCAATCCAGCCCGGATGGAATATCCACCGCCAGAATGGGACAATTACAGGCATTTATACTCTCTATCAACTGCTTATACTCATCACTTAACTGCCCACATAATCCGGTCCCGAACAGGCCGTCAACGAGCATATCAGCATCGGCGGTAAAAGTTTTAACCCGGCTGGGCACATCGCCATCTCCGAGATTTAACTGTTCGAGTGGTTGGCCTAACCGCTCTAAAATATCGAGGTTTATCTTCGCATCGCCTTTGACCTTCCGGCGGTTACCACATATCACTACAACAACTTCAAAACCGCTGTTCAAAAGGTGCCTGGCAATTACGTAGCCGTCGCCGCCGTTGTTTCCGGTGCCGCAGAAAATGCAGACCTTTGGATGGGTAATGTCTTTAAATTTGTCTTTAATCAGCTCGGCACAACTGCGCCCGGCGTTTTCCATCAAAACCACACCCGGTACGCCAAGTGTATTTATCGCCCAGGAGTCAACTGCGCGAACTTCGTCCCTTGTCATCACAATAGAATTGTTAGGCTTCAAAGACATATTCACGAATTAATGCCTCCTTTTCGCCTCGTATTGGGGAATTTGGACCCAATATCGTGTTAGTATTCAGACACGACCACCAACCGTCTTAATCTTCACATGACCTCTTACGCGAACAAATCGGGACAATAACTAACAGACGATTACCTAAATAGACAAATCATCACGGCAATAGTGGTCGGGCCGGTCCGGTCAGATATTTATGGAATGGAACAAAGCCGTGACTTACCTTCTCAGTAAATTGTACTTTATAACCCGAAGGTGCGAAGAACCTCGCCAGCAGAATTCTAATACTTCTTCGCAAAGGCCCTCTAATCCACTCCGGTTGTTCCGGACCCTTCTGCAAACTATCAACGAATTCTTTATGGTACTCTTCCTTACAACGATTCTCCAATTTCAGCGATTCTTGGTCGATTTTCCACTCCGAAAACGTACCTTTACTCAATCCAATACTGCATTCCCACTCGACTTGCGGAAAACCCTGAAGCCCACGGAACGATGGATCAGCACCTGCAAAATACACGACCTTCTCACTATCGTCGCACTTAACCTTAAGTTCCTTCAAGTCTATACCATACTTTGCCACAAATTTGGCAGTAAGCGCACCAATAAAGCGTCGAGCCGGTTTAGACGCGTCCTCAACCTCACTTTGTGAGGATTGACCGACTTCACAGCCCTTGTCGTCAAAATAACGGTCAAAACACTTCGTAATTTTGCACTCCGTCTGACAAATCGCAAGGTCTGATATGATTCCCACCCCTAAAACCTGAACCCGCTTACTTCGTTCGTCATCAAGTTCCTTCTTAAAGCGTTCCCGCTCTATACGCAATTCATTGACTTTTTGCTTCAAGTTACGCCCCTCTTCTTCATTACGTCCGCGTTCGTATTGCCACACCTCAAGCGACTTTTTGCGAAATGCGTAAACCACCATGGTCACAAAAGCTGAAACTATTAGTAACCCACCCAAGCTGAGTATTACATATAGCTCTTTGCCATGCATCCTCAATGAGGCAACCAACATCATTATTAGGCCGACTGCAAAAATCCCCACAATGACACATGCACGCACGGAATTGCTCAACCATTGCCATGCACGCGTGCCTATACCCATGTTACCTCTCGCCATACTCGAACTCCCTGAAATTAATCAACACTTCGTAATGCTCGCGATTTGACAGTTACAGCTTATTATAACGTGCGACATCGACATCACAATACAGTTTTTCTGCGGCGAATATTTCTCCATAGTCGAACATTATATATTATGCCGAGAAGCGGTCAATTGACACAATCGACACAAGCAATTACAATCTCACCCGTGGAGACAAAGGTATGAAGATATTACTAACAAATGATGACGGCATTTTTGCCCCCGGCTTAGCAGCAATTTATAAGGAGCTGGTCAAAATGGGGGACGTAACGGTTGTTGCGCCGGCAGACAGCCGCTCAGGCGCAAGCCACAGCATTACATACTCTTGGCCGTTAGTGTGCAATAAAGTCGATATTAACGGCCAATTCACGGGTTTCAGCGTCGAGGGCTCGCCGGCCGATTGCGTTAAACTCGCAGTAATGCAACTGCACGAGGGGCCAATAGATTTACTTGTTGCAGGTATAAACCAGGGTGCAAATGCAGGTATAAATGTTTATTACTCCGGCACCGTAGCAGCGGCGATGGAGGGGGCATTTTTAAAAATTCCAGCAGTTGCGATGAGCCTTTCGTTCGAGGAGCAAATGGATTTCGAAAAGGCGGCACAGCACTGTGCAAAAATCCTCAAAAAGCTTATGCCTGTCAAAAAAGGCGATGTAATAAACATCAATATACCACAATTATCAAAAGGCGACCCCAAAGGCGTAAGAGCTGTGCCCCAATCAAGTAAGGGCTTTGACGAGCATTACATCCGCCAAAAAAACGAACAGGGTCAAACCGTGTTTCAGTTAGCCGGCACTGCCCATTCCGTTGACGGAGCCCCTACCGACACAACCTCGCTCGAAGAGGGCTATATTACAATAACGGCACTTGCTCCTGATATGACGAACCACCGGAAAACACGCGAGCTTCAGCAAATAAAGTGGTAAATAGGGGAAGCTAATCAATGAAAGCGCTGGCAAAAAGCAAGCCGGAACCGGGCCTGTGGATGGAAGATGTACCCGTACCAGAAATCGGCATCAATGATGTCCTGATAAAGATACACAAGACTGCGATTTGCGGCACGGATATTCATATTTTCAACTGGGACCGGTGGTCCCAAAAGACAATAAAGACCCCTATGGTCATAGGCCACGAATTCGTCGGCACCATCGAAAAAATGGGCATCAATGTACACGATGTGAAATTAGGCGAACTGGTCAGCGGCGAGGGACATATTGTCTGCGGACGCTGCAGGAATTGCTTAGCCGGACGCAGACATCTCTGCACCGACCCAAAATGTATCGGCGTGAATCGAACCGGTGCGTTCGCCGAATATCTGTCTATCCCAATCACCAACGTCTGGCATTGTGACCCCAATATACCCACAGATGTGCATACCTGTTTTGACCCTTTTGGAAACGCGGTCCATACCACTCTCACTTACGACCTGGTTGGAGAGGATGTATTGATAACCGGTGCCGGGCCTATCGGTTGTATGGCCATTGCGGTAGCGAAACGCGCAGGCGCTCGCTACGTAGTGATTACCGACGTAAATCCGTATCGTCTGGAATTGGCTAAAAAAATGGGGCCTACTATGACTCTGGACGTGAGAAGCCAAAAAATCAAAGACGCCATCAAGAAACTGGATATGAAAGAGGGCTTCGATGTGGGGCTGGAAATGTCGGGCAGTCCCGACGCATTTAAAGATATGCTCGCGAACATGTGCCACGGCGGCAAAATCGCTCTATTGGGAATAATGCCATATACCGCTATCGACTGGGATTATGTCGTCTTCAACGGCCTTACTATCAAGGGAATCTATGGCAGGGAGATGTTCGAAACCTGGTATAAAGCCACCATGCTCATTCAAAGCGGGATGGACATCACACCGCTGATTACGCACCGCTTCAGCTATACCAAATACCTAAAGGCTTTTGAAATAATGCTGTCAGGAAATTCAGGAAAAGTTATTTTGAACTGGTCTGAAGCATAAAAAGTTAGCTTAAACAATTATATCGGGGAATAAGAATGTTCGGAGCAATGAAATCTCATATATGCGAAGAACTAAAACAGATAAATGACAATGGGCTCTACAAGGCCGAACGCATCATAACCAGTCCTCAAAATGCCATAATTACAATACAGAGCGGCCAAAAGGTCCTCAATTTATGCGCCAACAATTATCTGGGTCTTGCCGACCATCCCGATGTCATTCAGGCTGCACAGGAGAGTTATGCCAAATGGGGATATGGCCTTGCTTCCGTCCGTTTCATTTGCGGCACGCAGGAAATACACAAACAGCTCGAAAAGAAGCTCTCCGAATTTCTCGGCACCGAGGACACTATCCTGTATTCCTGCTGTTTCGATGCAAATACCGGTCTGTTTGAAACTCTACTTACCGCCGAAGATGCTATCATCAGCGACCAGCTTAACCACGCCAGCATTATCGACGGCATACGCCTGTGCAAGGCTGAGCGTCTAAGGTTTGAAAATTCCAATATGCAGGACCTGGAGGACAAATTGCAACAGGCACAATCGGCAAGATTTCGTATGATTGCGACCGACGGCGTGTTCTCAATGGACGGAACCATAGCCAAATTAGACCAAATCTGTGAATTAGCTGAACAATACGACGCACTGGTTATGGTGGACGACTCGCATGGAGTCGGCGTGCTGGGCAAGCGTGGACGCGGCGCCCACGAACACTGCGGCGTAATGGGACGAATCGATATTATAACCGGAACGCTCGGCAAAGCTCTGGGGGGTGCCAGCGGAGGCTACAGCAGCGGAAGAAAAGAAATTATTGAGCTTCTGCGTCAGCGTTCGCGGCCTTATCTTTTTTCAAATACTCTTGCGCCGGCCATTGTCGCCACCTCTCTCAAGGTCCTTGATATGCTCTCTGAATCCACAGAATTCCGCGACAAACTCATGGACAACACCAGCTATTTCAGACAGCAGATAAGCAGGCTCGGCTTGGATGTTATCCCCGGCGAACATCCTATAGTGCCAATTATGCTGGGAGATGCTGTTCTGGCCCAAAAAATGGCGGATAAACTCCTGGAAAAGGGTGTTTATGTCGTAGGATTTTCATATCCTGTGGTTCCCAAAGGGGCCGCACGAATCCGCACCCAGATGTCCGCCGCACATAGTAAAGATGATTTGGATTTCGTCATCGACAAGATTGATGAGGTAAAACAGAAACTGGGAATATGACTTTCCGGCAGCTAATAATCGTCAAGCATATCAGAAATTCCATAACACGATAGAGCCTTAGTCAGCCGATAAATTCCAAAAAACGTAAATTTCCGGTGTTGACATATCCCGCCCAACGTCATATAATATATTGGATAATTTCGCAATGTTAAGAAAACACATAATTAACGGGGAAACAATACTGTTTTCGAGCATCTTATTATCTTAACAATAAATATAGAGGCCTTTGCTGAATAAGGAGAACCACCGATGAAAACAAGAGCTTTTACTTTAATCGAGCTGTTGGTTGTAATTGCAATCATAGCCGTTCTGATGGCGATTCTGATGCCATCATTGAGGGCGGCCAGAGATCATGCCAAGCGTGTCCACTGCGTCAGCAATCTAAAGACTCTCACTCTGGCCTGGTTTATGTACAAAGATGAGAATGATGATGAATTGGTTGATGGAGGCATAAGAGGCACAGATAGCTGGGTGTTAGCGCCATCGGGTAACTCTATCGAGGATAAGAAAGAAGCTATAAGAAGAGGCACGCTTTTTCCCTACGTTAACAATACTGTTGACGTATATCGATGCCCTGCCGACTTAAGGATAAAGGACCCGGGACAATTTGCCTTTTGCAGCTTTTCCATCGCCGGCGGCGCCAATGGAGAGCCCTGGGCAGGGTCGGTTCCGGCCAAGAAATATTCCGATATAAAGGGACCAGCCGCCAAGTACGTATTCCTGGAGGACATTGACCCCAGAGGATATAATGTAGGTTCCTGGGTCATGGATTTCAAGCCGCCAAGGTGGGTGGATCCATTGGCAATGTGGCACAATGAGAAGGGCACTATGGGTTTTGCTGACGGACATTCGGAAATGCACAGATGGAATGACAGGAGTTTCATTGACTGGTGTCAGCAGGCCATGTTTGAGCCCAGGAGCTTCACATTTTACAGGACACCTCCGGCCGATGAACGTGAAGACATCAATTTTATGGCCAATGGGTATCCATGCAGGTCTCATGATTAAAACCAGCTTCCGGACATGCCTGCAGATTTACAAAAACAGCGTTCGAGGGCTATTTCGCGAGTATTCGTCTGCGGCGTGAGTAATTTACCCCAAATTTGACCTTATCGCTATCCGAAATTTTTAGCAATTTTTCTAATGAAACTCCGGCTTCTTTCTTGTACAATTTAATATGCAGAGCAAGCTGTTTAAAATAGATAAAAAAACAAAATCGATGAAACACAACATTGTTTTCGCGCATCCTGCTTTTTAGTTTTACAATAAGTATAATAAGGAGCATTACGTAGTCCCTTAAACACTTATTACCGGAAAGGGAAGATACCAATGAAAACAAGAGCTTTTACACTAATCGAGCTGTTAGTAGTAATTGCCATTATCGCGGTACTGATGGCGATTCTGATGCCCGCTTTGAGCCGGGCCAGAGACCAGGCTAAGCGAATTCATTGCATTAACAATGTAAAGCAACTGGCATTTGCGTGGATGCTGTACAAAGATGATAATGATGACAGAATGGTCGGGGGCCATCCGGCCCGAAGCTCGGATGCCTGGATGTTAGGTCCCAGGGGCAACGACCCCGACCACGTCGAGCAAGCGAAGGAAGGTTTGAGACAGGGTAAGCTCTTTCCCTACGTCAAGAACGTAGATGTGTACCGGTGCCCCTCTGATGATAGAATAAGGCGGGAAGGTCAATACACCTTTGGCAGCTTTTCTGTCTCCGGCGCACTGAATGGCGAAGAAAAAGAGTGGAGCAACAGGCATCTTATATTATATACCGAAATAAAAAATCCCGCCGATACATTTGTCTTTGTAGAGGAAATCGACCCGAAGGATACAATATGGGCTCCTGGGTAGTGACAAAAGATTTCGGAAACAGCTGGATCGACCCGCTTGCAATCTGGCACAGCAAAAATAGAGGCACGTTAGGCTGGGCGGATGGAAGTGCCGAGATGCACACGTGGGTCAACCCGAGCACCATTGATATGGCTATGCGTGCTGCCTGGGGCGATACGAGCGTATTCGATATGACCCCTCCCGCCGATGAACGTGACGACCTGCGGTTTATGCAAAGACGCTATCCTGTACTCCCTAAACCACGAGGGTAGTTCCGTAGGGTGGTGGCTTGCCCCACCAATTCTATAATCCGTTGAAGTTTACCCCCGGAATCACCCACTTGGTATCCTGCCGGGGGCTTGTCCCCTAACGTAGGGGCGGTTCGCGAACCGCCCTCAATCGAACAACATATACCCGAACCACTCCTAATTCTCTAAATCTCTAATCCACTTCATCCTGAGCTCGCCGATGTCTGCGTCCCAAAGCTCCGCAGTAATTCAGCCCAGCCGCTGTCCTCTATCAAAACCTATCATTAGCAAGCATAACTCATCGAAAAATGTACCGTACCCCTTTAATTACCCCAAAATTCTAATCGATCTGTATGTTCTTCACCAAGGGCCCAAAAACTTCTCTTAACTTTATTAATAGAGGAGTAGCCCATTCAACGATTTCTGTAAGCTTTTCTTGATCGTCATCGATAGTTCCATCTCTGGCAAGATATATGCGACAAGCGCGACTTTCCGGCAATGGGTCCCAAATAAGCTCTTTGCCAACTTTTTCATGAATTGAAGCGCTGTTTTCCTTTAATTCATTAAAGGCAAGATCATTGTTTTCCTTCTTACCGGTGTCTATATAGATCTCGACTCTAAACTTGCTATCGATTGTAAAAGCAGATGTAACAGAAAATCCGCTTCTGCCAATTCCTAAGCCCCACCAAGATTGCGGAAGGGCTTTCGCTCTAGTAAAATTGGGTGCGTTCTCAAGGATTCTTGTGCGAAGTCTTTCGAAGAGCTCCTGATATCGCTTATTTCTCGGGGATATTTCATCAGGTGGAGGCTTTCTTTTGGATGGCGGAGGACCTGCAACAATTCGGAAGTTTGGAGCAGGTAAGGAATCATCGATTTGAAATACTTCCAACTCAATACCATAAAAGGTCATTTCCTGAGGTGACATCTTGTTTAGCCATTCAATTGCAGCTTTGTGAGCGGGTTGTATTTCGTTTGCAATCCATATCATGATGCCCGCTTCCTTTACCGCCGAGTAGGTAATTAGCTTTCCTAGGTGATCATGATCGGATGCGCCGAACTGATTCTCGATAACGACAGGCATCTGTGAAGCGTTGTCCGTTCCGGAAAGGTCAAGGCGGAAATTATGAACTGGTTCTTCTCTGCCCTCAATTTCTATCTGCAGATTTAACACATCATTCAATGAATCGACGTTATCTGCAATCCAGGGTGAAAGCTCTTTTTCTTCGTTAGGCCAGATTTTCCTGATCTCTTGTATTCCCAATTTGATTATCCTGCCAAGATTTGACATTTCCGCAACCTCAATTCTAATATTTTATTATAACGTTTGAACTGATCTGTCCAATTCCGCGTCCAATTCCGCCAATTCCGGGGCAACCATACTTAATCCCAGCCGATGTCTGCTCCGCAAAACTCCCCAGTAATTCAGCCCAGCCGCTGTCCTCTATCAAAACCTATCATTAGCACGCACAACTCATCAAAAAATGTACCATAGGGGCTGTTGAAAAAGCTGGCGTTTTCCGCTGGCCTAGTTTCCCCCAATTCATTTTGTTTTTTTTGACTGTGTTTTTTGCTGCTGTTTCTGAGTCTTCTGTTGTTTTTGCTGTCTTTGTTGCTCATTTAAACGCTTTTGGGAGCTACTGCTTTTTGACTTATTGTTATCTGCCATTCTATTGACCTCCTTTGTTATCAAATTCATGTATTTTAGTTAGTGTCCATCCTATGCCTTGCGATATCTTCTTGTAATTTTTAATATAATAATAAAACTCAGCCACTTCTATATTTGAATCTATTATGTAATCAGCATGTAAGGAATCTGCTTCGCCAGGTTCGATTTCAAATTCCTTTTTATCCCAGTTCCATTCACGTCCAGCAACTAAGGGCCATTCGATTTCTGTTCTATCTTTAGATACAGGATCAAGTCCTTTTTCGACATCTTCTTTTATTTCGTCATGGATTGGTACAATTTTGCGTAGTCGCAATTCAGCATGACGTGACTTGAAAATAACATGCCCTATATTGCTTAATTTAATTTCCGCATGAACAATACGGGAACCCACAGGGAGAACTATATCTCTAACAATTAATTCGATTCTTATTTTGGGGAATAATAGCCTTTCACGTACAAATAAGAAATACGTCCAAATAGCACCAACTACAATTGCACCGCTGGTTAAGGCAGCTTGTATAACTGAAGTTAAATCTTTCCAAAACTCCATAACACTTTGAACCTTTCACCCGAACATAATATTCTATAGTTTCCGTATAATACCCTTGCCAAGTTATACTTGACAAGGTAAATTTGGCATTCTATGGTGATTTGCTAACTATATAACACCATAAAAGTATAAGAATCCATAGCCGTCTCACTGTCCACATAGCCGCTACGAAGAATCTATGCTACAGAAGCCAGATTTTCAAGTGAAAATTAAATCAAATATCTGACTCCAAAACGTTGTACTCAACCGTTTTAATCCTTGGATTATCACTTAATTTTGGGCAATTCGACAAACTAATTGCATCTAAGTTGCGTTCTCTGTGGATAAAAAAAGTGCTTTTTTGGTCGTTTCCTTTTGACTTTTGTTTGAAAATATGTTAAAATACCCGCATGTTAGCCAGCAGGCAAACATAAACCGCCAGCAGGCGAAGATAACATTTCAGTTTGCATGTCGTAAGCTGCAGCGCAGCAAGGACTTAGAGCCAGCCGGCCCAGATTCGAGAATAGAGAATAACCATTTAACCAAGGAGCCAGTTAACCAATGAATCACTCACAACCATCGAGTATCCAGAATCCAGTATCCAGTATCGAGTATCGAGTATCGAGAATCGAGCAACGAATTATGCAAAACAAACCCAATTTCCGAAAAAGTCAAATGAACATAAACTCATTATTTACACGTGATTATGAAAATAAATCCAATTGGACACTTGGTGAAAACAAACCCAATTCAAACCCAATCAAACCCAATTTCCGTAAAGCCCAAATGAATGTAAACTCACTTATAACAAAGGATTACAGAAAAAACGATGATTTCGCAGTCCAAAAAAACAAACCCAATTCAAACCCAATTCAAACCCAATCAAAGCCAATTTTAGAAAGAATGAATGTAAACTTTTGTGTTACAGGGTATTATGAGAGTAAACAGAAGGCACTAAAAAAACCACCTCTGCTGGAAGTTAACTCAGAGCCTCTTAGTAAGGATTGGCGAAATGTTTGATTTTTTTGAGCAGCCGTGGACACTGGTGGGTGCAGCAGTTCTCGTTCTGTTCGGCGTTCTGACTTTCCGCAGTGTTGTTCCGGAAAAACGCCACTGGTGGCAACTATTGCTGCCGGTCTTTGTCGCTGTTGCCGGCTTTGCACTGGATTTTCTTGTACAAACCGATTTGGAGAAAATCAACTCTGCAATCAACACAGTCATAAAAGCCGTCGAAGAGGAGAATTGTAATGCAATCGAGGCCATTATTGCCGAGAACTACAGGGACTCATTTCACGATACTAAAAGGCATTTGATGAGGCACTGCAGAGAGAGGCTGACCCCCTCTCTTGTTGTGAAAAACAAAAAGACAGCTTCTTTGGTGGAATTATCACCGCCGAACGCAACTGCAACCCTGTTTATGCTGACAACCTTCGACAAAAACAGCACCATATCTGTGAACTACAAATCATTTTTATTTTCAAAAATAGAGCTCCGCCTTCAAAAACAGCACGATAAAACATGGCTTATCAACCGTGCTGAAATTCTTGAGCTTGACAGACAACCAGCCAAATGGAACGACATCACATAAACAATATGCAAAAGAACGGTAAAAAATTTAGCAGTGAGAAAATCCATAGGGCAAGTACGCTGTAAGTCAAGGCAAATAAGAGCACTTAGCTGGGCGCCAAACGCCGATAAACTCTGGAACCAATAACATATCGCTCATGTCTTCTTGTGCTCTCACGTTCCTTTCAGACATTTGGCAAAAGTCGCCGATTGAATTGGCCGATAGGCAAGAAAGAAGATACAGGCTCTATTGCCCTGCTCATGGAAAACGGTTAACAACGATGTTTGTCAAATTGAAAAAAAACAGATTGCCCTTAAAGCCTAAGCTGTTTACTCTTCGTTGGTATCCCAGCAGCAGAAGCTGCGTGAATTCGGGCAGTCGAAAGGTCAAACCTCATCAGATGCCGCCGTTAATGGTCCGCAAGGCTGAATGGCGCCGTTGACTGCCCTCATTATACTCCTACAACATTATTATTCCCGCGAAATTGCAGAATCAGCGTCAATAATCAATAGCCAATTGAAAAGGGGCTTATACCGAATCAGTTGGTATAGGCCCCTAATTAACACAAATCTTCAATATCAACCACGTTAGATATGAAAAATACGACGTTATCTAACGGGGTCAACCACGCCCCCATATCTTGCTTCGCAATCCGCAGTCCACAGGATGCCTGTCGGCAGATGCCTTACGGCAGAAGCAATGGGGGCCATCTAAATCTCGGCTTACGGTGCCGTAGGATACAAACGAATATCGTCAAAGTACATCGTACCTGAACCACCAGCCTGCGGGGTTTTCTTGTTACCAAGACCAAGGGCGAGCGTATTGACATTGGCAAGGTTCACGCCGAACACCTGCAGGTCAATATCCCATTCGGTCCACTCTTCTATCCGGGCTGCATTAGGATTACCGTGAGTGACGACCGCGCTGCCATTGAGAGCAACATACAACGTCTCAGCAGCGTTAGCCGAATCGCCTCTGAACCAAATCGTCAACGTGCTGACACCATTCTCGGTCCAGTCACGCGGATAAGTCAACGTCTTCTGCGCCTCCGAATACTTGAGGACGCTGTTGTCGTAGAAGAGCGGCATTGCTTGGCTGCCTCCGTGAACGATAGTCTCCTCGGTGTAAGAAGCGGTGCTTTCGTCGCCCACGGCTGCGCCGGTCCCGTTGCCGGGATAGGCCGGTTCATTACCGTGCGCGGCATAGCCAAGCCCATCTTTCCACGACCACCATATCTCGTTGTTGCCAACGTCGTAGTCCTCGAAATCGTCCACGACAAGGAAGTTAGCGGTCGTAAAGCTCCAGACAGGGCCTTTCCACGGACTGTCGGTATTTGTGTTATTGACCTCATCAATCCGCCAATAGTAGGTCGTATTCCACAGGAGTTTTCCGGGTTCATAGCTCTCAGAACCAAGGTTCCTTGTGCCTTTGTACTCTGGTGAACTTGTACCGGCATTTTTCACGGCATCTTTATCAGCGCCGAAATAGACCTGATGCGAAGCAGCATAAACTCCCGGCGACCAGGCAAGAACCGGCGTGTGCTTTACATCCACAGCGCCGTTAGAGGGGTTCAGGCTCACAACGGCGCCCTGAGTAGTAAAGCTCCAGACTTGGCCTTTATACGTGGCGACGGCATCAAACTCATCGACCCGCCAGTAGTAGGTCTTGGCCAATTTAAGCGGGCCGCGAGGAGTATAGGTTGCAGCTCCCTGAGGAAGCCCCCCGGCGGCGTTGTTGACATTGTCAAAATTGTCGCCAAAATAAATGGTGTGCAATTTTGCGCGGAAACCTGCCGTCCAGCTAAGCTTCACATCCAGGGCTACAAGCTCAGCACCATCAGCCGGGGCGGGATTGTATGCGGTCTTGGGGGGGATACTAAAGCTCCAGACAGGGCCTTTCCAGGGACTATTCGGTTCTGTGTCATTGACCTCGTCAATCCGCCAGTAATAAGTTGTGCCCGGGACAAGACCATCCGGATAAGCAAATCCTGGAAAGCCGGCAATAAAAAATGTAGCGACCTGGTTGCCCTGGAACGCGCCTTCAGTACCGTCGTTGACATCGTCAAAATTATCGCTGAAGTACACATCGTGGGAGACGGCATAACATCCCGACACCCAGCTGAGATTTGCCCATGTGTCCGGATGCATGGAACCATTAGACGGATTTGGGCCAAAGGCTTCTGGACGAGACGCTATCTTTGCTATTTCGGCAGCCGACATTGCCGTGTCATAGATGCGCAGGTCATCTACGACCCCTTCAAACCAGCCCATTCCGTGGCCTGAATTAGACCCAACAAGGAAACGATCACCATCGGCCCATAGCGTCCCAATAGTTGTCGCATTACCTTCTTCTCGACCGTTCACGTATAAACGCACATCACCGTTGTTGGTTGCGACCGCCACTAAGGAATACCAAGTGTCGACTTCAATGGCGGTTGTTCCCAGCACCCTGCGCTCGGAACCATCCCAGGCGTAATGTTCGATTACACCGGAGCTGTCGATCCTCAACTGGTGTGACCAGTGGGTGGTTGGCCCCGCATTACTCGTGCGCACCACAATGCTGCTCGGACTCATCCCTGCAGGCTTGATCCAAACAGATATTGTGTAGGCTATGGGGTCAGTTGTGTAGGGAAGATTCACATAGTCATCGGTCCCGTCGAATTCCAGAGCCTGATCTATTTTCCCTACTGTGTAGTTGGGTACTCCACCATTGAATGTCCCGTTGGCCGAGCCTGCTGAGTCATTTAGGTTCCCGTCAAATTTCCAGTGACCAACCAGTGCAGCTCCTTCAGCAACATCCACCACTAAACCCAGCACCAAAATGAAAGAAGTTAAATGAATCAGTCTTTTACACATAATAATCCTCCTTCACCCCGTCCCTCCGTCCACTTTGAGGGGCTGGGTTCACCCCGTCTCGTCTTCGACGGGCGGGGTTCAAAAAATTAAAATGATTATGAATTATGTTTTGGCCACACACCAAAATCCCGACCTCTCTGGATTGTTTTTAAGAGGCATCAAAAAGACTCCTCTACGAAAATTGCGAACGGGCAGTGAAAAATGAAAATCATAAATCACAATTCGCAACTCGGAAATCAGGAATCGAAAATCGAAGTGCCACCTCCTTCCATCAAAAGCCTAATATGAGCTATTACGTTGACAGAGATTTAAAATTGAAAAATCTTAACAGGAAAGCAAAAAAACCTCATCACAGCTCTGTGCTCAAATAACAACTCCCTTCACTATCGAAAATCTTCAAAAATTCCACACGCCCAAGGACCAATAAACCACAGACTCTACCAAATATATTTATACTAAATTGCCTACTTTGCCGTCAAGAAAAAAAGAAAGTTAAAGAATGTTTCTGAGGGAAATTATGTATGCCTTTTTCGACAGGATTGAGCAAAACTGAGCATTTTGGCGATTTCATCCGACTAATATTTTGCTCTGAGGCAATTCAAGATAGAGGATTGAGCACCTACAAATCGTGCTGGAGTAACAAAAAAGCTACAGGCTATTTTTGGAAGGTTCAAAAATTCTTACTGTGTTTTTACCTGCCTGCTTGGCAGCATACAGTGCCTGGTCGGAGCGGCTTGTAATGTCCTCGGGGCTGGCTCCGGCATCATATTGACCAAGCCCTACACTAATGGACAGGGATATCTGCTCTCTGTTCCAGGTCGTCGGAGTCTTCGCAACCGCATCAAGCATACGCTTGGCAACAATACTCGCATCGATGAGCGATGTATTAAGCAAAATGACTGCAAACTCATCACCGCCATACCGTGCTGCTGTGTCGATTTGCCGGATGCATTCCTTTATTCTTTTGCTAATTTCCTTGATGACCTTGTCGCCGACCCGGTGGCCATAGTCATCATTTATCTTCTTGAGATTGTCAACATCGACCATAATCAGCGAGATTTGCCCACCGTATCGGCGTGACCGCCAAAGCTCCTTTTCCAGGATTTCGTAAAATGTTTTGTGATTCACAAGACCAGTCAGACCGTCTGTTGTGGCCTGGTGTTGTATCTTCTCGAATAATTTTATGTTGCCAATTGACGCACCAACCAACTGGCTGAACAGCTCTATCAACGCGATGTCCCCGGAAGCAAAATGGTTTCCATCCATCTTATCCGCCAAATTGAGCACACCTACGACTCTGTCGTGGCAAATAAGAGGAACGATAGCACAGTTTTTAGTCTGATAATTTTCAGCGAAAGCACGCTGTGATTTTTTAATTATAGGCTTTTTATGGGTGTCTATATCCGGTACCAATATCAACTCTTTACTTCTTACAGCCATAACCATCAGAGGCATGGGGGTTTGATTCAGCGAGACTATTTTATTTATGAGGAACGGATGGTTGTGCTTATGCAGGTGCAAAATATTATTCGTTTCATCGAGTATATACAGCGAAGCAAACCTTACGCGAACTAATTTTGGGATGCTTTTTATGCAAACATCAGCTATTCGGTCAATATCAAGGCAGTTTATCTGCCGAGCCAGAGGAGTTACCTGCTCAAGCAGGGAAATGCTGCTATCAGGATTGTTATCAGTATTTCCAGAGCTTTTATCGTTTCGACACATAGTTCAAAAAAGGCCCCTTTTTGCCATATCCATTTCATTCAATATCGTGTAACACTTCGTGTTCACTCACCCTTGTATCGGATATTTCTGCAGGGGTATTTGGGAAAAAGCGTCATCTAAATGCGGAAAAGAACTCACGCTTTTGAGCCATAGACCTCGTGAGCAGCACCGGGTCAGAAAAAGTCCGGAACTTCAGCAAAAAAGAGGAAAGACTGCCGCCCTGGTTTCGCAAACGTGGGTGCTCAATAGAACGTGGCAGGGTCAAAAAAACTAAATTTCTTTGAAAAAATTAAAAAAAAGTTGACATCCGATAAAATAAATTTTACATTTTATAAAATATAAAGTATATTTTTCTTGCAACATAAGGTATAACTATCGACGATTTGACACGAGCTAATAAGGTTGAACCAAAGCCAATAACCTGAACCAGATACGACCAGCGTAAAACCGGAAATGAAACGAAGCATCTTTCCTGAAATTGTAGTCGTTTGTCTCACCCACAACTCATTGTGGCCCAGTCTATCAATTAAGGCAGAATAAATTACGCTTTTAGAAAGCAATTTTAGCTATGCAACCAAAAGTCGAGAATGACACTTTCAGAATACCTGCGAAGCTGTATCGAATCGGTGAGTTAGTAAACTATACCCCCTTTTCACGACAAACTATTCATAACTACACGATAATGGGCCTTATTCGCGAAACGAAATGGTCTGAGGGGGGACACCGACTCTACGATGAGTCCGTATTCGAGAGATTATCAAAAATCATGCAGCTTAAGAAAACAAAAAACCTTACAGAAATAAGGCGGATTTTATGCAAAGAACAGACCGCTATGAAAGCTCCATCGGCTGAGCAAACAAACAACATGGCCAGTAAAGAAACAGGCCGAGGCTTACAATCTGTTTAAAATAATTAAAAACAGGACAAATACTTTCTCGCAGAAAAGGTAATCGCAAGAACAATTTTGCAAAATCCTATCTGCTTTTTACCTTGCTGTAAGGATTCAAGGAAGAAATGGAAGGACCAAGGATGAGAAATTCAGTTTCGCCCTTCACAAACTATCATTCCTGCTTCCATTCATTCTCTTCGGCCAAAGGCAAAAAACGTAAGAGGCAACAGGAAGGATTACGTATGAACCTAACATCGCAGATAACAGATAATATTACCGAAATACTGATTAAGATAATCGAGTTCACACACAATCGCCAAAAAATCCTTACTCAAAACATAACTAACGTGAACGAACCCGGGTTTGTACCGAAAGAGCTGGCGGTGAACGAGTTTTCCATCTTGCTGAACAATGCGCTCGACGAGCATATCCGAAACCGGCGGCTTATCCTGCGCGACACCGAAAATATCAAATTCGGCGTCAGGGGAAGCTTCGAGGTTAAACCTGTGGTCGATGAGCACAGCAAAGAGCTTCTTGAAGAAAATCGAGATGAATATCTCGAGCTGCAGATAAACAAGCTTTTGGAAAACTCGCTTAACCAAAGACTGGCAGCAGAATTTCTCAGGCAAAAGCAGAAAACAGTATCAACTGATTCCGCCAAAAGACAGCGGGTCTGCGATATTGATTAGTAACTACTGATTATTGCAACCAAGAAAACAAATGGGAACCGAAACGCTTTACTTACAACAGACGATGGAAAGCCCTAAACGTCCGGCCAACGTTTTAGCAATAACCAGCGGAAAAGCGGCAAACTTAAGTAATATCGTGGCCATCCAGCCCTATGATGAGGGGTTTTTGAAGAAAGTTGTTACCTGGTTCTTCTAAAGTTATCGGCTAAAAAGCCGATAAGAAATTTAAGATGGGCGATGTGTTTGTCTGTACAGCAGGATAACACGCAAACAAGGAGAAAACGTTGTTGTTTATTGGACTTAAAGCCTGGCTCTGCAAAATCTACTAAAATTATAAAATCCGGGTTTCCGAAAAGCGGCGTATCTTTCAAGGAGGAATCCTGTGAAAACCAAGCAAGAAATCAACATTGACCAAATATGGGAGCAGTTCCACAAAACCCGCGATGATTATTTCCGCAACCTACTGATGGAACATTACAGAAGCCTGGTAAGATATTGCGCCGAGCGGCTTCACAGCAAATTGCCCGACAAAGTCGAACTGGACGACCTTGTCAGTGCCGGCATTTTCGGACTAATAGACGCTATAGATGCTTTCGACCCGGACCGAGGTGTAAAGTTTGAGACATACTGCTCACCTCGTATAAGAGGCTCCATTCTTGATGAGCTTCGCAGTATGGATTGGGTTCCGCGATTGGTTCGTGCCCGGGCACACCAACTGGCAAAAGCCACACATTCGCTCGAAACACATCTTGGCCACAAACCCACAGAAAAGGAAATCGCTGAAGAACTGGATATGGATACGGAAGAGTTCAACAGACTCCGGCGGGATGCCAATGCGGTCAGCCTGGTATCGTTGAACACCAAATACAGCGACGGTGACGGCGAAAAAGAAATTCGCGAAATAGATATAATCAAAGATGAAAGGAGCAAAAACCCCGTCATCGAAGCCCAAAAGCGAGACCTTAAGAGCTTGCTCACCAAAGGGCTGACTCGGGCTGAACGGCTGATTATCGTCTTGTACTACTACGAAGAGATGACGATGAAGGAAATCGGCGCAACACTGGATTTATCCGAGTCCCGCGTCTCACAGATGCACTCGTCCATCATCGACCGTCTAAAAGCCCAGATGTTCAGCCGAAAGAAGGAGTTTGCTGTTTAGTAGTTTGGTATCCTGCACAGCGTTGTTCACGCTCTGTGGTGGTATGAATCTTCATGCTTACATAAGATACACCGATGGATTGTGTATTCTACGGGACTAACATCCCCCCGAAAGGATTCCACTCTGTTCGGGAAGCATTACTATGCTCATTCTTTATCTATCCATCCATTCTTAATCGCTCATTGCTCTAAAGAGTCCCTATATATGTAATCAAGATATACTTTATATAGAGATATGACTTCTCCAAGCAGTCCTAATACTGTGCATGAGAACTTGATTTTCTAAGCTGCTTTGCGTATATTAAAGTGATTTTTTGCAAGGAGAAGAAAAATGAGATTTACAAAAATGCACGGGCTGGGCAATGACTACGTTTATGTGAATTGCTTTGAGGAAAAGATTGAGAACCCCGCAAAATTAGCTCAAATCGTGAGCGACCGTCATAGAGGAATCGGGGCAGACGGTTTGATTCTCATAGGCCGGTCGCAAACAGCCGACGTACAGATGCGTATCTTCAACGCCGACGGCTCAGAAGCCGAAATGTGCGGAAATGGTATCCGCTGCGTCGCAAAATATGCCTACGAACACAAACTGGCCCAAACCGGCGGACTGTTTTCTATACCGGACCAGCCTCCTTTATGCTCCGCCTCATTGAATATAGAAACAGGCAATGGCGTTTTAACCGTCGGACTGATGGTTGACGATAGGGACAAGGTCCAAAGAGTCTGTGTCAATATGGGCCAGCCGGTTCTGAGGCCAAAAGATATACCTGTAAACCTGTCCGGGGAAAAAGTTGTCGAACAGGCCATCGAAATCCTCGGAGAGGAATTGCTAATGACTTGTGTATCAATGGGTAATCCGCACGCTATATTTTTCTGTAATAACGTGGAATTTATCGAACTTGAGAAACTTGGACCTGCTATCGAAAACCACAGTCTTTTCCCAAACCGTGTCAATGTTCATTTCGTTCAGGTTAATAATTCAACAGAATTTACGATTCGGACATGGGAGCGAGGTAGTGGCGTTACGATGGCTTGTGGCAGCGGCGCTTGTGCCGCCTGCGTGGCTGCGGTGCTTACCTGCAGATGTAAGCGAATATGCGTCGGGCATTTGCCGGGCGGCGACTTGAATTTAAATTGGTGCGAAGAAAATAATTGCGTCTATATGACGGGGCCGGCAGTAGAAGTCTTCGAGGGCGTCTGGCCGGAAAGCCTTTAGGGGTAACGCAAATGGAGCTTATAAAATTTCTGGCTCGTTTTAAAAAACCAGCTTGTCCGAAGGTAGCTTGCTTTGTATAATAGTGTGTGTACGTACACTTATATAGCAAGGAGACGGCTAAAATGACAACAAAAACCATTACAATTGATATGGAGGCGTATAGAAGGCTTAAATCCGTCCGCAATAATAAAGAGTCCTTTAGCCAAGTAATCAAAAGAGTAGTGAAACCTCCTTTGGATTTAAAGCTCTTTAAGAAACGCCTTGAAACCAATCGCATGAGCAGTAAGGCCTTAAACGCTATAGAGAAACACATAGACCATCGCCATAAACCTTCAAGGCGTAGCAGATAATGGCTTGCCTGGATACAACCATACTAATAGATTTGGCCGGGCGAAGTGCCAAGCTAAGAAAAAGAGCTCTTGATAAGTTCACTGAAATCGTCAACCGGAATGAAACTATTGTAACTACACGCTTCAATATTGCAGAATTGTATATTGGTATCGCCCATTCCGATGATTCCAGAGCCGAAGAAGCAGTTGTACATGGTTTGATTGCGGATTTAGGTATCCTGGAATTTGATGATAAAGCCGCTTGGTTGTTTGGCCAGATAACAGCACACCTTCAAAATATCGGTCGGCCTGTCGGTGATATGGATGTGTTAATTGCTGCAACTGCAATGGTAGCGGGACACAGCATAATCACACGCGATATTTCTCACTTTGCAAATATTCCACAACTAACGGTAGAAAAATACTGACAGGACAAAAGGAGCACTTACATGCAAAGCTTCGGAGAGCGACAGAATTGCACAGCTACGCCAAATATCTCAGAAGATAAATTCTTACCTCCGGCAGAATCGCAGATGTTATCCGTTCTCAGGACTCTGGCGAATCCCGAAATCCTGCCGCCAAATTCAAGCAGACCACGCCTCGGCGGTATTGACAATTCTACTTCCACCAGGCAGCCCGGCTTAAATGTCGCGCTCTTAGTCTCAAAATACAAACCGCCCGGACTCACATTCACAGTGCAGCCGGTATGAGACTGCTCGGTTGTAGAACCAACTTCACGGCAGGATATATCAAACTTCTCCCCCAATCGCCTATACTCGCGTCTTTCAGCTCCTTCCATTTTATGCCTCCCTGCATCACCCAGCCTCGTCCTTGATTTTTGTATAGTATAGTTAAGCAAAGTTGTTTTGAGCAAAATTCATTCCAAAACAGAGAGCGGACGAATACCCTATTTTAACTTTTACAAATGCTTATTCGGCATAAAGTTAAAGAGAATTATCCAGCCGACATCGACAGACTAATTTAGGATGCCGCTTGTGGCGTTGATAAATAGCAACGTCAGAAACCCACGTTACCCGGTGATAGCTGACCATTGGCACAGAACAGACCAATTTAGCTGCTTATTTTATAAAACGTTACATTACTTTCTAAACGCGCAGCCTTTTCAGTCCGAAAAAGAGAACGCGTGCGTTGTTTTTTTGCAACGTCCATACTTGACAATAAAGAAGATAAGCCTTATTATCGCAGCTATGCCAGAACATCCAAAATTACAGTCAACAAACTCAGGTAAAAACGGCGAGCCGCTAAAGACAGATGCCACAAGTGACATTTCAGAGTTTGGGGGACATAGCAGCTTAATCTTACAGTCATTACCGATAGGGGTGATTGCCTTTAATCCTGATTTGAAAATTATCGAGGCCAATCCTCAGGCAACAAAACTAATCGAGTTAGGTGACTACATCGATAAATCGCTGGCAAAAGGTACCGATGACAAGATATGGCTTGGCTGGACAGAACAATTAAAATCAGCAATTGCAACGGGGGGAATATGCCGGTTTAACGATGTAGGCTATACATCGAACGGCAAAACAAAACTGTTGCGAATCGTCTGCACAGCACTGAAAGAAACCAAAACAGCAAAAAATCCCGGCGGTATCATCATAATCGAAGACGTAACCAAAAATGCCAATATGCAAAGACAGCTGGCCAACACTGAAAGACTGGCTGCTGTCGGCAAGCTTGCCTCTAAGGTCGCCCACGAGCTAAATGACCCTCTGGACGGGATACTGCGATACGTTAACCTCGCGATGAGAATTGTCGAGCAGGAAAACCTCGAGAAACCCAAAGAGTACCTCACCCAATGCCGGAAGGGACTTATGAGAATGGTGCAAATAGTAAGCGAGCTGCTGGAATTCTCCCGCAGCACTTACACGCCGCTGGAATATACTGCAATAGAGCAGATTATTGAAGATGCTATCAAAACAATGGTCTCGAGAGCGGAGGCTCTGAATGTTCAAATATTACGAAACTATACCTCCGGCATTCCACAAATCAGAAGCGGCAATCTGTTTCAGGTGTTCTGTAATCTTACCAAGAACGCCCTGGATGCGATGCCGGACGGCGGAGAACTAAGAATCTCAACCCGCCTGGCGGGGGATGATACCATTGTGGCTGAGTTCCTTGACACAGGAACAGGCATACCGCCGGAAAATACAGAAGCGATATTTGAGCCTTTCTTCACGACAAAAGATAAAGGCAAAGGAACCGGTTTGGGATTGGCAATATGCAGGGATATAATTGAAAGCTATCACGGCCAAATAACTGCCGAAAACACTCCCGACGGCGGCAGCATTTTCACTGTCTATTTGCCGGCAGCAAGTAATTCATATAAGGATACATAAAAAGGATTGGAAAGTTCTATGAGAGAAAAGAATATTCTTGTTATAGACGACGATAAAATCATACTGGATTCACTGTGTGAGTTCCTGAGGCTCGAAGGATTCCAGAGCAGCGGTGCAGAAACATTCAAGAGCGCTTTAGCCAAGTTAGAACAAGGGTACTATAGTCTGGTCATAACAGACGTAAATCTTCCGGACGGAGACGGCCTTGAATTATTGGATATTATCAGGGAAAACCATCCTCAAACAGTGGCCATTGTGATAACCGGCTATGGCACCATCGAAAGCGCAGTTAAGGCAATCAAGCAAGGCGCCTACGATTACCTTACAAAACCGATTGCCGATGACGAGCTGCGGCTGACAGTGGAAAGAGCGATTAAGCAACAATCGCTTATGAGCGAAAACGAGAGCCTCCGCCTGCAACTCGAACAAAAATACCGCCTGGAGAACATAATCAGCCATAACTACAAAATGGCGAAGATATTCGACCTTGTTGAGGCGGTCGCCGATACGAAGACTACAATACTAATGGCCGGACCGTCAGGCACCGGCAAAAGTATGCTGGCGAAAGCAATACATCATCACTCGAGCCGACGCAACAAGCCGTTTGTGGAGGTAAGCTGCGGGGCACTGCCGGAGACGCTGCTCGAGAGCGAGCTGTTCGGCCATGTTAAAGGTGCTTTTACCGGCGCTGTAAACAATAAAGAAGGCAAGTTTCTGGCGGCAAATAGCGGGACGATTTTTCTGGATGAAGTTGCCAATGCCTCAGCCGCTCTGCAAGCCAAGCTGCTTCGGGTTCTGGAGGACAGACAGTTCGACCCGGTCGGCAGTAATAAAACCCAAACCGTGGATACACGCATTATACTTGCTTCAAATCGCAACCTTGCTGAGGAGGTAAGGCAAGGCAGGTTTCGAGAAGATTTATATTACCGGATAAATGTCGTAACAATAGACCTGCCGCCTTTATGCGAGAGGGTGGGAGACGTTCGACTGCTTGCGGAGCACTTTTTGCGGGTGTACTCTGCACAGCACAACAGAAATAAGCTCGGTATTACCGATGAGGCGATGGGGTATTTGGAGCGTTATTCCTGGCCCGGCAACGTTCGTGAATTGGAAAATGTAATTGAGCGGGCGGCTCTGCTGAGTAAAAATAAATTCATCGGCTCCGAGGACCTGCCAAACTCAATCAAACAAAAGCAGAACCAGCAGCAAGAGACATACAGACTGATGAGCCTCAAAGCAGCATTAGCCGGGCCGGAGAAAAATATTATCCGCCAGGCCCTTGAAGCCAATCACTGGAACAGACAGGCGACCGCCAAGGCCCTTGGGATAAACCGCACAACGTTATTCAAAAAAATGAAGCACTATGGCCTATACACTGAAGCCGAACGATTAGGCCTGACCTGAGAAAATTGATTATCAGGAAAACCGGCAGTAAACTACTATATAACCGCAAGGACAGTTACCGCTCCCTTACGGTTGCGGCGCTGTTTTGATAATTCTACGATGGCCGGCCTTTATGAGATACCAAAGCCCCCCTGCCGCCCGCAGGGTGCATTAAGTAAAAAAGAGATAATCCCCCTATACTATCCAAAGTCCAATAAAACCCCTGCTTTTTTGCGGAGGGAGGGGAGAAGGAAGAGAAAAGCAGGGGCAAAAATGAAAAAGCTGCTCTAATTATAGCACTCCCTCTTTATCGAGGTCAAGGAAAAATTTCACAAATATCCAAAGAAAATTATTTTTTGCTAAAAAACTCGCCTTCTCAGGACTAATGCCTTGTCAAGCGTGTTTTGGGGGCCGTCATTCCGCACCCATTCGGCTTTCCCTTCGACTCCGCTCAGGGCTACTGCTAATTCAGGGCGGGCTTTGATGCGGAATCCAGCACAATCAATAAGTTTGGATTCCAGGTTTCGCGGGAATGACAAACCATCATTTGAACCTTAACAGAGCACTAAAGAGAGGGAAAATTGGTCTATTTCTGTAAAAAATAAGTACAAAGACACTACTGCACTCAGCCAATTCCACAGCTTACGGCGCATTATGCTCGCTTACATCAGACCTTAAAGAATATCCTGTGGCGGTATAAAAACCAGAGAAACAACCACCCGACCAACAGAGCACCAAGTGGCAAAATCAGCGGTTTAAACATCTCAGCATGCTTAGCAACCCCCAGAAGGAAGAACTCGGCAATTCCATTAAAGTCAACAAATCTCTGCAGGAAGTATATCGTAATCGGATTCATCCCAATAACAATAAAGAAAAACGCCCATTTACGGTATCCTTTGACGTCAATTATCCAATAAAACAGTGCTAACAGCAGTAAGCTCCAGCCGCCGGCGACCATAACGTAAGAGCTGGTCCAGATAATTTTGATAATAGGAAAAACCAGCCCCCAGAGCAATCCTATGAGCAAGCTGACTATACCGGCAAGGGCCAGACCGGCTGCTTTTCGATTGCCCGACTGCCCGGAGCGCAGCCAGTGTCCCGCCAGCGCGCCCAAAAGGACGGTGCAAATCGCAGGCAATGTCGAAATGAGACCTTCGTTATCACCATACCCGTAATAGAGCTCACCAGGAATTAACTGCTGGTCGATATATGAGGACAAGCACCCTTCCATTGTGAGGTTGCCGGCTCCATAATTCGGCACCGGAATCAGCATCATCGCAAGCCAGTACAAAATCAGAACCGCCGCTACAATAATCGCCTGGGTTCGCCATTTCGTATGCACAACAATTATTGCAGCGAAGAAATAACACAACCCGATTCGCTGGAGCACGCCCGGCCATCGCATTTGAGCCCAATCGAATTGCAGGAGGTCATTAAATATCAAGCCTAACAAAATAATTACGACCGAGCGTTTAAGAATGTGCAGGTAGAGTGCTGGGCGACTCTGTCCGCGCTCTATCCGCCGCGTAACCGAAAACGGCAGCACCACGCCAACTATGAAAAGAAATAACGGAAATATCAAATCCTCAAAATGAAATCCCTCCCACTTCACGTGGTTCAACTGTTTCTGAACTGTCTCGGTTACCGGGTGGTTATAAACCTCTATCAGGCTCTCGAAGAGGGTCCCGCCGCCGATAATCCAGAACATATCAAAGCCCCGCAGCGCATCGACCGAGGCCAACCGCCGACCAATCAAATCCTGCTGCTCACTGTCCAAGATTCTTCACCTCTTTCAAATTTTGAACCACTATTTTTTCAGTTTGTTCTTTAGATTTTAATAAACAACTTCCTGCGATACATCCGCCAGAGTATCAGCCAAATGACGGCGAACGCCGCCACGGCGTGAATAAAGTGGCTCCAATTTCCGACATATTTGTCCAGACCGTCCACGAAAATATCTCCAATATGGCGGAAATTAAAGACATGGGTTGCCATATATACTGCTATGGCATTCATTCCGATTACAACAAAGCCGAAGGCCCATTTCTTTAAACCACATACATCAATAACCAGATAGAGCAACGCCAACAGCAGATAACACCATCCTGCCGAATAAAGGACAAAGGAGCTTGTCCACAGGTGCTTGATGATAGGAAACCAAATATTCCAAACCAAACCGAGCACCAAACAACTCACCCCCGCTACCAAGAGCAACAGAACCTTCACTATGCCCTTTTTGTCCAAACGCAATAAGTGTCCCGCCATCACTCCGAGCATCACTGTACATGCAAATGTCATGCTGCTTAGAATCCAGGTGTAAGGCGGGTCGGTTTCATCGATGAAGCCGCCGAAAATGAGCCTGTCGATATAAATTGCCAGATTTCCATCGGGCGTCAATACGCCCGCGCCATGGCCGGGAACAGGAATCAGCATCATCAAGGCCCAGAACAACAATAGTAAAGAAATCGTCGTTACTATCTGCCATACGAGACGCAGGTTGAGCAGGATTATCGCTGAGATTAAGTAACCCGCTGCGATTGCCTGCAAGGTATTACTGTAAAAATGGAGCTTTGATAAATCATATTCAAGCAGACGTCCCTGTGCTATCATACCCAACACAAACAGAATCACCGTTCGGGTGATGACGTGGAGATACAGCCGTTTTTTGCTCTGGCCAGCGGCAAGGCGTTTGTTGAAGGCAAACGGCATTACCACACCGACAACGAACAAAAACAACGGCATAATCAGGTCCCAGGGGCGAAAGCCATCCCATTTTACGTGTGACAGCTGCCGATTTAACCACTCTGTGGTCGGAGTCTCGAATATCTCGTGCAAGCTGCTGAATATTGTGCCCCCGCCGATAATCCAGAACATATCGAAGCCGCGCAGGGCGTCAATTGACATTATCCTGCCTTTAGGTAAAGATTGTGGTTCATCGTTCGACATGGTTCTATTAGTCCTTTCAATATCGAAGAGCCGCTTTCTTTTGGCGGAATCATTGAAAAAATATGCACGACAATATCGACACAAATTTGGGACATTTTAACAATGCCTGTCCGCCAGCGCAAGAAAAATAGCGAAGTATTCTGAAAAAAACTTGGGCACAAGCGGTCGGCTGGGATTGTCTGGAGGGTGACGTCGGCTCCTAATACCACGGCTAAAGCCATTTTTAGACGTATTTCAGACGGTCAGAACCACTTCATTTTCCAGAAGATGACCACTCCTACAATAGAGAGAACGATTGACGCGAGCATTGTAATCGCAAAGGCATGAGAGGAATGTTGAAAAGGCAATTCCACATTCATCCCGTATATGCTTGCTACCAACGTCGGCAACGTCAAGATAATCGTAACCGAGGTAAGAACTTTGATGACTACGTTAAGATTGTTCGAGATGATCGAAGCAAAGGCGTCCATCATTCCGCTGAGGATATTGCTGTGTATATCGGCCAAATCTCTGGCCTGCCTGAACTCAATTCGCACGTCCTCAATCATCTCCTGTTCTGCTTCTGTTAACTCTCGGCCGTGCATGCGGGTGAACCTGTCCCAGATAGGCTCATTCGCCCTGAGGGATGTTGTGAAGTAAACGAGGCATTTCTCAAGGTTCAACATGCGAATCATCATCTCATTTTTCATAGATACGTGGATCGCCTTCTCTACGTTATCCGCCTCACATCGAATACTGTTCAAATGATTGAGGAACTGCCTTGCAATCCGCATAAAAAATGAGCAAAGAAACGCTATTCGGTCTGTGGATTCTGGAATGCGGAGTCGTCCGGAAAGCATCTCCGACCAAGCGAGACTCTCTTCTGAGCACACGGTAATGATATGTTGCGGAGTCAGGATTATACCAAAAGCGATTGTGACGTAAGGAACATCTTGCACTTGATCGTCATGGTGTGGGATACGGATAATCAGCAGCTTACACGAATCATCAATCTCGATACGCGGACGTTCGTCCCGGTCGGTTGCAGCCGCCAATAGGTCAACTGGAACTTGTGTTAGGTTCTGGAGCAGGTTGATTTCGTCCGTGGTTGCTCTAACCGCTCGGATTATATGACATTCACCCATATTTTCAGTCAGCACAAACTGATTGTTTCGGTATTGATAAAACGACAACACTGTTATTCTCCTTTGACCGCATAACTTTTGTTAGTCTCATTTGCTTACAAGAAACCAAATCTTCTTGCATCAATACAGAATCCTCACGAACTTGAGGCTAAAAAACAATGATACTCTATATCATTAAACCGGACTCTTCAAGATGAAATTCGATATAATGAAGGCAAAATAAAAACTCTCGGCTGGAGGTCATAGTTGGGGGCTTTATATCGGTAAGTGAATTAGCGCTATGGCAAGTTAGCTCTTGAGATAATTGGTACTCAATAGTAAATAATCAATAAAACATGCCCGGGACTGGATTCGAACCAGCACAGGAAAATTCCCACCAGCCCCTCAAGCTGGCGCGTCTGCCAATTCCGCCACCCGGGCTCTTCGATTGACTATTTACTATTTACTATTAGTCATAGATTCCGCCAAAAGACGGCGGATTTCCGCTACGCTACAATATTGATTACGGATTGTCAATGCTCAATTTGCAGATTTGAAAAATTTGCCCGCCAAAATGCCCCGTAGAAAACACCGTAGCTGTCATTCTGAGTCCGCCAGAGACGGGCGAAGAATCTCTAATTTTCTGACCAGAGAGATTCCCGCCTTAGCGGATCTTCGACTTCACTTCGCTACGCTTCGTTCAGAATGACAAGTGCTGCATGTCTTCTACGAGAAGCAGATCCAAAAACAATAATCCCCGCTCTGCCAAAAGTTTTTGACGATAATATTTACTTTGATATAATTGCGTGCCGATAGAGTATGCAAAGCAAAATAAACACTGGACAGTTATTACAGCCGGTAAATGCGATACGCTGAACGCCAATTATGACAGAGACTATGGCAGAAAAAAGTAGCACGCGGGCGAGTTTGGAGCGAGGTTCTTTGAAGCGCTTTTCGCTCGCGCTGCCGGATTCAAAAGCACATCTGATCTTCTGGTCCCTGATGCTGGGTGGGCTGGTGCTGGATTTATGGAGCAAAAAAGCGGTGTTCGACTGGTTACAAAACCGTGAGACCACAACGATTATTAACGGTTTACTGCGATTGGTAAGGGCCTTGAACAACGGGGCCGCCTTCGGCACCTTCGCCGGTAAGCCTTATTTCCTAACGGCCATCTCGGTTATCGCCCTGATAACAGTCTTCGGGGTTTTTCTTTTTAGCGGAACCGGCCACAGGCTGGTTCATGTTGCTCTGGCACTATTCACAGCCGGTATCTGCGGCAATCTTTATGACAGGATTTTTAATGACGGTTTAGTGCGGGATTTTATCGACGTCTATTACCGCGATTATCATTGGCCGGCTTTCAACGTCGCAGACAGCTTGCTTTGCATCGGCATCGGGCTGCTGATTATCTCGACTTTTCTTACTGAGAAGTCTGTTCAAAAACATGCTCAGCAACAAAAATAGGGGCATCCGTTGCGGCCCCCAATGCAATCGCATCGGAAGGACGGGAATCAATTGCGATAGTCCGCCCGTTGATACTCAGATGAATCTTGGCAAAAAAGGTGTGGTGACGCAGGTCATTTATAACTATCTTTTCTACTCGGGCGCCGAGGTTTTCAATTACATCGGCCAATAAATCGTGTGTCATCGGTCGCGGCGGTTTGATGCCCTTTAATCGGCGGTCGATTGCAAAAATCTCCACTATGCCGATAACGATGGGAAAACTCCGATGGCCGTGACGCTCTTTTAAGACAATTATCTGCTGGTCAGACATTTCGTTAATGATTATTCGCGATAATTCGGCTTCCGTTTCCATTTTTTACACCACCTCTACTTCGTATATGCGTAAATGCGCATACGAGTTTATGAGCATATAGGTCAATGGATTTGTTCCTTTACGCATCCACACGCATTTACTCATCCACTATTTTACAACTCCGAAAGGTGTTTTTCAATGGTCTTTAACTGTTCCGAGAGCTCGACCAGCCTTTCTCTGGCCTGAGCGACCACTTTCGGCTTGGCTTTGGTAACAAAATCTTCATTGGCTAATTTAGCTTCCACCGCTTTTTTAGCTTTTTCGATTTGCTGTTTTTGTTTTTCCAGCTTTTCTCGTTCAGCTTGCAGGTCAATCGCATCATGTACATAAACTTCTGTTGCATCTTCCATAATTGATATAGCAGCGTTCTCAGGTTTTATAAGTGCTATTCCCGCCTTAAATTCTTTCACACCGGCTAACTGCCGGATAAGCTCCGCGTTGTCGTTGAGAATCTCGACGGTCTGGTGTTGTGACTTTGCGGAAACAACCAATGATTCATTTGACGGTATGTTTCTATTGCTTCTGATATCTCGTATAGTACGAACTGCAGCTTGGACAAGCATAATTTGCTTTTCAGCATCTTCATCTATTAAGGATTCAAGACCCACCGGCCATTGGGCAACAACTAATGCTTCTGCGTTTTTAGATTCTATTCTGCCCTTAAGTCCCCTTGTCGGTGCTATTTCGTTTAGCTTCTGGAATATTCCTTCGGTGATAAAGGGGACAAACGGATGTAACAGACGCAGAGTATGGTCAAGCACAAAAGCTAAAACGTTTTGAGCAATCGGCTTTTTCCGCTCATCCTGCATTCTCGGTTTTACCCACTCAAGATACCAATCACAAAAATCGTTCCAGAAAAATCTGTACAAGCTTGATAACGGCTCACTGTACTTAAACTGCTCAAGAAACTCCGCAACCTCGGAAACAGTTTTTACCAATCGGGAAAGAATCCACCTGTCGGTAATATCCATTTTGCCGGGGTCGAATTCAGCAGGGTCAAGCCCTTCAAGATTCATCAAGGCAAAACGCGAGGCATTCCAGAGCTTGTTACAGAAATTCCGGCCGATGTCGAACTTCGGCGAGGTATTGGCCTGGCGCCCATCCGGCAGTGTCATCGATACCACCGGCATCCGAATATCCTGCGTATCGGTGGTCATACTGGCCAGAGTAAAGCGCATCGCGTCGGCCCCGTGACTGTCGATAGCCACCAGCGGGTCTATACCATTGCCAAGACTCTTGGACATTTTGCGTCCCTGACCATCCTGTATCATCGCGTGAATATACACATCACTGAACGGAATATCGCCGGCACAATACTGTCCCATCATCACCATCCGTGAAACCCATAAGGTTATAATTTCGCGTGCGGTACAAAGCACATTGCCCGGATAAAATGTTTTCAATTCCGGCGTTTCGTCCGGCCAACCCATCGTACTAAACGGCCACAACGCTGACGAAAACCACGTATCGAGGACATCTTCGTCCTGTGTCCAGCCATCGGCTTCGAGCTGCTTTTCAATGTTTTCATTTTCGGGGCTAACACAAATGTATGTTATCGCACCCACGTCAGAATCCGTGAGTTCCGACCGCACCTTATCAGGTTGCTTCGATAGCTCATATTCTAACTGTCCACCACCAAGTTTCGACCATATTGGAATGCGATGTCCCCACCAGAGTTGTCGGCTAATGGGCCAGTCGCGTAGGTTTTCCAGCCAGGTTTGATAGGTCTTGGCGTAGCGTTCTGGGATAAACCGCAGCCGGCCGTCAAGCAGTGGTTTTAAGGCAAGACCAGCTAAAGAATTTACCGGCACATCCGTGCCCTCAATCAAACCCTCACCGAACTTTTCTATCAAATGCTCGATAGGTTTTTTGACCGCAATGTACCACTGGTCGGACAGATACGGCTCGATGGGGACATGACTGCGATAGCTGTGTCCAACTTCATGGGCGTATCCGCGAACATCTTCGAGAAGATTTTCCTTTCGGAACCATTCGACAATCGCCTCACGCGCCTCGAAACGGTCCATTCCGAGCAGGGATTGCGCTTCCGGCTCATTAGCATCTTCCCAGCCGTACTTGTCGCTTATCGAGCCATCCGGCGCCATCACATTGATTATTTCCAGTCCGTGTCTGAGGCCGATTTCCCAGTCATCGGGGTCGTGGGCCGGCGTAACTTTTAAAAAGCCGGTAGAAAATCGCGCCTTTTCATCGTCACTATCGGCATCGGGCAGAACAACGTGCTCGTCGGCAATAATAGGAATAATTCGGCCAACTATTGGAAGCCGAACTTTTTTACCGAGCAGGTATTCGGCACGCTTATCCGCAGGATTCATCGCAACAGCGGTATCGCCAAGCATTGTCTCCGGCCGGGTCGTGGCAACAGTAACATATTCAATTCGTTCCCCTGCTATATCAACCGGCTCTACAAGTGGATACCTCAAATACCAGAAATGTCCCTGCACCAGCTCGTGCTCGACCTCATCATCGGCCAATACTGTCTGCGTAGCGGTGTCCCAGTTGACCAGTCTTTTTCCTCGATAAATCAGCCCGTCCTTGAAGAGCTTGAAAAAGGCAGCCCGAACGGCTTTGGCGCACACTTCATCCATCGTAAAGCGGGTTCGTTCCCAGTCACAGGAGCAGCCCATCGCTTTCAACTGGCTGATAATGCGGGCTTCATATTCATCCTTCCAGGCCTGTACACGGCTGACAAATTCTTCCCGCTTAAATTCAGTACGACGTTTTCCCTCTTCCGACAGTATTCGCTTCTCAACGACTGTCTGTGTAGCGATACCGGCGTGGTCGGTACCCGGCATCCAGAGCGTGTTGTAATTTTGCATCCGGCGGAATCGAATCAGGATGTCCTGCAATGTATTATTCAATGCGTGGCCAAGATGCAGCGGGGCCGTAACATTTGGCGGCGGGATCACAATGGTATAGGTCTTTTCATCTCTGCCGTCGCCCGGCGGCTCGGCGTGAAAGTATGAATTAGAAGACCATATCTCATTTGCCTGCTGCTCTATCGTTTTAGATTCATAGACTTTCGAGAGTTGTTCGTCCATAACTTATCCAGTTTCGATAATCGCCTAAAAAATTCCGGCACAACACAGTCGCCGGAACTCTATATTAATAAAAACAAACAGTTGTGTAAAGGATGCAATTCTAAAAGCAATGTAAAAACTCTCTCATTTGCACCGGTGCAAACGAGTAGAGCAGGCTGACATGGCTGGTTTTTTCTCCTACCTGTATATCTCCGATGGTATGAATAACTGCTTCATAAGTGAAAGTCTCCAGCCGCTTCCGGCTGATAGAGTAACTGTTCTACTTTTACCTGTGCCTTAATTTGTTGACCGACTTTGCGACCCAAAAGCGACACTCCAAACGGTGTTAAAATCGAAAGTTTGTTGTTCTTACTATCTTCATCCGTTGGAAATACAAGAGATAAAATCAGACATTCTTGTGTCTGATAGTTTTTAAGCTGCACTTTTGAGTTCATTGTTACTACATCTGGTGGGATTTCCCATGGCGAGACAATATCTGCATCATCAAGCATATCAGATAATATCTTTCTTAAGTAATTCATGTCGATTTTAACAACTTCAAGGTCTGCTAATCCACGCAGTCGCAGATAGTCATAAGATGTGACAGTAATTTTTTCGCTTAACATTGACAAACCTCCTGATAACGTTATTCAGTAATCTTCCGAATAATCTTCTCGAAATGTAAAACGTTATTAGTGTCGATTTTTTTGTTTTGTTCTCTAAAGGTCGAAACGACCCATAGCTTCGGGTTGAAATAAAATTTCCTCTATACGTGTTTCCCCGGATACAATATCGCCGGTTTTCAGTCCGAAAATGGATAAGCCAATTGGTGATAATATTGAAACATTCATATCATCAAAATCTTTTCCATTTCTCGCACCGGTTGGAAATACCAATGAAACTATCATCTCCTCGCTGCTTTTGTAATCTTTTAATCGAAGTTTGGAATTCATTGTAACTACATGTGCGGGTATGCTTTCTGGTGCAACGATCTCTGCTTTTTCCAGCAGACGTTGCAGTTGATTTAACAGACCTTCCATAGAACATCCCGGGGTTTTTGCAGTCACTATCAAGGTTTTAAGTCGTCTCGAATCAAATTCGGTAACAAGAATTTTTTGTTTTTGCATATACTTGCCTCCGTATGTCCCTTTTTTGTTTGATGCGGGGCACAATGTTATTTCTTTGACGATGCAGAAGTCCTGGATTCTACTTTCTATCAGCTTATATTGATATGACGATAAGCCATTTTTAAACACCTCTTCACCTGCGCCAAAAAAGATGTCATGCTTTTCTTCGGTATGGCGGGGAGGAAGACATTGGATTCGTTTTTCCCACCAGCAAATGTGATAGTATTTCAGCTTGCTTGGTGGCCTTTTCGAAATTGCATCTACTATAATCTGTCTTAGTTTCTGAGTGTCCATTGTTCTATCTCCAATATCACGCTTAATCAAAACGGCTGATTATTATTTCGCCGACATCTTCCAAATCTGAAACGATTGTGTAAACTCCGTTCCCTTTGGCCTCAAGATAAAGATTCCTTCTTCCAGATAAGTATTTCCTGCATTCCCGCATCGCCTTTTGTTTGGCCCCGGGCAAATCCAGAGCTGCAACGATGATTCTCCCAGACATTTTTCCACTGTCTATGTTTTTCAATTCGATTAACCATTCATTCATATTGTCGCTCCTTCCTTGGAATTAAATTTGGCTATGCTAATGGTTCTTCAAACTGTTCTGATGACTATTCGCATCCGCCTCGTCCTGTATTTCTTCAATTCTTAATCTTCTAATTTTCCCTGTCACCTACCGGCCTGTAATACATCTCCAAAGTCTATGCTGAACCTCTAACTTTCTTGCCCTTCTTGCGGAATTTCTCACAAAAGTTATTTTTACCGGCCAATGAAAAAACGTCCTTTTTTGAATTCGGATAAGACAATGTGCCTCTTATCTTTGACGGTTTACGGCCGCATCGTCCCGCCTTTTCTTGTGTTAATGCCACTCTGAATAATTCACAATTCTCGCATGTTTTTTTCATTGGTATATTTCCAATTGGGTCTTGCTTTAATAAATCCATACATAACACAATCTGACAAAACCAAGTTCGATGGCCATGTCTCTAATCGCAGGCGTTTTTGTGGGGCAGTTTTTTGCAGCCCGGTCTTATCCTAAAAAAGGAGGAGAAGTGCCGGAGAACATCAGATTTCCGCGGTGGCTAAACCTCTCGGACAAATAGGCATGCCCGTCTACGCGCATACTATTTGATAAGTATGGTAAAATCGTATCATGAACATGATGGTGATTTGAAAAAGAAAGATTTGTAACAACAGGTTGTTTGTGTTTATTGATGGCGGTCATTTCTTATATCCTCAAGAATTTAGAAAAAATACCATTCAATCGACATCTTCGAAGTGAAATTGACAATCCCGAAATCAATCCCTATTGGGCACATGATTTTTCCCCTTTTGATAGAATTTTTAAGTAACAGGCATTACTCGTACTCGACAATTTCTTGTTCAATGTTTCCAATAAAAAAGGCCGGTGTTTGCGCCGGCCTTTTCAGCATAAATTGCGACCGGCGCGTCAGGTAAATAACGTACTGGTATTGACCGTTATAAAATCCCGTATGAGGTTTATCCCTTTATTATTAGCGTGAACATTCATCCTTAGAGACCTTTCTCTTGTCCAGATCTTCGCACGGACAACCAATGTTGAACTATCGGTAAAATTACAAATTCTCATCGAATTCTATCACAAAAAAAGAAATACGTCAAGCCCTGTGAGTCATAATCCCAGACCTAAATCCCCAGATGGCAATTTGGTAGATGTACCCTGAATACCAAGATAATTATTTAACATTTTCACGAGTTAATCGAGATTCATTGTCATCAGGAACTCTGCGTTGGTTCGTGTCTTTGTAAGTCTGCCTTTGAGCAGCTCGATTGCTTCGACAGGATTCAACTCACTCAGGACCCTTCGCAGCCGATACACGAGCTGTAGCTCTTTCGGGTCGAGCAGCAGCTCTTCCCGTCTGGTTCCGCTCCGGCTGATGTCTATGGCCGGCCAGGTCCTTCTGTCAACCAGACGCCTGTCAAGGTGCAATTCCATATTTCCGGTCGCCTTGAACTCTTCGAAGATTACCTCGTCCATTTTTGAGCCGGTGTCGATTAATGCAGTTGCGAAAATGGTCAGCGAACCACCTTCTTCGATATTTCTTGCTGCGCCGAAAAATTTCTTGGGCATCTGCATTGCGCCGGCATCGACACCACCGGTCAAAATTCTTCCTGAGTGCGGCATTTCGGTATTATAGGCACGGGCAAGACGGGTTATCGAGTCCAGCAGGATTACAACATCTTCGCCGTACTCGACGAGCCGCTTTGCCTTTTCTATAACGACCTCGGCCACCTGGCAGTGGCGAGCGGCCGGCTCGTCGAAAGTCGAACTTATAACCTCAACATCATCAGCGGTTTTCCGCTCCATCTCCGTAACTTCTTCGGGCCGTTCGTCAATCAGCAGCACTATCATTTTCACGTCGGGATGATTTGTGCTCATAGCGTTTGCAATTTTTTGCAGCAGAATCGTCTTGCCGGTTCGCGGTGGCGCAACTATCAGTCCGCGCTGACCTTTGCCCACCGGTGTTACCAAATCAATTATCCGCATATTTAATTCTTCCGCCGTAGTCTCAAGTATGAAACGCTTCTCCGGATGCAGTGGCGTCAAATCGCTGAACACTATCTTTTCGGCGAGGTTGTCGGGATTTTCAAAGTTAATCGCTTCAACCCGCAGAAGAGCAAAATACTTCTCCGAATCCTTCGGCGGTCTGATTTGACCAGATACAATATTCCCTGTCCGCAGGCCAAAACGCCTGATTTGAGACGGTGAAACATAGATGTCGTCCGAAGATGACAAGTAATTATAATCCGGATTCCGCAAAAATCCGTAACCGTCCGGCAGCACTTCCAGCACACCTTCACCGTACATAAGGCCGTTCTGGCGAATACGCTCCTTGAGAATCATGAAAATCAAATCCTGCTTTTTAAGAGCGCTGTATTCTGTAATATTTTCGTTTTTCGCAATACTGTGCAGCTCCGCAACATTCAGTTTCTGCAAATCCGTCAAATACAAGTTGCCTTTCTTAATCCTCTCGTATTTGGCATGTGTGGATTCTTCCTCAGCTTCTTTAGCTCTCAGGGCTTCATCCTCGGTCTCGGCAGCAATAGTCTCTTGGGCCGTATCTGTAGCTGAGCTATCCTCTGCCTGTGCTGCTACGGCTTGGTTCTTCTGCGAGTCGAGTGTTTGCTCTTCCTGTTCGGAGGCATCTTGTTCTTTTTCAACGGCCTTTTTCTTTGTGCTCTTGCGTTTTTTGGTTGTGCTCTTTACAGCTTTAGCCATCATTACTCCTTTTCTTTTTTTCAAAAACTTTAATCGTCCCTGCAAAGCTCATGCCCTCAAAAGCGGATAGCAGGGATACGATTCCATAGAACTATTTTCCCGCCTGCACTCGCGTAACTGCAGGTGCGAGCGTAGGAATTCAATAAGATTTGAGCTTTGAACAGTTGAAATAAAACCTAATATATCAAAAACGGGATTCAGGCTATCAGCGTATCAAACTACCAGGCAGTGGGTATCTGGTTATCAGGATATCGGGTTGAATTTGTTTTTTCCTGGTATCCTGATTGTCTGATATTCTACAGCCTGATTTCCTGATTCCCTGATATCCACACTTGTAGCAGTTTTACTACAAAGAACGGACACAAATACGAGCGTCCTATAATAAACTCTACTTACCCATTATCCACAATGTAAGTGAAAATATCAGCGACCTGCTTGGCTAATGCCGAGAAGTCAGAATTGTTTTCTACCATATTATCGGCGAGGTTAGCCTTATTGTCCAGAGAAATCTGAAAATTTTCTCTAATTTTAACCTGATTTTTATCAAAACCCATTTTTTTTGCTCTTTTTAGCCTTATTTTTTGCTCGCAATCGACAAAAATTAGCTTATCACACCGCTTATTCCAGCCGACTTCCACTAATAACGGCATATCCAGCACGATTGCCTTGACTTGATTCTGGCGATTGTATTGCTTTATAAGCTCCTCAGCCCGCTGAAGGACAAGATGATGGATTATCTCGTTAAGCGACGAGAGCTTCCGGGCATCGGCAAACACAACCTCAGCTAATTTCTCACGGTCAATTTTGCCATTGGAATCCAAAATAGACCGGCCAAAAGAGACGATGATTTTTTCTTTAACAGCCGGCTCATCGAGCAGCTCGTGTGCAATTTCGTCGGCGTCAATGACCTTACATCCTAATTTGGCAAACTCAGCGGCAACGGTACTTTTTCCTGAGCCGATACCACCTAATACGCCTATTACCGGTTTGTCCCTGATATTGCCCACAGTCAAGCAGTTTAACCACCCTGCCGGCATCGGTCAAGTCGAAAAACGCCAATAGTGGTAAGTGAGGTAGAATACGAAACGGGAATTACGAAATGTGAAGCTCATCCGATACTTTTTCGTTATCCGGCGCCGCACAGACGGTTTGCAAGCTGCTCAGCAGATAGTTTTTCACAACTACGTCCCAGCTCATTTTTGTTGCAAGCTCGTAGCCGGCTTTAACCATACTTTCAACCTCGTCCTCGTTTTTGGGCAAGCGTGAGCATATTTGCATTGCAACTTTTTCGCTTTCGCCCGCTTCTATCCTGTCGCGCACCGAGCGGTCAATCTGCAGTATATCCTCGAGCTCGGCACAGCCATGGGTTGGCAGGTTGGTATAGTCGGCGATAATGACATTTTTGACATCCTGTGCATTTGTTACATCCCGAACGAAACCCGAACATCCGCAAACACTGCTGAAGACACATATCCCGCCGAAAGTCAGCGGTTCAAGCTGAGCTATGCCAAACGGCTCATAAATGCTCTGTCCAAACTCGACATCGGTGCCTTTGCGAATGTCCATAAATTCCATATCATCCGGCATCCTCTTTCCGCATCTTTTTGGCGCAAAGCCGAACTGATTGATGAAAATGATTTTTATATTCCTGCTTCTGGCGTTGAATTCCTGTACAGCGGTATAGTAATCCGCCTCACCTCCGGATAAATCCGGCCAACCCTCACGGTGTGCGACAGGCCAATTATACGCCGATTCCATATTATAGATATCACTGGTGCGACGACGTGTAACCTCTGTCGAAAGGACAAGCAACATCGCCGTCTTACCCTGGGTCCTGAACTCTTTTTCCAGATGTTCGAGCACACGCAAATCCCGCCACATTCCCTTGCTTTTCACCAATCTTGTAACGTGTGTAAAGACAAAATCCGGCTTATAGCCCAACAGGTTCTGGCAATACTGCTGCAGTTTTTCTTTTGATGCAAGCTTGTCCCCAACACTGATTCGATATGCGGGGATACCGTTATAAACTATATCTATCCTGGCGCCTTCGAATTCCGGGGAGAGGAACCGCAATTCGTCCACCACATAATCGCCCACTGCGTATATACGGTCACAGTATTTCGAGGCTCTCACAAGAGCGTGCTTGAAATAGGAATTCTGGTCGCCGAACACTTCGTTGACAAAAAGTCCGTCATTGTGAGCATACTTGATAACATTATAGAACATTGTATCGTGCCCGTGATGCTCCTCAACAATGTGTCGCATCGTTGCTACTTCGTGGGCATAAAAAACCGTCCTGAAATGACAGCAAGATTCGAGAACAGCCGCCAGCGCCGTTGGCATGCCCATAAACTCATGAGAAATTATAACTGTCGAATCCTTAGCTGCACCGATAGCTTTCAGCACGTCAATTGCCACCGGTGCCAATCTGACATATTGTTCGTATTCCCACAGGTGTTCGTGTAAATGGCTTTGGATACCAAATTCCTCGAACAGGCGCCTTTTGAATTCGTTAATCACATCCTTATCTACAAGCTTAACATCGACCAAGACCACCTCGGGTGAACTTTTTATTCCTGTCTGCTCATCAACAAATGTTCGTCTGCCATAGACAATGCCTGCATTGTAGAATTTTTCGATTTTACGAAAGGCCGGAGCGTATCCCGTATTTACAAATCCATCGATAGATGAATAAAACACTTCACCATCTTCGCCGAGCCTCTCTGATACAGAGCCCTCAGTTGTGAACAATGGGCCGACAAGGATTGACCTGTCAATTGATTCAAGGTAAGATTTGCAGGTGAAAAAGCCCTGCAGGACGGCGCCTATACCACCAACTTTCCCCACAGTCTCGTGGGTAACGTGCACTGCTGTTGTCTCATTAGCCATAATAAGTTTCCCTCCAAGTTGTTATGGGATTCACTCTGGTTGTAATTACTTTTTCCACATAAAATATAGGAAACAATTTCATCACAACCAAACTGGAGGGATTCTATGGTGAGGTATTTTTTTTGCAGACCGAAAAAATCAGGCCAGATTTGCAAATTGAAGGTGTTTTTTGGGACCACTTCGGCTGGTCTGGGAAATTTTCTCCACAAGTCAGCTTATTTCGTCGCGCAGCGCCCTTATCGAACCCGAAAGCACATGCTGGGAAATATCAGCCAACTCCGGCTCGGGCATTTCACTAAGTGCTATTTTGTCGAGAATCTTCACCGCCTGGGCACTATGAGGGGCTATCAGACCCACAATTCTATGGGCTTCGTATAATTCACTATCAGCCATCAGTCTCAGATACAACATTATGTATTTCGTCAACTCTTTCTCACTCATCTCAAATACCGGCCCAGCCATCTTAATCGGCTCGGTCGGCTCAACGCCCCCTTCCGGAACCTCTCTCTCCTTCAATATGTCCTGTGTAAGCTTGTGTGTCTCGGCCATTAGTTGTTTTTCTCTCTCCTTGTCGGTTACATCTAACGGCGCAAGTTTTAGCTGTTCGCCGGAGTGTGAACTGGGAACGTATAATCTGTTATGGCACGCCGGGCATTTGCCCCATTTGCCACCGGCACTATCAGCCGCCTCTATCTTTTTGCCACAAAACTCACAGTGAAATTTTATCGCCACTTTAACACCCCTTAATTTATTGCTCTGATTCCTGTCTCCTTAGTCTTTGTGCTAAATCAGTTTCGAGCTCGAGGAAATCTGCCGGTCTAAACCATTTATTTCTCTGCCTTATATTCTGCAACCACCTCGGTCGTTATTCCGCCGCGGGGTGCAAATCGTGATGTAACCTTCATCCAGCGTGGTCTGCATATATCTTTCAAATCATCTAATATATCATTTGTCAGAGACTCGTAAAAAATACCTTTATTGCGGTAGCTTTGCATATAGAATTTAAGGCTCTTTAGCTCGATACAAGATTTTTCGGGACAGTATTCGATGACAATCTCACCAAAGTCGGGCTGGCCTGTTCGAGGGCAGAGGCTCGTAAACTCAGGGCATCTGATTGTTATACAATAGTCTCGTTCAGGACGGGGATTATCGAATAATTCTATTTCTACCCGTTCGCTCATTATTATCCCTCATACAAACCCTGACTAAATTACTAATATAACTTCAATGCCGATCTAAAACAAGTAATAATAAACGAAGAAAATAAACAAGTTTCTCCGAAAGGCATCGGCAAAGCCTGGGGTTTATTGAAAAGATTTCGAGTGTGTGAATGTCAATAAGAGAAGTAAAAACAAGACAAGAAATGTTTAGATTGTTTGCTTTTGTCTCAATTTAATCGGCCATAAAGCACTGGTTTTGCTTCAATTTCTCTAAAAAACGTTGTATTAGACAACGACTTTCGGTATATTTGCTGCTGAAATCGCAGGCTATGGATCGTAGTAGAATGGAATAGCACAAAGAACATGTAATATTGTATTTATCATTTTTTGAAAGGGATGAGCACAATGGCTAAAGGATTATTTACCACAAGCTGTATTTTCGCAGTGGTGGTTTTGGCATTTTCAGGCTGTGCCACCACAGGTGAAACCGAGATTGAGACTGAGGCTAAAACTGAGCTTGAGACCATGGTCGAGACCACAGTTGAGACCACAGTTGAGACCACGGTCGAGACCAAGGCCCCAAAATTCACTCTACGCGTCAATTGTGCAGCCATCGAGCCATATACTGACAAGGGCGGCAACTTATGGCTGCCCGATCAATATATGGAAGAAGGCAATACATGGGGCGTTGTTAACGGGATGACTGTCGACCGAGGCGATTTGGGTATTACCGGCACCAACGCACCAAAAATTTATGAGACCGAATGCTACTCCATGTCCGCATACAAATTCAAAGTGCCCAACGGTCAATATACAGTCCGACTGCACTTTGCTGAGACGTATGACGGGATAACAGGCGAAGGCCAAAGGGTCTTTTCCGTGACCATTAATGATAAAGTTGTTCTTGAGGACTTCGACCCTTATAAAGAAGGTGGTGGATTCGCAAAGCCCGTAGTTAAGGAATTCAAAGACGTAACTATAACTAATGAAGAGCTGGTCATAGGCTTCATAAGCGATATACAAAATCCCGAGATTAACGGCATCGAAATACTTTCTGAGTAACCCAGCAAAACATATCTACTTGATCGCGCAGCAAAGTAGGCGGAGTAGTCGCTTGTTGGTCATGCGCGCTTTCTGTCAGGTTCGCTGCTGAGGGAAATTTGATTGTATTGCAATCCCGCACCAAATCTTGGGGCGGTATGAACTTTTAACAGGGAATGAGTGGTGGCAGAAAAAAGGGCAGTTGTTCTACTTAGCGGCGGCCTTGACTCGGCTACAACTTTAGCTATAGCCCGCAGTGAAGGTTTTGAGTGCTACGCTTTGACCTTCAGGTATGGCCAGCGACATAAGCGGGAAATCAAAGCCGCAAAGAAAATAGCCGACTCTCTGGGAACTGCTGAGCATCGGATAATAGATATCGACTTAGCCCAGTTCGGCGGCTCAGCACTGACTGACTCAATTATTGAAGTACCTAAGGACAGGGTCGATTTAGCCAACCACAACCAAATTCCTACAACCTATGTGCCTGCCCGCAACACGATATTTTTAAGTTACGCACTTGCCTGGGCCGAAGTATTAGGTGCTTTTGATATCTTTATCGGCGTCAACGCAACCGACTACAGCGGTTATCCCGACTGCCGCGGCGAGTTTATAACTGCCTTCGAGAAAACCGCCAACCTTGCCACCGCAGCGGCAGTCGAGGGTAAGGGCCGATACCACATCCATACTCCGATTATAAATATGACAAAGGCCGAAATCATCCTTACCGGCACAAAGCTCGGCGTCGATTTTGCTCTGACGCATAGCTGCTATGACCCTGACCAACAGGGCAGAAGCTGCGGCCGATGCGACTCCTGCAGATTAAGATTAAAGGGCTTTGCCGAAGCAGGCCTTAAAGACCCCATAGAATATCGAATAACGAATAATAAATAATGAATATCGAATATCAAAATACGAAGCACGAATTGGTGAGTAGTGAGTGGAATAAGTGAACTAAAGTTTGAAGTGCCTAAAGTGCCTAAATTATGGATACCAGGAGAACAGGAAATCAGGATACAGGTTATCAGCAGAACAGGGTATCAGGAAAAACAATGCTACTTTGCAAAGGCTACGTAGCGCGAGCCTGATGTCCTGATAACCTGATGCCCGCCCCTTAGGGGTCTGATACGCTGTTAGCCTGAATCTTTAGTTCACTTTAGACACTTTAGCTCACTTTAGGCACTTTCTTGATAACCAATTAACCAATTATCAGGTTCGAGAATGCTGATAAACGAAATATTTTATTCTTTGCAGGGCGAGGGATTTTTAGCTGGCGTCCCCAGTGTTTTCGTGCGTTTAGCCGGTTGCCCTCTGCGATGTCGATGGTGTGATACGAAATATGCCTGGGACCAAAAAGCAGGGCAAGATTACAGTATCGCCAGAATTGTCCAGGACATCCAGCAATGGCCCTGCAAATTCATTGTAATAACCGGCGGTGAGCCGATGATAAATCGGGATTTGCCAAAATTAGCACACCAGCTAAAAGCCGCCGACAAACACATAACAATCGAAACCGCAGGAATCACATTTATACCAGATTTAGCCTGTGATTTAATGAGTATCAGTCCGAAATTGAGCAACTCGACGCCGACCGACCCTGAATCTGCCTCCACTCATGAAAAATCGAGGCTGGATATTGCCGTCCTGGGCAAGCTGATTGATAGCTACAAATTTCAACTCAAATTTGTCGTGGATTCAGAAGCTGACTTGTCTGAAATCCAGCAGACCTTGGAGAAACTTGGAAACATCGATACAGAAAAGGTGATGCTGATGCCGCAGGCAGCCACAAGAGACGAACTTTTGGCCAAATCACCAATGGTCGCCGATATGTGCAAGCAAACAGGCTTTGCATTTTGCCAACGCCTGCAGATTCTGCTCTGGGATAATCAAAAGGGCAGATAATTGAGTCCAGCCAAACTGTTTTTAAAGCGTTTTCTCTAAATGTTTGACATATCTAATGGAGCTTCATATTATATGAATTTAATTAGGCTGAACTCTATGATGAGGACGAGGCAATGCCTCGTCTTTGTTGCTATTGATTGAAAGGTTCTTTTTTTATGGCGAAACAAAAAGTAACTTTGAAAAATAAGCCGTTCGTATTAATCATCCGTGACGGATGGGGTTACAATCCAAATCCGGAAGAAGATAAATATAATGCCGTCAAGCAAGGAAATACTCCTGTAGATGATATGCTGATGGCCGAGTACCCCAACTGTCTTATCCACACCAGCGGCGAAGACGTGGGGCTGCCAAACGGAACTATGGGCAACAGTGAAGTGGGGCATCAAAATATCGGCGCCGGCAGAATCGTACCACAGGAATCCGTAAGAATCAGCAAAACTATTCGCGACGGCTCTTTCTTCGAGAATAATGAATTTCATAATTTAATCAAGTTTGTGAAAGAAAAAAACGGCAAAATGCACTTAATGGGCCTTTGCAGCGACATCGGAGTACATTCGCTGTTAGACCACCTCTACGGGCTGCTTGAGCTGGCAAAGAGAAACGATATAAAGGACGTTTTCATCCACGCATTCACGGACGGCCGGGATTCACCGCCGGACAGCGGAGCAGGATATATAGCTGAAATCGAAAAAAAGGCGGGGGAAATAGGCGTAGGTAAAATCGCAAGCGTTATGGGCAGATTCTATGCTATGGACCGCGACAGCCGGTGGGACCGGGTGCAAAAGGCTTACGAATGCATAAGGATAGGCAAGGGTGTCAAAGCAGCTAATGCAGCAGAGGCGGTTGCTCAAAGTTATAAAAAGGGCGTAACCGATGAATTTATCGAGCCGACGTGCATTGTCAATGAAGATAATGAACCGCTGGCCACTATCAAAGACGGCGACGGCGTAATCTTCTTCAACTTCCGCGGCGACAGGCCCCGCGAAATCACACGGGCGTTCGTCGAGGCTAACTTTAAAGAATTTCCCAGAACAACCAAACCGGACATATATTTCGTCTGTATAACCGAATACGATGCGACGATACCCGCGCCGGCGGCCTTTCCAAAACTGACAAAGATGAAAAATATCTTAGGGGCGTACTGGGGTTCTCTGGGCCTGAAGCAATTTCGCTGCGCCGAGACGGAAAAATACGCACACGTTACTTTTTTCTTCAACGATTATACCGAAAAGCCGTTTCCCGGCGAAGACAGGCAGATTGTGCCTTCGCCGAGGGTGCGAACATACGACTTGAAGCCTGAGATGAGCGCTTATGAGGTGGCCGAGGTTGTGCTGGAAAGACTTGACTCGAATAAATACGACGTTGTAGTGGTCAATTTTGCCAATCCGGATATGGTCGGGCACACCGGCATATTGTCCGCAGCGATTAAAGCAGCCGAAGCGGTGGATGAATGCGTGGGCAGGATATTAGATAAGGTTAAGACTCTTGGTGGCGCAGCAATAATCACCGCCGACCATGGTAATTTCGAAAAAATGATAGACGGCAGCCCGGATAATCCGCATACTGCACACACTATTGGCGATGTACCGTTGGTTATATTCGACGAACGCTACAAAAAGAGCAAGCTCCGCGAAGGCGGCAGATTAGCCGACATAGGGCCGACACTACTGCAAATGATGGACATGCCGCAACCCGAGGAAATGACAGGCAAAAGCCTGCTTTTACCTTGACTTATAAAATTGAATTCTGGTTAGCCCCGCCACCGGGTGGCGGGGTCTTCTTTCCTGCCATCACATGGCAGGGTATTAATCTCTAAAATTTACTAAATCCAAATAATTTGTTTTTGCTGATGCCTTAGCAGAAATATTTTTTCACTGCCGCAATCTATCCCTTTGCACCGGCCTTTTCAAGAAGCCGGACAATATCTGTATGCCCCATCCTCTTCGCTACCTTTAGTGCTGTCCATTCGAAATTGTTAATTGTCGCCTTTACATTTACATCAGCGCCCTGAGCCAAAAGGAGCTTGACGACCTCCGTATGGCCTTTCTGCGAGGCCATCATCAGGGCCGTTACGCCATCGGTAGTTCTCTTTACATTTACATCAGCGCCCTGAGCCAAAAGGAGCTTGACGACCTCCGTATGGCCTTTCTGCGATGCCATCCACAGGGCCGTTACGCCATCGGTATCTTTTACATTTACATCAGCGCCCTTATCCAAAAGGAGTTTGACGACCTCCGTATGGCCTTCATGCGAGGCCATCATCAGGGCCGTTACGCCATCGGTAGTTCTCTTTACATTTACATCAGCGCCCTTATCCAAAAGGAGTTTGACGACCTTCGTATGGACGTTCTGCGACGCCTGCCACAGGGCGGTGCAACCGGTCGTAGTCTGTTTTACATTTACATCAGCGCCCTTATCCAAAAGGAGTTTGACGACCTCCGTATGGCCTTTCTGCGAGGCCATCCAGAGGGCCGTTACGCCATCGGTAGTTCTCTTTGCATTTACATCAGCGCCCTGAGCCAAAAGGAGCTTGACGACCTCCGTATGGCCTTCCTGCGAGGCCATCATCAGGGCCGTTACGCCATCGGTAGTTCTCTTTACATTTACATCAGCGCCCTTATCCAAAAGGAGTTTGACGACCTCCGTATGGCCGTTCTGCGAGGACTGCCACAGGGCGGTGCAACCGGTCGTAGTCTGTTTTACATTTACATCAGCGCCCTTATCCAAAAGGAGTTTGACGACCTCCATATGGCCTTCCTGCGAGGCCATCATCAGGGCCGTTACGCCATCGGTATCTTTTACATTTACATCAGCGCCCTTATCCAAAAGGAGTTTGACGACCTTCGTATGGCCTTTCTGCGAGGCCTGCCACAGGGCGGTGCAACCGGTCGTAGTCTGTTTTACATTTACATCAGCGCCCTTATCCAAAAGGAGTTTGACGACCTCCATATGGACGTTCTGCGAGGCCATCCACAAAGCAGTTGTGCCAGTGTCGGTTTTCTTTACATTTACATCAGCGCCCTTATCCAAAAGGAGTTTGACGACCTCCGTATGGCCTTTCTGCGATGCCATCCACAAAGCAGTTGTGCCAGTGTCGGTTTTCTTTACATTTACATCAGCGCCCTTATCCAAAAGGAGTTTGACGACCTCCGTATGGCCTTTCTGCGATGCCATCCACAAAGCAGTTGTGCCAGTGTCGGTTTTCTTTACATTTACATCAGCGCCCTTATCCAAAAGGAGTTTGACGACCTCCATATGGCCTTCCTGCGAGGCCATCCAAAGGGCCGTTACGCCATCGGTAGTTCTCTTTACATTTACATCAGCGCCCTTATCCAAAAGGAGTTTGACGACCTCCATATGGCCGTTCTGCGACGCCATCCAGAGGGCCGTTACGCCATCGGTATCTTTTACATTTACATCAGCACCCTGAGCCAAAAGGAGATTGACAACCTCCGTATGGCCTTCCTGCGAGGCCATCCAGAGGGCCGTTACGCCATCGGTAGTTCTCTTTGCATTTACATCAGCGCCCTGAGCAGCCAAAAGGAGCTTGACGACCTCCGTATGGCCTTCCTGCGAGGCCATCATCAGGGCCGTTACGCCGGTATCGATTTTCTTTACATTTACATCAGCACGCCTTTCCAAAAGGAGATTGACAACCTCCGTATGGCCTTCCTGCGAGGCCATCCAGAGGGCCGTTACGCCATCGGTAGTTCTCTTTGCATTTACATCAGCGCCCTGAGCAGCCAAAAGGAGCTTGACGACCTC
>Ga0315296_10000065_pt1 | contig 109740 bp, 186 predicted proteins | sample YL17G14_18_MG_FD_203921 | JGI IMG/M metagenome (GOLD analysis project Ga0315296, IMG submission 203921) | Sediment microbial communities from Yellowstone Lake, YNP, Wyoming, USA - YL17G14_18 | ecosystem: Environmental > Aquatic > Freshwater > Lake > Sediment | place: USA: Wyoming | collected... | reverse complement strand
ATGGGCGTATGTCTAACCGCAAGTGCTCGGTTAGGCAAGGCATGGAATCACTCGTCAAGTGAAACCTCTAAGACCTAACGTGCAATACCGAGTTTAATACGCTACGGTATGAAGTCCTCCACGCCGAAAACACTAAGGCTACGGGGAGTAATGCGGGTGGCAGATTACACACCTTGAGGGAGGAGTGCATAGTAGCCCTTTGAATTCATAGCCTAAACAGAGCCATACAGAATTAGTCCAGCAACTGCTCTCCACAATGCCCATAAGGGCAAGAGGGAAAAATACGCAACCGCAGAAAGTAGTTTTAGCCGATAGCGAATCAAGAGCAGAGGTTACGGAAGAATATTGGACATTGGACAAACGCATAGATGAACATGCTTGGCTTATCGCAGAAAATAAAACATTAGTCAGGAGCAGAGTAGTTGAAGCAGTTCAGCCAAAGCTCAATGAACTCGCAGAGATGCGTAAAGTCTTACCAAAGCCTAGCGAAATCTATGGCGCAATAGACAAGGACAATTTTACCTCAGCCAAAGAGCTGAGAGAGAAGCAACTACAAGTGCGCAAAGCTATTAGGGAATCTGAAATTCTCAAGCAAATAATCAAGATACGCAAGACTTTTCCAGAGCAAGACCTGACTTGCCGTAAAGCTAATGCTCAATCAAACGTAGCTTCAGTTCTGATAGCTGAAGACATGATTAGACAGCAAGAAATCGATGCCCTGCTCGGATACGTGAAGCCAGAAGTTCCGAAACTTCACACAGAAGCTCTTTAAACGATTCGCTAAACCAAATCTTCTTCCCCCTTTTTTCTACTCACTAACTTCTCGTAAGGTTTAGGGCATGGACAGGAGTAAGTGCTGGATTTTTGGAGTGAAAAAATGTCAAATAGAGAACCACATTTCGCAATCTGCTTAAACTGTGAATGGTTCGACATAGCCAAAGATAAAAACACAGCAGAAACCAAAGCCGAAACGCACAACATTAAGAATCACTACGGACATTTCCGATGGGAAACAATACCGTTTTCAGCTTTCAATTTTCCCTATGGCTACACATATGATTTTGTTGTGCAACTGCTAAAGAAATTGACAAGGAAGCAACGCCATGAATGGTTTATGGAGAAAAAGAAAATCATTTACCGTATGCTTCCAAACATAACAGTTTAAGCAACAATTCCCTTTTTTTATTTTTGTTTTGCCGATTGCCTTTTTTCCACATTTCATTTTTACAAACGATTCATTTAGCGGATGCTAAAATTATTCTGTTGTGGCTCTGGGGCAAATATTTTCCAGAACGAAAACGGCTCAAATCGGAAGTCTATCGGCTTTCCCTTAGTGGACTTTTCACGCTTAAAAAAACTCCTTTCTCCGAAGGTGCTGAAATGAGATAGGCTACCTAGTTCGAAAGACTCGGGTAGTCCTAAGCCGATTAAGACCACCGAGAGCATACGCATTTTCGTTCTGGAATGAAAGATTGTGTGTCGCCAAAAGAGATAAGGTAGCCCAAGTTCCGCGAGTAACCTCGCCTAAGCGGCTACAGCCCAGAGTATAACTTGCCTTGTTGTCGAATGTGGGTACATATTCCCCGCCATACCAATCGTAATGGATATAGCAACATCAAACAATCTGGGTGCGCCGAGGGTAAAGAGGTTTCGCAACTGCGGAAACGGTGCGGGGTTTCACCCACCCGCTTAATTACCTCTACTTTTCCGACCGTGCGTGAGAGAGGCGACTCTCTCCTTAAAAACACCGTTCTCCTAAATCAGGGAGTTCTCGCCCAACTTACGGCTAAGTAGTGGGCATCTCGGGTAAACGAATTTTGATGACAGTCCCGAGGGTCTAAGCTGAAGTATTCGGAAAAGTCCTGCAACAAGCCTCTAATTAGAACCTGAATTTCCAGCAGGTGCGGGATAAGACGTGAAAGGGAAATTAGAGAGTCGATGACGTTGGCGGCGTAGGCACATAAGGGTGAAAACATTGTCAATGTATAAACTTCATCCCGACGTTAACAACCTCACTTTTTCAATCATGAAGTGGAGAAAACTCAAGCAGTTGCTGTATGACTGCGGATTCAGATGGCATGGGAAATACGAAGAGAACTGGAATAATATTGCAGTCTACAAAAAGGATGCAAACGAGGTGCACATTAAATTTCTGGATATGAAGCCATGGGGAGACATAGAGAAACCACGAAAGTTCAAAGTAGAAATCGTGGGAATCGTAGACCGAGCAGTTGCAGAATTTTTATTGGAAGAGGCTAAACCACGCAGATGCCCAGTATGCGGAAGACCAATGAGAGACGCCCCAATCTTTTTTCTGTTGGGTGAAAAAATGAAGATTCACATTCAAGGATATTGGGATGCAAAGATTAATTCTGCACCAAAAGGCGAAACCGCAATACCAGCAGAAGAACTTCTTAAGCAAGGCAGAAAACTCATAGTATGCGAAATCATAATAGACGACATATTCTGTGGCTCAGTAATGTGGGATGGGAATAAACTCGAAATAGAACATCCAGCCCCAAAAATCCTCTCAAAAAGCGAGTTTAAAGAACAGTTGAAGCAACTGCTAGGCGAAGAATCCCATGAATGGACAGAAATGACCAATGAAGATTTCGAATGCTTATACGCTGACTACTTCAAATCTGGCAAGACCTTTGACGAATGGAAAGACAGCTACATTCACGATGTTGCATACTCGTCATCACCTCCATAATCCTTTTCTTTTTTTTCTTAGGGTGAATTGAATGAGCGAGCGAGACTATGTTAAAATGTTTAAGCAACTACACAAGTTAACTCAGCAACAGGACGAATTGCAACTTTCTATCCCCAAAATTAACGAGAGTGTAGCCATAAGCTTATGCCTAGTAGACCACGCAAACGCATTAATTCTGGAAGCCTCTGAACATTTGGGCGATATCAGACCACAAGTCCGTTTCGGCTACACCTTAGAAAAAGTTTTGGCAATAATCAGCGACTGGAATGCTATGGCACACGACTACAACATAAGCCACGATGATATGCAAGTGGCGCAATTTGAGTGTAAAATGGTCGTTAAAGAACAGAGCAAACCTCCGAAAGAAATTATGGAGCAACAACGTAAACTAATTTTCAAAGACCAGCCCGAATAAATCCCTCTTTTTCTGTTTTGGGTGAAATGCAGTTGCGATTCATGTTATGCGGCAGTATGGACTCGCCAGAACATCCACTGCTAGACGAAGAGAAGATCCCGAAAATACAGGCCTTAGAAAATAGCGGTCGCTATATCTTTGAGGCTAAATTAGATGGAACATGTGGCGGTCTCGGCAAACTTGTAGATGGAACGGTTACAATTCCAAATCGGAGAGGAGTAGACTATGCTAAAGAAGGGAATCTTTCAGAGCTTGTTGCAGCCGCTAAATGTTTTCCGAAGGACACGATGTCGGTAGGCGAAATTGTGGTCATGTGCAATCCAGAAGCCTGCAACTATAAGGAAACATGCGAACACAAAATTGGGCATCCCTGCAGAACGCTTACCCAAAGAAGATGCGGCACGAAAAATGCTGATAAGGCTAGAGAGCTTATGCGGACGCTACCTGTAGAATTTGTAACATGGGATATTCCAAGACTTAATGGAGAAGACTTAAAGAACATGCCTTTGATAGAAAGGAAGAAAATTCTCAGAGATTTTATCCAGATGGCAAGAGAAGATGCGAAGATTCCGAATCTGCGAGAAATCGAATATCAAGAGAAAAACGCAGTAGAATTGTTCATGAGCGAACCAGAAGGCATCGTGGCTAAGCTTAAGGACAGCATTTATGTAGAAATGGAAGAAGGCACAAGCAGTAGCAACCGCTTACAATTATGGATGAAGATAAAACATACGTTCATAGTAATCCGTGACATTATTGGATATTCTCTGGAAGCTGAAGGCAGACTCTCTGGAAAACTGCGAAATCTCGTGATGTTGGACAATGGAAGATTCTGCGGAACAGTCGGCGGCGGATTCTCAGACCAAGAAAGAGAACAAGTGAAAGCTTTCTTAGACAACTTTCCAAGTGCACCCGCACCATATAGTTTGACGGGAAAACTGAAACATCGGCTCATATACAAGCCTGGCAACACTCTAAAAGTGAAAGTTGCATATCAAGAAGTAACTCCGGCAAACATACTCTATGCCCCTCGCATGATAGACCTTCTTTATCCTGAAAAAGTGCAGTTGCAACCACAGCCAATTTCTGGAGCATGCTTCTTCTGGGAACCACCAAAACAATAACCTCCATCCTTTTTTTCTATTGGGTGAGGTGATAGCATGCCAGTCATTCAATTAACCGAGGCACGAAAACAACACGCCATAATCCACTACGTTCCAACCAACACGCCACTTGTAGCAGCCGCAGAGAAATTCTGGAACGACCCGCGAGTCAAGCAGGCAGCCATAGACAGCGGAATTGGAAGCATCGACGCAGTTGTGAAAAGCAAAGTCAGAGCCTTACAGGAGTGACCCCAAAAATAACCTCTTTTTTTTGTTTGGGTGTTTTAATGTCAGTTCAAGTGCAAAAACCCGATTTAGTGCTAGTTGGTCCAAAAGCTGTAACCATAAACGGCGAAATCTACTATCTCAAAAAAATGGTTGAAGAATACGACAATGATGAAGAACCGATAATTGAGGCGAAACTAAGAGTATTTGTCGCTGAAAACATTGCCTTAGAAGAATTTTATCAGTATCTCAAGCCATACATGGAGTTTGAAGTCTGGAGAATCAGAATCTCCAGTGGAGACCGTGACCTTCGAATGCCAATGTATAAGGAAAGTGAACTACTCAACAAACAGATTGAAATCGTTCCTCAGCTAAGTTGGCTATACACAAGCGACGTCAAAGACTATGTGAAGGAGAAACATCCTCTTCTTCAAGATGTCTGGACGGAGCTGAACAGCTGGAATAATATTCTCAAGCACCCGCTAATAGATGCTGTAACTGAAATGGTGCTTGTCAGCCCCGATATGGGAACACCACGCAGAACTATTGTGCTAGGATGCGGAGATGCCGATTGTCAGCCGACATTGCAGTCAGCAACTGAACAGGAAGATTGGAACCGCTTCATAGACTTCTTCACAGCCTTAGACAAGGAAGTCAAAGCTAGCATCTGCTACAAGAACTTGCAGAAACATAAAAAATACAAAAGCCAAGAATCAATTGTTGTCGGCGAAGAAATAGAGCCTTCTGGCTGGCAGTGCGCACGCACTTAATCCCTCCTTTTTTTCTGTTCTGGGTGACAAACATGGCTTTCTTTAAAAAGACACGATGGTTATGGAGAGGACTATGTTTTGCAGGTCTATTGATAGCAATTGAAGGCATTGTTAATGTCAATCCAATAGAAACGTGGATTGGAGGAATTCTCTGTGGGGCAGGAGCTAGTGCAGGTTGGGCGGACTAAATCCCTCTTTTTCTGTTTGGGTGAACAATTTTGGAGAAGAAACCCAAGAAGCAGACAGTGACAATTCTTCCCTGTCCAGCATGTATGGCATGCAATATTCCAGCAGAAGAGTGCCCAGAGATACAGTTAGCTCAGAAAGTTGCGCACCTGCGAAAGAGGTTTGAGAATGAGTTGGTTAAAGAGAGAACGTAAAGTCACAGAGGACTACATTCAATGTCCAAACCCAGAATGTAGACAAATGAACAGCAAATATAGTAGCCATTGCTGGCGTTGTGGAACAGAACTCTACTAGCAAACTCCCACCATTTTTTATTAAATAGGTGGCTTTTTGGTTCACATTACGTAAGTCATATTGTCACGACCATAAATTTATAATCTACTGTTTTAGAAATTATGCGAAAGGGTGAAAAAATTGTCAAAAGATTTCGATTGGGAACAAGTTCAAACAATGCAAGATATTCGAGTTGTAGAAAAGATTACGCTTAGAAAAATTGGTGATGTTATTAACCTTTGGGATGGATTGCCACGACTAATAAGACAACGTGAATTAGACGACCCGTTGATTCTTGAACCTGGATGCTACAAGTTTATACTGCTGAAGAATGGCAACTTAGGTGTGTATTCATCTGAAGGCAACCTTCTTTGGACAAGAAAACTTCTTCCCTCGAAATGACCATTCTTTTTCTGTTATCGCTAGTTATCCGCTAGAGGGTGATCATATGGTTGGAGCTATGGCTAAGATGCGACAGAGAACAAGGCAAGTTCTACGATTTCTGCGACTGCAACCATTAAAAGGAAGAAAATTGCCATGCCCAAAGTGTGGCCACGAATTAGGATGGCATATGCAAAAAGACGAAGAAGTATTATACAAAAAGGTAGTAATTTTTCGGTGTTTCCAATGTCATCTTGTTGATACGATAGTTAAGACGGGAAAAGCTTTTGAAATCATAGACTTCTACTGCGACCTGGTCGACAGGTTCTATAATAGCATTAAGGAGAAGCGGCAGCAGGTCGTATTGCAGGAAGAAGCGCAACCGCTACAAGTAACAAAAACTAAATAATACCTCATCCTTTTTCTATTGGGTGAAACTATGAAAGATTCAAGAATGTACTCTTTAGCCGCCTTAGTCATAGGCATTCTGATTGCTACATGCGGTCTAGCCTACTACGGCATTAGCATATATCCGCAAACTGTACCCCTACAACGCACTTTGAACATCTTGCAGGTAGCGAAAGATGATGCCACACTAGAACTTAAACTGGCTGACACGGCAAAAGCATTAGAAGCATATCAAACTGGCGTATCACAGCAAAACCTTGAAGGGCTGAAACTCTTGATGGCATGTAATTCGACCCAACAACTCGATTACCTCTTGCCCCAAATCAAAGATAAAATAAGTGCTGAAAGGGATAACATCATCTTCAATTCACATGGAATGATACAATCTGGGCTAGTTTTCGCTTTCATTGTTGCAAGCGGAGTGGGTACATTAGGAGATTATGAAGATTGGTCCACTAACGAAAAACATGGCTACATTGCTATTCAATTTGCGCTAATACTTGCTATAACCGTCAGCTTCATCTAAATCTAGAAGAAGCGCAACCGCTACCAAACAATAAATCCTAAATAACACTTCCACTTCTTTTTTTTTAATGGGTGAAGTTTTTGGCTGAAAAAAAGATAAACGTAGGCGGAAGACAGTTCTTATTTTACGTTAAAGATGGAAAAATGTTCTACAAGTTTACAGATGATTTTGGAAAAACACATAGTGCCGAACATGAAGTTCAACAATGTTCCATAGACTATAGCATAAGCATGATTGAACCAGAAGGATATGTTTTAATGCGGACAAAAAAGCAACGAAGACTAGGTATTCCATTCCATGATGGAAGTATCCTATGGCATACGCTTTCAAAACAAGAACTAAAGTTCTTAGAAAGATTAGTGTTGTCATAATGCGAAGAATAAACCTCTTCTTTTTTTTGTTGGGTGGGTGAAATATCTTGAAAACTATATCTAAAATAGCGAGACTCCTAACCTTCGCAGGCTTGATTATCATAATAGGCTCCTTCACAGGTCATGGCTTCACTGGGAGTTATATCATCGACGATATCATCGGCGGTTTCTTGACAGGCATTGGCTGCACAATGAACTGGGGCGAAGATACTAAATAGCGTGAACTTTTATCCCTTTTTTTTCTGTTGGGTGGAATTCGAATGGTTCAATTAGTGATCGATGATTTAGCGGTTGAAGTTAGCATGAAAAAGCTGAATCCAGCAGAGCTATTTCCAAAGCCAAAACCATACAAGAAAGTTCCCATCAGCGAAGTCAATCCTGACCAGCCTAGTGATGAAGTTCCATGGCGGAAACTTGACGAAAATGAGGCTGCTATTCCATTGATGCGACAGCGCACTTACCTGCGGAGAGATACAGGAGAACGATTAGGCACAGTTGCAGAAATAACCTATAAAGACGAGTTTGTTGACGACAAGGGTATAGTCGTTCCAATGGAGGAGATTCTGTGGCTCATAGAAACAGATGGGCAACTGCAGAAAGTAAAGCCTTATTCTCGAACAAAAATCATTCAAGGAGTCTTTGACATAAGTCGAGCAGCAGTTGAAAGTTGGGTTCCCGAAAGCGCATATGAAATCTACATTAACAAAAGCAAATATAACGAGGCCGAGCGCAGACGCATGGAAGGTAGACTCTTCCAAAAGGCTGAAGAATGGTACAATGCTGACAAGGCTAAAATTGGACAGTGGATCTTCAGAGAAGGCGCACAGCCATATGTGATGATAGTGTTTCCATACATCAAGAAGATAAGCGATAACAACTTCCAATTCTGCTTCGTGACCTTCTTTACAAGGACAAAGAACGAATACAAGAACCTCATGGAAGTCACGCCTCTGATGGCTAAAGTGGAAATTGTAGAAGAGCCGAACAACGAGCAACTGTTAAAAGTAATTGCACAATAAAAATGAAAGCGCAACCGCACAAATCCTCTTTTTTCTGTTTTTGGGTGACGATGAGTATGTTGTTGTATGAATTAAAAACGAATAGAAAGGACTATCGAGGGCAGCTAAGGGCGTTCATAGACGATACAGGATGGACAGGCATCTTCAAGGTAAATGTTCATAAAAAATCTGAGCCACACGCAATCGTCGGCGAAGACTGCCTTGGCGTCACAAAACGTGGACAATTAGTAAGAATCCTATTTGATGGCGAAAAGCTAAGAATTTATACCTAACTTCTCTTTTTCTGTTTGGGTGAGCGGTGACCGTCCAGTAGGTAATTATCCTCCCTGTAAAAGACAAGATAGAATGACCCTCTGGGCTAGGGACTTGCTAACGAAAAACCCGAAAGACTGCAGCCGCTCACAACTTGGGTGTAAATATGCCGAGAAAAGAGCAAGAATCAATGTCAGAGAAATTGGCAAAAGAGAAATCATGGCTTTGGGACCACTTAACACTCCCACGTCGAGCACAAAGGTCAAACACTTTCATCGCTCAAACAAAAGACGCAATTGTAAAGAAAGAATTTAGAAACATAGCTAGAAATGGTCATTTAACAGAACTTTTCAAACCAGCAGATAGTCAAGGAAAACCGTTAGAGTATAACAATGTTTTTGACTATGATTTACAACGAAATGAATCGTGGAACCTAAAGAATGTAATAAACCCTGTCCGTATGGAATGGGATAATCCACTAAAAGAACTTGACATCGCATTGCGCGGAGGCCCAACTGTAGCCATAATCGACTATGTCTTCTTGCAGAATCACGCGGACACAATAAGCGACTATTTAGCTGCATGGAGTCAAGATGCACTTCTTTACGCCTACAAGAGCACAGTAATAGTCTTCACAAGCAACATTGCACTGTTCAATCAGACTTTAAGAGAACTGTGTTATTCTTTCACGATTCCAGCAAGCACGGATGGAGAACGATGGGAAATTGGGCGCAAGACTATTGCAGATATTTCAGCGGGTTTCCAAGCAAAGTACGGTGAGCCGCTGAAGGAAGTGATGACGGAAGAACTTGTGCAGGCATCTAGAGGATTAAACAAGCAGCAGGTGCAAACAGCTCTTATGATGGGATTCTTCAAGGACAGAAAATTCAAAGTTGAACATTTCACCGAGCTGAAGACCGACATAGTGAAAGGTCATGGACTCCAATATGTCGAGCCAAAGACAGGATTTGAACGAATAGGCGGATACGAAATTTACAAGCAATATATGCGCGAACGCTTTGTTGCGCCACTGCGAGACCCGGAGAGAGCTGTTAAATATGGTATTGGCGTTCCGAGAGGAATAATTCTGTTTGGTCCACCTGGAACAGGAAAAAGCGTCATTACTAAAGCGATCGCTAAAGAATTAGGCTTACCCATGATAGTTCTAAGTTCAAGTGATGTCATGAGAGGTTTCGTAGGCGAATCTGAACAGAGGCAACGAGACATTACAACAACTCTTGATAACCTGGCGCCTAACGTCATAGATGCAGAAGAGGTAGAGCAGCTCTGTCCCGACAGAGCAAAAGTAATGATGACAGATTCAGGAGTCAGCAGAAGAATAACGAATGGATGGCTTGACTGGTTAGGACAGAAAGACCGCAAGTCACTCCTCGTAGGCAATACCAACTTTCTAAGAGATTTAGACCCAGCTTTCTACCGACCAGGCAGAATCGATGAAATCATTCCGATTTTTCTACCAGATGCCGCTGCTAGAGAAGCAATTTTTGAGGTGCATACTAAGATAGAAAGACGATTGCCTCTTGACGAAACTTATGATGCCAAAGTTTTAGCGGATGCTACTTGGATGTGGAACGGAGCAGAAATAGAACAGGCATGTATAGACGCAGCGCATGCAGGATTTAAAGAAAACATGGGACAGGTAACAATGTCGCATTTTATGGATGCAATCAAAGACCATGAAGTTAACGTGAAAGCAAGAGAAGAAAGCCTCAGACAAATAGTTGCAGACCTGAAGGCAACTCAACGCTACAACCAAACCTTCCTGAAACTGGCATTGCAAGCATTTGCGCAAGGCGAACAACATGTAGAAGCAGGCACAGACAGAGTTAAAGGCTTAATTGACTCACTCTAATCCCTTTTTTCTGTTTTGGGTGAAAATATGGATAAACAGCAGCTTACACTATTGGATAGTAGACTACAGCAGGAAATTGCGCAACCGCTACCAAAAGTAGTTATAGATGATCCACCAGAACCAGAAGGGATAGCCATGTCAAAGAAGCCATTTGCAATTCTGCAAGGATTATACACGATAATTCGTATGCCCACAGAAGAACGATTAACCGTTCGCTTTGAAAACTTAAGCAAAGACAATTTTGAAAGGATAGTGGCAATAGCGGAAGCATACATGAAAGACGTGGACTATAAATATAGAGTCAAAACAAACAGGGGCAGAAGCTGGAGAGGCACAGGAATAAGAATTGCAGAAGTTAGCGAAAGAACTGTAAGATTCTCGCCATTCCCAAGCAGCACACTCAACATGTTCAAAACATTGAGAAAACTAAGGTCAGACGCGTATCATAGACATTGCATAGTTTTGGAGAGGCAGGAAGAACATACTTTTCAGAACAACATCAACATTTTACCATATGCAAACGCGCCTGACTTTGTGCTTGAGCTTCGAGAAATGAACAAGATGATAGATGAAGCAAATCAGAAAATTGAAGAGTTTCAGCAGTCGCCAGAATGGGAAAATCTCTGTAGAACACTTGAACCTTATGGGGTTTCAGACTATCTTAGAAGTCAAAAATGGACAGTGGAACACTGCGCTCTGATTACGACGGAAATAGCTTTGGAAACAGCAACGGTTAAGCAACATATTGAAGATGAATATCGCAAGATGTTTACAGAAATCGATGAGGAAAAAGCTAAAGCATTGGAAGCAGTGCATGAAGAGTTTGAGAAAGGTCAGCGCAGTATAGCCCAGCAAGCTCTTGAGAGTCTCCAGAGAGAAATGGCTGAACTTGTAAAAAGAGTGGTTTCAGCTTCAAAACGGAAGCCTGAAAGAGTTAAGGCAGATTTGGAGCGACTGCGCAGAAAAGTTGTAAGTATAGGTTTAGACGCACTTGAACCAATAGTCAATCAGCTGATACAGGTATTTGATAATCCAGAAAAGACATTAGAGCTGTTCGGTACACAAAATCTTGAACAAGCAATAGATAGCAGGGTTAAAGGACTAATCGACTCACTGTAGAAAGGTATTTCCCTCTCTTTTTTTATTTCTATGGGTGAACGTGGAAAGGTGGTGTCACAAGGCGGAAACTGGGCGGGTTGTGCAGTCATCCCGATCATCCGCCGAGAGTCGAGCTTTCCCAGTTTGTCCCTCTCCCACCCCAAAAAGAACTGAACTTATAGGGTGAATAAAATTGGCAGGAACAACAATAAGTCGAACAGGCAAAGACCCTGATGCCCTACTAAAGGAGATGCTAGAAGCTATTCAAAACTCATTCCCACCATTCCAGCCAGACAGCGACCTAATTTTTCTCAAGCCAAGTACCGAAGAAGTTAGGATATACAAAATAGATTTTGACAATAATTATAAGGCAATTGCTAAACAAGTCGAACAAATCGTAAATGCACATGGAGTACCTATAGCAGTTACTGTCGCCAGTATTTACGGTGATAAGCCTAAGGAAGAGGAGTGGGTCGCTACAATCCACCTTCACACATAACTTCCTCTTTTTCTGTTTAGGGTGATAAGCATGGGAAAAGATTTTAAATGCGGATGTCGGGTAAGCATGGGACATTGGTTTCTCTGCAAAAAACATGAAAGCGAATTGTTAGCACGGTTAGAGGAAGTCGATTAGCAAAACCCTCCTTTTTTTATGGGTGAAATGAATGAGCCATTTCAGTGTGTATAAAACCGCATTGAAAAACTTGACAGCAGCCACAGTGGTAGACGCATTGAAGGAACTAGCAAAAGAACTCGGCGCAACCATAATCACATCAATGACTTCTGAATATTGGAACAGAGAACAAGTCCTCACAGGCTTGAAAATGAAGGACTTGCCCAATGGAATCGGTGTTAGAATTGAAAATGGTCAGCTCGTGATATGTGGAGACCCATACAACCAGCATCAACAGTTCGAACGATTAAAAGCTTTAATTCCGCAGTACATCAAGATATATGGAATCAAGCAGAAGGCTAAGGCTTTGCCGAAGGTTACGACTAGGACGAGAATTATGGAGAGAGAAATTGAACTGGTGATAAGTTATGGATAAAAAACTAGAAAAACTTGCCGAAGACCAGATTAATCTGCAAAAGGCTTTCTATAAGACATTAGAGCAACAGATACGAGAATTGTGGGCAAGTAGAGGATTCGAAGTAGTTGAAGAGACGGTTCGAGCACTCAAGAATGGAAAATTCAAATGGACTATAATTGCGAGGGAAAAGAAATGCCAAAACAAATAGTTTTCAAGATAGATTTAGAAACTGGCAAACTGACAACAGACGCAAGCGGATTCAAAGGCGAACAATGCATCAAAGACGTCGAAAAACTGCTGGAAGGATTAAGTGTAACCCGAGAAAGTAGAAGATTGAAGGCTGAATACAATGAAGTCGCGCAAAAAAGTAAGATTACTGTTCAAAGCTGACGCAGTCATAACACTTGAGCCATTAGACGCAACTGCGGAAAAAGTCGTTGACAAACTACTCGAAGACATTACAGTCAACAAAAGCAAAGTATATTGTGGATAGTGAAAGGCATGGTTAGAACAGTTAATGAAGGAAAATGCATTTCATGTGGAAGAATCACAAACAACTATGACCCAAATCTAGGACGGTTTTGTCCTAATTGTGTGCGAAGTTTTGTGACAACCATGATTCAGAACCGATGTGTGCTGGATGGAGTTCCTTTTGTTCCAGAGAAGGAAAAGCCAAGTGAGCCTTTGATTGACCATTCCAATGACATTGATGGCTAAATTCCTTTTCTTTTTCTATGGGTGAAATAGAATGTCAGGACCAGAATTTTTCCAAACACAAATGGGACGACAATTCTACGAGAACACCATGCCTGAGATTGTCAAAGCATTAAACCGAATAGCAACTGCAATGGAAAAAAAACGCTTAAAAATTTCTGGAACAGAGAAGGACTTGGGTTGGCGAGTTGCTGTTGTGTTTTCAAAAGAAAACATCCTAAAGTACACAAGCGAAGATGAACTATTCGCACTATTCCACACATTCAAAGAATACTACAATGAAAATCGTAAAGTTCCTTTAGACTACCCTTTCGAACCGCTTGATGAACAAATCGGCGAAACAATAAAGAGACTGAAAGCAAACTACAAATAATTCTCTCTTTTTTTTCTATTGGGTGAAAACAAATGGGAGTACACAGTTATGAAGAGCTGCTGAAGCACGTCGGACACAAGGTCGTTGTTGTATGCTACGGTTTACCAACGAAACCTGACAAAAGAACATACCTACGCAAAGCTATCCGCAAGAAACAAGACCAGCCTGCAAACGTGAGTGTAGAATGTGAAACCTGCCATGAAGTACTATTGGAATTTGACAGACCAGAGAAGGCGCAATAAATGTCGCGTCAGGGTCTTTATCTTGAACAATGGAACGTTCACTCCCAAACAGGCAGAATAGACCCAGAAACAGGCGAAGTCTGCGTATACAAAATCAGTCTAACCCGAGAAGGCACTTACAGCTGTTCATGTGGAGCATGGAAATTTCAACGAAGTAAGCTGTTTAATGGTAGAAAAGCAGAATCATGGGAAATCCCAAACGGCAGGTGCAAACACATACAACAGCTTATTGAAAACCGTGGAGAACACGAAGCAGATATTGAGGCTGGACGGCCTGTGAAATTCCAAACTGAAGAACTAGATATTGAACTTGTAGAGAACGGACGCATAAAAGGCTTCATTGATTCCTTATAATCTCTTTTTTTCTATTTTGGGTGACAATATGGATATTGTAGAAGGAAATTGGCCACCAAGCATAGAAGACACTGAAAAACTCATTGGAAATATTGAAAAGCGTCTCGCAATCGAATCTAAGAAGCTTGCAATTTTGGAGAAGAAGATGGAAGAGTGCAAAGATAATGCTCCTCAGTGCGACCGCACACCACTATACAATGTGGAAAATGAAGTAAAGGCATTGAAGCAGAATTTGCTAAAAGCTCAATGGGCAAAGCAGATTCAAAGCTTTAAGAAAGGCGACATCCTTTCACTGGTTGGAACTAAGTATCATGGCTGGAAATTGCTTGAGTTCGAAATAGCTGAAGCTCGCGTAAACGGATACAGTCCCCACAGTGACTATCGAGAAATAGCAGAAGTAGAAATTGTAGAAGTGCGTGAAGACCATAGAATAGTAGCAAAAAGCTGTCACGGCAGAACATTGTTGATGGGCATTCCGTTCAGCGAAAACGACCCAATGCTTTTCTATAACCTTAGGAAGTAGCAGTTGCGCAAAGTTCTATAAAATTCTTCCCTTTTTTTTTCTTTATGGGTGAAGTAAATGGTTGAATGCCCAAAATGCCACAAACTCATCGAAAGCTTAGACAGACTTGAAACACGCGAATATGAGGATGAAGCAACTTACGATTCTGACGCTGAGCAACTAGAATACGAGCCTAAAGACGAATGGACTGGTAATGGATACGGTGAAGTAATTAAAACCGTGTTCTGCTGTCCTGAATGTGACGAAGTGTTATTTGATAATGAAGAAGACGCGAAAAACTTTCTTGCAGAAGACCACCCGCAGTGGGTAAGCGGTCAACAGGTCGAAAGTGTCTAAGGAACTCATAATTCCCCCTCTTTTTTCTTTGGGTGAAAACATGACGGATTATTTTGAGTTAATCGAGAAGCTCGGCGACAAGGAAGAGATAACGGACTTTGAGACTTTAACCGTAATCTTTGACCATATTGATTTTCTGTATATGTTCACTGAAATACCGCATATTTTCAAATCGAAAAAAACCGACATACCAAGCGTGCTGATTTATCAAGGAAGAGTTTGGAAACTCAGAGACGCAAACAAAGCCATAAAAGACTTAGGAATGAGCGAAATACAATAACCTTTCTTTTTTCTTTTTGGGGGTGAAATCATGTCTAAAACACTACTTGATATCTTTGGCATTAAAGACACTCAGTTTCGAAGAGCAGAGATAATGCTCAGCGCACATTTGATAGATGGCGTAAAAACCTATTCCTGCGATATTCACTTACAGAACGACTCCTCTCAAAAATACCATCGTGGCTGTCCTCCATTGCCTATAGATGAATTTCAGGAATGGCTTAGAAAAGAATTTCAGCAGTTCACGAACATCGCTTTTTTAATCTCGCTCAAACCAATCAACCAACTGGAAAATGCGGCAGAAGATGTGATAAAAGTGATAGAGGCGGAAGGCTTCAAAGTGTTGAGTTATGAGGAGGAAAATGAAGATGCGGATACAGGAGAAGAAACGGCTACTGAATCTTGCACGGAAGCTACAAATTGATTATCAAGAATTTGACTTCGAAGCCTTTGACTATCAACAAATAAAGGAACAGATGTATCGAAAAGTGTCTATTAAGACACCTGAAATGACGGAGAAAGAGTTTCTGATTTGGGACGCAGTCGCAGAACAATATGACAATCTTCCCATAGAGTCAAAGGTCTATATTGCCGAAAATGTTCCGGGACAGCTTGAATTCATCAACTGCCTTATCCTCAAATTCAACGTACATGATTACAGCTTAGCAAAGAAAGTTCTAATGGCAAAGTATAGAGGCAACATGATGACACGCACCCATAAAATATTCGAAGCAAACAAGAAGATGACAGCAAAAATCAGAATGATATGGCTTATGGGCTATAAAGAAACAACCAACAGAATTCTCGAAGAACTAAGAGAAAAACATAACATTCGCCCAAGAATCTTGCGAGATTCTTTTTTCCGAAGAGACTTTTTACATTATGCCTATGGGACCATGTACCAGATGAGAAAATCTAATTTTAAGTATCTGATGTCCAAACAAAGTGTGACTTTAGCAGACGAGGAAAAAGAAATCATAGACAAAATGCTTCATTAATTTTCCCCCCCCTTTTTATGGGTGAATAGGCTTCATTCCGCTTCGAATGATTTTCATCGGAATAACAGCCGTTGGTCTTCTACGCTTGTCATTTGCTGAAAGTGTAATGGGCATGAGATAATATTGAGACAGGTCAGGTTTGATAAACAGCACGACATATTCTAATCCTAAATACCGAGCCATAGTCAGCGCAATCGGGCGTAATTGCTTATCATCTTGCACGGTCACTTCAAAAGCATAAATTTTACCCTCTCGCTTGCCCATGAGGTCATACCAACCGACAGAGATTGCTCTCGGACGAATAGCCGATAGAGTCTGAGGAAAATGAATGATATTAACAAACCCTTCCTCTGCGATAATATGAGGAGCTATCTCGAACTGCGCCTTTCGCCATACATCATTGCCATTAATATTCCCTTGCCATAAAGAATGTCTAATTTGCATATACTCTTTGTATCGCTCTCTACGATGAGTAATATAGGCGGGATTAGTCTTATGACGCCCAAAATAACTTTTACTATATTGCAAACGTTTTTCATGGTGTTTGTAGTATTGCTGACGAGCGCTTTCTAAGCTTTTTTGATAATGCTTCAAACGATATGTTCTACTATATTGACGCGCCTTTTCAGGGTACTTCTTGCGATACTCTCTTTGGTATTCCACTTCATATTTTCTTATTTTTTCGCGATTTTTCTTACGCCATTCTTGCATATATGCCCGTTTTTGTTCATCTTTCATAACTGAGAAACTGCTTTCAACCTATATAAACGCTTCTGAAAGATTTATGTTATGAAGAAGAGACATTTCAAAGCTATGCAAAAGAAGCAGTCTGTAGTTTTAGAAGAAGAGCAACAGAAAATCGTTGAAAAAATGCTTCACTAATCTCTCTTTTTCTCTTTTATGGGTGAAAGAAATGGTTGAAAGAATCGTAGTAACCAAGAAAGATTGCAGAGATGCGCTTAAAGAGAAACTTGAAAGAGACCCAACAGATGAAGAAGTTGAAAGTCTTTGGAACTGGCTTCTTAAAGATGTAGGGCAATGGATAAGTGACAACGTAAAATCATGGATACAAGACAAAGCACCATTGGAGCGAAGATAATGCCAAAAAGAATTAAATGCCCAAAGTGCGGACATGAAGTGTTCATGCGCATATCGATTGAGCCAGTAACCATTGAATATAACAAAGAACAAGACATGCTAACTGATGTGGACCCAGATGTAAAATTAGTTGCGCAACCGCATAAAGGAGAAGAATATGAAACTGCCTACAAATGTGCCAATTGTGGAAGACCATTAGCCGAATCAGAAATGCGCCCAAACTAAACAAAAATATCTCCTTTTTTTTCTCTAGGGGTGAAATAAATTGCCAAAAAATCTTATTGTGAAATCAGAAAAGGATGGCGTTGAAATTACCATAAGCATTCCAAAGAAACTTTTCGACAGTCTTCCCAAAAGCAGTTTCGGCTATGAATGCCCCAAATGTAAAACCTCCAATGGAGAAGGAGAGGCATTAATTTTTGTAGGCTATCTGAACAGAGGAACTGGCCATCATCCAGATTTTGGCACAACTTATTATTGGGATGATTTGATAGTTTGTAGCAAGTGCTTAACTGTCTTTACTGTCCACGACGGAAATCCATAATCTTCCTCTTTTTTGTTGGGTGAAAAACTTGGGATATACTTGGCTCTCTTCGGCTTTCTACTGGCAGCCACAGTCTACACCATATATGTAGCAGTCACGACTTCTGATCTTGCAATAAAAGCTTTTGCAGTGATAGAGGCGGGCATGGCGATAATTGCTTTGTGGCTTGCAATAAAAGAAATGCAAGCAAAGAGTCCATAACCTCTTTTTTTTGTTGGGTGATTAAATTGAGCGAGTCAGTACAACAGCAACAGGAAAAACCAGTTTGCCCAAAATGTAAACATGAACTAGACTACTTAATAGTCTATGCTCAAGGCACGACTGAGTTCAGATTCAGCGTAGGCGAATCAGGACATACAGCATGGGAAGCAAGAGGAACAACTTACGATGAGGAAGAAGACAGATTTCTATGTCCATACTGCGAAGCCATAATTTTGGAAGGCGATTTAGGGGACGTTGCCCTCGATTTCTTGAAAGGCGAAGCAAAATTCAGTCCAATTGAAGATGGCTGTCCAGAATGCAGTTGCAAACTTATAAATCAAATATCCAGTGAAGACCGCTGCACACTTGAATATTATCAATGCGCAAAATGTGGTATTTGGTACAATGAAGATGGAAAAGAAGACACCGAAGACCAACGATAGCCCCCTTTTTCTATTCTGGGTGATTAAAATGCAGATTGTTGAGATAGACTTTAAACTTGAAGATTGGGGAATCTTGACTGGAGGCGTTGAATGGACAGAACTGAAGTGTCCACACTGCGGAAAATACCATAGCAACAGTTTCATCTTCACATTCGAAAAAGACAAAACCGAGTATGTAGGAAACTCATGCCAACACTGCGGTGGCGAAGTCAAAGTTAAAATTCCATTAGATATCAACAACCAAATCTACGAGGTGCTGCAGAAGCGATTGGCGAGATTGAGAGGAAATGGTAACAGACCACTTACAGAATTCATCTAATAACTTTTTCTATTTTTGGGTGAAAAATGAATGGAAGAAAAACAGCCAGAACCAGAATCTCAGACTGTAAATGTAGAAGAAGAAACCGAAGAAGAGGAAACTGAAGAGCAAGACTACGAAGAGGAAGGCGCAGAGTCTGCGCAAACGCAACAAGTCGTCGTAGTGAAGCACAAGGACGAGGCAAAGCCTGTAATAGAAATTCAGTTGAAACCAACAAGCGAACAAGCAGACGCCTTAGCTACAGTTCTAAAAGTTCTAAAAGCATTAGACATAGACGAGGCCACATTCAGCTACAACGGCAACATCAGCCTACGAATTATGGATGCTTCCCGCGTTTCCATGGTTGATGCACAAGTCGACATGGGATTTGGCTTAGAGAGTCTAGTTGAAGCGCCTCCAGTGAAAAGAAAATTCACTTGTAACGTATCGCAACTAGCAAGAGCATTGAGGATGGATAAACCAACATTCAATGTGGGACAATGCGAAATTGCCTGTATCACCGAGAAAATTAAAACAACAATCCCAATCCTTGAAGACAACCAAGAAGACATGCCAGAGCCTAAAGTAACTCTGGACATCACAACAGACCTAGACATCAGAGAAGTCTTTACGGAAATGACCAAATATCTTGGAACAGAAGGAATACCCTCGGCACTATCATTAGTGAGCGAAAACGGAAAACTCACTGCAAAAGGCTCAAACGAGGACCTGCAAAAATTTGAGATGAGCGGATTCACAGCATCCAAAGATGGCAAGGCAATATTTTCAACCAAACTTTTAAGGGCATTAACAACGAAGAACTGGGCAATAATCTTCGCCAACGACCTACCACTAAAAGCCGCTGTCAACCTAACACAGACGCACTACGCCAACGCCAAACCCATCACAACCAAAGTAGCCGCAATCTCCGTGTGGCTGGCGCCCCGAATAGAAGAGCAATAAACGAAAACCCTAACTACTCTTTCCCTCCTTTTTTTCTATTGGGTGAAAAAGCTTTTTAAGCAAAACCGTTATAACTGCTATAATGACCTATTATGTGGTTTAGAAAGAGAAAAGAACCGAAAGAAACAGTGCATAGGCTAGATCCTGATGCGATGGCTATATTCCAAAACATACTGGCTGCACTAGGAGCAAACAATTTTCCGCGTGCAGCTCCAATATTTGCAACAGCACCTGCATACCGTGCAGTTCCAGAATCTCCAGAAGAAATTGAGGCTCGAAAGAAGGAGTATGCTGAAGTAGACGCTTTCCTAGCGAATATAGAACCACAGATTAAAGTCCAAGCTGAAGCATTAGTCAAAGAGGAAGTTCGAGAAATGCTATTGATGGGCGGCAATAGACAGCGCATTCTAGAACTGCTACGGCTAGGCAAAGTGCCCAAGATCATACGCAAGAAAGAAGGAAGACGAGACCCACTTTATTTGCAGTGGGGCGATGGAATCATCGAACCTATAGAGGAGATGCAGATCCTTGGCTAAAGAACCAGAAAGCAGAACGGTATTTACTGATTTGCCAAGTTTTAAAGTGAAGATTCCAGACATAGAAATTGAATACAGCAATATCGACGCTAAAGACGTGGAGAAAAAGTTTGACGAGGTTATGGAGTATCTAAAAGAGATTTTGGTCAAAACGCAGACTGGAACTAAGCGTAAATAATTGGGTGAAACCATAATGAATCCATTCACATACTTCGTAATAGTATGCGCAATAGCTCTTTGTGTGCCACTTGCTGGCTATTTCATCGCAGTCGCACCTGCTGATGCCCAATACAATCGAAAGTTTGCTAGCCATGTCATAATGGCTTATGACCAGGCAACCTTTGAAGGAATGCTAACGCAAATAAACATAGTTTGGAGAGAGATGAACAAAACCTTTGCAGGTTTCGATTTCGCAACAACTTACAATACTTGGTGGTATGTAGACCAGACATACGATAATACTCTATTGGCTACAAACGACTATTTCAATTCTATAACGGCGAGACTTAATGCTACAATTGAAGAACAAGAGCGAATAAAGAGTGGAAACAAAACCATATTGATTCCCTATAATCAATGGTACCAGACAACACTAGAAGGATTCAGAAACGAAACGAAGCGAGAAGGCGGCTTGGATTGGGCGATAAGACCTGCATGGTACTTGATCTTTCAGCCACTTGCCTACTGGTTCGGCTGGCTAATAATAGCGTGGATTGCCATAGTTGTTGTCTTTGCATTTGTTATTGCGTTCAAAACCAACATTAGTCATGACTGGTAAACAATAAGACCCCATTTTTTTCTCTCTTTTTTTAGGGTGGAACAGCGACGCCATGCCGCCTAACCTGATCCACGAATTGTTTGAGACAATCAACTTCAACTCTGATATCCTTCTTTTCATTTTCGAACCCTTGACCACAGGCAATCTTCTTAACTGCCTCAACACTACAACCTACACCTTGCTCTCCAAGATAAAGCGTAGTTTTCGGACTTTTACGCAATCCCCACGCTAATTCCACATCACGAACTTTCTCAGCTCTAGGTTCAACAGTGGCTCCAACAATATGACAAATATTCAAAAGAGCATCTCGCTCATCAGCGGACAGGTCAACCTTCGGTAAAGCATTATAATCCTCAAGGCGAGAGACCTCCGTTTCCAGAACACTCTCATCAACAGCTCCGCCATATCCATAGCCACAAGCAACCTCTTTAAGCACTGCAACACTGGCCCGTATACCTTCAGGCTGAGTTTCAACTTTCTCAACCTCGGGATCTATGCTATTTTCCACTACACCACAAATGTCTCTCAGAGCATTTCTGCTACCAATCTGACGCGGATGAATACCAAAAGTTATTTCAGACAAGGCTTCTCAATTCTCCTGTTGCTTGAAACCTTTTTATCTTTTAGGGTGAAAAAATGCAACCGCATAAAATTCCGCCAGTATGTTTAAGCTGCAAGTATGAACCCAAAAAGGATTTGGGAAAATACGCCGTAGTCTTTTATAAAGGTCGACTTCGCATCATGCTTGAGAAAGTTGCGTTGACGATGCTTTCTTGTCCGAAATGCGGTTTGACTTTAGTTACAAAAGATTTCAAAAAGAAACAAGTTTGGGAATTCAAAAAAATGCGTCAAAGACAGAGCCAGAAAAGAGTCGCTAAACTAAAAGAACTCTACTCCAAATCCTCTTTTTCTATGGGTGTTATCGTTCTTCTATAAGACATTGCTCATATTTTAGTAGGCAGTTAAGTTTCTTTTGAGCTTCTACTACTTCGTTGCGAGTTTTAGTGCCATCGTCAATTATCTGGAGTGCTTCGTTTGAAATGACATCTCGTGCCCTTCTGGACAGAACAACATTAGTGCCGGATTGAAACTCTTCTTTGACTTCAGGGCATTCCATTTTGCATTGAGACAGCTCGGGTTCACATTCGTTTTTCCACTTGTTGACGCAGGCTATTTCACGCTCAAAGGTTTGCCAATCAACAATATCCTTTTCCTTGGCAGCCACAGTTCTTTGCTCTCGCAAATTCTGTTGCCATTCACTAAGTCCAAACTGACTCAGCTCTCCAATGTCATCTTGTAAATCACGACAATCTTCAGGACACTTCCCGATAGGGGGCTCTTTAGTTGTAGGCGGTTTTGGATGGTACGACAAAGGTTTTTCTCCAATCTTTCTGTATAATGAAGCGTATTTATAGCTTTTCAAACATAAGTGTAATAGATTTAGCCGAAAGGGTGAGTAAAATGGCAAAAGAACACCTGGGACCAAATCAGAGGGCCATATTGAAAATCTTGACGAAAGAACCAAATCTAACGGAAAGAGAAATTGCTTCCAAGGTATATGGAAAGCCCGTGACGTGCTATGATTCTGAGTATACGGCTACCTCTCGAAGTTTACGAGGATTAGCAAAAAGAGGTTTGGTTGAACGAACTTCAGCAGAAGCCAAATGGAAACTCAAAACAACAAAGAAGAAGAAAAGGAAGGAAAACTGATTCATTATCCACTTTTTTTCTAAAGGTGAGAAAGTTTTAAAAGCAAAAACATGTTATAAGTGTTATAAAGATAGGTGATTTGGATGCCTTTAGTATATCTCGAAGCATTGAAAAGACGTAACTCAATCGCTAAAGATATGCTCTTAGAACAATTAGAAATACATGGTTTTGCTAAATGCATATCTCGAAAAACTTGCATATACGGAACAAGAGAGGAACTCATTAAAGTCTTAACTAAAAGTTTAGTCAAACAATATGAAGACTTTGAGGAAGCGGTAGATACCGAAGACAAGTTAGAAGCGTTAGCGGATATCCGAAACGTAGCGGGGTTACTTTTCCTAGCTCTAAAATAAACGGGGTGAAAACATTGGCGATGCTAGAACAAGCAAAATGTATCGAAGTGTTTGATGTGAAGGGAAATGTAATCTGGCATAGACGGTTCGACGATCAGCTTTTCAATCGTCTCCAGCGACTATTGGAGCTATTACCTGATGAAGAAGCACTTGAAACATTAGACAAAGTAATAAAGAATTTAGAAGCTCCCAAAATGGAACTGGTTAAAAAACTAAGTGCAAAATTAATTTCTGACGATGTGATGGTATCATTCCTTAAAGAAGCTCTAACTGCCTTACCGCTCAAAAATCTGAAAGAAATGGAAACACGCATAGAGAAGCTGAAGATGAAACGCGAACCTGGTGGAGATTGTTTATTAATAGACGACGGACAAAAGACCCATAGATTAAACCTTTAGGGTGAAAGAAAATGTTAGAAGAACCTGAAACAAACCATATGCTACATATAATTGACAAGTTTTACGGAGACAAACGATTGATCTGGCGAGCAGACGACAAAGAAAGCAAAGCAAAAGCCATCGAAGAATTCAAAGAAAGACTAAAGAAAGGATGGTTAGCGTTCAAAGTAGACCCTGACAACCCTGGCAAAGGCACACTAATAAAAGACTTCGACGAAAACGCTGAAAAAATAGTTTTAACCCCACCAGTTGCGGGGGGCTAGCATTTGACTCGACAAGAATTGCATACCTGCGATATTTGCGGTGAAGAGTTCAAGGTTCCGCAGGAGCAGCTTAGACGCTTACGACTCGAAGAAGCCAATGAAACAACAATCGACCATGAAGTCTGTTTCGAGTGTTCTGAATCATTTAAGAAGTGGATACTTGAGAGGCGGAAGGAGGCTAAATGATGACCTGCATCAGAGACATCCTCGACGAAGAAGCTTTAGAGCGTGAGTTTGAAAGCATCCGCAAAGTATTCGGAACTCTCAAGAAAGAGGAATTGCCCTTGCGTATGGAATGGGGAACTAAGGAAGCTTTTGAGAAAGCAATTATCTATGAAGACCTTCCGAACGGTAGCACGATTCGCTACGAGGATACATCAACAGGGCATTTTTACCGCAACAAATGTTGGGCTTCAATGGATTATTGTCCCTATGATAAGACCCCGCTGAAAAGAAGGAGAATTGGTTTTCTCTGGTTACGTTGGGAAAGAATTTGCCCTCACTGTAAGATAAGATTCGACTGGAATGGTGTGGAGGTATTTTAATGAGTACGACTGCTAAAGGTCCGAAGTTTGACAAGAAACGCACAACACTGCATCCTGACGGCAGTTGGGACTGTCCACAATGTGGAGCACATCACGAGCATTCGCATTGGGAAGACCATCATCAGAAAGAAAAGGTAGACAAAACCTTCTGTGACGGATTCTGCAAAGAATCAGACATTTCACTTGAACTGGACGAAAATAATATTCCGAAACCCCTCTTTTGCCCGAAATGCGGTTGGCGTGAAGATCGTCTGATTCTTGTGAAAGTCGAGAAGGGAGAGGTTATCTATGCATAACTATTGGTCTAATGGTTCTGCGACGGGAACTACTGATTGCAGTAATAAGTGGATTCAAACATCAACGACATCTGATGCAAATGCTACCTATATCGACATAGTCACCACTACTAGTACCACATTCCAGCGCATATATGCTCTCTTCGAGGAAACTAATCAACGATGGGCTGAGAACTTCCGCATCATCGGAGAGGCAGCGCAACAATGGCTTAATGCCCGCGAATTGGTACATGAACCTTGGAACTATATTTATGCTCCAGGACAGGACATCGAAGAAATGCTGGCTGCTCAAAATGAACAGTTAACTGATATACAGAGGAAAGCGTTTGCTACTCAACATTTGAAGCCAATAGTTGAGGCGTTGGAGCTTGAGGGTCACAAGAAAGTCGTGGAACACCTTGAGAAACTTTTGAATGATGAAACATACCGCAATTTCCAGTTGACAGAAATAAACAAGATTAACAAGATTCTCGGCTTAACTGAATGCATATTTGATGAACAGAAAGTCCATGACAAACTGCACAAGATACGATTTGAATTCTGCACTCCAATCAAAGTATGGGCAGCTAAAGGCTGGCAGCATATCAGAAAAGAAGCAGAAAAACGCGCCGAAGAACTATTCAACGAAGTATTCACGCCTCAAGAAATCATGCAACTTAACACAGAAAAACGCCTAGTCATTGTACGCGGAGATCTAGCGTTTGAACTATTACCTGACGCCGGAATAAATCAGCTGTTGCCAAATGGTCAGAAACAAGGATGGTGCTTAGTTTCAAAAGAATACGGACTTTCGCTAAAAGATATTCTAGTGATGAAAAAGTTGTTGCTTGAGACAGCGCCAGAAGTCGTACTGCAAGTCGCTAACAAACGCAGCCCATTCAACTAATTCCCTCTTTTTCTATTTTTGGGTGATAAAAATGGTTAGAGTAGTAAAATGCAATATGTGTGGAGAAGAAATCACGAAACCAGACGAGAACAAGTGGGACGCATACATTGAAAAAGAGCAAACTGACAGATTCAGTTTTGACCTTTGTACACGCTGCAAAGAAAACGTCCTTAAATCCTTAAAAATCCCAGCAGAAAAGAATGCAGACTGCTAACTCCTTTTTTATTTTTTGGGTGAACTATATGAAATTGAAAATAGCAGAAGTGCAACAATTCAAAAACATCTTGTCAGCAGTTGCTACGATTATTGATGAAGCAACATTTCAACTCGACACATATGGGCTGAAGCTTACAGTAATGGATCCTTCTCGCGTAGCAATGATTGACTTGGTATGGGCAAAAAGTAACTTTGAAGAATTTGAATGCAATGAACCTACTAAACTATGTTTTAACATTGGTCAGCTGTTAAAGCTGATAAAAGGCGCCGGAAAAGGCGACAAAATTGAACTTGTGGAAGAGTCAGGCAAGTTACGAGTGACGATAGCTGGAAAGTATTCTCGAAGTTTCACAATGCCTCTTCTTGAACCAGCTTTAGAAGAAGTGCCAGTGCCAAAAATAGCATTCAATGTTAAGGCAAAAGTCACAGTAGAAAGTTTAAGCAGAGTTATCGATGATGCCCGCCTTGTAAGTGACCATATCAAAATAGAGGCAATGCTCGATAAACTTGTGTTCAAAGCTGCTGGAGACTTGATGGAAGCAACAATGACATTTGAAAAAGGCAGCGACGCACTTCTTGAACCATATGAGACAAAAGAGACGGGACAAAGAGCAGTTTTCGGCTTAACCTATCTACAGGACATAGTGAAATCAGCATCTGCACTATCAGATTTAGCAACTGTTGAATTTTCAAAGGATATGCCAGTAAAACTAGATTTTCAACAGCCCAACCCAGACAACAAGCTAATCTTTTATATGGCCCCAAGAATCGAACCTGAATAATCTCCTCTCTTTTTTTAATGGGTGGAAAAAACGAATGAGAACAATTTGGAAATTTCCAATACCTGTGGCAGACGACATATTTGAAGTATTAATGCCTAAAGGTGCGCAACTGCTTCATGTGGGCATGGATGACTCTATGACGGAAGTTTGGCTCTGGGCTTTAGTAGAAACAGAAGTAGATAAAGAAATACGTCGCTTTAGGATTTACGGAACAGGACACCAAATCAAACCGAACGTAGGCACTGGCTACAATACATACGATACCTATGGCATCTATTCGAAGTCAAATAATTTCGAACCCTGCAAACGAAAGCAGTAGTCCCTCCCTTTTTTCTGTTGGTAAATTATCATTTTTTGAGAAAACTATTTATAATAGTTATAACATTACAGAGAAACAGTGTAGCCTTAAGAGGGCGTACAGACCATTCAGGTCGCAATAAGAGGTTCGATTCCTCTCTCCCCCACCAATCACTGGCCGTAAATCCTCAAAGGCATGAGGCACCGTGGATGGCGCATGGAATAGAATATTCCCACGGTGAACTTTATGGGGGAGGCGTGTTGGACGCTTTCTCGCTCTCTTGCTTCCTACACCTAGGGTGAAAATGTTTGAGCAATCGTGAACAGTATAGAGAGCATCTGCAACTTTTCAGTGAAATTATGCAAGTCCCACACGGAGACTTGGCGGCAACATTGCAGGTGCATAAGCAGGTTCGTGATAGAAACCCGCTTTTTTATGCAAAGTTTGCCGTTTGGTTTATGGAAAATGGGACAGTGAGAGATCACAAAGTAGCTTTTCTACAAACGCTTTTCGACGCTAAAGAGCCTGAACTGCGTGAAGTTGCTTGGATGCTGACGCAAGATATGCCATTAGAACTGGTTTACCGTATGGTTGATAAGCAGTATCCGCGAACAATGCGTTCTGCTGTTATAAACAAGCTTGCCAATGAAGAGGGAATGACTATGCAATTTCATATTCTTCGAGCTAAGAAACAGCTGAAGCGTCTTGTCAAACGAATGCATATTCCAACTTCGAAGTCTGAAAATGAAAACTTGCAGGCCATTGGAAAAGAATTGTTTAGTAAAACTCCTGAACTTCGTGCTGTATTCAAGCAGCTGTTAGAGACACAAGACCCTGAAGAAATTACAAAGCTTCTTCGAAAGTCAAGGCTTCCAGCGTATATTGCGGTTTCTTCGATAAAAGTGAGAAATCCAAAGGTTATGCGTGCGTTAATTGACAATATGAGCCCGTCTGAACTTTTGCAGAGTCTCAATATGCTTGGCAGATTGAAAGTGCTTGAGCCGAACCTTCAGGTTGTTATGGATAAGATTCAACGAGCTATCAATGACAAGCGTATCCAGGCAATGCGTGTTCATAACATCCGTAAATATTTGGATGCAGAGCTTGTGCCTCCAGTAATCTTTGACTTACTGAGCAAGGTGACTGTTGAGAAGGTTCGTAAGGCAGGTAAGTTGAAGGGAAAAACAAGCATTCACATTGATTTGAGCGGATCGATGGAAGTTGCAATCGCAGTTGCTAGAGAATTGGCTATAACCTTAGCTCTAGCATCGGAAACACCGCCAACAATTTATACCGCTTCGACAACGCCAAACGAAGTCAAGCCTAGAGTCTACAATTCGCAGGCACTCGAAGACGCTTTCAGACTTTTGAGACCGGCAGGTGGCACTCCATTAGGAGCAGGTGTAGCATTGATGAATAGGAAGAACGAAGAATGTGACACAATCATACTTATCACTGATGAAGGAGAGAATACGCCACCATTTTTCATGGATGAATACAATAAAATGATGTGGCATCCACAAATCATAATAGTCAGAATACCAACAAGTGAGCAGCCATCGCTCAGCGACAATCTTCAACGCGCCAAAATCCCATATGAGACGGTTACAGTCGAAAAAGTTGACCAATACAGCCTAGACCAAATAGTGAGGCTAGTCGGCAAGTCTCCCTTTGATACGGTTGTAGAAATAATGAGTCAGGACTTACCACAGAGACCACCAGAACTCCGAGTTGCCGAATATTGGAAGAAGACAAAGTAAACTCCTTTTCTTTTTTTTCTATGGGTGAATAACATGACCGATATTTATGTTGTTGTCAAAACTGGTTGTGAGGGAATAGACAAACTTTGCTACGCAACTACTGACCCAAAAGAGGCATTAAACGCCATTGAGAAACTACGGAAAAACATTCTTGAGGAAAAGGAACAGCGTAAAAAAGAAGATATGGAATTTGGATATGCGAAAGAGGAGAGACGACAGCTTGATGAACGATTTTACGACTTTCGTTATGACCCAGACTTTTACTGTATCCAGAAATGGGATGGCAAGAAATTCACTTGCTGTTGCGCAGAATTAGGATGCAAGCCAAGCAAGCTCATGTTAAGATAACTTTTGGGTGAAAATATGTTTGGTAGAAAAAAATTAGACGCAAAGAGCATTCACATAACCTGGGATGGAAACAAACCTCGCTATCATGCGTTGCTATGCATTTCTCTTTTCCTAGGGGGAAAGAAAGAAAGCAACAGAGAGTTCACTAAGGAAGACCTCCGACTTGTTGGCGGCATCAAACTTCGCATTGAACGAGAAAAGATGACCTGGTGGGAAGTTAAAGAAGAACCTGGAGCATTCTATCTCTATTATTATCCAGATATCTATCTTGAAGCAGCAAAAATTCGTGACAAAGAACTCCACAAAGATGTTCCAGGATGGGGAGAGAAAGAAGCTCCAAAAGACACAACGCTTACCTTAGAAGGAATAGCTAAAATGTTCAATGCGATGGTGAACTAATTGAAGTTTGAATTTGGCAAATTCAATTTTATGATTGACAAAATGGCCATCAAGAACACACTGCTCATCGTAGTAAGCGGGTCACATAGATTCGAAATGTTCTTAAATAACCGTTGCCACATATAAGGTGTTATGGTAGTGACATATCAATCTCGAATACTCGTACCGCATCAGATAGAAGAAATTGTCAGGAGATATCGTGATGAAGGAATTGGAAGCACTCTCCTTGCTCGGGAGTATTCTGTATCCAAAGGAACAATACAAAATATTCTACGAGCACACGGGTTTATTCGAAGAACTCGTGGGGGGCATCATTCGATAAAAACCATAAACGTTCCTACGAATCTCTCTATCATTGGCTATCTTGCGGGTTTAGTAGATGGTGAGGGAAGTATCGTGAGAGAACATCTTAGAGGCAATCTTCGACATAGTGGAGTTAGGTTATGTATCACTAATTCTTGCCCTGAACTCTTACAATGGCTCAAGAATGAGATAGGGGGAAACGTTCAATGGAGAGAACGTAGTTCTCCTTTATCGCAAAAACCATGTGGAGTATGGAGAGTTGGAGGATACATGGATACTTATTTGCTTCTTAAGATTATACTTCCTTGGCTCAGAATCCCTAAAAAAATTGAACAAGCAAAGGAAGCCATAACATTTTTAGAGGTACGGTTGAAAGAGCATGAAAGAATCTAGACCAGACGCTTATGGATGGGACACAGAAAAAAGCGATTTAGATGTGCGAAGGGTTTTCTTTCCCGATATTAAGCAGGCGTTAAGCGTTTTCTACAGCTGCAAAACCAAACAGCATAGGGAAAAGACTGAAGCAGGTATAATTGACTTCACAGCTTATCCGATACAGAATTTTATTCGTCTTTTAGCCAAAGGTAATGGAAACGCATTGGATAACTTATTTGAGGCAACAGGACCGCCATATCCAAAGCTTCTTATTCCCGAGATGAAAGTTGCGCAGTTGCAGAAATTGGTTCTTGAAAACTTACACCAAGGCTTTTTAATGCACTGCACAGGTTATGACCTGCATTTGAAGAAAGACTTGGAAAATGAAACGCGATTGAGGAGATATGGTGAACGGAAACTTTTGCTTAACAGGTACAAAATCTTGCTTGAAGGATTAATTCTGGCAGGGTTTAGAAAAGTCGTCTATAACCTCAGACAACAACATGAGTTCATCGAAACAAAGCATTGTTTAGCTCTCCTAGAAAACTATCAAAGTGGTAAAAGTATATTTCACAAAGAAATCAATGTGGGAGAAGTATATCAAGAAGTTGAGCAACTGCACTCACAATTAGTTGAAGCGAGAATACAGTCGAAATGGCCAACACAACGTGAAAGCACAATCGACATAAACTTAGAACACTGGCTCGTCAACCAGTATCTTCCCAACTCTTTTTCTACGGGTGAAAAATATGACAAAAAGAATTTTAAATCTTAAGCTGAATTGGAGTAAAGCTAAGAGCCTTCAAATAGCTATAGCCTTTAGCAAACAACACGTTTATGCAGGAACAGAAACTGTAAAAGAACTAGAAGAAATTGAAAGAGAGTTAGAAGACTTTACGCAAAGCGCAACTTTAGTGATGGTCTTGAGGAAGCCCAAGCAATGAATAAGCAAACATTTACAGCCATTGTTCTTCCTGGTGACAGCAAAATTCGCGAGTTGACACCAGAAGGAATCGCTGAACATTTAAATATCGCAGGTTTACCTGGAATCCTCGTCTTTTCAAAAGGCGGAAAATATCTGCGGTTACAGCGGCATGCTTTGCCGCAGGAGAGAACTGAGCTTTTTGATGCTCTTAAGCTTCCGCAGGTTAGTGTGCTTCCAGTGGTTAAGACTTCTTCTTGGTTGTGTATGCCAACGAATCTGAATCAATATCAGAAATCTGTTCGAGTGAAAGCGCCTTTGCCGTTGATTTTTGAGGATAATCTCAGTCTCTTTGATCCAATAGTGGTTCGGGTTTACAAGCAAAGACGGATCTGGTTACTGTATGAAGATTTGAACGAGCGCTATCCGTTAGAACAGATACAATTGATGCGTAAGGCAATGGATGATTTTTTGATGCTTGGAAAATTCGATGATATAAGAAGTTTACCTATGGAACTTAGATCAGCTCTTGAGTTGGCAATTCAGTCAACGGAACAGCCTATCGTGAGCATGACTAAGTATGCGTTGAAGTTGGCAGGTGCAGAATTCAAGACGTTAACTGATCTAGGTAGTGGACAGTTTCGCGTGACCTATCACTTCAAAGACTATGATGATGAAGTGGTCATAGACGACAAACTTACTGTCATTAGCTCTGGAATCTGCCTGTCTGGAAGAGACAAAGAGCAAGATTTAACATCAATTGTATTTGTTAAAGACAAAAGGAAGGAAGGGGAAGAGGATTATGAAGACTGAAAAGGAACTTGTTCAGGAAATCAGAAAGAACTGGAAAAAACTTTCAATCACGATGATTCTCCCAAACTACTCAGTTTATCAGAGCCCTGACGGATTTCTACAAATTGGAATTCATGATCTTGACGATGAAATTGTAGGCGTCAAACTTGTAGAAACAGATCAAATGTTTCTCAGTGAAAGAGATATTGCTCGTATGTTGATGGCTAGACGAATGCAAAGAGGGATTGGAGCATGACTAGAAAACAAACCATAACCTCATTGAGAGTAGACCCAGAACTATGGAAGGAAGTTAAGATTCAGGCAATAAAGCACGATATGACTTTAGGCAACCTTGTGGATGAAGCCCTAAAAGAATGGATAAACAGGAGAAAAGAAAAATGAGTAGACAGTTTTTGCATGAAGAACTTTATCGTGGAAAAAACTTTGCCAAACTTAAAGACAAAGTAGTTGTTATGGCCGGATGCGGAGCAATAGGTTCTTGGGCAGCTACATTTCTAGCACGTATGGGCTTACAAAACTTTCGTTTAATCGACAAGGACCATGTTGAAGACCATAACGTTTCTACTCAGACTTTCACGCCTGCCAATGTTGGACAGTATAAAACTCGGGCGTTGCAGGAGCAGCTCTATAGAATTAGCAAGGCAAGATGTGAACTCCAACCTGTTGAACTGACAACAAAGAATTTGGCACTCTTGCGCAACTGCGACCTCATAGTCTGCAGCTTCGACAATCAACTATCACGCGCTCTAGTAAAGAACTTTTGCGTTAAGGAAAAGATTCCATGCGTCTTCGCAGGTATGAATGGAGAGGAAGCATACTTCGAAATCGTGTGGGCTGAAAGCTACAAAGTTCCAAACGACCCAGAACAAGCAGAGCTAGACCCATGTGCATATCCATTAAGCACTCCATTAGTTGCTTCAGTAGCAGCCGCAACCGCTGAAATCGCCGCCCAATATCTAATGACAGGAAAGAAGAAAACATGCAGACTAACGCTGAACCAAACAATCTCCTAACTTTTTTCTAATGGGTGAAAAAATGTCTGTTCATGAAGAAGTCCAACGTATAAATTGTGAAATAGCTAAGTTACAAGATAGAATTAAGGAACAACAGCAAACCGCAAAATTACTACAGGCAAGCATAAAAGATATGCGCGAAAAAATTAAACAATTCAAGCAACAGCGTAGAAACGTAATCTTTGGAGAGTTTGAAAAGTCATGAAGGGAACTAATTCAAAGAAAATTGGAAACATAATAATTATGTGTATGAGCAAAGAAGCAAGAGACCTTCTTAACAGGCTTTGCGAGAAGTTCAAAGAAATCCATGGAAAGGATGTCAACGAAGTTAATGGGTATCAGGCTCTTTATTGGGCTTGTAGATATTCTGGCTTAATAGAACCAGCATTGAGGAATAAAAATGGAGCCAAACAAGCGAATACGCCATAAACAGCAAACTCTAGCTCAAGGTAAAGACTTTAAACGCTGGCGACTCTGGCATTGTTTTCAAGGCTTAGACTCTGAAGTTGAAGTAAAAAAAGAAATTAGGGCTCTCAAAGAGAAAGGATTCAAAGCTAAAATCTGGGCGCCGTTACCTCAACATAAAACCAGCGGACACATACACATCGTTGTTCTCTGCACCTTCACAGAACTATGCAAACTACAAGGAATAGATAAGGTGAACTAAATGGAGTACCCAAAAATAGAAACGTTATTTGACCGAGACCCAAAGACTTTCAAAGTTATTGAGAGCAAGATTAGACTGCCTGAGTTTCTGATGATTAATAAATGGCGAATCACAGAGAAGATTGATGGAACAAATGTACGCATCAACTATGTCCCAGATAACACAGTATCGATTTACGGACGAACCGAAAACGCACAAATGCCAACATTTCTGCTAAACTATTTAACTAAAATCTTCACAATCGAAAGGTTCAAGCAGGCATTTCCAGACTTGAAGCCAGATGGAGTTGACATGGTGACAACCTATTGTGAAGGTTATGGACCGAGGATTCAGAAAGGCGGAGGCAACTACCGAAAAGATGTCAGCGTAAGATTGTTCGATGTTAAAGTTGGCAAATGGTGGCTTGAACCAGATAACATAGAAAGTGTAGCACAGAAATTAGGAGTGAAGACTGTTCCAACAATTTCCGACTTCACCATTGAGCAAGCTGTGGCATTCGTTAAGACACAGCCACTGTCGCAGGTTGCAAATGAGGATGGCGGGAATCTAGCATATCAAATGGAAGGAATAGTCGCAAGAACAGTACCCCTGCTACTAAGGCGTAATGGAGAAAGATTAATGTGGAAACTCAAAGCAAGCGACTTCAAACTCTAATTTTTTCTGGGTGATCAAATGAGTATTGTGCATCTTGACCGAGTACAGTGGGAATGGCTGAGACACTACTATATCGAAATGCTTACTGCTGTAGAAAAAACACAAGCTGATGGAAGAGAACGCGGCTTTTTCATTGTGCAAAACGGCTACAAAACTGCACGGTCGCGTACTCAAGTAGGCACAGAATCCAGAGTAATTTTGAAGATGAAAACTTTACCAGACGAGTTGCTAACTTCAAACGATAAGCTGATGAGTTTCCATACTCATAATGGAAGTCTGGATAGTCCAACTGTGATAGACAAGAAAACAGCGGTTGCGCTCGGCGAAGAATATACGGTCATAGGATATTTTGATAAGGGAAAACCGCATATTAAAGTATGGAGTATAAGCCAAAGGTGGGATTATCGTATTAGGAGAAAACTCGTCTTCACATTTTAACAAGCAACTGCAAATACTAAAGGCACTAGAGCGCAAGCCACTTTCAGCCATGGAACTGCACACAAATTGCAATCTTCCACTTCCCACTGTATACCGGCACTTGAAACTTCTTTTCAAAAATAACTTGGTCGAAAAAACAGTCGGCACATATTATTTGACAGATAGAGGCAGACAAATCCTAGAAGTTCTCAACAAATAAAGAAAGGAAACGTGAGTATGCGAAAAGTGGAGGAGCGTTCATATACCGTTTTTGCAATGGTGTTTTGTACGCTTCTCCGAGGTCGCATCGCTTTCTATAGTGCTGAAGTTGCTTATAAGGTTTTTCTCATTAATTGAGAATTTACCCTAACGCTTATATATATGAAACGCCGATTGGAAGGGTGGTGTATCATCAGCAGGGGCGTACAGACAATTAGCCTAACTTGGTTGGGCGTCAGACTGTAAATCTGAAGATGCCGGTTCAAATCCGACATTGTCATCAGTACGCGCTCCTGCCACTCATACACAAAATTAAGGGTGAATGAAAATGGCGAGATTGAAGATTATTCAGGGTAGCGACAAGACAGACGTGGAAATCCCGGAAGACATGCTGATTGCAACTGACGACCAAATCAAAAGCTATATCAGAGAAACATTGCACAGAGAGTTGTCAGAGAACATCGTAATCGAAAGAACCGCAGAATCGATTGTGGTTCATCCGGCTGCAATTTACGGATAGAAAAGCTTTTAGACGTAAAACTGCTAGATTTAAGCGTCAACTTCCCACATTTTTCTGGGTGAAATAATGGTAAAGAAATGCGAACAAGTCACTGAAAGTCAAGTGAGGGAATATTCGGCTAAGGATTGGGATAATGCTCCAACAAAACTTGAGAAGATTGCTGACTTGCTTTTTGATTGGAATATTTATCCTAGAAAAGAAGTCGACAATCAAGTTGTAAGAGCTTACGCTAAAGCCCTAAAGTCAGGCTCTATTTTTCCACCCATAAAAGTAGGATTGTTCAAAGGACAGAAAATCGTTGTAGACGGATTTCACCGAGCACACAGTCGAATATTCTTAAAGATTGCCTATATTGAATGCTCCACCTTACCTTTCCAAAGCGAACCGGAACTGTTTGCCGAAGCAGTACGACTTAACAGCAGCCACGGAAAAACCTTCACGGACATCGAAATGAAAACCAGCATCAGACGTCTACAGAGATACAATTTCAACGTAAAAGACATTGTATCCATAGTTCACATTCCAGCTTCCGCAATTCGCCAAGAATCCACAAAACCAATTACTATATTGACGCTGCCCAGCGGTAAAAAACTTTCATGCATCAAAGTTAACCCAGGTGAACACGGAGTACACGGCCTAATCTGCTTGAAAAACGCACTAATTATAGTGTCGAATTGGGCGGAAGAACAGAAGATCCCAGACGAGCCTTCCTTTAGAGAGCTTGTTGCTCGCACATCTGCGGCATTGAAGAAGGTAAGGTTTAATGCCTAGACTCTTTACGCGTATCAGGCATTGCGGTGTAAGGTGCGGTGTGGTCCTGTCCTCTATGGCAGGGTGCTATTGAGGTGTAGAATGGTGTTGTATGGTCCAGCGAAGCGAAGTGCTCTTAGGCGCGGTGTTTCTTGGCGAGGCAAAGTCCTCCGTGGTCGGGCGCAGCATGGCGAAGTCTTGCACAGTAAGGTAAGGCACGGTTCTATTGTGGCATGGTTTCGTACTGTAAGGTCCTGTCCTGATTGGCGGGGTAGTGTGTGGCATGGCATTATCTTGGCATTGCTAGGTTTTGTGAGGTCCTGTCCTGCTAGGTTCGGTAACGTAAGGCAATGTTTCATTAAGGTATTGCGAGGTTTGGCGTTGTATAGTACGGTTCTGTCCTGTCCTGCTTGGTTGTGTAAGGCACGGTTTTTCGAGGTATGGTCTGGTGTAGTGGAGTGGTGTCCTGTCCGGTTGGGTCAAGTCCTGTTTGGCTCTGCATTGTATGGTAAGGTATTATTATGGTTTGGAGAGGTCCTGTTTGGTGTTGCGGGGTTCGTTGGGGTACTGTACTCCATGGTAAGGTCTTATTGTGGCGAGGCACGGCACAGTATCGTGAAGTTTTGTCCTGTGATGCACAGCTTGGCAGGGTTAGGTATTACGTGGTGGAGTGCGGTTAGGAAAAGAGCGGTAATGCAAGCTAAGGCACTATCGAGGTCTTGCATGGCTAGGCGTAGAACTGTAGGGTCTGGTTTGGCACGGTTGCGTGCTGTTTGGTCAGGCGCGGTAACGAAAAGGATAAATCCCTCCTTTTTTTAGGGTGAAGTGAACATGGTGTGGAGGAGTGGTGTGAAGTATGGAATGGTTATGTTCAGTTTGGCTCGGCAAGGTATTAATGTGGTTCTGCGAGGTTGAGTGATGTGGAGTCCTGTTGACTATGGTAATGTAAGGGTGAAAAACATTGAGTGAAATCTATAAAAAAATAGACGTAAAGATTAGAGGCTTAACGCCTCTGTTAATGAACCGTTTGAACCCTGAAAGTCTAAAATCGAAAACGAGAATGAAGATGCAAGACTACAGCACAACCGATGACGCTGCCAAAAGCGCATATATGGCGGAGATAGAAGGCAAGAAACAACTATACATTCCCCAAGAAGCACTCTACAGCATGATTATCAACACAGCGAAGCAATACAGAGTCCGAAGAATGAGCCTTTCTAGTTTGCTTGCTGGCACGATGAGAGTAGAGCCTGAGAAAATCCCATTAGGCACAGACAAATATGAAGTTGACGAGCGAGCCGTTGTAATCCAGAACCAGCGTGTTCTCAAGGGCAGAGCCAAATTGCCGAAGTGGAGCGCAAAATTCCAAATTATCTATGATTCTAAGCGGCTGCCAGACGGAATCGAGGAAACATTAAAAGAAATCTTGGAAGACGCCGGAACACGAATGGGCTTGCTAGATTACCGCCCACAACATAGAGGCTGGTTCGGCACTTTTACTGTTGAAAGCTTCGCTCCCGCCACCAGTAAGGAATAGAAAATGCCAATCTACACGACCTACCTAGCATACTTAAAAAAGTTCGATTTCAACCCTCTGAAAATTTTCCCGAAAGACCTAGAGTCTGTTCTCATCTATTATGTCATGCGCAACCGCGGAAACAATGAAGTTGCTCCTAGTAGGATACTGCTTAAACAGATTAAATCCGGCGAAATAACATGGGAAGAGTATGAGCGAGTTTACAGAGAAAACATGCCTCTTCTTATGGGTACACCTTGGATGGAAAAGAGAGCCAAAGAAGCACTACAAGGACATCATGTAATATTGGTTTGCTATGAGAAAGACGCTACTCACTGTCACAGGCGATTGTTAGCCGAGGAAATAGCCAAGCGATTTGGAGTAGAATATAAAGGCGAACTTTCAAAATTTCAATAATCCCTCTTTTTTTCTATTTGGGTGAAAGCATGTTCCAATGTTTGAAATGCGGTAGCTGTTGCAGGAATATTCGTGTGCAAACAGGACTGTGGCAGTTGGGACTTTTTCTTCTTCCAAACGAAATTAAACTCTTCAGGAAAGAGGATATTTCTCCCATGTGGGGCATAGGAAAGAGTAAACCTACTGTGATCCGTGTCGCACAGTTAAACACTAAAGACTGCCCACATATAAGAAAAGACAATTTGTGCGCCATCTATGAGAAGCGACCAATAATATGCAAAGCCCATCCACTTACAATTGAAGTAGATCCGCAGACAAGTATTCCAGTCGCCGCTTCTGTCGACAGCAGATGCAACGGAGCTAAAGGCATACCAGTAGGCCAAGTAAAATTGTCAGAATACTTCTCTGATGCGATTCTTCATGCAAATGCGGAACTGACTGGTTACTTAGCCGAAATGTTCAGAAGGTCCAGGGGAAAGGCAATATGGCTATTTGACTTGAAAACTGAAAAGTGGATAGAAGTTACAGCATCAACAGTGCACTCGATGAGTTGCTGTAGCAAGGCTTTTAACGCTTCCAATCCAAAACTATTCTGAGAAACATTGTCTTTACACATTAATCCCACAAAGATTACTCAAGACAGCAATGGCATAGTGCTCTCGCCTGAAGTTATGGTCATCTATCCAGAAGGAACCCAAGAGTTCGAGTATATCAGAAGCTTGATTGGAACCTGGGAATATTATATTTCACCCACAGTTTCGTTGCCTAACGCAACTGCTACAGCTGAGATACAAGTGAATGATGTTGTAGAGAACAAAACCAGCAACTGTTCAGCCTATATTTACGGATGGATGCCTGGGAGCGCAGAATGGATTCAAGGTTCATGCGTGGCTATCGTATTCTTTGATGTCCCTCAGATAGCTGTCCCCTACGCCTTAAGTTATACTGTACGCATTCGCGTTGAAGATGGATATGTAATCGCTTTTAGTGGAGTGCGAACAGTTCCAATTTATTATGTAGCTGAGGATTCAGTTTCAGAGAATGATAAGCTTTAAATAAAAGTAAAGCTTAGTAGAGTTGGAGGTAAAGTTATGATTTATGAAAGCCTCATCGATGCACTCATCGCCCAAGAAGATTTCGGATTCGGAGATCCCTGGAGATTCAGCGAAAAAACATGCAGCATCGTAGTACCAATTCTCTCCAAAACAAAGAAATATGGGGCAAGAGGATACTATGTCATTGAAGAAGTCAAGGATAAAGTCGCCTTCACAGACACCGGTAGCATAGGCGGAGTTAAAGCTATTTCAAATGCCGACAAGCCAGTATTCATAAGAAATGGCAGCGCATTCGGAGTACCATACGGCGGAACAGGAACACAAGAACGAAGCGTAACCGTTGGAACTGTTCTTTTTCCACAAGTTCAAGAAGTTTTGGCTACGATTTGTGTTCATGCTTCAAGGGGAATCACGCCGGGAGCAGGATTTCAATATAAAGGTCTTATTCCACAGATTCTTCTAGGTGCAGTTGCGCTGCGAAGTCAACATGAAACATGGAATGCCGTGAACCAGTATACACAATCAAAGAAAGCCTCACTTAGAGCCGCAGGCGGATCAGTAGCCCTTTCTGTAAATTCGCTTGAAGCAGGTGACGACCTAGTTGGATTCCAAGACCGTATAGAAGAAATTCAAGAATTCAAAAATAGTATCGATGATTTCTTAAAGAAAATTCCCGCAGACCTTGAAGGACAAATAGGCATGGCCGTATTAGATGCTGACGGTGTAATTGGACTAGAACTCTTCGATAGCCCTGAAAGCTGGACAGCATTTTCTAAAAGCGTTGCCAAAAGCTACTCTGATGTACTTATGCAAGAAAAGAAGGTTTCTGATGTTTTTGAGATTAACCGCGACCGTGTTGTAGACCACGTTGTTGACTTCTTAGCTGGCATGAAACGCTTCACGCAGAAGACTATTTGGAGAAGAAAAGAACATGGAATCGAAGCCATAACCCATCAGCTTGATACAGACGACGCTATAGGCGAATATACTTTTCTTGGAAAAGAAATACCATTTCCTTCACCGGGAAATGGTGTTATTCATCTTGTGGTTACTAGGAAAAGCAAGGAACTGCAACGACCTGCTCCAAGAATTCCAATAGCTCGACCAACATCGCTTAGAGCAGGCGGGACAGCGCAACAGCCATCACCAAGAGAGCAACAAATAGAACCATATTTAACATTGTCAGAGTTTTTGCGCAGACGCGGAGGCAAAAAGTTCCTGCAGTCAATGAAACAACCACAGACGTGGACCAACTTGGCAAGTCAAGTTGAAGTGTCATCAAGAACATTGAGCAGCCTAGCTAAAGCAGCCGTTGAACTTGGACTCACCGAGAAGCAACTTCATCAAAACGGAAAAGTAAAATACAACTTGACAGCAAAGGGCGAAGTGTTGATGAGTGAAAGCCAAGAGGAATAGATTTGACATGGATATACGAAACAGGTGATGGACGAAAAGGCACATTAACAGAAGCAATGGGAACCTCTCAAGCATTCATTGGATTAATAACAAAGAATTATATTGCAGATATACGAAGCAAAGACACACGAATCATGAAGGAACTGCAAGCATGCAAGGACTTCAAAGTACCAGTTATTCTTCTTTTTTTTGATAATCTAACATCCGAAGATAGAAAGTTTGCTGAAGACCTTTTTAAGGACTATCGCGTGATTCGAACCTATGATGCTCCATACCAAGAATTTGACGCATGGCTCGAACAGCACAAAGAAGAACTAAAACAAACATTTATACAGGCAAGCGGTCCATAAACTCTTTTCTTTTTTGGGTGATAAATTGAGTAAAATGTTCGGTTTTGTAACTAAATACCACAAACTGCCTTCTATTGATGCATTGAAGAAACTATATTATGAAGAAAGGTTTTCTACCAATAAAATTGCCTCTATCTATGGTTCCTCATGTAATGCTGTTCTTTTGAAACTCAAGAGAAGTGGCAATAAGCCAAGGACTCTTTCAGAAGGACAGGAGATAGTAGCCAATCATCTTGAAATGACACTTGCTCTTCAATCTTTGTTTGATGGTTTACTTCTGGGAGATGGATGTATGTTTCCACATAATGGCAAGAGTGCTTGCTATAGTCATGCTGATAAACACAGAGAATACATTGATTGGCTCAGATGTGAGCTTGCACAACATGGAATCGAGTGCAAACTGCAAGAACACCAGGGCTATACAAGACTTCAAAGTCTTTGCTATAGAGAGTTATTCTCAGTCAGAAAAAGGTGGTATCCGCAAGGCAAGAGGGAAGTTCCTTCTGACATTAAATTGCTGCCTTCAGTTCTTAGAAATTGGTACATCGGGGATGGCTCATTCAGGAAGGGAAAATTTAACGGAGTGCGTCATACTAAAAAATCCGAAAGCCTGATGATATGCAAAAGTCAAGATAGGGAAGGCATACTACTTCTCTCTTCAAAAATGAAGTCTTTAGGCATAGAGAATACTCTGGTTCCAGAAGGCATCTACATTAGAGCAAACTCAAGAAAACAATTCTTTCAATATGTTCTTTCTGACAAACCCTTCATTCCATCATGTTACCAATACAAATTTCCAGAGGAATACTGCTATGACTAAACGTATGTTTGAGTTTGTGACGAAATGTTGGAATCCTATTGTGCATAAGTGTCCACATCAATGTACATATTGTTGGGCTAGAAGGTTAATTGCAACAAAACTTAAAGATGCGCCACGATATGCAGATGGAAAGTCCAAGTTAATAGAGAAGGAATTGAACAAGCGATTCAAGAAAGGAGATTTTGTTTTCGTTTGCGATATGACTGACCTTTTCGCTGAAGCCATGCCTGACATGTGGATTCGTAAGGTGCTGGAAACCATAGGCAAATCTGAAGCAACATTTCTAATTCTCACAAAGAATCCGAGTCGCTTTTTCTATTTTCGAAGTCAAATACCTGCAAACTGCATTCTCGCAACAACAATAGAATCAAATAGACACCACCCAGAGATAAGTCACGCTCCTCCACCATTTGACAGATACATGAGCATATTAACATCAACGTACCCTAAGAAAGCAGTTATTGTCGAGCCCATCATGGATTTTGATGAAGGAATATTCCTAAACTGGTTCAATACAATGCGCGAGAAACTAGAATTTGTAGTCGTTGGATACGACAACTATCACAATTGCTTGCCTGAGCCTAAACTTGCTAAAACCCAAGAATTTATCAAACAACTGCGTGACTGGGGATTCACAGTCTACGAAAAAACAATACGGAAAAGCTGGGATGAATAGTGCCAAAGAAAGCAAATCGTATATTGTATAATAAATTAACCATCCGCTATCTCAACGACGAAGGAGTTAATGATGAGGTATCTGTGGAAGTCGGCGGGTCAATCGACCTTATCATGGGTCATGGGCATCAGGTGACGAAGAAGGGAAAGTGTCGGGCTGTTAAGAAGAAGTTGCTGGTGCTGAAAAATGAGTGAGAAGACCTCAAAATTACCATGCTGGACGCCGCAGGCTAGACCAGAAGAAGACGATGAAATCAAAGCTCACAGACAAATGATAGTTGAAATCGTTTACGGCTTATACTATATCAAGAGACAACGTCTCGGCGCAATGGAAATGCCACCGCAACCAATAAGTCTCGGCGAAATTTGGGCTGAATTTGTCAGCAGACGCTTAAGCTTGAAAAGCACAAAAGAATGGAAATGGAAGTGGCACAACAAACGCTGGTTGGATCGCAGAGTCAATGAAGCAGCTAGTCCAAAGTATGCTGAAAATGGAATACCGAGAATCATAGCTGCCCGCGCAGGATTATATGAACCAAACATTCACTAGTTCCTTTTTTCTATTTGGGTGATTAGAAAAGCTTTTAAGCAGAAACCAATTATAACCGTTATAATAAGAAAGGAGAACCGCTATGGCTGAAAAAGTTGATGAACTAGAAAAAATCTTCAAAGCAGCTCAAGACTTTGTAGACAAAAATTACCCATGTAAAGACCAGCAGGATAAAAACATAAAGATTCTTGCTACTATGAATCAGCTTATTGAACTCAAGAAGCTAGAAAATGCAAAGGCTCTTTTAGAATTTACCAGAACTAAGGGAGTCATATTGCCCCACCTTTAGAATTTACCAGAAAACAAGAGCAGAAAGGGCAGTAATCGAGTGCAGGGACAACTTTTTCGGACAAACGCCAAAAGGTTGGTTCTCCCCCTGCGCTCGGTTCTGTCCCTGCGTAGATTAGCCGAGGACGATTTCAGAGACCTGCTAATACATTCTTTAGGTGTGAGTGCTTTTAAATCTTGTTAGAGAAATTTAGTGTGAGGAACGAAAATGGCTGAGCGGAGAGAAATTTTAACATGCACTGAACCGTACCCGCCATACGCTAAATATGAAGTTTCAGAAGAAGCCAGCAGAATAATCACCCCCTTTGCTCTAAGAGGCGAACCGTTAACAGCAGATGCTTTGAGAAGGCTTAGACGCTTGGGTGTAGAAAGAAGCGAAGCGATAGGCATTTGGAGGCTGTTGCGAAATCGTCCAGAAATGTGTGAATGGACTATAAAGATTGTGGCGCCTTACATTCGTTGTGAAGTTGTTAAATATTTTACGGTTATTGTGCAGAATGCTCAAAGAACTCCGCCTATTCGATTCGAAGTTCGAGGCGAATTTACAATTCCCTCAGAATATGCTGAACAGGGAGAAGAAGAAACGGAAGAAGCATGGCGGAAAAGATTCCAGGATTACTTGGAAGATAAGATTGAGCCTATTATGGATGATATTCTTGAAAAGTGGGGCAACCAGGAAAGAGTCACCGTTACTGTGGATGGTAGGACAGAACGATGGCAGAATGTGCTAAACTTAGAAGACTTCTCAAAGAGTTTGCCAGTTACAGGTGTCGAAAAGTTTGAGGGAACAGGAACATTTAAGACAAGAATATCTTTCGAGCTTGTGAAGGTGAATACGAGAACTGGAAGGATTGCGCTGACGGACACATATAGTAGAGATGTTACTGAAGGTGATTTGGCTTGAGAATGCGAGCATACAGAATAGGCGTGGATTTGGACTGCCCCAGTCAATTCCAATTGTTAAAAAGCTACTTCAACGCCAAAGCCTTTTTCTCGCGCAGCCGAATCGAAGTCACTGAGACAGGACATGGGTTCCATATTCGCATTCACCGCACATGTCCGTCAATAGAAAAGAATTTAGATGTTCGTAGAAATCTGGGTGACGACCCAAATCGACTGATGTTTGATGAAAATAGAAAAGTGCATCCGCTATTACATGATTGGGTTGATACGCTCTTTTCAGTCAAGTTAGATAGGGGTAAGTTAACAGCAGAACAGCCTTGCAACATTCTTTCTTTGCCGTTTACATCGAAGTTGCCGTGTAGAAAGAATTATTCCCGAAGAGATGCTAAATGACATTAGAAACTATATACATGTGTTCTTGTTGCGGTTGGAAGCGTCCTAAAGGAAGCGTTGCTGTTAAGTGTGCAAAGTGTGGATGCACTCTAATAGTTACGACGAAAATTACATAAATCTAGAATCTTTGTCCTGCAGTTACTTCTTGACAGTAAGCGCATTCCTCAGTTTTGTTGATTTGGCAGTGAGCACATTCCAATCTTCTAGCAGAGGCTACCACAGAGGCTCTTGTTTCGCGGACGCATTCTCCAACTTGAGACATTCTTAGCCATAAGCCGAATTCCTCTTCATTCATCATACTGTAAACATCTTGCTGATTTATGTCAAGATTAAAGCCGCCAATGTCAAAATAAGCCTGTTTTCGATATGCCGAACCACGCCCATGCAGTCTTGGTTTGACTGCATATACATAGTTCTCAACCAGAAGACTTAAAATTTCATGGTGTTCCATGAACTCTACACCAGATACCGCAACAACGTTTGGATTCTCAAAGTGTCTCAGTAGAAGATTAAGAAAATTAACATTATAATTGCAATCAGCATCAACTGCTACAATAATGTCTCCCCTAGCCTCTCGAATACCAATATCCATAGCTGTAAGTTTGCCACGAGGAGCTGTTAGAACTCTGTCGGCATATTTTCTAGCTATCTGCACGGTTTCGTCTTGACTGGCACTATCAACTACAATCACTTCGAACCTTTCAGGATAGGCTACTCTTACATTTTGGTCCTGAAGCGAAACAAGTGCACGCTCTACCAAAAGGGCCTCGTTCAAAGTCGGCATTATAATAGATATGTTGCCCACCTTATTCAAGTCTACAAGGCGGTCATTCCCGAGCCCTATGGAATTAACCATTCTTTGGTGCAGTATAAAAAGACCTATTGCCGTGCCAAGAGCCCAGAGAGACAAGTCAAACATCCGTCTCACCTTATCAGTCCGAGGTTACGCAGTCGCGCACGTTCGCCAGTGATTAGTTCGGCTATCTCGCGAGCAGCCCACAGCCAGAAGTTAACACGTTCGGCATGATAGTATGGATCACGAATAACAGGGAGAAAACTAAGCATAAGCACAAATGTACCACCGCCCAGAACGGTTAGAGCTTTCTTGTCTTCTTTGTTCATCATAATTCTTTTAACCTGAAACGCTTAAGAATATTACTACGGAGACACTAAATGCCTAAACTCATTTTCATAAATGAGAACGCTGTTCTAATCGAGTGTGAATTTGTCCCATTAATGTCTAGTGGTCAACTTGATGAAGAAGTAGCTGAACATAACGAGTCAACAATATGTCGTCCAAGATGCGGTTACTGGCGTGATGCAGCAATACGAAATCAAGAGATAAGAAACAAAAGTGGAGGGCAACGTGACTTCAAATTATTATGCCTTCATCCTACATCGCCATATCTACCTGGATTGAAGAAGAAACTAGAGGAGACGGGGAATATTTGACAGAGCAGCCAAAGAAATGGGTGCATTTCTGCCGAAAATATCAGAGAAAACTTACAAATAAAGAATTAAAACTGCACAATTGTTTTAGTAAAAAAAAGGGCAAGAATAAAAATCGTCCGTGTAGTTTCTTATATAAATTGCCCGATTAGGAAACTGGCTCCTTTGGGCTTGATTTTGCAGCAGCTTCGAGTGCCTCTTGCATCGCCTTAGCCTTACCTGCGTAGTAGCTTGCCTGCATAAAGCCCATTCCAGTTAGAATTATCAGAAAGAGAGTGTAAACATCATCCCACGGAGCAATCGTAGCAGAGGCTAAGTAGGTGGCAGCGCAAATAACGACGACTGCAATCGCAACCATCGACAATCTATCCCATGGAATCTCCATTCTGGATTTCACCTCCTTCTGCGATAACTCATACTTTTTTATTTCGTAATAAAGCTTTATAGAATAGAATGATTCCCATCATAAAAGTAAACATTCCCAGAAGTGCTAGAATCCACGCAACTACATTTATTCCCAAAAAGAAGTCATAGGCGTTCCCGATTGTTGTTCTAAAAAAGAATCCACATTGAAAGGGAACATCTGAATAATGGGCAAATCCTTGAAGATAAAGATTATAATACCATTGTGAATTTCCAAGAGTGGACCCCCAGACTGGTCCAACACAAATAAGGTCAAGTTGCCATAGACTATGAAATTCCCATATGGCTGACCAACCAATCATAATTATTCCCGTCAACATACATATAAAACTTTTAGTATAATTAGTAGCAAATTCTTTTATTCTAGCCAACACTCTACATTTATACGGCATATTTATCCACTTATGGATTTAAATAATAGAATCGGCCCCGTCTTCGAAGTAATTTGGCAAAGAAATTACCTATCTTAACCAAGCTATTGCCTACTTTACATGGAGATGGAGTAGGTGGCGGTTGTGGTGGAATTTCTCCGTCTGGAGTTATTTGATACATGCACACATCTATTTCACTATCACCGTACCTAATCCAGCAGTAACCTTGCATTCCCCAGTCAGTTCCCCAACTATTTCTTACCAACCATGCACCTAATTCATCATCATATCCGCATATACAAATACAATGTCCACCTAAAACCGGGTCTAACCAGCCTAAATTATGGTAAACTCCAGAAACATAGTTCATAAATGATTGATGAACCATCATCGTACCCACTAAAGGTGTAGTGTTAAGTAGGGTCTTCATTTCATTAATATCAGTTACTTCCTTCCATGATTGAAGTTTCTTACCGTTAATCCACCAACTGTCACAGCGTCCTTCACCGCAACTATGGTCTATTCCATCATAGGGACAACATTCTTCAATACATACCCCAGTATCCCTAGCATAATTCAAAACAGCATCCATAGTATTACCAGATGAGCATGAACCACCACTACAAGAAAAGAAGTCCCTCTCGCTTAAATCAATTAGAAGTTCTGGATTATTTTCTTTGATTCGTATGCAACCTTCCCATGCTCCATCAGTTCCAAATACCGTGCAAGAACCACAGTTTCCTTGGTCTCTTATTGGGCTTATCCATTTTCTTAGGTCGCTATTTGCCATTTTTCTTCACACCACTCGCAATTTTTCTTTGTATGCTTGGAGACAACCTGCTCGGGTTTGTATGTCCGAGCTCATAGTCCGTTGTTGAAAGCTCCACAACATCAACGTAGACTTCGCCCAGAAATTGCGGAATCACATCTTCAGGATTTAGTTGCATTAAAGGCTGTTTTTTAGCTACGAAGACAATAATGCTTGGCTTACCTGTGTCTCTGCCGTTTGTAAATTTCGTGCCTATTCCAAGATTCAAGACATTCTTCATTTTTCGCAATTTGTCAAAGTGCTTTTCTAGAGTTTCAGCGATTTTATCCAAATCTCTTTCAGACATTAGTCTCATCGCATAGAAATATATTTGACCTTAGATAAAAAACTTTACAAAAAAATGGGATTAAAAGAAAAAGGGAGCGTTGGGTGTCTATTTCTTAGCGATTTTGGTTTCGATTGCCGGGAAAATTTTCTCTTGCATCTTTACGAACCATTCGATTATAATTTCGCCAAGACCTATGATGACCATTATGACAATCCATGTAATGCCGACATCAAGCACTGAGGTAAATGTGTAGACTTTCAGTTCAAGCCAGCCAAGCCAGACAATAAGAGTTATCAGAATCTGTACTATGCCGAGTATTGCATCCCAAATTGTCTCTTCATCTTCGATCTTCAAAAGTGCCTTGATATATGTGCCAAGGTAGCCTACGATGCCACCAGCCAGCGTCAGGAAGATCACGCCGACCAGCCATGCAATTGCAGTGTCAATTGTGGTGCTGATTGTCCAAGTGCTAGTGCTTAGAAAGCCGAACCATAGGATTATCGTGAACAGTATTGCTATGACACCCGTCACTGCCGTGTATATTTCTTTCTTCATAGTTTTCTCTCATAAAACTCTGTAGCTTAAAGAGTTTAAAACAGTTTCGAAAATAATTTGCGCAGTTGCTAAATCTTTTATAACTATCTGCCCATTCTCATTTTAATAGAGCTACAATTATCGCTGAAATAGCAATAACAATAGAGCCAATTATGCTAGCCTTGTCTCTGCCTGAAAGGCGACTCTTCATACCCTCTCTGATGCCTCGAATATCAACAACCAAACCGCCCTTTCTCTCTAAAGTGCCAGGTGCTTCCTCACCCAAGAGAGTGTTCACGATTTTTTTAACATTCATGTTTAAAGCGAGAATGTCTTTAGAAACTTGGGTATGCTGTGAACGACAATCTTCAATTCGCACATAACCTGAACGTTTATTTTTAAGAGGGTTATTCTCCGAAGGTAATTCAATCTCTTCCTCCTTAGATTGGCTTTTGCTCATTGCATTGAACCCTTATTACTATTTTACTTGTACCATTTAAAATGGTTTCTATGTCTTTGCGTCACTTTTAGAATTGGACAGCAAAAAAAGCAGTGCACCTGCAATTCCGAGTGGAATTGCAAACTCTGGAATGCCTGCTCGTAAGACTGGCTCTCTGTAAATTTCAGATGTTGTTATCGCAATAAAGTTGTTTTTATTCCAATTCAGCCAAGTAAGAATATCGTCTGCCATAGGATCCTCTTGCTTAATCCAGTAATCCCACCAATAATCGTAACGTGCAATAGTCAGATCGTAAACTTCTTTTGGCGTCTTACCCAAAAGAACAGCGTAACCCGTGGCTAAACCAGCATCAAAGAAAGCCTTAGCATAAGGATCATTCAACGGGTCAGTCTCATACTTCGGATGATAAATAAAAGTCCAGTCGGCTTTATAGCCATAGTATTCAGGACAGGTTTTTTCAACCATCGCTGGCCCCAGAGTTACGCCTGTTAAGCATGACCACAGGTAAGTTTTGATACCGCTTGTAAGATCGTCGTTGACACCTGTTTTAAGAAGAACTTCCATGTCCATGCCAGTAAAAATCGTGTTGTTCCCATGGCCCAGACCTATCAGAAGATTCGGACGTTTCTCTATTTCTGCTTCAAAGACTAATAGGCGAGCTGGTAATTTTGGGTCATCGTTGAAAAGATCTACAACTTCGTAACCGTTGTCTTTGGCAAACTGAACAAGTTTAGTTCCATATGTAGATAAATATAAGGTTGCAATATCGAAGTCGCCTGCACGGCTGAACAATACTTTAGGCAATTTGCTTCCTCTTTTTTATGGTTGTAGCTTGCTAATTTTGCTGATTTCAGCGACAATAATTTTTTTTCCCAAATCCGAAAGGTTTGTCACTTCGCGAATTGCATCGCTTGGGCTTAGTAGAATTGACTCCATAGTGTCGGGGTCTTGAAAGTGTAAGGTCGGCAGGTTACGGAGATAATCTGACATGACCGCGTATTTAGCGCGGAAACGCTGAAGAACCAAGTCTCGCATTTTCGGCCAGTCGACGCTCAAAGAAATACTCTCCTCGGTGGACTCTCTTTATTGTTATATTTCTTTTTCCAGTTACAATTAGCACATAATAATTGATAATCCTTAGAACCATTTTGAATCTTCAACAGAATATTTTTCATATAAGCATATTCTGAAGAAAAAGACTTTTTTTCCAATCGTCCTCCTCCATTTACATGATCTATTTGGAGACATCTCCAATCTGATTCTCCTCCTGGAGCTGAACAATTGGAATTTGAACATTTACTTCCTAATAATTTCAGAATTTGTCTTCTCATGTCAGCAAGAGAATTTCTTCTATAAATTGCAGAAACTATGAGAGATTTGCTCTTATTTTTATGATACCATTCCCTTGATTTTATTTTATAATATTCTCTATGTTTTTCTAGATATTTCCTTTGTTCAACTCGGTGTCTTATTTTGAATTCTTCTGTATCTTGAAAATTTGTATATTCATTTACACTCATCTTCGTCTAATCTCCAAAACCTTGGGTTGACTCATTCTTGCTCTCCTTACTTTTAATTCTCTGGCATTGCTTAAAATAGTTTCTAAAGATTAGCGGTGTCAGAAAGAAAAAGAGCTAGATGATTTTCTCGACTGCTTTGACAATTGGCTCAAGAAGTTGTCTGATTGCCTTACGAAGTTTTGAGTGGTTGCGTATGTAGTTTGCTATCGGCGGACTTGTATGATAGTACAGTTCTACGATTTGTTTGGGCAGGCACTTGTCTCTGAAAGTTCTCAAGATGTGGAGTTGCGGAGCAAGTTGTGTGCCATATGCTGCCGTTGCAATAAAGCATTTCGGCGGCGTAGTGATAGAGAAGACAGCGAGCAATGTATGGTCTTTGTCCATAAGTATGTTGATTGGGTTTTGAGTTTTTATCTGTCCGTCCAGTTCCCAGTGGTCGAAACTGTAGCCCTCAGTGGGAGTTGCCATGACAGTTACAGAGGTTCCAGTTTCATATTCGTGAACTCCAGGCGCTGGATCTGTTGTGCCTTGCGCTGTGCTGTTTATGTTAAGTTTGTATGTTGATGGTGGAGGTGGCGGAATTTCTGAGAAGTAGGCTACCAGCAAGTGGTTTTGGTTCATCACGATTGTTATCGGGTTCGTTGTGTATGATATTCCATTTAATGTCCAGTAGTCGAAGTTGTAGTTTGTGTTTGGTATGGCGGTGACTTGAACGTTTGTATTCTCTGGGTAGACATATGTGTTTGGAGTTGGATTTGTTGTGCCTCCGATTGTTGTTGAAATTGTTAGGGTGTATTCGGGAGGAGGCAACGCTGTGAAGTAGGCTGTCAAGGTATGGTTTTGGTTCATGGTAACTGTAATCGGATTCTCTGTTCTTGTTGCTCCGTCAAGCAACCAATGGTCAAAATTGTAGCCAGAACTAGGCAGAGCTTGAACGCTAACACTTGAACCTTGAACGTAGATGTAGTTTCCAGGGGTTGGATTCGTGGTTCCTCCCGTTGTCGCTTGTACTGTTAATGTATATTGTGGTGGTGGCAAAGCCGTAAAGTATGCTGTTATGGTATGGCTCGTGTTCATAGTCACGCTTATCGGGTTTGTTGTATATGTTGCTCCATCGAGAAGCCAATGGTCAAACAAATAGCCTGAATTTGGAAGGGCTTGTACAGAAGCACTGGTTCCTTCAGTATACAGATAGCTTCCTGGGGCGGGGTTTGTTGTGCCACCAACGGTGGTGTTAATTGTCAAAGTGTATGTTGGTACGGGTACTTCTTCGTAGTATGCTGTAAGTGTTTTGTCTTTGTCTATGAGTATAGTCACTGCTGGCGTTGTTCCTATTATAGCACCTATTTCGTCTCTCCACTCTTTAAATTTATATTTCATATTCTCACACAACCGTTAACGTTATTGTTCCTCAAACTCCCTTATGGCTTCTGCTATTTCACTATCTGACATTTGGTTTATTCGGCTATCCCACAAAATCAGAGTTTCAAAACCATACTTGGCAAACAATTCTTTTCTTCCCTGCTCAGTTCGTTGGTAGGAGATTTCTATAAATGATTTATCTGGGTTGTGATATACGTCGCCGAAAACTTCGATGATTCGTTTCGCTCCATTATTGTTAATGAAATCTGGACACTTTCCCTCTATAATCACTTTTCCATCACCCACATAATCATATGGTAAACCATATTTCTGAATCACATTGATTAACCTCTTTTCTGGTTTCGTAGGTCTTTTTAGCAATGCTTTAAGGCAATGCTTCATAAACTCAGGGTCTTTGCGCAATCTAAAAAATGATGAGGCTCCCTCCGAGAGTTTTTTGGCTACTTTAGCAATCTTAGCGTCTGTTTCTTTTATAAGCCCTTTGTTCCAAGCATTTTTACCGAGCATCCCGCGTGGATGTGGATGTTTATGCCAAATATGTAATCCTTTAGTCGATTTCCTATTTTCCATCTTAGCTCTAAATTCTGGAGTTGTCCACAATTCCTTCAAGTGCTCCGATGTAAATGGAACTTTTGGATGACTTCCTTTCTTAGCTCTACTCATTTTACGCCTAGCCTCTTCAGAGTAAACTCCATGTTTCCCTTTGCTCCAGACCTTCCTTCCGTTTTTATACTGATTCTTTAGCGTTTCTGACATTTTCCTCTTGGTTTCTAGAGAGTGATGTCTACCATACATAGGGTTGTTTTCTCCTGCGAATACATGTTTGCCCTTGTTCCAAGGTGTATGTTTAGACACTATTAAACCTCTATTCAGCTAACTATTAGCAATATTTGACGTGGCTCCTTTCCGATTGAGAAACTAACTTCTGGACTTTCTGCGGCTTGGTATAACGCGTCAGCTTCGATTCTCGCCTTAGCTGAGTAGTCACCTGCTACGTTTTCATACTCTACAGAGAACGTGAGGTCTTCGTTGGTTACAACAAGTATTTCTTCTGTTGTAGTGTCAGGTCTTGTTACGGTTATGGTAATGAGTTCGTCTGCCGCAGCTTGTGCACTTACAGAGCCTTTAAACGTTACTTTTCCCGTTTCTTCCACCTCCTTATAATATGCCGTTACTTCCATATCACTTTTAAGATCTATCACACGTGACGGATTAATGGAGCCGTCTTCCCATTTATCAAATTTATGCGTAGTCACGCTTCTACCTCCGTAGGAACGGTGATTGTAATAGTTATGCCATCGACAACGAGAACTGCTCCGCCACTGGGAACGCTTTGCCCGTCAATAGTAGCTCGCACAGCGATAGGTGTACTTTCAAAAGTGACTGCCCGCTCAACGGTCACATAATAAGCTCTTATAGTTATGTCAGCAATTACCGTGAAAGTTCTCGTTGGATTTGTTGAACCGTCTTCCCAATGCGAAAATTTGTATAATACCATTACTTTTCCACCTCTGTCGGAACTTTGATAGTATGACTTCCTTCTGTTAGAACTACTGGTATAGGTGTACTTCCGACAACTACATCATCTACTGTCACTAACACGCTTATAGGTGTTGATTGAATGGTAAGAGTATGAGTAGCAGGCGGCGGAGCAGTAGGAGTATAGACTGCATAAACAGACATCGCATATGCTAGAAAAGACGCACTTCCAAATGGATTAGTCGGTCCGTCAATATAATTGTCTCCGTTCCACGCCATTTGATTCTGCTCTCCAGAGTCCCAACGAATTTCGAAACGGTCCGTCGTATGAATACCAATCCAATAGTATCCCGACGAAAGTTTTAGTGGAGTACTGAAAGTGAATCCCCACCACCCTAAGTTGTCATAAACCCATCTTTCATTTGTCATTCCTAGTAGTTGGTCGGGGCTACCGTTTAAGTCAGAGTATAAAACTCCTATCGCTGGTCTTTCAATTAATCCTCTTCCGTATATACGCACGCTTGTCACTTCACCGTTTTCAGGAAGGAAAAAGCGGCATAACCTCTTCGTGTTTCCCAGGTTTGTTTCTACGTTTACTCCAATTGTCGTTTTTCCAAATGTTGCCATTCTATCTCCTCTTTTTTTAAGTTGTTACTTCTTCTGGAACACTAATAACGTGCTCTCCTGTTGCTAAAAGTTTTGTGATGGGAGTATATCCTACTATATTGCCATTGGTGCTTACTGGAACGTTTAATTCAGGAGAGGACATTACTATTAGTTGATGTTGACCTTCTACTGCAGGAACATACTCAGCGTAAATGCTAACTAATCCATCAGTCATGCCCGGCTCGGTATCTCGTATAAACGGGTCGGGAAAGTTTGGGTAATCTCTTTTAATGTCGTAATTATATGCTGCATACCGTCTATTTGGATACCCTCTGTCAAAGTAAAGCGAACAGCCAAGCGTTCCCCAAGCAATTAACAGATACTCTTCTCCTGCCTCTATAGGAATAGGTCTTGAGAACACGAACATAATCCACCCTGTCGTACCTGTTTCCCATTTTCTTTCGTCAGTAATTCCTAAAAGTTTCAAGTCACTCGCACGATATATAGCGCATGCGTGTTTTCCTCTATAAATTGAAGAAAGTTGCTGATAACAAACTATGCTGTACACTAACCCTTTTTCTGGAGCTAAAAAGATAGAACCGCTTATCATCTGTGAAGCCGTTACCATGATGTTCGCTTTTGTGCTTCTACCGAAAGACAATAACGTGCCTACCGCAATTTCATACGACAGTGTTTGACTACCCAAGTATTCTATGTCTTCATGGAATTTAACGTATATAGAAAATCTACCTTTTTCACTGTAAGTTATATTAAACTCCCACACACCACTGGCATCGGTCGTCGTTGTACCTATGGGATACGTAACACCTGCCTGATATAGATTTATAACTTTGTTAGGTAATGCTATACCTGTTATCTCTTCTCTTAAAAAGCCAGTTATGGTAATTACCTCGTTTTGTTCCATGCTCTCTGGAGGAGGAGTTGTAATCACTATCTGTGTAGTACCAACGTAAACTTTGTAGATGTCCGTAAAAGTACTTCTATATTGCTCATCTCCTTTGAATATAGCGTATAACCGATAAAATCCTTTAGGTAGACTAATACCGCAACTCCACTGTCCATTACTATTCGTGACAAGCGTAACTAAAGGAGTATTACGTTCAAATATCATAATTTGAACCGTTCTTCCGGCAAGTGGATTTCCTGTTATGCTTTCCTTTAATATTCCTTCAAATCTGAAAGCTTGTTCGTGGCGTAAATACGAAGGCGGTTTTACTGTTATTTCAAGCGAAGTAGCAAGACCGACATCAGTTATTACAGCGTTTACGTCGCCAAGTATTACTAATCCGTCTCTATCACTAATAAGCCATTTTATTGCACTTGCGCTATCCGGGTCGTCAGCTCTTTCTGTTTCCCAAATATCAATCCACTGATTGTAAACTGCAATAGACCTTTGCTTTGCCTCGTTTATCGTAGCTCCTTGTATGAGTGCTATTGGAAATTCGTTACTAGCTCTGAAAAAGCCTTCAGCGTACCAGTCGTCATAAGGGTCGGCGGTTATATCCTTTGAAACCCAGCCCCAAGAAATTTTGAAACCGCCATAAGCTATACCTCCTGCGTTTATTATCGCTGGCCCAAGCCCATTCGCAGTCAAACAACTTAGTAGATAAACAATTCTTCCTGACAAAATATCGCATTCCCAGCTATTGAAAATCGGTGTTTCTGAGTCTCCTGTATATACGTCGTTGTTACCATGTCCAAATCCATTCACGAAAATCGGGTCGAAAGCCGTAAGAGTATTCCACACAGGTTCTTTCTCTGCATTTACATTCTGTAGTTCAATTAACTCTAATTTCTGATTTCTTGCTTCCTGCGAAATATGTAACATACCTTTGAATCCTTGAACGCAATACCTGCAGTTGTAAGGCATAATATTGAGAAATTCGTTGAATATTCCCATTACATTCCCGCCGTTTCCTTTAAAATGGCCAACTCTTCTTCAAGTAACTTTTGTTCTGCTTCCAATAGTTCTTTTCCTATAGTTGTCCTGCGTTCCATGTGCCATATTTGGTCTTCTGGACTTAACTCCGGATTTTCTCGGTCAAAACGATAGACTGTTCTTTCCCTTCCTTGTCTACTTCGTTCTCGAACACGTTCGATTAATAGTTTCTCTGAAACAGTTAAGACACGAGCACCTAAAACTTGTCGTAGAAGATAGGGTTGCTTACGCAAATCTTGTGGAGTGTGGAATCTACCCTCTATTTCAACGATTGGTATTGTTTCTTCACCTTTTGGAAGTTTTCTTTTTGACATATTCTCAACTCAAATTAAATACATTTCATTAACCGTAACTGCACCATTTGGTTCTTCAATTTTAATTTCTGCTGAAAGCTTTAAAAGTCTTTTCTAGAGCAAGATATGCTTAGCTTATTAGGGCTTAGAGTCCGCTGTGCATCATACCCATCACTCGTTGTGCATGTAAAGCAAACAAATATAAGAGGTCGAATCGTATGTTATATGGGCTTAATGTTTTTGTCATGTATAGAATGCCCACCTTAAAATCGTAGTTATTGTAGAAACATGTGAGCCTATTGCTGCCCCTTAAAACTTCAGTGGTTTCATCAAGCCAGTCAACCGCTGAACTCCATGTGCCAGTTGATGCAGTGTATTTCATGTAGTAAATGTGGTTTGCTGTAGAACCTGACGGTGAACCAGTTGTTTTCGTAGCATAAAATACGCATAAGTCGTTAGCGTTTGGGTCTCTGCTTATCACAGGAGCAGAAGTACTTGTTGCACCAGCCTGAAGGGTTGTTTCTGTCCCGAAACTGTTGGTTGAGTAAGTGTATTTAACATAGAGAATGTCATATTCCGTGTTTTTCAGAAAAACAAGATGAACATCGTCGTCCTGTGCAACAGCAGAATGGCAATAACCATACTGAATTAAGCTTGTTGTTGCCACTTCTGTTCCCCACGCTGAACCATCCCAAGCTTTCACCTTAACAGTTACACCAGTATATGCATAAACTGCCAACATTTTTCCGGCGGTTAAGGGGATAACGCTGACGCGCCAACCTGCATCCGCAGTTATGGAAAGTTGATGTGGAAATCCAGGTGGCGTTGTTCCCCATGTTCCGTCGTTGTTGCCGCTTTTAATCACGAAAGGATAGTAATTTGCGCCATCAGCATCATAATATCCAATCCATACATACCCATTTGAGTCCACCGAAACAAAAGGAGTATATGCTTCACCATAGGTTGTTCCAATAGCCTGTTCAACATTGCTCCAAGTTATTGTTCCATCAGCGTTAGGAGTCCCACGCCTGTAATAAATTCCACCCCCTGAGGCGTAAGCATAATGCAAATATGTCCCGTCAAACCAGATGGAAAAAGAGTCTCCGGAAGCACAAGCCCTAACAGTTGTTGCCGCACTCCATGTTAAACCATCAGTGCTTGTCCTGTAAACTATATTTGTCCCGTCAGAATAGAAAAACCAGTAAAGCCCGTTAGCGAAACTTCTGCGTAGAAAAGGAGGGAATACGGCAAGGGGATCTGTGCTTGTTCCAATCGTGCTCGGCAATCACTCAACCTCATGTATTAGGACTGAAACATTAATGGTGCCGACTGCGTCTAGGTTAACATAAAGAGGCTCGTTTTTTTCTCCATGCCAATTGCATCCGACAAGGTTTAAGGTGTAGCCTGTCTGTGGGGCTAGGTTAGCTTTGAAGTGTGCGTCGCCGGTTGTGGTGAAGTGTAAGTAAACGGTTCTGCTTGCTACTCCGCTGTTGAAGACGTATATGAACTTTATCGAAAGCTTTTTTCCACTAGCTGGTTTCTTCACTTCTGTGTCGTCAGAGGCTGTAGCAGTAACACTGGCTGGTTCAGCATATCCTCCGCCTGTCGGGAGCGGGTGTGCTTCGCCTACTCTTTGATAGCCGCCTTCAAGTTTCTCATAACTCAATTCTACAGGGGTATGTTCTTTTATTTCGCCCTGGTCATTACCTACAATGATGTCACGATTTTCTCTCACATCTTCCATAGCTGTAACTTTAACTTTAACCCATTCGCGTCCGCCAGCCATAGTTAAGTCGCGCGGCCCGATTGGAAGTTTAACCCAGCCCTGCTTGCCCGCCGTAATATTTTCAAGGCTCATTCCAAGCATGCCCATCTTGATGGGGATATAACGGTTCATCTGTCTATCCGACAATTTTGGTTCTCCAATATAGGTTATAAATTGGAAAGCTTAAAATGGTTTCTACAACAAATCTAAGAGGGAAAGACAATGACGTTTGAATATTGCAGATTACGAGTTCGGAGCAGAGATAAAGAGAAATTCTTTAGACTCATAGTTCCCTTTATCCATAAATCAATGCGATACAAACTCCCTAATCCCAATGATCCCAATTTTGGGTATGAAACATTAGGCACAGCAGGCGCTAGTGATATTAGAAACTACATTCGAGGTTCCGTGTTTACCATTACCGAGGCTGGCACGGCTGACAGCATCGTTGCTGGTATGAAGATTACGAGTGGTTCATATACTGGGAAAATGAGATGTGCAATTTACTTACACAGCGACTTAAGTCTGGTGGCAAACGGAGTTACAGCAGAAAGCACAATCACGTTAACAACCACAGCAACATTTTATACTTTCAACTTTACTGGCACTAAACCAAGTCTCACAGCAGCCACAGCATACATTTTGGTTGTTTGGGCAGCAGGAAGTGCCGCAGGCGTGGCTCGTTTGTGTTATAATGCAGGAGACGCAGACCAAGGGCATTATCAAGGCATGTTGTATGGTATTTCTAACCCTTTTCCAAACCCACTTGTTCCAACACACGACAATAACCAATATAGTATTTACTGCACTTACACTTTGGCAAAGCCTCTGGTAACTCATGTGAGAATTCGCTAAAGATTTGTTCGCCCAGTTTACGCGGAAAACGTTGAAGCACTGAATCTCGCATTTTAGTCCAGTCTGGTTGGCAATCCATTCTTTACCCTTAACCTTTTTAATCTATTTAATAATAAGATTATTTTGGAGAATCAACTTGACGGATTACACGCGCACCATGTGTGAGGCATCATCATTTGTTGATACATTAACCACAACGGTTGCTGGAGTATTCTACATAAAATTGCTTAAAGAACCACTACCATTCGTAGACAGACTAACAGCGAAAGGAGGTTTCCATTATCTCAGCCAACTGTTGAAAGAAACCATGCCATTAATAGAAGCCACTGGCGGAACGACAGTCATCACATATTATACTAAATCAATGCTTGACCCTCTGCCCTTCACAGATATTTTCGGAAAAACAGCCTGGCAAGGAGAGGCAGCAGCGACATACTCCAGAGCCATGCTCGAAGCACTTCCATTTGCAGATTTATTCACTTATCAAGCGTCACACATTTCAATCAGAGCCGTATTCGAGGGTTTGCCATTCATAGACCTGCTGACACGGAGCTCTCAATTGGCGTATAGCCAATCCCTAATAGACCCTTTGCCCTTCGCAGATGTTCTAACGAGAGCAGGCACATTCACATATAGCCAAGCATGGAAAGAACCAATGTCGCTAACAGACATATTAACAAAGGTTACAACCACTGCATATAGTGAACTACTGAAAGAGCCCACACCGTTCGTGGATATATTTACCAAATCTGGTGTCTTCACATATAGCCGAGCATTATTTGACCCGATGCCACTTGTAGATGTTCTCTCGAAAGCGAGTGTATTCACATATAGTCAACTGCTTAAAGAGCCGACACCTCTTGTCGATAGGATTGTTGGCTGGGTAAAGTCTTCATGGTATTCATACGTGTTTAAGGAGCCACTTCCTCTTGCAGATAGGTGGAAGCCCTCGACGGATTATTGGGCGAAACTTGGTCTGCACTTCAGTTACAATGACCAACTACCTTTTGCGGATTTGTGGAGGTCGCCCGCCGACAAACTCTCACGTACTTATGCACGGCTACTTAAAGACCCAACACCGTTAATTGATATTCTAACCCATACAGCTGCATTAACATATAGTCGGACCCTATTCGACCCGTTGCCATTTGTAGATTTCCTGACAATGTCAGGGGCGTTCTCTTACACGCGTGTTTTCCGTGACCCGACGTCATTCACCGACATATTAACCCATGAAATATCCCGAATATACGCGCAATTTCTCATAGAACCAATACCATTTGTGAATTTCCTGTTGCGGTCTTCACAGTTGACGTTCACGCGGATGTTCACAGAGCCTTCGCCATTTGTAGATTACATGTCTAAGGTCATCGCTGTCGCTTATACTGAACTGCTTACAGAACCGCTTCCGTTCGTGGATATACTGGCTCATGTGACATCACTAATATATAGCCAAACATTAATCGACCCATTACCATTTGTGGATGTGCTAACGAAGGCGGGCGCGTTAACTTATAGCCAGAGTCTCAACGAACCATCTGTGCTCGTAGAATATCTGATAAAGGAAGGTGTATTCATATATTCGCAGTTCGCCAACGACCCGTTTGTACTGACAGATGCATTAACCACAACAGCTGTTGGAGTATTCTACACGCAATTGCTCATGGAAGTGTTGGCGTTCGTTGACAGGTTAACGCCAACCTACTTCGAAGGATGTCTTGATTACGACTACATGGTCAGCGTTTTCAATAAACTTGCCAAACTTGCAGGCGGAAAATCAATAGCAAGAGAACTGGAAAGAAAAGATCCCTGATAATTTTTAGGACTCTAATACATCAGTCTTCAGTAATTCTTCAATCCACTTGAGCACCTGCTCATAGCCTTCTTTTCTGCCTACAACTCGTGCAGGCTGCGAACAACCCTTCATTTTTTCAGGGTCATTGTAATAGGCAAGGTCTTTCTCAATCCTACCTTTAAGGGCTAAGAACAGGTCAAGCCGCTGGCGAACATATTCTTCAGTCGGTGGCATAAATCTTATTACTGTTTTTACCTATAATACTTTGTGATGCAACATGTCATCCCGCACTACAAAAAGCAATTTTGACCCCGTTGTTGCAAAGTACGAGCGGTCGCTAAAAGGAAAAAGCATAGCGAAAGCTATGGAGGAAAAGCTGAACGGTTAAGAAGATTCTCATTGACGGCTTATCCGACTATACGTATCAGCGGCTACTTAAACAGAAAACAGCAGACGGATTCGCAAGCAAAAGCTGGCGAGACTGGGTCCTGTCGAAAGCCGCGCCTAAAATCCACGCATCCGAAACCGAAGATATACGAGCAGCAACAGGAGCGAATCTCCGCAAACTATGGGGCATGAACATGGGCGAAAATCTCGCCTATATCCGCCGCAAAGATATGAAATCGCTCCGCGACATACCTGAATCAGGTGGCAAATCAGCTATAATCGTAGGCGGAGGACCAAGTATCGCAATTCATAATCAACTGGAAACGCTGCGGGACAGCAAATATGGCGGTCAAATCATAACGTGCGATCGTATGCTGATTCCGCTGCTTAAAGTAGGAATAGTCCCAAATTATGTCGTTTCCGTAGACGGTTCACCTATAATCCTCAACTTTTTTAAACATAAACTCGTTAATCAAAACCTTGATAAAATAAAAATCCTTATCCATATGGCTACGCATCCATCAGTCACGCGATTTCTTTATCGCAACAAAGCTCAAGTCTACTGGTTTCTAGCGCATTCACTCTACGCTTCAGAAGAAGAAGTAGAAAATTCAGATGCAATAGTCACCCTTGCCATGACCTCAACTAAAAATCACATCAAAGGCATCCAAACCCTTGTTGCTGGAGGAAATGTTGGTGTTGCCGCATGGGCAAGTGCATGGGTAGTTTTGCATAAGAAAATAGTGGCGTTAATCGGGTTTGACATGGGCTACCCTGAAGGCACACCGCTCAACAAAACCTATTATTACAGCAGTTTTCTTGAACACACACAGGCAACATGTGGAAAAGGCACGTTTGCATCTCTCGCCACTCAAATACCCTATGAAAAAGAATACAATCCAGCATGGAAATCACACACATACACTGATCAAGTGTTCAGAAGCTACAAAAACATATTCTGCAGCTTCCTCGAAATTGCACCAGCAGACGTCCAAACATACAGCTGCGTCGAAGGCGGCGCACTATACCATCCAAAACTAAAATATCTCACGTTAAAACAGTTTCTCGAAGAAAACAAAGACTAGCCTTCTTTTTCTGTATCAACTCAACGTCCATGGAGAGCTAAGACTTTATAGCAATCATCACACAGTCGTATCCTCGCAACATCACCAAACAATTTCGCGAAAGGGTCAATCCGCAACCGCGCACCCGCTTCCCCACAACGCTGACATGTCCCACGACACTCTTTCCGTCTACAATTGCGAAATATCGGAGTCCCATTCCGACTTATCCTATCGAACACCACATGCCCTTTCGGACAAAAATGAAAATCAATATGGTCCAACAGGCACCACCATCTTTTCCCGAACCAATCTAACAATTTCCTCCCAAACAAAACCCTTCTTCATCAACATATGTGACATCTGATGATCACCGCGACATAAAGGAATAAAATCATCAGGATGAGCCAAAACATACCGCAACTCAGCAACACGATGATACTCGTGCTTATTACCATGCTTCTCATGGAAACACGCACCAATCCGCACCGAAGGGTCAACCATACCGCAGAGAAAACAGCGCATATCAAAAACTCTACATGCAATAGCCTCAAGCTCAGCAACTTTCTGCGTTTTATACGCCAAAACCGCCTGCTTAATTTCCTCGACATGCTGCTGATAATATTCGCGGTCATATTCACGTTTCTCATCACGATGCACCCAGTAGTAAGCTTTAGCCTTCTCATTACGCTCCATTGCATGAGCAGCATTGTATTCTTTCTTATATTTCAGAAAAGCGTCACGATTATCTTCACGATGCTTTTTAACTCTCTGTTTTATTCTTTCTCGATTCTTCTGATAGTACGTCCTCTTTTTAGCTAGTATTTGCTCTCGGTTTTTCTGATAGTATTCTTCACCCAAGAATATGCCCAATTAAAGAATGAGAAACGTAGTAATAAGTGTTTTCCTCGGCGCAATTATACTCCGACTATACAGCAGTAGATGTAGTAGTAGACAAACTGAAGGCCCAATTGAACGAAAGTTTATCAACGGAGTTAATCGCCAAATCTGTGAAGCATGCTTGTGCGAACCATTGGCTGAGTGACCAGCTGGTTGCGGAGGTGGTTGCCATCCAGCATAGTGCGGCTGCGTCGATGCTTGAGAAGCCGCCGTATCCGACGAAGCTCATTGTGCCGTTTACGCTCCATTGTACGTCGTTGTGGAAGCTCCAGGTTAATGTTTGAGGAACGTTTGTAACGTTGAGAGAATAGTGTCCTGCTCCGCTGAAAGCTGCTGCCTCTGATAGTGTTGGTGTTCCCGTTCTGGCTGAAGCGATGTAAGCGTACAGAGCGCTCATCCCTACGCCGCCGTTGAAGAAGGCGCTGGCCATGGCTTTCTTAGCCATAGTGTTGATTATGTTCGATTGTCTACGTACCGATTTGATGTTGCCTTCTCCATCAGTAAGAGTTAATGTAAGATGACCACAAAGAACACTAACGTGGGATTGAATAGGACCAACTGACATTTTGGTTCTCCATTATCTATCTTGCTTAGGAGCGTTTATAAAGTTTTTTTAAACAATAGAGCGGTCTACTAGATTTTCATTGGCGGGTAAGGTGATGATAAGCTTTCTGCCTGTTTTGCGGTCTTCTTGCTGCAAGAAACGTGTTCCACAGCACTTGCACATATACACTATTGCTTGCGTTTCTCCGCCGCAGTTCGGACAGAACTTCAAAGGTTCTTTAGGAAAACCTATGTCGGGGATTTTATCGTTGCTGTCGAACACTTTTTTTCCTTCGCCATTTACCAATTGGACACGTAGCCTGTCTACAACTTCTTGCGATTCTGACTTAGACATATCTTTATGTTAAGCTTTATTTAGTTTTAAAGTTTTTGTTCAACTTTTAGGTTTTGCCAAAAATCCATCGATTAAAACTCCATAATAATGTGAACCGTCCTTCTGTTCACCACTCTCAGTATGTGGCACATCATTGTTTGTAGCCCACCAGCGAATGTAATTTCTAGCAACAAGCGGCGGATCAAAAACATATGGCTTGTTAATTTGAATTTCATACTCATATTTGCGAGTAAATCCGTCGATTTGCAACTCTAAAATGCTTCGCGTAGAAGGCGGATTACTACCCTCAAACCAATCACAGGCAATCCTCTCAATGAAGCCGACGTATCCTCCTGTTATGGGCAGGTAAAAAACTTCCTTCTTTTGTTTAGAACCTACCAGAGCGTAGGAGTAATGCTCTGGAAACGAGATACGATCAAGCTCGGGGGTCACTGACACTATCGTTCACACTTCTTGTTACTTCCGAGTAATGCAAACAGTCCTATAAGTCCTACGATTGCTACAATCCCGATGACAATCAATCCTGTCGTGTTAATTTCGGGAAGCTGCAATGACGGCGGAGTATACTGCAACTGTACAGGCAACGGTTGCTCAGGCGGAGAAGTCACTTCCGTTCGCGCTTTAGTTTGAAAATAATGTTCCGGTGTATCCCTAATCGACACTATGGTTCTCCAATACTCTTTTAATTATGAAGTTTAAAAAGCTTATCCGCATGTTGTTAAAAGTTTAGCCGTAGCTTCAGCGCCAATATTAAAAAAACAATCAAGTATGCTAAGGTCTTTTTCAAACGGTTCAGTCTTCTGTTGATAATAGGGATGATTGAATTGTTTGTGGAATGGTTCTCCGCCTAACTTGTCGAGAAGAATTGGAATTACTTTTGACGCCGGATAATTCTTATAGTAGTCTTTAGTGCAGAACAAATGAACGTGTCTATCCATTAGCTCCGCAATCCATAATGTCGTTTGTAGAGTCAAGGTTTCCAGCAGAACATTCGGAGACTCAATGTAATATTTGAGACTCTCAAAATACTTGTTGAAATATGGCGTATTGCTATAACCTTTCTCAATCGTTCTAATAAAATATCGGCGCCAAGGATGAAAGTTATCAATCACCATGTTGCAGATGGGCTTGCTGCAGGGTCGTTTAACTGCGACAGCTAACTGTTGAATGCTGGAGTCATATTTGATGCGGCATCTACTCTGCCGACTTCTGGTTGTGAAGCGAACATGGTCTAGCACAACCCAAGCATCTGAATTGAGAAGCCCAAACCAGAAGTCGAGTGGCGGAAAAAATTCGGGAGTATGAAAGAAGAGTATCATAGTGTCTCACGTATCTAAAAGCAACCTTTTCCGTCGAAGGTCATCTAACGGAATTTTGGATAGAATCTGAGCAATTTTCTTTGAACCATGACGATGTATGCTAGGAGGATTTCTATTTTTGTTTCTTTCGCCAACTTTTATTAGTTTCGCTTCTGTGTTGATAAGAGGAAGTTCATAAGTAAAAGCACTACTATTGCCGACTGCACATCTACAGTTCTTCAATAATCCTAAAAATTGAGGTCTAGGCAGATTGTCAAATATGACGCTTATGTATGGTCCAGCATACCACTTGTCAGGTTTTTCTATGTCATACTTTGCTTTCAATCTTTTAAGAAAGTTATGAATTATTTCGCCATTGCGATCCTGGTTGCCCGCAATCCAAACTATTAAAGGAGAATGTTGAATTATTTTTTGGGTTTCTTCCAAGTCCTTTCGTGTAGCAGTTGCGCTTGTAGTGTCCGGATGTAAAAGTACCAGGTCATAAGGTTCATTAGGACAAAGTGACTCGTCAATTTTGATGTGGTCTAAAGCCGTTGACCCTACGACAAAAATACGGTTCTGTTCAAAGCCTATTTTCAGAAGATTTTCTTTAGCTTCTTCAGTTTCGCAGAATAGAATATGACTCAGAAAACTGATAGCATAACGATTCATCTCATCAAACGTTGCGTCGCCCGCATCTCCCGCGTGAAATTGGCTCACAATAAAGCCGTTGTTGAAAGCGTATGCAGCCACGTGAACCATTTCCCATCTATCCGTCGGAACGAGAACAATGTCGGGGTTAAATTCTTCGAGAGCAACGGCTAGAGGGAGAAAAATCGATTCGAAGTCTCTTGTGTTAATAGGAGTGAGGATGCACCATTGAGCCACTACGTCGTCACGTTTCTGCAATTCCGTCATGATTGGCTCCAACAATCCATGCTCCGCACGAGAGGCTGAAATTACGAGAATCTTCCTCATTTAACCACCCATATATTTTCAACCACCTTTGCACGTTGCAGCTCGTTTTCATCTATCAAAATCTCCTCCAGCTTCTCGCCTTTGCGAGTACCAACGATCTGAATATTGTTGCCTATCGCTTTCGCCAAATCGATTATGCGAATTTTCTCTGCATTAGTTGGAACGAAAATTTCACCACCCTCCATTATTTTAAGGGCATTCACTATGAAATCTATGATTTTATCAAAGCTCATAAAATAGCGAACCATACGCTCATCTGTGACAGTTAAGGGTAAGCCTGAAGCCTTCTGCCAATCCCATATATCAAAGACGCTACCATCGCTTTTAATATAGTTTGGTGGTCGACAAACGCTGAACTTGGTACGTCTATCTCCCTTGTAACTATTGGCGTCAAGTGTCAAACTCTCTGCAAGTGACTTACACTTTCCATAGGTGCAGATAGGTCGAACCGCTTTATCGCTCGAAATAAATAGAAACTTGTCAATATTTGTGGCTAGGGCAGCTTCGATACAGTTTTGTGTTCCGAAAACATCTGTCTTAATAAATTCGAAAGGATTATACTCGCTCAAGTCTGCATGTTTCAAGGCTGCGCAATGAATACAAACGTCAACATTTTCCATTGCCCGGAAAAGCCTGTCTTTATCTCTGATGTCGCCCAAAAACCAGCGTATCCTCTTATCTTGTAGTTTAACGCGAAGAGATGCCATGCCATTCTCATGGTTGTCGAAAACAGCAACTCTTGTTGTGCCATATTGTGGTTTGAGAAGTTCTTCTATCAGTCGCCTTCCTAAAGATCCTACGCCACCTGTTATTAAGTAAACAGTCAAGTTGGTTCTCCTAAATCCGCGTTCGCTGTATACGCTCTATAAGTTTGAGTTGAGATATAAAATTTTTCAATTCAGGAAACCCAATAGAAACAGCAGCGTCAATTGGTTCAGGTTTGAAATAGATTTCTGCTGTTGAACCTGGATTCTCTAGGGATTCTTTAGTAAAGAATGCTCTATAACCAATTCCAAGCATAACGTGTTTTTCTATGAAAACATCATCGTAAATGCGGTTAATAACAAATGCTAAATCGAACAGCGTGTGCGGAAAATGAGAACTTAAACCTTTGCATGCACAGGCTTGGTCTAAATTGAAGTCTTCAGGTGCAGGAGGATATTTCGGAATGCAGTATAATTGATAAACGCGAAGATGATAGAAGAAAGGCCCAATCATGGGTCTTGGCACACTTATAAGAACTGGTTTTCCAGTATCCATTGCTTTATCGATAAGCTGCTGATTTTCGTGGTCTAGAAAGCGAATTTTAATGATGTCAGCGTATTTTGCGGCAATCTCGACCGCTTCGAGATACATGGGTGTCAGAATCAAACCGATTTTGTTTTGGTTCGTCTCGAACCGCAACCATTTCACTTTTTCCTCCGTGAGAATTAATGGTGTCAAACGGTCTTTCAATGGCGATTCTTTAATGGTCTCCTCATTGAAGAGCTGGAATTTTACATAGTCTGCACCAGCTTCTTTAGAAGCCGCAACCATTGCTCGTGCATCACTCATGAAGTCAGACCAGTTGCATCCTATTTCAGCGATTACTTTTACGGTCATTCTCGATTCTCGCACTTAAATTTTTTACTAAGTTCTTTAACTCGTTTATCAAAGAGATTTGGTTCTCTAGAAAAATCGTATAATATTGTCTTACCATGAGCGGGCACAAATTCTACTGTTAGAGCATCATAGTCTACTTTGAAAGTGTTGCCATGTTTATCGATGAATTGCTGACAGGGTTTCTTACTCATGAAATCACCCATGAAATTTTTGTGTAAGGCTCTTTACTCGCTAAATAAGGAATCATAGCGGACGCCGTCATAAAATCATATTCTTCCTCTAAATCAATGCTACGTTCGATTGGCATGGTATAGCCGTAGATTCTGTCTCCGAATATGCGACCGCTCATTGCAGTCTCTCGTTTAATGACGTACACAGCTCCATTAGGATAAACACGGAAAGGCATGTTCTGACTTATCAAATTGTCTCCTTCAAGTTCAATGCCCATGAATGGAATTAACTCGTGACTGAAAGGTTTCATCTCGAACATCCACTCGGGATATTCAGTAACTTTTTTAACAGAAACAACGGTATCAACCCCAGTAACCTTAGCAATCCTAACACATTCATCTATATCATCTGCAGTCCTAAACGGACTTGTAGGCTGAAGCATCACAACATGACTTACAGTCTTCTTTTTCTTCTTCTCGTATTTTTTGATTGCGTGAATAGTAGGTTCAATGCTGTCACAATCTTCACCAAGTCTTGCTGGCCGTTTGAAAGGGACATGAGCACCATATTGTCGGCTTATCTTGGCGATCTCGTCATCGTTAGTGCTTACAAGACAATAATCCAGAGTTTTCGCTTTTTGGGCAGCTTCAATAGTCCATGCGATGAGAGGACGCCCGCCCAGTAGCTTCAGGTTCTTTCGAGGTACTCTTTTTGAGCCGCCTTTCGCCGATTAACTCTATGAGTTAATCTCTGGCGAGGATTACGCCCAAAACAGAGTTGCCCTCGGGTCCTTGTATTCTCGAACCATTTGAAGCTGTTTTGCTAGTCTGTTCCATTTTTCCCTCCCTTCATTTTTAGAATGCTGTTTGTAAGTATTTAGGCTTTCGTAAGATTCTCAAGTTGCAGTAGGCTGTTTTTCATGTCGTCAATCGTTTTGGACCATCGATGGATATCGAAAAGTAAGACATTCTGTTTAGCCCATTCAGCATTTGGACAGACAGCATGTCGAACTTTATAGTAGCGCTGGAATATCTTGCTTTCATAAATTAATTTTTTGTAAAAACCAATATTCTGCCCTGGTAGACCTTTAGATAATCCTTTCTGTTTGCAGTATTCCAAAAACTTGTCACGGTTCACTTCGTCTGAGTCGACTGAAGTGTTATCCATGAGAACTGGCATGAGATAGTAGCTTGGTTTGATTTTTTCAGACAGAGGATAGTTGTAAACAGGTCTGAATGGCGGTTTCAAATGTTTCAGAAAGTATTCAGCATTTTTAGTTTGAATGGAATTAAAATCATCGAGTTTACGCAGTTGCATAATTCCGAAAGCCGCTTGAGCTTCAGTCATACGAGCATTAGTGCAAACAACATCGTTCATTGTGCCGTAAACATTGCCGTGATTCCTAATGTTTAATGCTCTCGCGTAGAACTGTGGGTCGTCTGTTACTATCATTCCGCCTTCGCCGAGAGTAGTGATTGTCTTTGTCTCTTGGAACGAGAAGGTAGCGATGTTGGTGAAGCTTCCTGTTTTTTGGCCGTTAACTGTGGCTCCCAGTGATTGTGCAGCGTCTTCGAGCACAAAAAGGTCAGCTACCTTGTTTGTATAGTCCATGATTTTCTCGTAATTGCAAGGGTAGCCGTTAAGTGAAACAGGTATGATGGCTTTAGTTCGCATTGTGATAGCATCTTCAATCAGGTTTGGGTCAATGTTTAGCGTGTTTTTCTCAACGTCAACGAAAACAGGTTTTGCTCCGACACGCAGAATAGCAGAGCCTGTAGCGAAGAAACTAAGAGGCGTCGTAATAACTTCGTCTCCACGTTTTACTCCCATTGCTGCTAAAGCCAGTTCAAGGGCAACTGTGCCGTTAGAACAACTTAGAGCAAATTTGCTTCCTATGTAATTGCTGAAATCTTGCTCGAAACTTTGTATGAATCGTCCACCTCTGAAGTTTTGGAAGAATCTGCTCAGTTCTCCGCTTCGTATAACCTGTTCAACGATTTTTATCTCTGACTCGTCATACCTCTCCATTTTGGTTGGTTCTCCTGACGTATAACAGTTGGTTATCCCGATAAACGCCGTTTTTCATTTTTAACGGTTTATCTATATATGATTTTGCCCTCACAACGACGCCATCAGCAATTGTAACATTTGGCATTATAAGTGATTGGCTACCAATGAAACAGTTTGTGCCGATTTTTATTGCTCCTCTGACTATTTTACGTTCATTCTCGGGACTTGCATCATTCATATATTTGCCTACGGGCGTATCTGTTGATGTTAATAGTAAACAGAGATAACCGATAACTGTGTTTCTTCCAAGAATAATTTCATCTCTTCCAGCCGCAACTGTGTTCGCACCAATTTGACTGCCCCTTCTCATGGTAAGCTTGGGAACTAGAATTGTTGCGCTTCCCATGAATGTGTTTTTCTCCATGATAATGGTTGCGTTTGGGCGAAACTTGGCTCCTCTGTAGATTATTGCAGATGGGTGGAGTTTGCTTTCTGCACTGAATTGCGACTTAAAAATCCATGCAGGATAACTGTAACTGGTTCCAACTTCCATTAAGTAACTTCCTTGTTCATTTTAGTAACTTCTTACCATATAGTCATATGGAACTTCGTTTAATGCTACTGTTTTGTTGCCATGAGTCGCAGAATAATGTAAAGCTAAAGCGACATGCAGAGCATTCCGAGCCTGATAACCAGAACAGCGGGTAGGCGCATTTTTGACTATTTCCTCCATAGCAATCAGCAGTATACTCTTTTCGTCAACATGCCGAAGAGTTGACACATGCTTTAGCTCCTGGATCTTCTCGTAACGCGAACTTGGATAAACTCTGTGAACAGTTAATTCTTCGCCGTTATTGGCGATTTGAATTCGTTTATCATCACAGATTATTGTTACATCAAAAAGAAGATATGGAATTTGCTGCCCAATCAGCCAAGCTTGTTTCTCACCATAGTTTATCACGCCATTAATGTTTAAGTCGTCAGTGCCCTGCATATAAGGAGAGAGCGAAGAGTTAAAGGCTGTAGTGGTCGTGCTTGAGAAATCTTCAAGATGAAAGGCGAAAAACCAGTTGAAGAGGTCAATCATATGGGTTCCAGTGCGTAGTATTGGTCCTGGATGTATGCCGTGTAAGGCTAATATTTTTGATGGAATCAGCATATCTTTAGCCATGTTATATATTGAACTCCATCTGCGCACATAATTGACATTAAGCCTGATTTCTTTTGTCTCGCAAGCCTTGATTATCGCATCTGCCTCTTCCAATGATTGGGCAATCGGTTTCTCAAGGAAAATAGATTTTACGCAGTCGTAATCCGCAATTGTTTTCACCATAGGCGCATGATTTGGCGTTGGAGTGCAAATGCTCACAATGTCGGGTTGAAACTCTTGTAACATCATGTTTACGTCTGCAAAAAAGGCAAACTTCTGCATTTGTGGTAATAGGTTCGAGAAATACAACTTACCTTCATAACAAGCTTGAGCACGGTCAAGCTTCCCCTTATCAGTATCACAAACTGCAATTGCGTCTATTTCAGGGAGAGCATCATAACAGGCAACATGACTGGCAGGCTGAACCCTTCTTTGATCAAGCCCAAAATCAAATCCGATCCTTCCAAGTCCGATTACTGCCGCTTTAATCGTCTCTGCCTCCCAAGAACCTGCAGTAGGTCTCCGACCATTATAGTAACTTTATAGACAGTTTGGACGATGTTGGTGGATGGTGCATCTAGGAATCTTTCTATCTCAGCTTTCGACAACTGTGCTCTCACAAGTTTATCAGCTCGTTCATACATCATGTCCTTTAATCTTTCTCCGATTTCTGCTGTTATGCTTTCATATTCTCTTCTGGTGATTTTCAAGCGTATTCCTCAAGAACATCTTTTAAGTCCATTGCTTCGAAATTATCAGCTTTCAGAATATAATTGCCCTCATCATCCTTCGCCTCGGTGTGGAGACAGCCGTTTCCCGTCGCGTTAATCGTGTGTCTTTTGCTTGAGACAATATGTTTCGCAAGTAAGTCTCGATAATATTTCCATATGGGATTGACAAGGTAGCGAACAGGCTGCCCTTTCTTGTAGTAATATTTAAGCCATCCCTTTCCGTTTTCTTCGGCGATGAAATCTGGGTTAGATTCCTGCTGATGAAGTGTGGCAGCTTGGTCTTGCGCTTTTTTCTCATCCTTATATTTCTGCATATACATAGAGGCAAAAATGGGAAAGTATACTGCATCTGCTATATCCCTGAGCTGTTCACTAAAATCCATCCCAATAAGAATTATAGGGTCACATTCAAGTGCATACGTTATATTCCACAAACATGCGCCTACGTTGCCTATTCCAGAGATGATGCCTTTGCAATTCGTAAGATAATAGATGCCTTGTGTTAAACCAGGCAATCCAGGGTTGTCGAGCATGGAAACATACCAGTAAATCCGTCCCCCACAACGGGTCCACGTGTTCGTAACTGAGTGGTGCGTAAGAACACTGAACAATGCATTGACTTGAGGCGCATATTTCTTCACTATTCCAGCAGTGTAGAAACCGTGTATTGCAGGGCTTCCATCAACGGTTGCCGTGGCGTAGGGAACTATTTTGTGCCTGAGACATTCGCCAAGCGTTTTATCGCATGAAAGGATAGGATGCTTCCAGCCGCTTTTCCTAATCAGTTCTAAATGGTTGTAGTGTTTGAGACTTGGACCTGCACCGACAATGATGCAAGGCTCTTTCTTGTGAGGTAAATCTTTTTCAATGTCTAGGCCGCTGCGGATCTGAGGGAGATTCTGTACTAGATTGTCCATCCATAAGGGAAGATTTCTGCGTAAAGTATAATCGCTGATAGCCGCAGGTGCAGCAGGCATAACTTCGTTCATTTCTCGTTTTTCCTCAGTTTTTTAATCTCGTTCTTTAGTTTGTCAATTTCTTTCTTGAGAGTACTGACTTCCTCGTTTTTCTTTTTATCAGACAGTTTTCCAAAATGGATTTGCCTTTGAAGAGCGGACAGATTAATTCGCAGGTTGCGAACTTTAACCTTCAACTGTTGATTTTCAGCTTTTAGATTGCGCATTTTTCCTCTTCCCCAAAATCTCCTTGAATTTCTTGAGGCGGTCAATGTCCCAGTGGAAAAGCATGTACTTCAAACCTGCCAACTCAACATCGGTGAAGTCAGTTAGGTTCGCAGACATTTTCGTAGCATCATCGAGCGACAAAACCCAACGCTTCAAAGCAATATCTCTGATACTTTCCTTAAGAACAGGGAGTTCTTTCATCAACTTCGATTTGGAAGGAAGAAGGATTTCGACACCTGTAGAACGTTCAAGTTTCACCCATGTATCGACATTTGGATTATTCAGAAACGTTCTCTCCTCGTCTGTCATATGTTGCTCAATAATCTTATCCTTATACTTATCATAGAGAGCAGAGCCAGGGTAAGGCTGTAGTATGAATGGGTCACAATGCACTTGATTGTCTATGAAAAATTGGCAAGTTGCAATCACATCATCTATAGTTTCACCTGGAAAGCCAACAATGAAAGACATTATTGGATTTACGCCAGCAGCGTGTGTTGCTTCTATTGCAGCCGTCATCTGTTCGGGCGTTTGTCCCTTGCCCATTTCTTTTAGTAGACGTGTGCTTCCGGATTCTCCGCCGTAACTGATGTAGCTTAAGCCAACGTCATGTGCTTTAGTTAGCATTTCTTGGTCGACTGTAGCGGTGTGAGCGACAATTCCCCATTTGATGAGAGTTGCAAGGTCTTGCTCTTCAAGTTCCGCACAGAAATCGTTGAACCATTTTCTGTTAACGCTGAAGTTTTCATCTCCGAAGCTGATGAAGTTAACACCATAATGTCTACGCAGATGATCAATCAGGTTCACAACATATTTTACAGAGTGTTGACGAAATGCTTTTCCCACTACTTTTTTGCCGTAAATTTTAGATTGACAACTTGGCGTGCTACCTAGATGAAAACAGAAATAGCACGACCAAGGGCAGCCGTAGCTTGTGATTACGTCGAGTCTGCGCAGTCCCTCTGAAAGGTTAAGAGGCACCAGACCAGATGATTCTATGCTGTAGGGCATTGGGCTGTTTCGTATGTAAGTTTCTACTGGACTAAACTCATATGCGGGGTAGGGTATTTCTTCGTCGAGTTTTTCTTCTGGAATTAATGGGCGTATCGGACTTAGCTTCACTTTTGAGCCTTCACGGTAGACGAGCCCCTTGACTTTTGACCAGTTCTGGCCGCTTTGATATTGTTCAAGAACATCGCGCCAAGTCTTGTATGCTTCGCCTATGCAGCCGATGTTAAATTCGGGAATCCACTTCATCATTTCGAAGGGCTGAGCCGACATGAAACCGCCGCCTCCAACGATAAGGGCATCTGGAAATTCTTCTCGGGCAATTTTGGCGAGGTTCACTATGTATTTGAATTGGGTTGTGAGCCCACCGATGCCGATTATATCCCAATGAATTTCATGGTGACTTAGCCTTTTCACTTCATCACAGAGTATTTTAATAAATTCCTTATCAATCAAGCCTTGATCATACAATTCAACGAACTTTGAAGAATTCATCACCATTGTACCGTTTGGATTGATTGTAACTTCAAGAGTGTCTTTGAAACGGAAAGTTTTAGGTTGTGGATTGCCTTTAATTTCTTGACGCACAGCATCAATCGGCAGTCGGAAAGCGTTATTGTCTATGAGTCCTACTTTGAAGCCCCATTGGTCTGTCACGCCTAGCAGTTGCAGAATACCGTATGGTCCATGCTGTGGCGGTTCATTAGTTCGGATTTCAGGATGCAGAAAGAGAACGTGAACCCCTTTCTCTGTCATGTTGGGACATTCTCCCGAGAAATAGTTACTGGCTTGAACCTTCGGACAGTAACCTCCCGACTTTCAAGCTCTATCTGACCTGAGTTTAGCGCATTTGCTATGGCAGTGATTAAATTGCCAAGTGACTCAATATCTGCTTCGCAAAGAACATGGCCGTCTATTCCCTTCAGCTTCAAGTACGTTTTTATTTCCTTTACTTCTTCATAACTCATTCTTTTTTCACTTCTTTCGTTTTTACCATTGCGCCAACAAGCATGATAAACAAATCGCGTAAGGTGATGTTTCCAAGATTGGACATTATAGCGAATTCACAGACTATCTGGTCAGCGATACTTTCGAATGAAGCTTTGCGGGTTATTTCTAGTCTATTGCCAACAATTCTTGCGGACATACCTATCTTTTCAGCTATTTCTACGGCATTTTTAAGTGCCTTGTTAAGCTGTGTCTTATTCTTGATGGAGTACTCTTCAGCGTACCACAGTGACCATGTATTCTCGTCTAGCTTTCTAATATGGAAGTCATACGCTACTGGCTGAACTACACCCGCTAATACTTTTGATTTGAATATTTTACTCGTCTTTTTTTCTGTCATTTTGGGTTCTCCTTCTCTAATTTTTCGGCAAACTTTTGTAATGCTTGAATAAAATCAGGTAGAACTTCGAGACTGAAAACTATTTGTCCATGCTTTTGGACAAGTCTCATCCAATCTTCAACTGTATGTGGTTCGGGTGCTATTCCTTTACCCGTATCATCATACATAGGCTGCATGATGTGGATTTGTCGTTCTCCTCCAAAGAACATTGGAACTCGACAATATCGAGGCTTATCTTCAAATTTTTTAATGAGAAACTTTTTCTTCGTTCTATTTTGGTAATCTATTGAGTGTATACATGATAAGCAACAATAAGCTTGAAAGCCTTTTTCAGGTGAATAGGCTTTGCATCTCGTAGAAAAATCAGTACATTCAGTATTGACTTTTTTTTGTGGATTTTGGAGCCTCCAACGATTGAAGCTGCAATCAAAAATTTTACTCATTTCTTCCATTTCTCCAAAAATTCTTTCAGCTTCATGCATTTGATTCTGTAACCGAATAGGGTTCCTCCTTCTGTGCAGTTGATTGTTCCGCCGTAGAGTCTGTACCAGAGGGCTGTTTCATGTTGCATCTGCAAAAATGCGTTTCGGTAATGGTTAAATATGAAGTCAACGTAGGCTTTTTGTTTGAAAGTCGGATGGTAATAGACGGGATACGCAGATTTTATGAGGTTCACGTTGCCTTTTGCTTCTTGCAGCATATTATTGAAGTAGTGTGTTTCTTCAAGCGGAGTGCCTTCTGGATAACCGAAATCAATTCCAATCAACGCTACGGGCGAACGCTTGAAAATTTCCATTGCCGCAATCCAAGCGGTAGCACCTGCATTTCCTCCGCTATTCATTGCGGGAATGCCGTTTGGGTATTCGGGTGTTGTTGACAGTAGCCGTTCAAGTCTCGTCCAGCTTTCAATTTGTCGCCAATCGTCAAATTGCGGCATGAACCAGTAGACTGTCATGCCTGCTTCTCTGCCCGCAAGATAAACGCTGTGATGTATGGTAACTGATGCAATCCACTTAATTTTTTTGCCATGCTCTTTAACAAGCGGATGCTCAAACCATTTCTTGATTATTGGTGCGCCATCGACAGAAACGACAACATCGGGAACAATGTTATTCTCTAAACAGGGAATTAAGCCACCGTCACTTGCTATAACCATGCCTTTGTATTCGCCTTTTTCTATGGCTTCATGCAACATGGGAAGATGCCCATGTTTAAAGAGGCTTGGACCGCGACCAACCACGATAGCAGAGCCGAGAGGCGGATTTTTCACTTTCATGCCTTGGATTTCGTCTATTTCACGCACATCTTTAATTTTATTGTAATCTGGGTCGTCTTCAAACATTGGCAGATGTTCAACTAAGTCTAGGATTGATGTTTGCTGATAGGGCTGCGGAATCAAATATTGAGCGTGGTCGCCGTAGCGAACGTTAGGCATGTTGTCTGCGAAGTTGTGCATCCAAGTTTGAAGAAGAACTTGTCGTGTGCCTTCCTGGACACGTTCAGCTAGTGTCGGCTCAAGATTAACGTCTCTGCTAATATGTTTGAACCAGTCCGCCCAGCTTCGAAATCCAACATCTCGAACTTTTAAGGCTCTAAGCTTGCGGAAAGTCCAATAGTCTACTTTTGTTGCTGGAAAGGTGACTGCCCGTTTGAACAGGTCACGAAACTCTTTTGGCGTCGTCACTCGGTTGGTTCTCCAAAAACTTTTCAAGCCGCGTTTTCAGATTGTGCAAACCTACGCTTGGATGTTCTACCAATCCTTCCGCTTCGTCTCGTGTAATAGTCATGTTTGGTTTTGGCTGTTTCATCGTTTTATTTGCTTCTTCAAAAGTGATTTCTCTAAAGTTCTGTCCATCCCAATAGTGAAGCTTCTCAGCATGCTCTCCAAGCTGAAGGATACACGTATGCAAATATGGAAGCTCATTATCGACAGCTATGATTTCTGTCCACATTTCAGTTTGACCAGCCAGAAGGCGAGTGACAATTGCGTTATAGTCCTCAAAGCCTCTTCTCATCGAGTTAAGAATGTTTTGGTTTGTGCGAGAAATGGCGATGGTAGTCATGTTAGAAGGTTCTGCAACTGCTTTTTTCTTCTTCTTTTTGTCAGGCATGATAATCGAGATGTCAATTATAGACCTTATAGTATAAAAATTTTGCTTAGGTAACTGAATCAGTGTCTAGAAGTTTTGTCTTTGTTTTCTTCGGTTCGATGTAAACGCTGCTTCCGCCGACTTTACTGAGGGCAATGCGAGCGAATGCAGACGCCTGAGTAGACACGTTCTTGCGGTCATCCTCATTTGTACGAAGAGCACGACTCATAATTTATTATTATACTTTTCAGCTTTTTAAGCTTTCTAGCCACGTTGAGAATTTCATGCATTTGATACGTTCGCCCCAGAGCGTTCCGCCTTCGGTGCAGTTCACGGTTTCTGCCCATGGTGGAGCTTTCAGCGCCATCTGTTTAAATGATTGCCGATAATGAGAGAAGATGCTGTCCGTATAAGCATAACTTTTGAAGGTGGGATGGTAGATTTTAGCGTAGAATTTCCCTATCGCCCCTGTGGGGTCGGCTGCATACTGCAAAGCACTAAAATAAGGTGTGTTTTCAAGTTTTGTGCCTTCAGGATAACCCATGTCCATTCCTATCAACGCTATATTTCCTCTCCGTAACAAAGTATGAGCAACCACCCATGTAGCGGTTCCAGCATTGCCGCCGGCTGACATCGCGCAAACTCCGTTGGGATGTTTTTCGGTTGTAGTCATTATCCGCTGCAGTTTTGTGAAGCTTTCGTTGGAACGACGCGGGTCATCGAACAGAGGGTTAAACCAGAGAATCTTTATGCCTATGCGCTTACAATGTTCAATTACATTACGATTCGTTGTAGTATTCAATACCGCTTGAATTTGCGATGCATACCGTTCAACTAAGGGATGATCATAAAACTTTTTGATTATCGGGCTACCATCAACTCCAAGAGAAATGTATGGAACAATCCCCCTTTCGAGGAACGGAATAAGCATCCTGTCAGTTGAGCAAATTATGCCCTGATATTTCCCTGAATTTATAGCATCCGCTAAAACATCAAGATGCTTATGTGACCATATACTTGGCCCTGCACCCACGACTACCGCTGGACCTAAAGGCGATTTCTTCCCAACATCTATTTCTTCAGCGCCTTCGGGAACTAAATCAGAAATTGAGCAGCCTTCTCGAATGTCAGCAAGATTTTGAGCGAAATTTTGAATCCACATTTCCAGCATTAAATCTCTGGTTGAGTTAGTGACAACCTGCGAAGGGTTCTCATTGATTAATTCACTTTTGAATTTATAGTTAAGCCAAGCTCCCCAAGTTCGATCAGAGAAACCATCGTTTTCTCTGAGACGCATCATTTTCTGTAACGTAGCCTCAGATAGGTCGTTGATAATTAGTTTTTTGCGAGGCATGGTCAATGATAAGTCTCAACGAGATATAAGCTTTATAAAAAAAGGAGGTTATGGCGTAGAAATGATGAATCCTGCGAATACCAAGTCGTATGAGAATGAAACGTCTGTGATTGAACCGTCTCGAGCGACAAAGTTTATCGCTGAATCATCGCTTGTGCACATGCTGAACCATAAGTTGCCCAGTGAATTGGACACAACTAGCATCCTATGCATTAAGCCTATGGGTAGTATTCTGAAGCCTGCTCCGACTTGTTGAGCTACTGTGCTGCCGAAGAATGCTGACATTATCGAGTAAGCGTTAACTGTTTTGCCGCCAGCTGCGTTAGTTCCAGAGCAACTGAAGAATACTAAAGGATAAACTCTGTCAGCTCCAACGCTTCCAATAATGCTTGCGTTTTTGAATGCCGCTGCTAAAGCATCAGTATTAAGCACGTTCGAGGTTTGACGCCAATTTGTTCTAAGATATTGACCCATGTTACTTCACCTACAATCCAGGTCCGCTTACTATGAACCCGACCCAGTACCAGACATTGCTGAAGTATGATGCGTGGTTGTCAGCTGTCAATGAAGCGATTTGCGTGTAGAACCGTATTGTTGAATCGTCTGACACGGTTACGCTTGCAACCATGTTAAGTGCTGAAGTGCCACCGCCTGCCGTGCAGGAGATGAAACGTGGGAAGATACCGATTGGCCAGATTTTGTATCCTGTGCCTCCATAACCGTTTGTGCCGAAAACTGAGGCGAGAACGCTGTCTGCTCCGATAGAGTACACACCGTTATGCACTGCTACTGATGCGCCGACTCCACTGATTCTCTGGAAGATTAATCCGCCATCCGGAAAAGCCTTCCCAGGTCCGCCCCATATAGCGCTTCCCTGAGTTAAGCCTCCTCCGATTGCGTCAGCTGTCAGTTTCTGTCCTGTCTGTCGCCAACTTGTTCTTAAATATCCACCTGTCTTGGTCATATCATTTCACCTATGGCCCACTTACTATGAAGCCGTTCCAGACAATGTGCGCTTGAACGTTGGCTGATGTCCCTACACTCACCGTTGAGCCGCCGACGTAGAAATGAATTACTGAGTCATCGCTTGTCGTGATACTTGCCCATACAAGACCTGCTGATCCTGATAATGCATAACTCCCTACGAGCCACGCGTTCATAGGCATGATTTTGTATCCTGAAGCGCGACCTATTAGTGGTAAGCCTACTCCGTCTGAACCATAGAACAGGTTCATGACTGAAATTGCCTGAGCACTGAACATTGTTGAACCACCCACATCACCTGTTGATCCATTGATGCTTCCCATAACGAAGCCACCGTTTGGAAAATTCGCGCCTATACCGCCGACTGCGCTACCTCGCGACAATGGAGCGCCTAATATGTTGCCTTTCAAACCAGATTGTGTGCTACGCCAACTTGTTCGTAAATAACCGCCTGCCAAGTGTTGGTTCTCCTAAGTTTTCTTTCTTTATTTTCGTTAATAGAACTTTGACTTGAAGCCCTTATATAGGTTTAGGAGAATTATAACAGCTATAACAACGTTCGCTAACTCTTTCTTTGTGCTTCCACTTGCAATGGAACGAATTATAATGGAAAACAAAGGAAAAATGAGAATTATTCTTCGGTTTGTTCTTTTGGCACGATGAAAACGTTCGGTTCCTGTTCAGAAACAACAAACAAGTCTGCTTTTTTGATGGTTCTGGTTCCGCTTGCTTGGCGTTTTGTCCATGTAATACCCCCACCTATGTTTGGGTCTTGCACAGTGATAATGTTGGGTGGCGGTGCTTCAGTTTTTGGTTTTGGTTTGATGGGGATGTCAACTGGATGTGTTTCGTAGATTCCAACCTTTTCTGCTGTTCTGCGAGCGAGATTTTCAGGTATAGAAAAGCGTGGAGTCTCTCCTGTCGGAGAAACTACTCCGTAATGGCGTCTTAAGTATTCAGGGCTTGACATTTTTATTCCTACTCTGCTCCGCTTGGTAGAAGAATTCCACCTATCTTGACAACTAACGGAGCTACAGTTTCGGCTTGAACCCACAAGTCTTTGCCACAGGTTATGCAGTCCAGTGCAATGAACATTGTTGTTCGTCCTTCAATGTACATTGGAAACACTACGCCCGAACATGCAGATGCGCTTCCACCTTCATAGAATACTACGTGGTTTAATGCTGCACTTTGGTTGTCTACGATTAGCATTCTTGGCTTAAACCACATTGAACTTGGAACGCTGAGAAGCAAACTTGCTGAACCGCTGTTTGCGACTGACATGATGCAGTAGCCACTTGTGCTTGCAAGTCCCGCTGGTGTGTGTGCTGGCCATTCTGATTCTATCAGAGCTATGTCTGTTACGATTCTTTGTCTTGCCTTATCTTGAACGATGTTTTGTACGAATCCCATTCATATCACCTATGGCGTGTTCTTTATTCCTCCGAATACTACTTTCTTGACTACTGTACCTGCCTGAGCCTGTGGGATTTTCTCGATATCGTATTTCATGCCTTTGAACCAGATTTTCGGTGTCTGCGTAACTGGGCTTGCGTTAACACAATTAATGGCAGGGATCCAGTCGTGTATAAGCCAGAATTCGAACAGTGGATTTGGGTCATACCAAGGGCTTTCTTCAGCGCTTATGAAGCCGATTTCTTTGTCTTGGTCAACTCCGTAACGGTTTTGTCCTGCTGGTATTTTCAGGTAATATTTGACGCGGTCGGAGTGTTCTACGCCCCACAAAACTTGGTATAGGTGTAATGGGTCGTTGTCTGGCTCTAGCGTGTCTATATTTTCGAAGCCGCTTTCGCCACCAGGTGCGACTGTGCTGAATATTGCTGGTGATTCTTCTCCGGTTACGAACTGGAAGGGTTCTCGTCTGACAATTCGATAGTATCCATTGTAAGGCTCGTCAATCCAGACAGTGTATCCTTCTTTAAGGAACGGGTCTTTGTCCATTTTTTATTCTCCTATAATTTTATTTAAAGACTTACTACTAGGAAAAGGGGAAATTAGGTGTGATCTTAAGGTAGGGCATGTCAATTTCAGCCACTTCCTCTTTGATTTGTGTGTGAAAGGAAGCGTTTATGATAGGCTATATCTGGCCTATCAGGTAGCTTCTTTTCGCGAGTGTATAGCCGAGGAAACCGAAGTATTTAGTTCCTGCAGTCCTTGCTCTCATAGCAATGGTGAACATCTTCTGAGGTCTAAGGACTATGGGGTGACTGAAGTATGCGATTGCTATGTCCCATCCGTAAGCTTCTTGCAAGTCCATGATAGCGTATTCGATGCCGTCAGCCGTGATTTTGATCGCTTCGACATCTGGAACTGCATCGAGGTTGAAGAAGCCTGTGAGAATTATGTAAGCCGAGTCGCTGAGTTGTGCTCCACTAATTACGTTGCCCCATGCCGATGCTACAGCACAGCTTAGGTTCCAAGTGAGAATTCCTACAGAAGGACCAGCCCAAACTGAAGTGCCAGGAACTCCGTTTGTTCCTGCCATGTCCCTTGGCTGAAGTTTTTTGATGCCGAATCCTTTTGTTGGGAAGACACCGTCAAACTTTTCGGGTGCCCAAAGGCTTTCAGCATCAGCTATGGCTGTCTGCACGGCTTGAGCGATTACTGCCTCTGTCCTAATGTCCATCGTTCTAAACAGAACTGGATAACTTAATACCATGCTCATCAGTCTCCTATATCACTTTAACTCCAACAGTTGCAAACGCTGGAGTTGGCGCTGTGAAGACTCTTGGCGGAACATATGCTGTTGCTGCACGTGCTCTAAGAGTGCCCATTCCAAATGTTGCCCATCCTGCGTATTCGGCGATGCCGAAGCCGATGGCTGCGGCTGAACCGAACAGCAAAACGTTTCTCATTGTGCTCTCTGCCTTAGTGTATCCATATGCACCTACAAGTCCAAGAACTCCTAGGACGAATGGAAAGATGACGCCGTAGCTAACGCCCATAATGTTGCCTGCTGGTACGTTTCCTAAGAAGTAGTAGTGTACTGCACCGAATATTGCTGCACCGACACCTGCGGCTAAAACGCCATATCCTACCTTTTTCCAAGTGCCTTTATCCATTGTTGGTTCTCCACTAATTGATTATGAGCGGAGTGTTTAAAAAGATTATGCTATGTTAAACGGTTTTCAGTGTTTTTTTCGTTTCCAAAGATAGTAAACGCCTGCTCCAGAAAGTATAATTAGTCCAGTTCCCATCAAAATCCAGCCGACTGGCAGTTCACCGCCACCTCCGCCATCAGTTATTTTTATGAAATTTGCAAAAAGACCATGATTTGACCCCATCGTCACAGCTATTGGGTTTGCTGTACCAGCATCAGCACCGTCTAAAGTCCATCCTAAGAACGCGTATCCAGTATTTGCTATTGCTGTGACCATGATTATAGTTCCTTCGAGAACAGTTTGGTTTCCAGATGGGTTTGTTGTTCCGCCTGCTGAATATGAAATTGACAGGGTGTAGCCGGCCAAGAAAGTGAGAGTGACGAGTTTTCCTTCACCCGCCGTACTTATTGTGACATCTTGGTCTGCTACTTGGCCATCATAAGTCCCATGAACATGGTACGTGCCTGGCAACAAATCGACTGTTATTCCATACCGATATCCGCCTTCTGGCTTTGGAATTGCAGGTAGCGTCAGCGAGTATATGACATTTCCTGCTGAATCAATAATATCGACATCTGCTTGATAGTCCGATTCGACTGTCACATAGCCGTATGCATTTTTTTCCATTTGGATGATAAGGTCTGTGTTCTGTCCTGCGGTTACAGTTGCGGAGTATACTTTAGTTTGCTGTAACCATGTGCCTCTTACAGTATATGTTCCTGCGTCGAGTTCAAGTTTTATGTTTGTTGTCCATGGACCGCCAGAAACTCCATCAATCGTGAATTCTACAGGAACTTCTTGTCCATCCCAGTAGCCCCAAACAGTTAAGGTGCCCTTGGTCGAGGCAGAAAAGTAAAAGTTTAAAGTGGTAGTGGTTCCAACTCCTGTTGAGAAAGTTTGTTGTTGGAATGGCTGGTTAGGATATGTAACGAGTGCCACCATGTCTCGATTGTCAGGCAAATTAGTCAATGTGCAAGGTGCATAACAGCTGTTATGATAGGCTAGAGTTTCCAAGCCAGCAGAAGAAAGTTCGTCAACCGTGGCATGTGCTACACCGCTTGTTTCCGTTCCATCAATATAAGCGTGGATGATGACTGTGCTTGTCATTCGTTTTCACTTTTTTTTACCAAACCCACATTTCTGGAGCAACTTTAAGACCGAACCAACATATCAGCGTCGCAATCGTTGCAACGCTACGATTTGCCTCGTATTCGGCTCTAATATTATGTTGCATTGGAATCGTTTCGTGTTCATATTGATTTCCATAAACTGTTGCGTTGGGGCATTCTGCGTTATATTCAAGCCCAGTCCACTCGCCAGTACATAGAAGACCGCAGCCAGGATAATTGTCACCTTCAGCTAGACAATCGGGATGGTTTACTATCCAGAGGTTTGAATGCTGATAATAGCATCGCTTTTTGGAAAGCTCGGAGATTCCGTTGTTTGTATAATGAAGACTAACAGTGGCTTTGCCATCTGCACCAGTTATCACTTTCACCAAATGAGAGTCATCGGAAAAGTATAGTTCTCCATCATTATAGTCTTGAGAATCTGTATATATGACAATTGGAACATTAGCACAAGGCTGTTGATAAGCGTCTAGCGCCTCGAACTCTAACAATTGATTTATCCATTCGTCGGGTTCGTTATAGTTGGCGTAGTCTGTTACAGGTTTGCAGTGCCATTTGTTTATTCCGCGTCTGAATGCCCCGCTATAGAGCTGCTTCAAATTGACAGTTATACCTGGTGGAGCAGTTGTGCATCTGATGCTTGTTGGAATTCTAGTTTGGCCATCAATAGTCGTAAAAGTGACTGTAACATTGTGGTTCTGCGACATCGAAAGCGTTAATGTATTAGTAGCACCTCTCGAGTTTCCGTCAACCGTCCAAACATTAACCTGATAACCCTCATCAGGGACAGCCGTCAGAGCCACATAGTCATTCGAATTAAACTCATAAGTACCAGCAATCGGATCTGTATGCCCATTTGCGCCATGCGTAAGATTAAGAACTGTTTTCGTGACGCCACCTTTGCTTGCAAGGACTACTACTCCAATGCCTACTAAGGCAGCACCTCCAACTAGCACTGCTTTCTGCCATGTTTTCATTTTAATTCCTCTAAAATGGGAGTGGTGGAGGCAATCCATAAAATGGCGGTAGCGTTGTAGGATAAAATTGGATGAAGACGCTCAGCTCTGCAAGCATATAGTAAGCCATAGCCAACTGCATTCCTTGTAACAATGGCAATTGTGCCATCAATACATTATACGATGTCTGCATTTGTGGTAATAAATTCGCGAAATACAGAGTTTGTTCTGCTGTTAACAGATTGGAAGCTAACGCAACATTTCCTGAGTCGGCAATGTCCATTATTGCTGAACATCTAAATATCATGCTTAGCTCGTCAGCAGCCGCATAAGTATACTCTACGTTTTGTAATCCTGTTTCTGAAAGAATTGCGCCAGGTTTTTCTGGGGCTTTCAAATTGTCCCAAAATTGTCGCAATTGCTTGCCAATTGGACCTAAGTGTTTAATTAGCTCATAAAGTGTTACTGCAGCAATGATTAAGCCACCTAAGGTTATTGCTATCTCATTCGGATTCGGTATCGAGTCAGCTACTTTCTGAATTGGAATCTTTAAAAGCTCAAGTTTCGCCTTAAGAATCTCTTCTTCTTCCGGTGTGATGCTTCCTTTCGCAGAGAAATCTTTGTACTCTTTATCGTATTCAGCCCAAATTGTTGTAATTGTATCAAGCGCGTCCTGTCGAGCTTTACCTCCATTCCCACCGAAAAGCAAGTTTTGAATGGCATACCATGCTATACCTACGACCAAGAGAGGTAGAACTAGATATTTTAGAAGAGTAGCTAGCACACCGCCATCATCGTCGGCCATTTATAGAACACCTAAACGAACAACATTTGATCGCTTGCATGTGTACCTGCGCAAGGAGGAGCAGACACATTTGGCTTGTAAACCGTTGTAGGACCACCAGACTTACATCCAACAATCAGTTGATCTCGTGGATTAGCGGGTGGAGCGAATGGTGACGGTTGCGGATTTCCTGGACCAGTATAAGTGTTATTTTTCAGCCTTGCTACTTGTAGCCCATAAGGCCCTAAATAAGTGCGTATCTGTTCTCCTACAGTCTGACCCAACTCAGCGAGTAAACCGCCTAAGCCGAAAGCCATCATTTGTTTGCTTTTAGTAAAATGTCCCAAAATCGCCAGCAGTCCATTGTAGCCAAAGACAATCAAGCCGTTTGTGTGAATGACATTGGGGATTGGACCTGGTTCCCATTCGAGGAAGTTTCTACTTATGACATCCTCAATTACAATATCGCTAGCCATCGCCGTAAATGCCCCTGCACCCGCGCCTGTCACAATGTCCTTTACATCTTTAGAGTTTGTCATGATTGGTTCTCCTACTTTATGTTTTGGCATGAAAGGTTTAAAAGAGTTATCCTCTATGCGATATACTTTTAAAGCTTACTTGTGATAAAAACTATCGGAGAACCAACAAATGCGATACGGCGCAATAGTAAGCGGTAGACTTGATGTTATTACAGTTTCTTTGGAGGAAGACCGCTACTCGAAGCCAGGCGACATTTATCAAATCGAACTTCATACAGATAGACCATTTACGCCTGAAGACGAGGCAAATATTATTACGCAGTCGCTGACACTTGAACAACAATTTCCAGACCTGAAGGTTCTCTATGTTGAAACATGTAATGAAGGAAAAATAACGATTCAAGTGCAGGATGTTGGACCAGGCGCGTTTAGTGTTGGCGGCTTAATTTCTTGGATGCCACAGATCTTTATTCTAATAGGTATTGCACTCGTTGCCTATACTCTATGGCAAGTTTATCAGACAAACCCACTTATGATGTGGGCTCTGGTCGTAGTTGGGGGTGCGGTTGCGTTCTATCTGATTGCTGGTCCAGCTTTGAAGGGTCTTCCAACGGCGACAGCGATACGAACAGAAACTAAAGAGAAACTTAAATATGAAGGTCAACAATCAGCAGATGTTAATTTGGAGAATTGGCGCAAATCCGTCAACTCTCAAAGAATAAGTTCGCAAACAAGTATTCAAGAAAAGACAGCAGAATTGAACAAAGAACTGAAAAAACCAGCGAAGAAACAAGATACTACTGCAGTAGCGGAGTTACAGCGTGAAATAGATGAGTATAGTGATGAGTTGAAAAAGGCGAATGCCAGCTTGGAAGAAATCGGCAGACTGGAGAAAGAGCTTGCTCAGGCAAAAATAGAAGCATATAAGAAAAAAAGTTAGTCTGGCTCTGGTATCTTCTCTGGTTTTTCTATTGTTTTTTGCACTGTTCCAGTCAATTCTTTTAAGCTTTTCAATAAATCTTCTACATCTTTAGGGTCAATCTTTTTGATTACATCCAAGAAGGGTTTGATATCTTTCTGTATTTTATCTAAGTCTAAATTTTTGAACTGCTCAACAAGCGGCTGCAAGCGATTAACAATATCTTTAACTTTGTCTATTATTGGTTTAATCTCGCCATCTTTCTTCAACTCCTTTAACGTGTGGCGTGCACTTTCGGCAGCCATTCGAGGCAAGATGAATCTTAACAGAATATAGCCGCCGACTACGGATATAATTATGCCTTGGACAAGCCCCAGAAACCACGTAAACCAATCAACTACCATGTTTCTTCAGCCTCTTTTCAAGATTTCTAGCCCATTTATCAAACTTTTGCTGCGCAACTATAACTGCAATGCTTATTACACGGCGTGCCCATTTACGATCGCTTTCTTTATCTTTGTCGTCAAGCTGGTCATATGGAATCTCAATTTGCTTTTTCCAATGCTCAATGTTTTCGTCATCAAAATTTTCCAGCATATATTTTGTCCAAAGTGCCCATTGCTCGTGTTCTAATGCAGCCAGCTTCTCAAGTAGTTCAGCAGTTGTTTTACTTTCAGGTTCAAACATAGTTATTTCTCCAAATGAAAGAAGTTTTTAAAAAACATCAGAGATTTCCAAAGGTCGTTGAGGTCAATTCTTTCTGTAATGCCACATTTCGGACATTTTATCCACACTCCACTATAATCCTCGAAAGCATCCATCTTAACAGTCTCGCCTCTTGCCATGCAGTTGCGACAGATGTAATCCCATGTGGAATCATGGTTGAAAACCCATGCGCTCTGCGGCTTGTTTGTTAAAGGCATTATTTTATTCACCAAATTTTTGCAAATAGTTGAGAAAATCGTCAAGCCATTTATGAATCCAAGTACGACCCCTAGGACTTGTTATAATTCTCATTACTTCTTTGTTTTCCATCATTGTCTTTGCAAGGTAATTTGCTTCTGGAGAGCCACTGTTAAGAAATTCGAAAAGAAGGTCCTGTGGACGTTTATCTGTGTTGATTGCTGCTTGAAGCCTCAACGCAATTTGAACAGGGTCTGGCTGATTAAACACCATTGATGGTCACGCAAAATGTACATTTGGAGCGAGGATATATTTGTACTCTTTGTTTTCAGTTATCTGTCCAAGTATCTGCTCTTTCGCCAAAGCGTACAGTTCAAGTTTTATGCTGTTCGAATTCACAGTCCAATGATGGTCTTCAAGCGCTTTCACTACTTCGCGTAGAGGATGATAGACTTTGAAGAACCCTTCCTGAGCTAACGTAACAATCTTGCCTCTGTTAGTTTCATCGCTGACTTTAACTTGCTTAATGGACCGTTCTACATGAATTTTTGTATGCCCCTGCTCAAGAGTTATATTCTGGTTAAGTGGCGCGAACTGATGTACGGCTTTAACTATTTTTTCGATGTCTACAACGCGAGTTCTTACGGCTTCAAGATTGTTTTCTAAAAGTTCAAATCGTTCATTCCACGGCTGAAATTGTGGTGGTTTCCCTGAATAAGGCGGTCTAGAGAGTTTCTTAGGTTGCTCTTTTTTTGGTTCTTCTTTAGGCTTCTCCTCCTTCCTTGTGATGATAGGCGCAATTTTCTGCGGTTCAACTTTCTGCACTTTCTCAGGCGCTTCAATTCGTATAACTTCTGTCTTGCGCTTTACCTTATCAATTTTCCGAAGGTCCTCAGCCGTGAGCAAACCAGTATACCGATAATGAATATCTTTTGGCTCCCGTTTACCAAGGGAGACTTCAAGGCATTCGCGTTTATCAGCATTTTCAGGAATCGTGTAGACAACCTTAACCCAGTTTTCTGCTACAACAATGAAATGTCCAAGTTTCAGTTGCATAATGGAATCCTGCGTGAATTTTTGGATGCCTGTTTTCGGAATCAAGTCAAGAGTGTGTTGGCATTCTGTATCATGGCTCTGTCTGCCGAGAATCTTTATGTCCATTGCTTTCATAGCGTCTTTCGATGTAGTTGCCAGAAACTGCGTAGTCATCCACAAGAAATCGCCTGTAGCCGCTCCCTGTGTGACGAAATGATTTATGGCTCGTTGACATGCACTTCTATATCTCTGAGGCAGAAATTTTGACGCTTCATCCAACATAATAATTAATTTCTCGTAGCCTAAGGCATCCTCCAAAGCTGTTTTCACTATCATTTGTTGCCCTTCAAGCGAAAACTTATTCATAGTAATACGGTTGATGGGATATTTCAATTCCAGCTTGGGAGTTGTTTCTCGTCCTTCTGTTTGCTCAATCAACCTTTGCATTAAGTCAATAAGAACCCTAGCGGCATCCTTCACGAACCCCGCATGGGCTTTTTCCTCAAGCTCTTCAGCATTATGAAGAACATCCTTAAAGGTTGCAGCATTCTCTGACACCCGACTTAAAGTTGCGTATTGCATAGTCAGTTTTCTTCCCATTATTGATTCCAACAAACCCAAAATGGTAAGAGAGTCAGTAGTCTCACGGAGACAAATCGGAATCTCTTGACCAAAATTCTCAAAATCAACAAAATTCTCTTTTGTATCGAAAACCAGAATCTTATAGCCTTGTTCAACTGCTTGTTTCGCCAAAGTTTTCATCAAAGTAGTTTTGCCAGATAGTTGAGTTTGGCCAGCGTTAAGAATGTGAAAAATCGGAATCCTAACCTCCTTCCCAGTTCCAACTTCGTAACCAATGAAGAGACTCATTTTTGAAGCATCTCCCCAAATCTTTTCAGAGCATCTTTTAAGGCTTTTTCTGGTTCATCTCTAAAGAATATATTTCTCGCCGTAGTTGCATTGATTATTGTGTCTAATTCTTTTTTGAATATTGGAATAAGCAGTTTCTTAACATCCTCAAACTTAATCAAATCAGTTGAGCATTTCTGCGGAGAAAAAGTCAGTTTTGAACCGCATTGTTTGCAATAGTTTGCTGGCGTTTCTGTCCATACTTTACACTTTTCACAGTATCTTTTTTCTACGAAAACGACTTTTTCTTCCAAACTAGACTCTTTTTCTTCTTGCCAATAGTGAACCCCACCACCAAAGAATTCTTTTCTGCTTTCGAGCCATTCTAGGAAATCATTTAACCATGTTTCATCTGATTTTTTAGTGTTAACTATTCCTCGAATTTCGATTTCTTGCAATTCTTCACTCATTTTGTTCACTCTTCCTCTCTCGACTGTATTTAATAGCTCCTTCAAGCTGAGCTAAAGTGAGGTGAGCCATATTAAATCGCTGAATCAAGCACAACTGTCCTTCATCTTCTCTCCATAAACAGAAATTCATGGTCTTGCCGTTCTTTGATTGGGAAACGCTCAAAATGCCCCTCTCAGCCTCTTTCTTCCCCTCAATCCATAGAGCACATGGATACACTCCTCCACTGCAAAGCATAATTAATTCACTTCCGTCACATTTAGTCTTGTCGCATGGGGTAATAATAGATTCTTTAAGTTTGGACTCCTTACTCATTTTTCTGCCTTCTTTAAATCAAGCAAATCATTCATGAAATTTATAATATCACCTATACAGCCTGCACTGAAGACTGTTTCTCCCTGAGGGAAGAAGCAATATTGGCGCCAAGGGGCATACCATTTAATCGTGCCAAGCACGGAACCATCGCTCTTTGAAAGTACGTTCCATACTTGCGTCTTCGGCTTTGCTTCAACAAACTTAAATTCAAGATATTTACTCTCAGCCATTTTATTCCTCTTCCTCCTCTTCTTGAATTTCTATAGGCGTTTTGATTGACAACACCTTTTTGAGTAATTCTGTCCTCTTCGTTTGAGACAAACAAGCATTCACATGTCCCCTTTCCTTAACAAGCCTTCGCCTCAATTTATAAGTCCAGTTATTCAATGTTCCTTCTCTTAACCTGAGCTTCTCAGCTGCCTCCTTAATAGTCATCGCCTCAGCTATCGCATCAAACCGCTCCCTCTCTATCCTTGATAGATATTTATCGGGCTTCCGCAATGTCATAGGGCAAACACCATTTAATCTCACTTATGTTAATGATTAGATATAAAAGCCTTCGCCTATAAAGGTGACTTCTCTGGTAAAAAGATAGAACATGATTGACTTTTCTATAGTCATTAATATAGGCTACCGACGAATAGTCGTCAAGACAGTTATGTTGATTAGATGAAAAGAAAAAGGAGGATTATTGCGGTTCTTTGAGTTTGTTTTTGGAGCCTGGTTTGCGTCCTGTGGTGAAGCTTCGAGGCTCTTCTTGTGGCTGTGAGGGCTGCTGTTCTTCTGGAGTAATTTGTGGTTCTTGTTCTATTGGTGTCGGAACTTTCACGATTTCTTCGCTCTTTCTTTGAAAAGCTTCTAAGTTGCTGTAACCAATATTATCGGGTTTTTCGATTGCCACTACTTCTGAAGGTGGCGGGCCCGACGGGACAGGTTGATTGCCGGTTGGTGGAAGTCTTAGGCTTTCAAGCTCTTGTGGGTTGGGAGCAGGTAAAGGTGCAGGAATTTGGGCTGTTGGACTCACGCCTGTTGGTGTCGTTGGTCCCGTTGGCATAGGAGGTGTTGGCGTAGGTATAGCTCCTGGTGGCGGACGTACTATTAATCCGCTTAATGCAGATGCTACTTTATCGATGACTTTGTCAACGCCCAACTCTTTGAGTTTTGGTATAAGGTCGCCGATTCCACCCTCCTTGACACCGAAAGCGGCATCAAAGGCTGCCTTGTAAACTGGATTTGTGTTTCTAAGGTTAAGCAATTCGCCTAATTGAGTTATAACGTCTTTATGAGGTTCAAGTCTTATGCGTTCCAACTCTCTGTTCAAGAAATCAATCTGAAGCTTGTTCGTGTCTTGAAGTGATTGAATCTGTGTCTTCGCAAGGTCGGTACGAACGTTTTCTACTTGTTGTTGGAATTCAGTACGTTCTTGTCTTGCAGCATCTTCTGAAGCACGGTTAGTCTGTAATGCTGTATTGAACAAAGTTTGCTGGACATTCGCAGAATTCGTTTGAGCTAACATGAATTGCTGCATGAAGTTCTGTTGCTGTTGCATCTGTGCAGTTGATAAAGCCGTAAGAAGTTGAAGCGCTTGGTTTTCGCCTGCCTTGTCACCTTTGCCTCTTGCTAACTCTAGTTGTTGTTGTGCAGCCAGCGTTTGTTGCTGGTATCCTCGTTCTATTTGTTGCTGCATTAAATTGTATTTGAGAATGTCTTGCATAGACATGTCGTCTGATTTCTTCTGATAGTCGCCTTTGGCAGCGCGTATAACATCTTCGGGCGAGCCTTTTTCTTGTAATATTTCTTTGAACATTTTGAAGACGACGAGCTTTCGCATTTCATTGACAGCTTGATCAATGGCATCAGGAGCAACTACAGGTGTAGCGTATGGAGAAGGATACATTTGAGGATAATATGGTAGAGATGGCATAGTTGGCGTAACATATCCTGGTGGCACAGTTTGTGGATATACTGCGGGATTTGGAATACGCACATCCTCTTCTGGAATGATCGCTCCTTTTCCAACAAGCTCCATATAGTGTTTTCGCATATAGTTGGATAAGTCTAAGCCCTCAGCGGCTGCAAGCTGCTCAAGTTGTTGCTTGACTGAGGAATCGACCCGAACATTGACATAACTTCTAGGTCTACCTGGACCTGACAATTTGGTTCTCCAAAAAAGAAATATATGGTCTGTGCTTAAAAGCTTTGCTCACAGTTGGCTCACAGTTTATTCACAAACACTCAGTTTTATGATGTTTTTATGGTAAAACAATGTGTACGTGAAGGTACAGAGAAATTCGTGCAACGGTGTTGCTCACCATTATTTACTTTTAAAATATTGCGAACAAAAATAGAAACTTAGATCTGGTAGATATATCCTTCTTGTTTCTGTGGCTGAACGTATTGAGGTGGTTTTACTGGCTGTTGCTGTTGTGCTTGGAGTTGCTGAACTGCAGCTGTTATTACTCTCTCAACTTCTGCATGTGCAGCCGCTTTAGCCTCCACTGCAATTTTGTTTGTTATAACCATTTCTAGGATAGTGGCGATGACGCCACCTGCCGCGATAACGAGAATCCATTTTCCTGCTTCTCTCCATTCCATATTTTACACCATCAAATGGGTAAATTCTGTTTCTGAATTTGGTTTGTCAAGTATTATTGGATATCCTTGACTACCACTATTCTTAGGTTTGTAGAAGAACGCAACATAGCTGAACAGACCAAAGGTAGCAAACAGTCCTGCCCACATCAACGCATTTCCCCAGTCTTTATGACCAAAGATGGCTCCAATCACAGTTGCAATGCTCGTGCCAATTCCAGCGTATAGAATCGGCAACTGTTCGGCGTGTTGTTCTTTACTCCATGCTATCGTATACGTGGAAGGAGCGTTCAGCGCCAAGGATGTCAACGCGATGATTATTCTGTCTGTTTCAGATACGCCTTTAGTGTTGAAGTGCATTAAAGAACCTCTATCTGCAATGTTCTTTGTAGGCATCAGTATGGGTTAGATCATGAGTTCGATAGGCGGAACAGATTTTTTTCATTCCACCTTTACACTTTGCAGTTTGCGGCTGCTTATAGCGAGCCATAGCATTCAGCGCTGTCTTCTTTGTCGCTACAGGATACTTAGCTTCGCCATCTATTACACATGCAAAATCGCGTAAAGTATAGCCTCTGTCACGATATTTTTTGGGAATGTGAACTTCCTTTTCTGTCAAGTTGGTTCTCCTAAAATAAGTTATTAAATACACCCTTTAAAAAGTTATTCTTTATAGAAATTGTTTTGCACTCTTCTCTGCTTCGCGTTTAGTATAGCGGTCTTTAGGATATAGAACTGTTCGCGCTTGCATTCCAACTTCGCATCGACCCTTACGAAATTCTCCTCTAGGACAACAGACTAGCAGTTTGACTCCTTTTTCTTTGCTGACAGTTTTGTAGCGGAAACTTTTAGGAGCACATTTCTTTCTGCTTACGACAACACGATGAAAGTCTTCGGTTGTGTGAGCTTTACCAAGTTCTCTAGGCATTTTTAGGTCGCTCCAGAGTACGGTTCTTCACTCATTTTTTCAGCCATCCTGCCTTGTAAGCCATGTAAACTTCAGCTGCTATAATCACACCATGCAAGCCAATTAAAATCCAAAAGGCAGTCGCCGCATCAAGACCCAAAATACCAGCAGTTGCCTTCTTAGGTTGCGGTTGAACAGGTCTCGGAGGCTCTGGCTGAGTGCCAGTAACACGGTATTCTCGCGGAATCGGAGGAGTGGAATATGACATGTTTGGTTCTCCACTGACTCTTTGTTTCATAAAGCCTTTAAATTAGTTTCGATAGAGGAAGAGGCAGAACCGAACTTAAGGAGAAAGGAGAAGGAAATTAAGACATCTGCCTCCTCCTCCGAAATTCTTCTTTCTTGAAAGGTTTTTAAAGCTTGTTTAAGATAGAGTCCTACGAGCATTATGCCAAAGACTCAAAAAATGATAACTGTTGCGCCGAAGCCTCCGAAAGCTATCAAACCGCTTAAACCTGTCCCAACATGTTATATACGTCGTGCTTTTGTAAAGAAGCAAACTGGAACTGTCGTTAGGCAGACTATTGTGTGTAAGAAGAAGAAATAGTTACCCTATCTGTTTGCGTTTCAGCCACTTGCCATTTTGACTGAGAGTATATTCATAGAGACCATTTCTGACTATGCCATTCACTGTGCAAGCATGTGTTAACTTCGGTTCGCTGCCACTTAAGCAAAGTTCGACTCCATCCCCGTAGTTACTTTTCTTCCATTGATGTTCTCGACAAACTTTCTCGTGCAGCTCAAAATCGTGACTACAACTATAGAAACCCTTACAACGTGGACACTGTTTGCCGTTTCCAATATAAAGAATATTCCCTGGCGTATTAGGATGATGAATTATTTTCGGTCCAGATTCTCGTTCACTATCCAATATACCCAACACTTTTTACACTTCTCATAGTCTGTTTCTTTGCAGTCCTTGCATAATGCTTTAGCTTTCTGGATTTTTCTTTCGTAGTCACTCACTCTCTTTCAGCTCTTTCAGTGGAATTTTTATTCCGCTAACCCACCCTTCAGCGTCCATAGCTGTGGAACCGTCAGAGTGTACATCTATGCGCAAAGGCGATTTCTGATACTTTCCTTTGAAACGGAGATGCCCCCAGTAATAACACACTACGCCACCGTCTGTGCCGTACTCACGTAATATTGGCGTTCCATTGCTAAGTATTCTAACGTACCCTTCAGGCGTAGCTAGGGAGCTGACGACTACGTAGCAGTCAAAAACGTAGTATACATAGTCAGGATCCACGTGTAAATCTATCAGTGTTTTCCATTCAGAACTGGTGTAACTTGCAATTCTATTAGCTTCTATGAAGGGTAGAGATGAGACGGGAAAGATGTTCTTTTCAAGTTTGAACACTATCTCACTTCACTATTCTAGACGTTTAATATCCTTCTTAGGAAGCGATGCTAAAGAGCCTCCAGGCGTACGCTTCATCTGTCCGCCCCATTTTTTCATTTCATCAAGAGCAAGGTTTATGCACTTAGGTGTGCTGACGATTTCGATAACGCGCATTTCTTGAGAGAAAACTGCGCTTGCGCCCTCTTCCATTTTTTTAAAAACGCCAATCTGGTCGTTAACTGAAACAGCAACGATGGGACAATGTGGAACGAGAGCCTTCAAAAGTTGGTCTCTTTTGGCTTCTGCTTCGTTTCGGTCAAAACCATCATCAGCTGTAACCCAAACCGTGTTAAGATTTCCTTTTTCTATATTCAAATAAAAAGTTCGTTTTTCAACCATTAACCTCACAAGCCTCACATTTACTTATATCAAATTCTGGATTGAACGATTCAAATTCACGTCGAATATGCCGAGTTCGTTCAATTCCAACGACTGAAGAAACCTTACCATCTTGTAAATTATGTCGAAAGTCGCGAATTTCATTGCGCAGAGCTCTAAATTTATTTGATGCTTCAGTATCATTTGTCGCAACTGTGTGGCTTATGGCTTCGTCAACATGTCCTTCCGCGTCCGCTAAATGTTTCACTGCACAATTAAGAAATCCGTTTGCGCCCTCTTTTGTGGTTTGAACGTTTCTGAAATGCCCTTCAGTAGCTATTAAGCTCTTAAAAATCTCATCTTTATTGTATCGTAAGTAGTTGACTTCTTTTCCAGAGTGAGGAGAACTATTTTTTTCTTCTTCTTGATTGTCTGCAGCCAAGAGTATTAGCCCACCTATCGGAATTAGTAGCAAAACAATGAATTCCTCTCTAGTGACCATGTGGTTCTCCAAAGATTTATTAAGACAAGAAGCGTTTAAAAAGTTACTGATGAAACATGACTGAAAAAATAGAACCTGAAAAACAACAAGAACCAACTGAACCCACTCCACAAGCTCCAAAATCAACTGAAGCACTCTACAAGGCAATTATTGTCACAGATACTTGCCCATTCTGTCAAGACTTAAAAGATTACATAGAAGAACAGGGGTTAACTGAAAAAGTGAAGTTCATCAATGCAAGCACACCAGAAGGGCTCAAATTTGCGAAGGAACATGCCATTACAGGCGTCCCAGAATGCGTTGTAATTGAGGATGCAGAAGGAAAAAGGGTCAAAATTTGCAGTAAAGAAGAATTTAAAAAGCTATTAAAAGAGGGTACTTAGCACTATTTCCGTTTTTTCTTTGCTTGGTCTTTTTCAACACAATTATAGAATTGGCCTTTATCGTTAGGTGTTCCACTACATTTTTTATTGGAAGCAGCTAACTGTTTGCCACGCTTAATCATATAGGCGGGCGGTTTTTTACCGGTGCGTTCGAAAATATGATTTAGGCATGTTGATTCTCCAATATTGTTGTGTGAAGCAAGTTTTATAAATTTATAGGTATGTGATTACCAGGAGGATGAAAAATGAGTGAGTAAGTGGCGGTGGCGAAATGTGAAAAGGAAAATGGATGTGAAAAAAATAGTTCCGCAGAATCTCTGGTGTCAGCCAGAGAACCCTCTAGAGCCAAAGCATCAGTTTCCAGCGACTAAAGTATATCTTTTAAGCGACGAAGAAGGTCACGAAACTGCGGTTGTGATTTGCCCAAAACATCTTCAGCCGATTCCAGTAGAAGCGGTGCGACATGGACTCCAGGGAGGGAAAAATGATTCGTTGCTGTCAAAACAAAAATAGCCTAAAACATCCATTTTTCTCTTTTTGCCACTATTTTATCAGTAAAACTTAAATTAAGTTTATACATACATACATGCGCAGAATTCTAGAGAGGTTTCGGAATGAAGAACAACGAAAAAAATGAGGGAACCAAACAAACATGGACTGGTGTAGAAAGACTTGCACGTATTGAAGCCATCAAAAATGAAATAAAAGCTAAGAAGAAGTTGCCGAAAGAAGAAGTTTATCGTTTTGCTCTGAACAGTTTTGGCGTAAGCATCAGGATTATTGATGAGTATTTGAAGGAACTTGCACTTTTGGGTCTTATTGAAATTGTTTCGAATGGAGATACTGATTACAAAGAAGTTGTCGTTTGGAGGGGAAATGACACATGAGTTACATTATGCACAACAAACGTCTAAACTGCATCGATTTCATCAAACGTTTTCTGAAGGAAAATAAAAAAGTTACTAAAGAGAAAATGAAAGTGGAGATTATGAAGCGTTTCACTTTTTCTGCAAGTACGGCAGACCGATACATCAATGACATTGTCTTGATGGGAATAGCTCGGCTCAATAGTGAGCATCTCGTCTATGTTAACATCGATGAAGAGAAAAAGGAGGAACATAAGTGACAAGTTTTGAAAGTGTCTTAAAAAACGCAAAAACACTGGTAATAAACAGAGATTCGCATGGCAATTATTGGGTAGATAGTGACTTTTTACCATTACTTGCACAATTAGAAACTGATAGCCAAGCGATTGTTTATTTGATTCATAAATTTGAGGTTGAGAAGCTAAGAAATCAACTCCAACAAAAAGTAAATGAAATGATTCTGGGTAAACCCGCGGTTTTTCGCAAAGAAACACAATACGATAAAGGATATGCTAAAGGCTACTATGATGCCAAAGAACAAGTCAAAAAGTTTTTTGGGTTGCGTGGAGGCTGAAAATCATGAAACCTTGTTATCTTGCCCGTTATCAACCCGTGAAGGTCATAAAAGCGGGGCGAAAATCCGAACAGTATGAACCGATTAGCGATTGCTCTGAATGTTGGGCTAAAAATAATTGTGACAGATGGAAGGAAGCGAAACATGAAAGTGCGTTATAGATTCAAAGGTGAAAAAGCCACTTACGGCTTGGATGATGTAGATTGGGTAGAAATCATCCAAGAGACAGAAAAGGAAGCGAAACCAACATGAAATGCCCAGAATGTAAAAAAGAAATGCTGGAAACAAGACCCAAAGTTTTCTATTGCCAATCGCCATATTGCCAAATTACATACATAATCTTATCTAATGCAAACGTAAGAGTCCACGATTTTTAGAGGAGAAGAAGGAAGCGAAACCCTCATGAGTGAAGAAAAGGAAAGGGATCCACAGCAAGTTTTCCTGCAGCTTTTTAAGCGTGACGAATATCGAGCGAGATTAGCCCAACTTTCTATCGAAGAAAAAACATCAATTAGCGTGAAATTTGGAGAACTTGTTCAACATGACACAGAACTTGCCAGTAGTCTAATCAATTTACCCGCAGAGTTTCTGGCGCACGCCAAAAACGCGGCACGTGAGCAGTTATCGATTGAAGATCCTGAATATGCAGCACGCATTAAAGATCTAACTGTTCGTGTTTTTGACCTTTTTGAAGCTACTCCTCTAAGGGAAATTGGTGCAGCATCTATTGGAAAAATGATAATGATAAATGGCATTGTCATTAGAGCTTCTGTAGTTAAGCCGAAAGCAGTCAAAGCTTGTTTTGAATGTAAAAGGTGCGGGTCTAGACAGATAATTGTTCAAAGCGATCCGAGCGCAACATTTTTGCGTAAACCAGTCGCATGCACAAATCCAGCATGCAATCGAGATGGCCCTTTTGATTATGTTGATGAAGAAAGCGAGTATGTTGATGAGCAGGAGATTTGGGTTCAAGAAAGCCCAGATGAACTCCCACCAGGTCAGCTTCCGCGCAGTCTTCACCTAAAAATTTACGATGAAATTGTCGACATTGCCCGTCCAGGTGATAATGTTTCTGTTGTTGGCATTGTCAGACCGCTACCCAGAAAAGTTAAGGGTGGAACATTAAGTACCTTTGAAATTTTTATTGAAGTCAACAGCATAAAAGTCTTAGGCAAAGAGCCTGAAGCCATAGCAAAACCTGAAGATGTAAGCAGGATTCAAGAGTTAGCTAAAGACCCATGGGTGCATAGGAAGATAGTAAGCTCTATTGCGCCTTCAATTTTTGGTTATGAATACATCAAAGAAGCAATAATGTATCTGTTGTTTGGAGGAGTCCCAAAAGAATTAGAAGATATTAGAATCAGAGGCGAAATCAACATACTTTTAATTGGAGACCCTGGAACTGCAAAAAGCCAATTACTACGGTATGTATCTAGGCTTGCGCCTCGTGGTCTGTTCACCTCTGGACGCGGAACAACAGGCGTTGGTCTTACAGCAGCCGTTATAAAAGATGCAACTACGGGCGAATACACTTTGGAAGCTGGCGCATTAGTATTGGCGGACAAAGGAGTTGCATGCATTGACGAGATGGATAAAATGCGTGAAAGCGACCGCGAAACAATCCATGAGACATTGGAGCAACATACTATTTCAATTGCGAAGGGAGGCATAGTTGCAACATTGAATGCTAGAGCAGCAGTTTTAGCGGCTGCTAATCCAGTGCTTGGAAGATACAATGCTTATACGACTATCGTAGAGAATATTTCGCTTCCAGTTACTCTACTTTCAAGATTTGACCTTATCTTTCTTATGAGAGATGTGCCTGACGAAAAGAAAGACACTGAACTGTCCAAGCATATTTTGAGAATTCACACAGGTTTGGCAGCCACGCCAGCAGTTGAGCCTACTCTTTTGCGAAAGTACATTAGTTTTGCAAGGCAATTGAACCCGCAATTAACTCCCGAAGCAGTTCAATGTATCCAAGAATTTTATTTGCGGATGCGCAAGGCTTCTGACGTTGAAGGTTCACCGCTTGCCATTGGTCCTAGACAGTTGGAAGCTTTAACAAGGATTAGTGAGGCTCGTGCAAGGGCTTGTTTGAGGGAGAAAGTTCTTGTTGAAGATGCAGAGGCAGCAATAAACATTACAATGCAGAGTCTGCGAGAAGTAGGTATCGACTTGACCAGCGGCAAAGTTGACATTGACCTTATAATGACTGGAAAACCGAAAGCAGCAAGGGATAAGCTTGGAATAATTTTGAAAACAGTTGTGGAAATGCAGAAAGAAACAGGAACTGTTGAAAAAGAATTTTTGCTTGAACAGCTTGAAAAAGAGTATAGCATTCAAAAGTTTGAAGCTGAAAGACTGATTCAGCAGTTGATGCGTGACGGCACATTGTTTGAGCCAAGAGAAGGATACGTGAAGAAAACATGACAATAAAAATACTCCACAGAGGTAATCCTGCACCTGTATTTGAAGCAATCGTAGTTCCGCCTCAGCCACAAACAGTAAGAGTGTGCGGATTTACCATTCGTAGAGACAATTCAGGACCAGACTATGCAGAAATCAAATTAAAAAAGGGAAACGAACAACTTGCTGTTCTTCATTTAGCCAAAAACGAAATATTTAGCTGGGCAAACCATGTGCATTATTTCACTCTTGATGCAAATGAAACGGTTACGTTAGAAAGCACTGCACAGGTCTATATCGACGATGTAGTGCTTGAAGGCATAGCAACTTGGCATAAAATATTACCAGAATCATTCACAATACAACAGCCTATGGCTCAGCAGTCTTTGCCACATGGGATGCGCATTCCTCTGCCAGACAAATATATTCCTAGTCCAGAACCAGAAGAAAAGAAAGAACCAGACATCGACCCGCGAATTAAGGGATTAATAGATAGTTTGGAGGAAAAGAAAAAGAAATGAGTACCCCATATCCACAATTTATACGTGGTGAAATTGAAATGATAAGTGCTGAAAAGGCCAAGCTGGATCAACTTGTCGAGTATCATGCCCTTTCGTCAGATGCATTCCGTCAAGCGCTTAATGCTGCCTATGCAGACGCTGAGGCTGAATGGGCGCCATTGAAACGAGGACGAGACATAAATGAGGGAATGGCCATGGTAGTCGGTGAAGTTGCTCTAAACGAACCGTTCAGGCTGATAATAGACGACAGGCAATACCTCGTTCTTGCTGGACTTAGAACAAATTATTCAGGTTCTGACAAGTGTAAAATCGAAATAATTGCTGACGGCATTGCATGTTCACCTTTTCTCCTAGAAGGTACCACTCGCTATCTTATCTTTTTCAAGCCTCTCATCTGGCGACCAGAGAAATGCTTTGATATGAGAATGCTGAACGGACAAAGGCGACTGCAATTCACATGTGTTGGTGCAACGCTTTACAAAAGCCAACATGGCTTCGGTTCACTTGCGTATACTGTCGTTTTTGATACGCCACCTAAGATGGCTGAGCAGAAATCGCAAACTCCACCTAACCCAGAAATAGACACACGAGTAAAGGGAATGATAGAGAGCCTAGAAGATAGAAAGCCCAAAAATAAGGACTAAATTCTTATTTTTCTTCTGGCAGCACCAAGGAATATCTGCGCCTTCAAAGTCTTGTTCAATGAAGTATTCTGGTCTGAAACAATAGTGCCACATGTTACATTTGGGACAGTAGCATTGGCAAGTGATCCATTTTCGATAGTCGGCATTGGCAGAATTAATGGTAAATTGTGCTGCATATACTGTAAGATGTCCTTGGCAGCTCATGTCGAACTCGGCGACCTCTTCACAGGATCAACACCCTTAACGAATAAAACATCGCCATGCATCTCGATACCTGCGACTTTTGACGGGTCTGAGATTCTACGGTCTCCTTTAGTACCAACATCTACTCCTTTAACGAAAAGAAAATCATCAGGCATTATGGCTCTCCATACTGTTCTTATATCAAAAGAGTTTAAAAAGTTTATCACAAACCGCACAATTTAAATATTTGAATCTCTAAAGTTTCTGAGTGCGATAAAAGGTCGTGGACAAAAGTATGTGTTTCATGCAAGGGTCTAATATATTCTCAGTCGGAGGCGGTTTAAAGAGCCGCCTGTATAGACCGCAGCATAAAACACAAGACGTTGAAGCGAAAGCCGCCCAATAAGCGGTTAAGTCCACGTTGTTCCCATCCTTGCATGAACCTGTTTTTTGGGGGCTTAGCTCAGCGGAACGAGCAATTGCTTTGCAAGCAATAGGGCGGGAGTTCAAATCTTCCAGCCTCCATTTGCTCCCGTAGTCTATCTGGATAAGGACAAGCCATCTTAAGCGACTTGTTCTCCCAAAGGATGTTAGGCTCTCAAGAGGACAAAGCCTTCAAATCCTGATGGGGAAACCTAGCGAGCCGGGTTCAAATCCCGGCGGGAGCACCAAGTGGACCCGTGGCCAAGCAAGGAATAAAGGCAGGAGACTTTGAAGCCCTGAAGCCTTTAAATCTGAGGAGGTACAAAAATAAAGCATGCGATACCAACGTAATTTTACACCAGAAGAACGCAGACGAGGTGGATTAAAAACCCATGAGTTACATCCAGAAGTATGTAAGCAAAATGGTAAGCAAAATCTCGCTAGATATTACGCAGATTCAACAGTGCAAAGAAAAAGAGCGGAGAGACGTATTTATGTTGAGCAAGCAACTAGAGAACAGTTACGACTAGAAGGATGGACAATAATTGCACTCAGACATATATGTGATTCAGTGGGAATAAAGGATGGTCGGATGTGTTTGCTTGAATTTAAACGAGATGAAAATGCTCCTTTAACGGACAACCAAAAACTTGCTAAAACCTCGTTTGGAGATAACTATAAAGTTGTGTACTATCCTCGGAGAAGATAGCCTGACGCTTCTAAGTCCTGAAGCTTCGAAGCCTGTAGCTACGAAAGCAGGAAGCCCTTAAAGCTCTGGCTGGAGAAACCTCCAAAACGTGGGTTCAAATCCCACCGGGTCCGCCATATTTGTGGTGGGTTAGGGAATGGAATAAACTTAGAGGGTTCAACCCAGAAAGGCTTAGGCTCTGGATGGCTCAAGTCCCTGGATGGCTTAAGTCCTGAACGGCTAAGATCCATAATGGGAAGAAACCTTCTGCTAAGTGCTTAGTGGGTTTGAGTCCCACACCCACCACCAAAAAATAAATGTGCTGAGGTGGCAGAGCTTGGTCTAAGAATGCGACAAGGTATAAATAGGTGACTTGTTCGCGTTCGACCATTGGCGCCTGATTGCTAAGGCAAGGCGAGACTTGAACGCTAAGAGCGACACTCGAATGGAACCAAGCCACAGACATCAGGTAGGGCTTGCCCTCGCAGGTTCAAATCCTGCCCTCAGCGCCATCAAATGATGCGGGGTAGGACAACGGTAGTCCGCTGGACTCATAATCCAAAGACGCTTGTTCAACTCAGGCCCCCCGCAATATTTTGGGCGTGTGGTGTAGCGGCTGCACACTATCCTGATAAGGTAGAAGCGAAGGTTCGACTCCTTCCATGCCCATAGGCAGGATTGGTCTAGTGGCAGGACGTAACCCCTCCAAGGTTAAGACCCGCGTTCAATCCGCGGATCCTGCACTCGTAGCCCCGTAGTCTAATTGGAAAGGATGTTGGCCTCTGAAGGACCGTTGACGCTCTGGTAGTACCAGATGCCTCTTATGGTGACTAGGAGGAGTCTAAAGAGGGCATATGCCTTTGGAAGTCGACTGGAGACAGCCAATAACGAGAGTCCGAATCTCTCCGGGGCTATAAAGGCGCGTGGTCCAACGGTAAGACATCTGCCTTACAAGCAGAAGACTGAACGTTCAATTCGTTCCGCGCCTATTCGGGGACATGGTGCAAGAGCAACATACTGGTCTCCAGAACCAGAGATCTTGGTGCGAATCCATGTGTCCCCATATGCCGCCGTAGTTGCAATGGCAGAACGCCTGCATCGTAAGCAGTCGCTTACGCAGAATGTAAAAGCGTTACGCTGTCAATTAAGCAGGATGGTGGGAGTTCAAATCTCCTCGGCGGCTCTTCATGCGCCTTTGGTCCAGTGGTATGATGTCACCTTGCCATGGTGGAGACGCGGGTTCGACAGCTTAAATATTAAGCCGAAATTCCCGCAAGGCGCACTATTAGCCGAGGTGGCGTAGTGGAAAGCGCGGCTGGCCGTTGACCAGCGGGTCGTTGGTTCGATTCCAACCCTCGGCGTCTGGAGAGGTCGCCAAGCCTGGGAAGGCGCGGTCCTGAAGAGGCCGTTATCATGGGTTCAAACCCCATCCTCTCCACCAAGGAGAGTTGGTCCAGCGGTAGGATACATGACTGTCTATCATGTGGCGCGGGTCCGAATCCCGCACTCTCCGCCAAAAAAGATGTGGTGGACAAAAGTATAATGGGGAGTTAGCATAACTCGGTAGTGCTCTTGGCTTGGGACCAAGAGGTTGCAGGTTCAAATCCTGCACTCCCCACCAAAATAAAATAAAAAGAGGTGAAAAAGAGTATGAGTATGAAAGGTCTGAATTTGCCCAAAGAAATAACGAAGTTCCTAGTGCTCAGTGACGACGCCAAATATCTGCGGTACGTGTTTGGCGGTTTAGGAATCTACATTGAAAGTGTAACACCTATCTTTCCAAAGAAGCCTTCGCGTGGACAGTTTCAGCGACCAGCCCTCTTGACTGCAAGGTTTGCAGGTGAAGAGCAAATTCGCCTTCTAATAGAAAAGGTGGATAAGCGTTTGCAAGTGCGAAGAATATTCAAGTCTGTGTGGAAGCGACCTCAAGCTCGCGACAAGATTGACGGTTTCATACGCAACTGCGCAAAGAATCTGTTGAATCTTGCCAAAGAAAAGACGCTTAGAATCTACTGCAAAGACGACCCTGAACTGCAAAAACGTTTCTATGACATCTTCCTAGAAGAGAACGAGAAGGAAAAAACAAACTGCAAGTTTGACTACGACAAATACGATGTGCTATTCTGGTCAAAGAGTACAGTCAAGAAGAGAAACATTGGTTCATAACTTCAGTAGAAGGACTCCCCGTAGCATAACGGTAATGCAGTAGGCCGTAGCCCTACCTATACAGGTTCAACTCCTATCGGGGAGACTTATGGAGTGAGTGGTGCAAATGGTAAGCATTTCGGTCCGTGAAGCCGAAGATGAGAGTTCAAATCTCCCTCACTCCCTCCCTATTTTGTTTCTAAGGAAAGTTTTTTAAGTGAGTTATAGAAATAGGGATTTTTGATATTTATGAGTGAAGAAAAAAAGGTTGAAAAAATATTTAGTCTTGAGATAGTGAAAAAGGACGGCCTAGTAATCATGCATGCTGAAATGGAAAAGGCAAGATGTAAAGAGATGGTTGAACCTGTAATAGCCGCTATAGTCAAGTTTGCTTTGCCGCCAAAGATGCTGCCACCGCCAGAGCTAGTGAAGGAAGAATCGAAGAGTGAGCCAAAGAGTCCAGAAATTTAGCATAATCTCTTCTCATTCCCCACAAATTTTTTATTTTCCCTTAGAAACTTGAGTCCCTGTTACAACACATGCAACTGTTAAAGCGCCAGTTCCTGCAGCAGTCTTTTTTACCCAAATAATCAGCGGGTCTTTCGTGTCGCTGCCGCGCAAATCGCCGCCGAAACCAAGACTTGCTGCACTAGTTAGTAATGGGAAGTCTTTCAGGTAAGGTGTTCCATTGATGTTTACTTTAAATTGAGGTAATGATGTTGTATCGTCAATTTCGATTGCAATATCTCTGATGTAGATGATTCTGTTTGGGTCGGTTTGAATTTTGATGAGTTCCTTGTAGTCATTAAGGTCGTTAGTTGTGATAATTTTAGAGGCGCCCTTTAGGAGGGGGATTTCTGATTCGACCATTTTGGTTCTCCAAATATCTATCTAGGCTAACAAGCTTTTTAAATCTTCTATCACAGAACAATTTAACATGGGCTGCCGAGAAACTGGAGAACGTTACGTTGAAGAACTGTTGCGTAGTGGACGCTGCACTATTGCAGAAGTAGCAGGCAGCCTACGGAGAGGGCGAGAAAGCGAGCATGACGTAGATATTGTCTGTGCAGATCCCACCAAAGAATCAGTTTTAAGACATGACGATCAGCCACAGTGCAGTTTTCACACTAAAGAGGAAGTTGAAGGCTGCAAGATTGACCTGCATAGTGCTAATCCAGTCCACTATGGCGCCATGCTTTTCACATATACTGGTTCTGACTCGTATGTGATTGGACATCGTAGAATTGTTAAGAGAATGGGAGAAGAGCGTGGTGAAGAGTGGATAATGAACGAGTGTGGCATCTATAAGGATGGTGAGCTTGTGGCTTCTGAAACTGAGGAAGATCTCTATCGTGTGATGGGTAGAAATTGGAGAACGCCAGAACAAAGGCGATAAGAAAGCTTTTAAAGCCTTCATGGTAAAAAATAATGATGGAGAACCAACAATGCCAGATACATATGTTGTATGGCCAAAAGGTGACCAAGCAGCAAGAGACTTAATAAATCAAGCTCATCCAGAATTTTTGCTAATGATGTACGCAGAGTGGACGAACAAGCTTGTAGAAGAAGTGACTGGAGTTCAATATGATTTAGAACCTGAACCTGCCCCACAGATAACTGAAAACAACCTTATCCTCCTAGGTGGCTGGGGCGCTAACCCCTATACCAAAAAATATTTCTACGATACAGGGCTAATTACGGGCGATATTGCAACAGACACAATGCAGGGACTAGGTGTCTATGCTAACGGCAGACGTTGTATCGCAACAATATCGAGATCAAATGGAACAACTGTGACAACGGTATTCGGGATGCACGCTACGGACACGTTCTACGCAATGCAAGATTATCTTGATGGCATGAAAAAAATTCTGGAATATGCTATACCAGTAGGCGTAGGTGTTGGCGGTCTCATAGTTGGTTATTTGGTAGGTCGCAGAAGAAGATAAAGGCTCTAGGTGATAGCATGGGAAAAAGTTCAACGGTTAGTGTTGAAGCATTGGCCCCTAAAACAGGCACAAGATTAACCATAAGTGCCGTTCCCACAAGCGGATACGTTCCATTTGACGTAGTCGTTTCTGGAATTCTCTATGACGTCTTTGCTACACCTTTAATTGGAAAAACCGTCAATCTATACATAAGTGGAACCTATTATGCAGCAAGAACTACAGGAGGCGACGGCAAATACTCGTTCACCGTTACACTCAGTACGGCGGGCACCTACTTATTTTACACCGAGTTTCCAGGAGACGCAGTCTACGAAGGCTGCAGTATTCACGATGGCACGCAAGGGCTAGAGGAAGGTGCACCACCTCCAGATTGGGGAAAAGTTCTTTTAGTCTCGGGTTTGCTTGCTTTTGTGTATTTTGCGGTGAAGGAAAAGCCTTTTAAAACATCCAAGTAACAGTAGATTTTGGAGAACCAAAATGGTGGATAAAACACTTCTCGTATTAGGAGGAGCAGCTGTTGTTGCAACCTACCTTTTAACGCGTCCCGCAGCGGAAGTGGAGTATAGTGTACTTGCTGCTGGTGTAGATGAAACGAAAAGCTTTGTTGTTACAGCAGTTGGAGAGCCTAAAGCCAGTCTTGTAAATTTGTTAATTGAATGTGTGGGAACCGATGGACTTTGGCACACGTATAACATTCTTGCTGGTCAATTGCCTTCCGCTGTTCCGGGAGCAGGAAGACTTAGATTTCCTGACGGCGCAATATATGCTAAAAACGTGGGCACACTCGACGGAAACCTCTTCATAAGGATTAAAGACGACACAGGTAAGGTATGGTATGATTATTCCTCATCGACTAAGGTCGGCGAAACGTGTTGGAATCACGCATTCAATATGGACATGCCGACGCGGAACTTCGGCATAACAATTGAAGTTGGTCACTGAGAGGTTGAACATGACAGTTGACCAAGTTGTCGTTATAGGAAGCGACCCAATTGATGCTTCAAAAGAGTTTGCAGTGGAGATTTTAGAGGTGCCTCCGCCTCCTCCAAGCTTTCCATGGTGGATTGTATTGGCTGGGATTGGAGCAGTCGCAATCTATTATGCTTGGAAAAAGACTTAAAAAGCTTCGATGTTACAAGTAATCATTAAGGAGAACCATAATGGCAAAACAAAAGAGACATACTGGTAAATGTCTTAAATGGGCGAAGAAGAAAGGTCCTGGCGGAAAGCGTAAATGCTTGGATAGGGCTGCAAAATAGCCTGAGCCGAAAAATAGCGTTGTACTTTCCTGTATGCATGATTCGGTAAATCAGAGCTCAGCTTTCTTTTTCAATGTTGAAGGAAAGATAATGAATGTTTTTTTCCTATGTTTTGATTGGTTTAGGTTCGTGGCTTATTTTAGATGGTATTTATAGCATTTACAAATATAGAAACCAAACCATTCAGGAACATTTAATTCGAGTAGTTAGGGCTGGGATTTACTGTGATTAGTATCTCCTAATTTAGCAACTGCGCAAATTAATTGTAACAATAAAGTTTTTAAGTGTTTCATGTTAAAGGATTGTTTGGAGAACATCAATATGGCCAAACAGAGGCACTGGGTAAAAGGGCATAAACGAAAGGGCGGAGTTTGGGTAGAAGGACACTATTCAAAATAGGATTTTACTTTTCGTAAAACGGTTCTGTTAACTCTTCGGGTGGCATAGGAAAGTGTTAAGAATCGGGTGGTATAGAAGGAAAGTGTGATTGGGAATGAGCGGAGAATTATCGCGTTATGAGCTAATGCAAATCTACAATCTGGTTGTAATGAAGCTAAACCCACAACACATTTCTTGGTTGAAAAAAGAACGCCCAAAATGGAAAAGCATAGACTTCAACAATCGCCAGATAACATTTCATACTAATGGCGACCTTGTTTTTCGTAGAGAATTGAATGACGAAAGAGATTACATACAGAAAGCTGACATCTCCTTTGCAATTCAAGATATTATTGACGCTATGAACAATAAAACAGAAATTACTTACAATGTAGAACTAACTCGCCCTATGATGGAAGCTTTAGCAATAATCCTTGATGTTCAGGATAAACCGCATAGAAACAAATTTCAGATTCTTGGAGCAATATTGGCACTAAGTTCACAACCCGACCTCTTGGCTTCTCATCACAAGACTTATTAAGAATTTTAGATATAAGATTGGGTACTCTTTGATTGTTAGCAAAACCATCCTCTCAAGGATGAAAGTCCTCCCAGGATTGGTTCCAATAGTGTCACCACTAAGTCTCGTGGCAGTTAGGGAGTGAAGGCTGCACTGTAGTTTTTAGTGGATATGCTAACGTTGTTGGTATTTTATTAACGGTTTTGAAGTGCCAAGTTGTTAGTTGTTTTTGTATAGATAGAGAGTGTATGAGAGAGAGATAGATAGTTATAAGACATACATACGAGAGAGATAGATAT